>Ga0256830_1000045_pt1 | contig 104072 bp, 93 predicted proteins | sample 128326metaG_FD_190537 | JGI IMG/M metagenome (GOLD analysis project Ga0256830, IMG submission 190537) | Hydrothermal vent microbial communities from Lau Basin, Pacific Ocean - 128-326 | ecosystem: Environmental > Aquatic > Marine > Hydrothermal vents | place: Pacific Ocean: Lau Basin...
ATGTGGTAAGTATTCCAATGAGACAAACATGGCTAAAAACGACATTAAATGGGAATTATTAAAGGGTAATTGGTTGTTTTTTTTCGCAACGCCAGTCGCGTTTGTTTTTGTTTCAGTGATGGATCAGATAGCAATAACGATTTCCGCAATGCTATTAATTATGTTTATAGGATTTTTTCTTTTTGGAAAAGAAAAAAAAGGCTCAAATGAAAAATTAGATGATTATAAAAATACCAAAAATGATTCTTTAAATCTATTGTCAGGATTTCTTATGTCGAGTAACAAAGCTTTTCACGACCAAGTGAATGAGGTAGAAAACTGTTTAAAGCAAATTCAAGATCTGCAGTCTGATGCGATTGTCGGCTTGCTTTCAAGTTTCCAAGGTCTCGAATCGCAGTCTAGAGAACAAGAAGAAATGGTCTTGGGACTCATTAATCGGATATCAAAAGATTCAGATGGTGGCGTTAATATACATGAGTTTACGAATGAGTCAGCAGAATTAATAAAACAATTTGTAGAAAACATATTGGCGATGAGTAAAGGAAGCTCCGACTTAGTTATAGCGATGGATGATGTTAGCATTCAATTATCATCGGTAGAAAAGTTATTAATGGAAATTGATGGCATTAGTGAGCAAACTAATTTGTTAGCACTAAATGCGGCTATAGAAGCTGCTAGAGCAGGTGAAGCGGGACGAGGTTTTGCAGTAGTAGCAGAAGAGGTTCGAACACTTTCTCAAAGAAGTAATCAATTCAGTGACCAAATTAGGGCATTGATTGGAAACACTCGCACAACTGTGGATGGAGCAAGTCAAATAATAGGTGAAATGGCGTCTAGAGATTTGACGCTGACCTTAAGTTCGAAGGATAGAGTTTCCGAAATGATGGAAGATGTAAAAGTATTGAATGATGATATGGAAACAAAGCTAAATAGTGTTTCTAGAATTTCGGAAAAGATAAGTTTAGATGTTGGAACGGCAGTAAGATCACTACAATTTGAAGACATGGTAACTCAACTTATTACTCATTTAACGGTTAAGACCAATATCATTAAGGAGTATTTAGATGCATCGAATTCCGAGATTAGTAAGGCTCAATTAAAAGTCAATGCCGAACTCAGTTTTACTCAACTACTCACGGCAGTAAACAATAATGTAACAAATATTTTATTAAGAGACATCCATAATCCAATTTCCCAGAGTGAAATGGAAGATGGAGAAGTCGATTTATTTTAAAACTTAAAGTGATAGAAGGGAGTGTTGAATGAGCGAAGAAAAAAAACAGACGAGTAAAGCCAACCTACTTATTGTTGATGATGATGATTCGGTTCGAGTTTTACTCAAAGAAATGTTAAGTGTTCAAGAGTACAATATTCAGGAGGCCATGGATGGGTCTCAGGCTTGGGATAAAATAGAAAAATTTCCAGTCAATTTAGTTATTACTGATTTGGTAATGCCAAATACGAATGGAATAGATTTAATTATGAGGTTGAGAAAAACCTATCCTGATGTGGCAATACTTGCTATTTCTGGAGGTGGAGGGGTCAGTGGTCGATATGACTATCTTCCTGTTGCAAAATTATTAGGGGTTGGTGATATTTTGCAAAAACCATTTAGTGCGAATGATTTAAGAGGAAAGGTTAGCGAAATATTAGAAGGTACTTAGTTTTATTGGGATTTTTATTTTATACCCGATGGTATTTTGAGTTAAAAAGCTAATACATACCCTCTTTATTTGTGGTCGCGTTTACCCGGAGACTGTCGATAGAAATCTCTCCCATTGCAAAAAATCCAAAAAAGATAGCTTAATAGAGATACTTGAACCATTTTTCACCATGCAAGTGGGTAGGTGAAGGTTTAGGAATGGGCATTCGCGTGGCGCATGGAATAGTGATGTGGTATAGATACATTCTAAGGGATCACATTCCTTTTAGTTATTGAATGATGTTAGACTGATACATATAAATTCTTTACTTTTTTCGAAACTTAATGATAGTGTTGTCCTTCTTCTTTATCAAGCTAGGATGGGGAAGCATTATTGCGACTAAGAATGAAGATAATGAAAAAAATAATAAATATATTATATGTAGAAACATCGCAAAACCTTATCCTTCCAGTTATCGAATTTATTAATAAGCGCACTTCAGAGTTTCGCGTTCTACTTGTTGATTCTCTTGAAAAATTAAATAATCAGCTAAACTATTGTAAATATGACTTAGTTATAACAGATCTCGCATTGCCCGAATTGAGTGCGTTCAGCGTGATAAGGAATGTCAAACGCATTCAGCCAAATCTTCCGGTCGTTATCGTTACTAATGATCATGACATAGGGAATATCGTTCATATGATACGTGCTGGTGCCTATGATTATGTGAAAAAAAACGAATTGTCTCGGTTGAATGACGTACTTCAGATGATTGAGCGCGACCGGCCGAGCTCCCAAGACCTGTTTATCAATTCAGAAAACTGTTATAAATCCATTGTCGAGCAATTACCCGCCTTGATTTCAATTAGTGATCTAAAGGGGAATCTGCGGATGGTAAATCGCCAATTTGAGCGATTGAATGACAGTCCTATGGATAATTATGTCGGAAAAAATATCTTCGAACTATTTCCTCAAAATATCAGCGCAGAGCAATGGCAAGAAGAATTAGATGCTTTGCGGTATAAACCCATGCTGACCAAAGAAGAAAAATATGTCTATCCCGATAAGAGTACGCATATTTATTCGGCACTAAAAATACCATTAAAAAACAAAGAGAATAAGCTTATTGCTGTTGTCGTTATCGCAACTGAAATAACTGAGCGAAAAATATCTGAAAATCGTATTGAGCATACTAGCTATGACTTAGAGCTTGCTCAACAGATAGCTAAAATGGGTAGTTGGAATTGGAATATAAAAACCAATATTTTTCATTGTTCAGAGGCTGCGTATAGAATTGCGGGTGAATTGCCAACACCAATTAAGCACAAACACGAGTTTTTTGGTGAACTTGTACATCCCGATGATCGAGACTATGTGCAAGAAAAACTCGATAGCCTTGTAAAAAATATGTCAAATGAAAGTTTTGAATATAGAATAAAACGCAAAGACGGATCAATTCGAAATTTACGCATAATACCGGAGTTGGAAGTTAACGAACAAGGACATGTTGCTAGATTGTTTGGAGTGGTACAAGATTATACTCGACAGAAGACTGAAGAAGAAACGCGCAACAAACTAGAACGCCAGATACAACAAATACAAAAAATGGAAGCTATTGGTCATCTTACCGGTGGTCTGGCGCACGATTTTAATAATATCTTAGCCTGTATACTTGGATACTCTGAGTTGTCCAGTGAGTGTTTGAGAAGAAACGATTTAATTAAACTGAAGGAGTATTTACACGAGATTTATATTGCGGGAATACGTGGTCGAGATTTAGTTTTACAAATGTTAGCCTTTAGCAAGGAAAGATTCGTCGAGCCAAAGCTTCTTTCTTTGTCACCTCTTGTATTAGATGTGCTAAAAATGTTAAAGCCAACACTCCCGTCAAGTTTGTTAATCGAAACCGTCATAACCGAACGGTTACCTAAAGTGTTGATAGATCCCGTTCAACTTTCTCAAGTATTAATGAATATATGTATTAATGCAAAAGACGCTATGTCAGGTTGTGGTCGGTTGACAATCACAATGATGAATTATACGGCTCTAAAATTAAAGAGTTGCACTTCTTGCCATGAAGGTATAAAGGGTAAATATGTAGAAATTAGAATTACAGATACGGGAGAAGGTATTTTACCGAGTGTTTTAGTCAGGATGTTTGATCCGTTCTATTCAACCAAGGAGTTTGGCAAAGGCACAGGGATGGGTTTGGCAATGGTGCATGGTATTATGCATAAACATCAGGGACATGTATTAGTAAATTCAGTGTTAGGTGAGGGCTCTCAATTTAGTTTACTTTTTCCGGTGAGTGGGCTAAAGGAAAAAGCAGAAGAAAACGATATAATCGATACTGCTACATTTAATTAAATAAGTTACGGTAAGAATATTATAATAATTTATATCGAGGAGGCTTGTTGTGGGAAAACACAGAGTGTTAGTGGTTGATGATGAGGTTTCTGTTGCAAAGTTTTTACGGGAGTTGTTTGAAAGCCGAGGGTTTACTGTTGACATGGTTACAGATAGCAGGGATGCATTGGCTGATTTTCAAGAAAGACCTAACGATTTTGATGTTGTCATCACTGATCAAACGATGCCGGGTTTAACCGGCGCTGAAATGGCAATGGTGATGTTGCAGGTTAGACCTGATATTCCAATTATACTGTGTACGGGATTTAGTGAACAGATTGATGAAACCAGTGTTTCTCAAATGGGCATAAAGAGGTACTTTTTGAAACCCGTAGATTCATTTAAACTATTAGAAGCAGCGCAAGAACTGTGTGCTTGATTAGTTAAAGAATAATATCAATCGTAAGATATTTGTTCTTCTACTGTTTATACCCATTATCTCGTTCCCTATACTTCATACAAAAACACCTTCAGTAGGTGCTTTAGGCGCATATCGAAATCTGAAGCAAATCTAAACACGCTGAGTCATTATGTAACATTCTACGAGAGGATGGAGAATGAACCTTAAGCAGTTAAATTATATTAGTACTGTGGTGCGAGTCGGGTTTAATATTTCAGATGCATCTGAATCCTTATTTACTTCTCAGCCCGGAGTGAGTACTCAAATTAGATTACTTGAGGATGAATTAGAGACTAAGATATTTGTTCGACATGGCAAACGGATTACTGGTTTGACTGCCGCAGGAGAGGATATTCTCCGTTTAGCTGAAGAAGCATTGGTAAAAATAAACGCAATAAAGCAGGTGGGCAGCGAACATCATAATGAAAAAAGTGGAACTTTATCCATCGCAACAACCCATACTCAGGCAAGGTATGTCTTACCTTCAGTGATTACTCAATTTGCACAGCAATTTCCCTCTGTACAACTCAGAATTCACCAAGGCAGTCCCACTCAGATTTCGGAAATGACTATTCAAGGTGAGGCTGATATTGCGATCGCAACCGAAGCTATTGCAGATTACGATAAATTAGTCATGTTACCCGTTTATCGATGGAATCGATATGTTGTTGCCAAGCCCGGGCATCCCATATTTGAATCTGAGCGATTGAGTTTAGAAGAGATCGGGCGCTATCCCATTATTACCTATGATTATGCTTTTACGGGGCGTTCATCCATAAATAATGCTTTTCGCGAAGCCAGCGTGGTTCCCAATATTGTACTTACCGCAATGGATTCAGATGTCATAAAACATTATGTGGAACTGGGTTTAGGGATTGGGATATTAGCTCATATGGCTTTAGATAAAGACCAAGAGAGCAAGCTTCAGAGTAGCGATGTGAGTCACTTGTTTGAAGATAGTGTTACGAATATCGGGGTGAGGAAAGGCGGTTATTTACGCGGTTATATCTATCAATTTATTTCATTGTTTGCACCAAAATTGACCAAAGAAGTTGTTAATGGTGTAGTCAATGGGAAGAAAGCTCCTAGCCCTGATCAGCTATGAGCGATTAGATGAGAGTAATGGCTTATGCCTTTACTCGCCTTTCAAGACCTGAATCGATTCAGGTCAAGCTTATTATTTCATGCCGGAGAAGAATATTTTTTAATGCCCTTTGTACATATCGTCGATCTCTAAATGAAACTTATCGACGATTACTTTTTTGCGTATCTTCAAACTTGCGGTTAATAGACCATTTTCATCTGTCCACGGTTCTATACTTAGAGTGACTTTTCGTATTTGAGCGTAACCAGGAAACTGTGCCATGCAGCCTGATAATTTCTGAATGACGTTGTTTTTAACCTTCTCATCATTTAAAGCGGCTTCTCTAGAAGAGGAGTAATTCATAGAATTTAGAAAATTGGTAAATTCATCGATATTCAATACTAATATAGAACTAAGGAACGGGCGACCTTCTCCGATAACGAGTGCTTGCTCAATCAGTGGATCCAGTGAAATGGAGAGTTCGATGTCAACAGGAGGGATTTTTTCTCCATTAGATAGAACAAGTATATCTTTTATTCTACCGGTGATGAAAAGGCGATTATCCACTATTTTTGCTTGGTCACCCGTTCTAAGCCATCCATCATCTGTCATAGTCTCTTGGGTAGCTTCTGGATTTTTCCAGTAACCTAACATTATGCAGTCACTTTTAGATTGAAGTTCATCATCTTCTGGGTTAATTCTTACAGAGATGTTAGGCAAAGCAGGGCCAATACTTTCAGGAACATTGTTGTCAATTCTATTGACTGAAATAACGGGACTTGCTTCGGTTAAACCATAGCCTTGCAAAATTGGCAGTCCTAGGCCAATAAAGGTTTTAGCAACTGTTGCGGAAAGGGGAGCGCCACCGCTAATGGCAAATCTAACCCGTCCACCGAGTTTATCTAAAACTTTTTGTGCAACTATTTTTTTCAGTACCGGCATTAAGAGTTGTTTAGGATGCCAACTTTCGCGACCTTGCTCTACTTCGTATGATTTCCAGCCTATATCTTTTGCGAGGGAAAATAATTTTTGAGCAATAGGCGACTTTTCTTGTAACTGAGCTTGAATTTTTGAATAGACGCGCTCGAAAATTCGAGGTACTGAAATTAATACCGTGGGCTTTATTAATAATAAATCTTCGGGTAAGTCGGGAATTGAACGACTAAAAGCGACGGTAGCGCCACACATAACGGGCAGATAATAACCTATGGAGCGTTCTAAAGTATGAGATAGTGGTAGAAAAGAAAGAAAAAGATCTTCCTTATAAACATCCACTGATTGCAATCCATAATATGCATTAGACAAAATATTTTGATGACTGAGCATGACTCCCTTAGGTCTTCCGGTTGTACCTGAGGTATAAACTATGGTGGTTAAATCATCTTTATTAACGGGTTTTACAGCGAGCTTTTGTTCGGGCTTTGTAACTTCGTCTACCCAGGTTTTAAGTTCTGTCGTAGGCCAAGATGTAACATCGAGTTGTATGGCCTCTATATTAATAAGCTTTGGCAGTTCGGTGATCTCAGATTTAGCTTGAGAAATAGCTTGCCATTGCACATCTGTTTGAATTAACAATAGCTTTATTTCAGCTTCGTTAACTATATATGCGAGATTATCAGGTCTATCATTTGGATAGAGCGGAACCGTAACCAATCCTTCGCGCATTGCGGCCTGCTCAAAAAATATCCACGAAGGACAGTTGGCCGACATTATTCCAACACAGCTGCCGGGAGCGAGTTCTTCGAGCGCCAATCTTGCCTGAATATGTTGAATAGTTGCCAGTGCTTGATTCCAAGAAATTTCCTGCCAACTTTGAGTTGATTGATCAAAATATTGATAAGCGATCGCGTTTTTTGAGCGCTCAACACGCTCGTCAAAAAGTCCAAATAAGCTACTTACGCAGTCCTTAGTGATTACATCTAACGTTTGATTTTCCATATAACAGTCTCACCTTCCAGTGTAATTAGTTACTTAATCATAAACTTGTTGCGATGCTTAGCGGCAAGTTTTTCAGAGATGATAAGAGACAAACTCCTAATAATGTACCACGATTCAAAAAAGGAAACAGCAATAATGGCTACCGATAAATATTACCGTGAAGAATTCAATTCAGCAAGAACGACATACGGTATAGGGAAGTATTTATTAGCATCTAAAGTATTGATTTGAAGGGTCGATAAAAGTGCCAGTCATACCTTCGAAATAATGTCCTCATATCTAAAATTAAATTAAGGTTGTTTTTTAGAAAAGAACATTAAGCTTATGTATAAACAAGAAATATTCCTGAAAAAAACATGAAAGCGGTTATTTTGGATACAAGCAAGGGCCGGGCAACAGTCAATGATTTAAAAAAATTATTAAGTGAAAAAAACTATACAATAGAGTCGTTTGACAGCAAAGAAATGGCGATAAAATCGATTATAGAGCATAACTACGATTTAATTTTTATTGCTTGTTTATCTGAGTTAGAGCAAGCGAGCATTGCTGATGATTTTATCCACATGGTACGGTTTTGTGGTCTTCCAGATAAAAGCAAATTACCTATTGTATTAGGAATTGCACTCAATGAGTTCAACGATCATCCATCATTAGCATCACATTCTGTATTAGCACACCGGTCTGTTGTGATTTTATCATTACCTGCTAATGTGAAATCATTAAAGAATTCTATAACGAAGGCATTGAAATTGGCCACGGCATCTGAAAGAACAATAAAAAAAAATCAAATAGCTGAAAAGTCGAGCATAGGAAAACAATCACTTATCCGTAGAAAGTCGAATATTCCAATAATTACGACTCATCATTTAGATCAATCGAATAACGATTTAGAACCGCCCTTTTCCGATAATGTGAGTCAGCGTAATAAAGCAAAATTGAAATCTAGAGTTAATATACCCACTATTGCATCTCATTCTGTCGAAGAGTCAGTCAAGTCAATCCTTCCGAACGAAAAAAGTGATGCGGATAACGAGAAGCAACCGCAAGGCGAGGGTTTTCTTAAATCTAATTCTGCAGATGAATATATTGCGGGTGACGATATTAAAGGACAGCATTTTTGCGCGGATGAAATTGCGCTTGAATCTGGTGTTGCCCAATCAAGTTCTATAAAAAAAACAAAATCTATAGACTTGAAAAACTCTAATAATAGGCAAATAAAAATTCACAAAAAAACTAATAAACAAAATATTCGAAAAACAAAACCTATTAATGAAAGCATCACTGACTCACAGAAAAAACCACTCGTTATTGCAAACAAATCTATTATAGTTGTATTTTTTCTCGTTCTAATGGCATTCGCTGTGTTTTTTGATGAGTTTAGTCAATCATCGGAACCGATTAAAATTATTGTAGTAAAACAAAAACCTATTGTTAATTTATTATCGCTACCTGGAGAAATAGTCAGTAAAAATAATATCGAATTATTATCTCCTGAATCAGGTACTATCGAAAGTATATTGATTCGAGAAGGCGATGAGGTGCAAAAGGGACAGATATTGCTTAAGCTTGATAGTGCGGATATTGATGTTGATCTTAACCAGATCGGTATACAAATAAATATCCTCAAAAAGGATATTGAAAGTGAAAAAATGGTCTTAAATAAATTGGAAAAAGCGCTAACTTTGGGTGCTGTATCACGAAATACGGTGGAACAATCTCATTTAGAACTCGAGCTAATAGAAAAAAAACAAGACTTGTTCTTAGCAGAGCGTAAGGAATTATTAATTAAGAAAAACAGCTTAACAGTAAAAGCGCCATTTAGCGGACTAATTGTTAAAGTAGACGTTAAAAAAGGGCAGTGGGTAATACCTCAGGACAAACTCTTAAGCTTGCTAGATCCTAAATCAAAAGAGGTTAAATTTGACACTAATAAATTGACAAGTAAGCCATTTAAAGTAGGGCAAGAAATTATTATTCATTTAACGGATAACAACTCCACTCTGTGGAGAGAAAAAATTAGCCGAATAAAGGATGAGTCAGATTTTCCAGATTCAGAAACGGTATTCTTTACGAGCTTAGCTACCAATAAACTGACTTATGATATTGGAACAAAGGTACGTGCTGAAATTAAAACGTATTCTAGTAGTCGATCATTAGTAATTCCTCAGTATGTTGTGCAAAAAAAAGATGGACAGTCTTTGGTAGCGGTTAATTTGAATGGGAGAGTCCATTACATCGCCGTAGAAACTGGAATTAGAGACGGTGTTTATATCGAAATACTCAGTGGTTTATCTTTAGGGCAAGAAGTTTTAGATTTTCAAAATGAATGGTTAGCAGAAGGTGTTAAAATTAGTCAAGAAGGTTTAGGGCGGTATTAGAAAAAAAAAGTGGCTGTTGCACTGGCAATTAGATGTACCAAATCTGTGTAAAGGTAAGTGCCAGAGTCACTCTTCATTCAATATTTCAGGCAGCTTAATTCGTATGACCTCGGCAAAAAGAGTGAGAGATGTTTGGCTTTCTAGATTAGAGAAGTCATCATAATCAAGACTAAATTTAATAATACCAATAGGTGGGTTAACCAGTCCAATTTCAATAAAACGATAGTTTAGCGTATATTCTCCATCAATAATTTCAATTTGGTGTTGTGTTCTTAGTTGAACTGCGCCAAAAACTCCTACAGGTGTATTGACTTCAGGGTCATTGCCTAATTTCTGAATTTGCAAATTATAACTACCCACCGGGTTGCAAGCATTTGCTTGATCACATTTTTCTATATCATAGATAACTGAAAATGTGCTTGCTAAGTCGTTTATACTGTCCGGTAATATCTCTACGCCGATATTATCAGCTCCAGGCTCTCGCACATAATAGAGCACATTATTTCGTGTGCGTAGAGCATATAAAAACAAAGCACCCGAATTCAATGTGGCGATATGTTTTTCACGTATATCGTTTTTCATTTGATTGAAACCAGAAATACTAGTAATTTCCATCAGAAGTCCAGTTGGGCTTATATCGGTATCGTCAAAATCTGGAAATATTTCTGCTGTTAATGAGGGAGTTCGTTCAATGGTAATGCGGCCCGTCTGAGCTTGTTCACCCGTATCAGCGAGCACCGCAGTATAGGCGATTAAATCACCTTGTTTGGGCTTGACGAACACTACATCGTCTTCGTTCATGGGATAATATTCAAGCGGCTGATTTAAGTCACAAGAGAAGTGAATAATCGATAGTAAGATAATGAGTGAAATTTTATGCATTAAGGGGATCGTCTTTTTTTATAAGGCCATTTTTTTCGGCGCTTAAGCTTTCTTTCGTTCCAGTTTTTCGCAACAATAATTCGCCATATAATTCGAATAAATATAAACCCAATGATTCCGCTTGAAATACCGACGATAAAGCAGCCAAGTAGAAACGGTTGCCAGATAATTAATAAGGTGGTGGTTAACCATTCTAAGGAAATTTCAAAATCAACATGTTCAATAGGCGTATTGATTAACCATGCACCCACTAAATAGCAAAAGAAAAATATAGGTCCCATTGTAAATGGGTTTGTGATCCAGACTAAAGAAACCGCAATAGGGAGATTTATCCTAAAAACCAGGGCCAGACCCGCAGCGATGAGCATTTGAAATGGGACGGGAATGAATGCGCAAAAAAGACCAACAAAAAAAGCGCCGCTCACTGTGGAGCGATTCAAGTGCCAAAGATTCGGAGAAAATATAATATCGCCAAAGATGCCAAAACCTCTTATAGCCCTTAATTTATCAGGATGTGGTAGCAGTTTTTGAAGTGATTTTCGCGGCATTAATAGTTGCTTTTAGTTATTTCGTTTTATTAAAACATAAGTTGCACCTGTACCTCCATCTTGTGGTAAGGCGCTGCAAAATGCAATCACTCGTGGATGCTGTTTTAACCACTGGTTAATTTTTTGTTTTAAAACAGGCTTGCCGAGATGTGATCGAGTTCCTTTTCCATGTATTAAGCATATACAAGTTTGCATTGATGTTGTGTATGTTTCGAGAAAGTTAAATAATTCCACATTTGCTTGTTCGACATTAAGTCCATGTAAATCTATCGTTTGCTTTCTAGCAATTAAGCCTTTTTTTAAACGCTTCATTAGAGCATGCTGAATCCCTGCTCGCTGGAAAAAAAGATCTGAATGGGCCTCAATTTTGTTATCTAGATCGTCGCTAGGTATGTCGTTAAAATAAGCCTGAGTCCAGTCTGGGGCCTTGGTTGCTAATGGTTGTGATTGCTGTGAATTCGATTTTTTTATCGGTTTGGCTTGGGCAGGAGGGATTTTATTCGAAGGTGTTAATGGAGTAACATCTTTCATGCTACTGCGAAATAAATCGCTTTCATTATTTGAGATAATGGATTTATCTTGTTTTTTCATGAGCTTGCTTATAAAGTTCTGTTTTTAATAGTATATTTTATTCGTTATGTGTAAGCAATAAGTATATATTATGGTCAGCAGTTGCCGCTAACTAGGAGCTTATCCGAGAACAGTGATCGTAGCGAGGGCAAACCATTTTGAGTCTGATTTTTCGACTCAATGAGGCTAATATTGAGCATATTTAACGAATTTAATCGGAAAATCGGGCCACAATGGATTGCTCGCAGTAGGTCAGTCTGTTCTCGGACAAGCTCCTAGGAGCTTGTCCGAGATTCACGAAGGAATGGGAATAGTTGTGCTATGTTTTTTTTTGTACAAAGGCCTTGCTTCTTACCTTACTGTTAATCAGCGTGATAAGGCTTTTTCCTGTAAATGTTCCAGAACCTGTGATTAATTAAGCAAATACCTGAAACCCCCGAAATGTGAGTTATGATGAAAATATTATTAAGTAACGATGACGGCTATTCTGCGCCCGGAATACTTTGTCTTTATGAAGCGTTGCAATCAATTGCAGAGGTTACATTGGTTGCGCCCGATAGGAACCGCAGTGCGGCTAGCAGCTCGTTGACCCTGTCTCTGCCATTGCGAGTGCATGAAATTGAAAATAATGTATATCGGGTCGATGGGACGCCGACGGATTGCGTTCATCTTGCGCTGACTGGATTATTAAATGTTGAACCTGATATGGTTGTGTCCGGCATAAATGACAGTGCCAATATGGGAGATGATGTTATATATTCTGGCACCGTGGCGGCTGCTATTGAAGGAAGATTCTTAGGTTATCCTGCAATGGCCGTTTCGCTTGTTGGGTCGCAAGTTAAATATTATGAATCAGCGACGCGTGTTTTGCTGGCGCTCATTCAACAGGTGAAGAAGTATCCACTTCCATCAGATGTGATATTAAATGTAAATGTTCCAGATTTGCCCTTTAAAAAAATTAAAGGTTTTTGTTCAACACGATTAGGTAGTAGACATAAATCTGAATCTGTTATTCAAAGCAAAGATCCTCGTGGAGCGACAATATATTGGGTGGGGCCACCCGGAAATGAGGAAGACGCTGGGCCAGGGACGGATTTTTACGCGGTTGCTAATGGTTTCGTCTCAGTAACGCCCTTACAAATTGACTTAACTCGGCATGAAATGCTCAGTGATTTAGCAGACTGGTTGGAAGAAATTTAATATGAATCAAAGATTGATGGGCATAGGAATGACCTCACAGCGTACTCGTTTACGATTGATACAGCGCTTACGTGAAAAAGGAATTAGTTCTGAAAAAGTATTGGATGCAATGTGTCATGTGCCACGGCACATTTTTGTAGACGAGGCGTTGGCGAGTAGAGCGTATGAAGACACTGCATTGCCTATCGGCCTAGGGCAAACAATTTCACAGCCATTTATTGTAGCTAGAATGACAGAAATTCTGATGCAAACTGATTCGGTAAAGAAAGTGCTTGAGATAGGTACGGGTTCGGGGTACCAGACCGCAATTTTGGCGAGCCTGGTAGAGCAAGTTTATACGATTGAGCGCATTCAGTCTTTGCAAAGCAAAGCACGCCAAAGGTTACGCGAATTGAAGCTTAAAAATGTACGTTTTAAATTTGATGATGGAATTATGGGATGGCCGGAGCAAGCGGAATACGATGTGATCATAGTCACCGCTGCACCTACAAATATTCCCTCCGATTTACTTGCACAGGTTAAAATGGGTGGCCGTTTGATTATTCCAGCGGGTGAAGATGGACAACAGACGCTCCACCTTTTAGAAAAAACAGAAGAGGGTATTACCCAACACCAATTAGATGCGGTTCAATTTGTTCCGTTGTTAGGTGGTACTGTCTAATGAAAATATTTCAACCTTTGTATTTAAGCGTTATGCGGTGGGTGCAACATAAACATGCAAGTTGGTATCTGGGAGGCTTGAGTTTTGCTGAGTCCTCTTTTTTTCCAATTCCACCTGATGTAATGTTAGCCCCGATGGCGTTGGCATCACCTAAAAAAGCCTGGAGATTTGCTTTCATTACCACAGTAGCTTCTACGCTTGGAGGAGTATTTGGTTATTTATTAGGTGTCTGGGGTTTTGAAGTCATAGAGCCGTGGCTACGCGAAAGCCATTATTACAGTGCCTTTAATACTGCCACTGAATGGTTTGTAGAATGGGGGGTATGGATTGTTTTTATTGCAGGATTTTCGCCCATACCTTATAAGGTCTTCACCATCGCTGCAGGTGTTGGAGGTATGGCACTACTGCCTTTTGTCATTGCCTCGCTCATTGGGCGTGGATTGCGATTTTATTTGGTTGCTACTCTGATGGTTTGGGGAGGTGAGAAAATGGAAAAAGCATTACTTAAATACGTAGAAATACTGGGATGGATGGTAGTTGTTGCAGTGGCAATAGTCTATTTTGTAATGCGCTAAATTAGAGTATTAATTGAGTTAAATTAATTTTTATCGCATGATTAAAAGAAATCAAGATAGTAATGCGCGATTAAAAATATTTTTATTAGCATCGATTATTTTTTCAATGCTGTTAACTGCATGCGGCAGTCATGTTAGGCATGTTGTAAAAAAAGGTGAAACCTTGTATTCCATTGGATGGAAGTACAAACAGGATTACCGTTTGATAGCAGAATGGAATGCTATCCCCGCACCCTATTATATACATGCGGGGCAGTGGTTACGTGTTGCTCCACCCGTGACTAGTCAAAAAAAGAATGTGCGTCGTTCTGCAGGGCCCAAAAAAGTTATTCCTAAGCAACGCATAATTTCCAAGGATAAAAATCCTACGGGCTCGCAAAAGCGGATTGTTTCTACGCCAAAAAAAATAACGCCGCAACCCGTTGTTCGCTTTAAAGAAGAAAAAGTGAGAACCTGGAAATGGCCAACAAATGGACGCTTAGTCAGTAAGTTTTCTAAATCACCTCATGGCAATAAAGGTATAAATATCGCGGGCAAAAGAGGGCAGGCTATTTTGTCATCTGCCTCAGGTGAAATAGTGTACAGTGGTAGTGGCCTAGTTGGTTTAGGAAAGCTTATTATCGTTAAGCATAATAAAACCTATTTAAGCGCTTATGCCCATAATGACCAAATTTTGGTTAAAGAAGGTGATAAAGTAAGTGTAGGACAAAGAATTGCATTGATGGGAGATACTGGGTCGGAGCAAGTCTTGCTTCATTTTGAAATTAGAAAAAATGGAAAACCAGTAGACCCATTAATATATCTAAGTAGGTAATGCTCGGTAGTATTACGGAGGGGAGTACATGAGTGAGGAAGATATTGTCTATAGTGAACTAGCAGGCTTTATTGAGAATACCGAAATCACACCGGGCAAAACGGGCGCATTAAAGGGGAAAAAGAGGATTTCCTCAGGTCAGTCCATAGGTCAACTTGATGCAACCCGTTTATACCTGAATGAAATAGGTTTTTCGCCTTTGTTAACCGCCGAGCAAGAAGTGTATTACGCACGAAAAGCACTTGCGGGTGATGAAGCTTCTCGGGTAAAAATGATCGAAAGCAATTTACGCTTAGTGGTCAAAATAGCACGACGGTATCTGAATCGCGGCCTCGCATTTTTAGATTTAATTGAAGAAGGTAATCTAGGATTGATTCACGCCGTCGAAAAATTCGATCCTGAACGTGGATTTAGGTTTTCAACTTATGCGACTTGGTGGATTAGACAGACTATAGAACGCGGTATAATGAATCAAACTCGAACGATTCGCTTACCTATTCATGTTGTTAAAGAACTCAATACTTATTTGCGTGCTGCTCGTCACTTTACCCAAACTAAGGATAGAGAGCCAACACCTGAAGAGATTGCAGAATACCTGGATAAACCACTCTGTGATGTTAAACGTATACTGGGTTTGAACGAAAAGATAACCTCGGTTGATACTCCGATGGGTAAAGATACTGAGCGATCAGTATTAGATGGGATACCGGATAATCAGAATTTAGATCCCGCAATGATTCTGCAGGATGAGGATATTAATAAACATATCGAACTTTGGGTTACCCAATTAAATGAAAAGCAACGACGTGTTGTAGAAGGTCGGTTCGGCTTAAATGGCCACCAAATGTCTACTCTCGAAGAAGTAGGAAGTGAAATAGGTGTTACTCGCGAGCGAGTCCGCCAAATTCAAGTGGAGGCATTACGCAAGCTTCGTGAAATCATGGAAAAAGAGGGGTTTTCTGCGGAAGCCGTATTTTACTAATTTATTGAGATTAACTGCTTTAAATCATGAAGAGTGCTGCTGCTACATCCCTGTTATCATTAATTAAAAAATTATAGGTTCTACAAGCTGCCGCAGTACCCATCACTTCTAATCCAATCTTTTTCTCAGCAAAAAGCGCCATGATGTTCGCTGGAGGGAATACGAGGTTCTTACCTGTGCCCAATAGTAACACTTCAGGTTTGCGCGCAAAAATATAGGTGAAATCATCGATTGTTAGTTCACTATGGTGTTGTGGTTTCCAGTCAGAATGAATATTGGACGGAGTAATTAGTACGCTTTTAAACCATTCGAAGGCTTGCGGCTTGTTTGCAGTTGCATCGGTTTCACCGAGTAAACGTGCCCCGTGCGGTAATAAACCGTTGGAAGGCATGACAATTGTTATTTTTCCCGTATCGTAAGAATGAATTGTGTGGGCATTTGTATTACTATCTTGAGTGATTCGCATGGATATTTTGTTCTAAATTTAAAGTGCCTTAAGTCTATTATGCCATTGCTCGATTAGAAAATCTTCATTGACAGTTTCAGTGGCTAGCAGTATCGTTGCGTGTTTTCTACATACTTATGATTTTACAGCAAAAAGAAGGTCAAACCTTTGTTTTCCGAATTTAGACGTATAAAACGTTTACCTCCCTATGTATTTAATATCGTTAATGAACTTAAGGCTGCGGCCAGGGCTCGTGGCGAAGATATTGTTGATTTTGGCATGGGGAACCCTGACCAACCGGCTCCACAGCACATCGTTGATAAACTAGTTGAGGCGGCACAACGAAAAGATACCCATCGTTATTCCTTATCACGCGGTATTCCACGACTTAGAAAAGCGATTTGCAGTTGGTATAAGGATAAATATGATGTTGATTTAGATCCTGATTCAGAAGCGATTGTGACGATTGGATCCAAAGAAGGGATTGCGCATCTTGCGTTGGCGACGCTAGGACAGGGAGATTCTGTTTTAGTACCAAATCCTACTTATCCTATTCATCCCTATGGATTTGTCATTGCGGGTGCTGATATACGGCATGTCCCAATGGTTCCTGGGGTAGATTTTTTTGTGGAATTGGAAAAGGCGATAAAAGATACCTGGCCAAAACCCAAAATGCTGGTGCTGAATTTTCCGGGCAATCCTACAACCCAATGCGTTGATCTAGGATTCTTTGAGAAAGTAGTGAAAATAGCAAAAGAACATCAAATTTGGGTCATACATGATATCGCCTACGCCGAGATTGTTTTTGATGGTTATAAAGCCCCCTCAATATTGCAAGTCCCTGATGCAAGAGAAGTAGCCGTTGAATTTTATACCTTATCTAAAAGCTATAATATGCCGGGTTGGCGGGTAGGGTTTATGTGTGGTAACCCCCTTTTAGTCGGTGCGCTTGCAAGAATGAAATCTTATTTGGATTACGGTATGTTTACGCCTATTCAAGTGGCGGCTATCACTGCACTAGAAGGGTCACAGGACTGCGTAAAAGAAATTTGTGATATGTATTTGTCACGCCGAGATGTGCTTTGTGAGGGGCTTAACAACATCGGTTGGCAGGTCGAAAAACCACAAGCAACCATGTTTGTGTGGGCACCGATTCCTGCTGCTTATAAAGAGATGGGTTCTTTGGAGTTTTCTAAGAAACTATTAAAAGAAGCAAAAGTCGCTGTTTCACCAGGCATTGGTTTCGGGGAATATGGTGATGACCATGTTCGGTTTGCACTGATTGAAAATAATCATCGTACACGTCAGGCACTTCGCGGTATACGCGATATGTTTCGTCAAGATGAACAAAAAACAGGAGAATAAGGTGGATCCCGTAAAGGTAGGAATTTTGGGCTTGGGTACGGTGGGTGGAGGAACGGTGAATGTCTTAACCCGTAATGCCGAGGAAATCACTCGCCGTGCAGGGCGGGGTATCGAAGTTGTACAAGCTGCTGCCAGAGATCTTAGTCAACCACGTATTTGCAGTACGGATGGTATTTCATTAACGACTAAGCCTGAAGATGTAGTGAATAATCCGGATATTGACGTAGTGGTTGAATTAATTGGGGGTGATACTCTCGCGCGTAGTTTGGTCATGCAAGCCATTCAAAATGGTAAACATGTGGTTACGGCGAATAAGGCCTTAATCGCTAAATATGGTAATGAGATTTTTGCTGAAGCCCAAAAAAAGGGGGTGATGGTTGCGTTTGAAGCAGCTGTTGCGGGCGGGATTCCCATTATCAAAGCCTTGCGAGAAGGCTTGTCGGGCAATAGTATCGAATGGCTTGCGGGAATTATAAATGGCACTGGAAATTTTATCCTGACTGAAATGCGCGACAAGGGGCGGAATTTCGAAGATGTATTGGCCGAGGCTCAGCGTCTAGGTTATGCCGAAGCTGATCCTACGTTTGATGTCGAAGGTATTGATGCAGCGCACAAACTCACCATTCTCGCTTCCATCGCATTTGGTATCCCGCTACAGTTTGATGCCGCCTATACGGAGGGCATTAGTCAGATTACCCGCGAAGATGTTAATTACGCGGAAGAACTTGGCTATCGAATAAAACACTTAGGTGTTGCTAAAAGAACGGAGGCGGGTATTGAATTAAGGGTACATCCAACGCTCATCCCCGAGCGCCGACTGATTGCCAGTGTTGATGGCGTTATGAATGCGGTATTGGTAAAAGGGGACGCGGTTGGTTCTACGCTTTATTATGGCGCAGGCGCAGGCGCTGATCCGACGGCTTCTGCGGTTGTTGCCGATATCGTTGATGTCACACGTACGTTGACATCCGATCCAGAAAACAGAGTGCCGCATTTGGCGTTTCAACCCGACGCTATTTCGCAGTCAAACATCCAAATATTACCTATTGACGAAATCCATACCGCCTATTATTTAAGAATGGATGTTACCGATAAACCCGGCGTTTTAGCGGATTTAACGCGTATTATAGGTGATGCAGGAATAAGCATAGAGGCCTTTATTCAAAAGGAGCCCGAAACTGCGGATGCCGATGCCAGAATAATTATTCTGACGCATTTAATCGCAGAGCAACAGATGAATAAAGCTATTACCCAAATTGAGAAAATGCCAGTAATCCACGGAAAAGTGACGAGAATTCGTGTGGAATATCTTGATAAAGATTAAACATTGATAGGTTAAAATTTATGCCATTTAGAGAACGTTATACTGGACTAATAAATAAATATCGTGATCGCTTACCGATTAGCGATGATACGCGGGTGATTAGCTTAGGCGAGGGCAACACCCCGCTCATTCGATTGAATAACATTCCTCGTATGCTTGAAAAAAATGTCGATATTTATGTGAAATACGAAGGATTAAATCCTACTGGTTCTTTTAAAGATCGAGGTATGACATTAGCGGTTACTAAGGCCGTTGAAGAAGGCAGTAACGCAATCATATGTGCTTCTACCGGTAATACATCAGCCGCTGCTGCCGCCTATGCTGCAAGAGCCGGTATCACGGCTTTTGTACTGATTCCAGATGGAAAGATTGCAATGGGTAAATTAGCACAGGCAATAATGCATGGAGCGGTTGTTGTACAGATCAAAGGAAACTTTGATGAAGGCATGCAATTGGTAAAGGAAATTGGTAAAGAAGTGCCGGTAACCATTGTTAATTCAATCAATCCTTATCGGTTGCAAGGGCAGAAGACTGCGGCATTTGAAATTGTTGAAGAGCTAGAGTGCGCCCCCGACTACCACTGTTTGCCGGTAGGGAATGCAGGTAATATATCCGCGCACTGGATGGGATATTGCGAATATTTTGAGCATGGGATTGTTAATAATCGTCCTAAAATGCTGGGCTACCAAGCGGCGGGGGCGGCTCCGTTTCTGCGCAAGGAAATGGTCGACAATCCTGAGACCGTTGCTACCGCTATACGAATTGGCCATCCGCAATCTTGGGACAAGGCGTGGAATGCACAAACAGACTCTAATGGATGGTTTGATGAGTGTAGTGATGAGCTGATCTTAGAGACCCAAGCCTTGCTTGCAAAGCGCGAAGGAATATTTTGTGAGCCAGCTTCTGCGGCCTCTTTGGCTGGCTGTATTCGTGATGTTAAATCCGGCAAAATACCTGAAGGTAATAAAATTGTCTGTACATTAACGGGGCATGGCTTAAAAGATCCGGATACTGCGATCAGGCAAGCATCTACCGAAATTCTGACGGTCAATGCCAATTTAGCTGAGGTTAAAAAGGCAATAATGAATAATATGGGTTAAAGCTGCATTTTTCTTGGCTGTGAACTTGCTCGAAAAACATACGTTAACCAGGCTTGCTTTTTTGGCCTCGGATGACCTTATGCTGCGAAGTACAGGAATGTGCGAGAGTGTGCGCGACGATTGCTGTTCTCAGGCATAGTCTCCTATGCATTTTACCCTATGGGTGAGCCCATTTCAGATAAAAACTCTTTAAATATCAACGGTTAAATTATTATCGAGCGATCAACTACCGATTTCAGGCTCCTAGGTCACAGTTTTTTTAATTATTACCCATATAAAAAACATGAAATCTGACGATAACCTGATGGTAGTTAGATTGGTAATTTAACGTAGTGGGATATGGGATATAAAATGCTTGAAAAACAATTGATTATTGAGAGTGTCAATGAAGATGGTCGAAAATTTAGACCCAGCGATTGGATTGAGCGCATATCTGCTGTAATGGGTTCATTTGGTTCAGATCATCGACTGCACTATAACAAAAGTGTGCAACCAAAAATGGTCAATGGAGAAAAATGCTTGGTTGTTGATAGTTGTTTAGAGCAAGAGGATCCAGCAGGTTATAGGTATATCATCAAGTTTGCAGAAGAAAACCAACTGCGCGTATACAGGCAATAGGCTTGATCGCTAGCCCCGAACAATAACACAATAGGGGAAGAATAAAAAAGCCTATCATTGATAGGCTTTTTTCTTAGACACCATTTAATGCCGATCTAGCACAAATATTAGAGCCAGGATTAAATTATTCCAGTTTAACTTCCTACATGTTTTTCTTTGATTTCATCCAGCGTTTTGCAATCAATGCATAACGAAGCAGTCGGTCGCGCTTCTAAACGACGGATTCCAATTTCTACACCACACTGCTCGCAAAAGCCATAATCACCATTTCCCACATTCGTTAACGACTCATCAATTTTTTTAATTAATTTCCTTTCTCTGTCACGTGCTCTAAGTTCCATCGTAAACTCAGATTCCTGAGTCGCTCTATCACTAGGGTCTGGAAAATTGGCTGCCTCATCTTGCATGTGATGCACGGTTCGGTCTACCTCTTCCATTAACTCCTTTTTCCACGCATTCAAGATGGCTTTAAAATGAACAGACTGAGCGTCGTTCATATATTCTTCATCTTCCTTTTCTACATAAGGAGCGATATCTCCAAAGGCAGTCGTCGTTGCTGCATTTTGAAGATTTGTAACCGCTGTTTTTTTTGCAGCGGACTGATCATTGGCTTCAGTAACGCTAGCCTTTGATTTAGCAGCAGTTTTTTTGGCAGACGCTTTTTTCTTTGCCGGCATGCCTTAATCCCCCGAGTAGCTTGGTTTTTGAGAACTCGCCTTTTTACCAGAAATATTTGTGAACCGCAATAAAAAGAAAATATATTTATGGATGAGAGACTTTGTATTCAAGTGATGAGAAAATAATGGATCCAAGAGGCTGCCCGTGAATAGCCTCTTCAGGGGCCAGTCCGAGACAATAACAAACATTCAGCATGGAGTAATTAAATAAATGAGTTTGCAGGCGTTAATCTTTGATGTAGACGGAACACTAGCAGATACGGAGAGAGAAGGGCATAGAATAGCGTTTAATGAAGTTTTTAAAAAAAATAATCTTGATTGGTTTTGGGATGAAAAACTTTATGGCGAGTTACTTTCGGTAACGGGCGGTAAAGAGCGCATGAAATATTATTTGGATAAATATAATACACAATTTGCCAAGCCGGAAAACTATAACGAATTTATTCAAAACTTGCATAGTGAAAAAAACACGGTATTTGTTGACTTATTGCGCAATGGGAAAATTGGCCTGCGAGTCGGCGTTAAACGAATTATCGCTGAAGCGCAAGAAGCTGGTTTACGACTGGCTATCGCGACCACAACAAGCCCTGAAAACATCCATAACCTACTCGTGGCAACGCTAGGGAAAGAATCTCTCGCGTGGTTTGATGTTATCGCTGCAGGAGACATTGTGCCTGCTAAAAAGCCAGCACCCGATATATATACTTATACGCTTGCGCAAATGGGCATAAATGCGGATCAGGCGATAGCATTAGAGGATTCGGAAAATGGCATTAAGTCTTCTCTCGCGGCAAACTTAAAAACAGTCGTTACGGTTAACGATTACACTTTAAAACATGATTTTACCGGTGCGTCTTTGGTCGTTGATTGTTTTGGAGATGCTAGTCATGCAATGCAAGTAATAGCGGGCGAGAGTTTCGGGAAAAATATGATTGATATTGAGTTGCTAAAAAATATTGCTAACGCATGAGTGCTCAGTCCCCTGTTGCAGTGAGAATAGAACATATTGAGCCATTTCATGTCATGGCTCTTCTTGCACGAGCTAAGGAGTTAGAGTCACAGGGTCAGGACATTGTGCATATGGAAATCGGAGAACCTGATTTCGATTCACCGCAACCCATATTAGAAGCAGGTATCAATGCATTAAAACAGGGGCATACTCATTACTCCCCAGCACTTGGGCTTCCAGCGCTTCGATCCGCAATTGCTCATCATTATAAAAAAAATTATGGGCTAGACGTGGCGGATGAGCAGGTTATTGTTACCCCAGGTTCATCCGGCGCTTTGCAGTTGATTATGCATGTATTGATTAATCCAGGTGAAGAGGTTTTATTGGCGGATCCTTCTTATCCATGTAATCGACATTTTATTCGATTAGTTGAAGGCCTGATTACCACCATTAATGTGGATGAAAAAACAGATTATCAGCTCTCTGAAAAACTGATAGCCGATCATTGGTCAACAAGAACAAAGGCCGTCATGATTGCAACGCCGTCGAATCCTACGGGTACCGTGTTGAACCAGCATGAAATGCGACGAATCGCACGGCAAGTGGCTGCAAGGAATGCTTATCTTATTGTTGATGAAATCTACCATGGGATTGAATATGGAGAAGACAAACTTCAGACGGCATTTGGCATCAATAACAATATTTTTGTGGTGAATAGTTTTTCAAAATATTATGGAATGACGGGATGGCGGCTGGGTTGGATGCTAGCGCCTAAGCCCTTTGTTTCAGCAATAGATAAACTCGCGCAAAATATATTCCTTGCGCCATCTACGCCTGCCCAATACGCAGCGCTTGCTGCATTTTCAGATGAAACACAAGACATATTACAGCACAGAGCCGATGAATTTCGTTTACGGCGGGATTATTTGCTGGCTGCGATTACCAAACTGGGTTTTGCGGTTAAGATTAAACCAGAGGGCGCATTTTATATTTATGCAAATTGTGAAAAATACAGCAATGATAGTTTTTCTTTTTGCCAAAAAATCTTGGAAGACATAGGGGTTGCGGTGACTCCCGGTGTAGACTTTGGACAATATCATGCAAATACTCATTTGCGATTTGCCTATACAACATCCCTGGAACGTTTAGCAATCGGTGTAAAACGCCTTAAAAAATATTTGAGTTATATCCGTGGCATTTGAGATCTAGGTTATGAAGTCACTGCAAGTTTTTCCTTGCCTATAACATCTTCTCTAAAATGATCAATATATATTAAAGTTGAGGCGACGACGGCTGAAGGAACAATAAAGAAATTTAGGATGGGTAATAGGGTGCCGAGCATTACCGCGCCACCAAACCCAAGTATGAGCCATTTTTTGGTTTTTAATAAACTTCTTTGTTGAGCAAACAATATTTTTTGATTAGATAAGGGGTAATCGAGATATTGCAACGATAATATCCAAGTACCAAAAAGTATCCAAAGCATGGATGCGAGTAAATTTATTCCAGGGATTAGCAGTAGTATTAAAAGCGGCAAGCTGCGACTTAATGAATAAAATATTTTTTGCCATTCGTCTTGCAGCGCTGGAATTATTTCTGCAAAAACACTCCCCAATGAATTATCGTTTTCTTTTTTTCCGAGCTTATAGTCTTCTACTGCTTCTGATAATATCCCATTAAAGGGCGCACTGATAATATTAGCAACAATCGTAAAGGTAAAGTAAGCAAAAAGAATAATGGAGGCGCCGAGTAAAAGCCAGATAAGCCAATCAATCCATTGTAGCCATTCAGGTAGGCCAGCAACGAGTTCTAAGATCAAGTCATTCAGCGAGCTATAGAGAAGAACTGACATGCTCGCAAAGAGCAGAATATTAATAATAAGGGGAATTAGCACAAATTTTCGTAATTCTGGTAACCGCAACATGCTAAATCCTTTGATGAGATAAAGTGCGCCTGCTAAGGGGTTGTTTCCGGTGGTCATTAAATTCTCCTATCCATTTTTCTATCTCAATATACGATTTAGTTACTTGCGATTATAAACCGTGTTGTTCGTGACTGACTTTAATGCAAGTATTGCGGTGCCATAAGCAGCTTCTTCATTACTGGCTTTTTTGACGGGTATCCCCAACAGGTTTTGTCGAATTAACGTCCATTTATCATTGCTTGCTCCACCTCCGGCACTGTATACCACGCTTGGGTAAGGAGCGCCTAACTCTGCGAGTTTTTCATACCCTTTTTTTTCGATGTGCGCTATTCCTTCTAATAATGACTGTAAAAACACACTATCTTTTTTGGGGTATTGAGGAATGCCAGAACTCATCAAGGGATTATTAACTGGGAAGCGTTCACCGGGGCTAATTAATGGATAATAAGCACGGTGTTGTGCTTGATTTGGGTTGAGTTCCTTAGAGAGTTGTTGAATTTCATCCAAGCTGAAATAATGTTTTAAAACGGCACCTCCAGAATTCGATGCTCCTCCTACTAGCCAGTTTGATCCTAATTTGTGACTATAGATACCACAATCCGTATCGAATAGCGGTTTATCGCTGACCAGCTTTAAGACTAAGGTAGACCCTAGCGAAGTGACTCCTTCTCCGACTTTAGTTGCGCCACTTGCGATGAGTGCGGCAATGCTATCGGTCGTACCGGCGACGATGTTAACCCTGGAATCTATCCTCAGTAAATTTTTTAATCCCGTCGTTAATTGACCAATAATGGTGCCGGGTTCTACTGAGCAGGGAAGTGTTTGATATAAACTTGGATTTAATTTTTTAATCCAACTAGGCCAAGTTTGGTGACTAACATCATAACCCATTTTAAGCGCATTGTTTTGATCAGTATAAATATAAGTGTCTGATAATTTGCCCGATATCCAACTCGCTTGGCAAAGACTGAAGGCGATTTCATGCCCATGTTTATGCTGTAAATAAAGAAGCTTTGCGAGCGCGGAACTGGGATTGTTCACGGCGCAATCTTTAGGTGCTAGTTCAGCAATTTGTTGGGCTTGCTCAATACAACTGCTGTCGTTATACATGAAAGCAGTATCTAGTGGTGTGCCATCGACATCCACGACTAAGACAGTACCCGATGTTCCATCCACTGAAATCGCATTAACTTTAGTTGAATCACAGTCTTGAAATAGGGATTCTAAGACAGACAAGGTGGTATTCCACCAGATATTGGGGTCTTGTATAATCCTGTTAGTCTCATTAAGCAGTGTGGGCATGCTCTGCTCAGCAAAGGCCATGATTTCACCTTGGATATTGATCGCACATGCTCGAACCCCAGATGTTCCCACATCAATGCCGATATAAAGTGAATGATTAGATGTCAGGGCAGATGTACCGAAACTAAGGGTTTCCAGTCAGAAGCCCGGTATTCGGTGACCACATCCGTATAAATGCCACCACGGACGTAAAATTCAGCCATTACTTTCATGTATTTTGGTTTGCATGCATCGACTAAGTTTTGCAGAATTTCATTGGTAACCGCTTCGTGAAACTTTCCTTCTTCTCTAAATGACCACATATAGAGCTTAAGAGATTTTAATTCCACGCATGCTTTATCCGGGACATAGTGAATATGCATGGTTGCAAAATCTGGTTGGCCTGTTTTCGGACATAAGCATGTGAATTCTGGGATTTTTATTTTAATAGTGTAATCAGTAACCAGTTGTGGGTTTTCAAATATTTCAAGATTTTTACTTGCTTGGGTAGGCATAAACTCATCTCTATGTTAATTTTACGGGTTCGATTCTAACTGAATCGGCCTTCAGTTGCCGAGTAGAATTATCTCTGAATCAAGTCATTGTGAGTTTTATAGAAAATGCGTTTAAGCAAGATCAAGCTTTCTGGTTTTAAATCCTTTGTAGACCCAACCACTGTATATTTATCAAGCAATCTTGTAGGGGTTGTTGGACCTAATGGCAGCGGAAAATCCAATATTATAGATGCCGTACGCTGGGTCATGGGGGAAAGCTCGGCTAAACATCTTCGGGGTGGTTCTATGGCGGATGTCATTTTTAATGGCTCGTCTTCCCGCAAACCCGTTGGGCAAGCAGCGATTGAATTAGTATTTGATAATTCAGTGGATGGTTTGGGAAGGCAGTTCGCCAATTACAATGAGATTTCCATAAAACGATTGGTGAGTAGGGATGGTCAATCGAATTATTATTTAAATGGCACAAAATGTCGTCGCCGGGATATCACGGATATCTTTCTTGGGACGGGGCTTGGCCCTAGAAGTTATGCGATCATTGAGCAAGGAATGATTGCGCGGATGATTGAAGCAAAGCCAGAGGACTTGCGTGTCACTATTGAGGAAGCCGCAGGAATATCTAAATATAAGGAAAGAAGAAAAGAGACCGAGAATAGAATACGTCATACCCAGGAAAACTTATCACGTATTGCTGATTTACGCGAAGAGCTGGGTAAGCAACTCGAAAAATTACAAAGACAATCCAAGACAGCCGAAAGGTATAAAATATTAAAAGCTGAAGAGCGAGCAATACAAGGCGAATATCTGGCGCTACAGTGGCAAGAATTTGATGCAATGGTGAAAGAAAAATCATCGATTTTAACGCGACTAGAAACCCAGCTGGAATCTGAAATTGCAACCCAACGTTCATTAGAAGCGGGTATCGAGAGGCAACGGGAAGCGCATATTGAATCGAGTGATGTTCTGAGTGAAATACAGGCGCAGTTCTATCAAGTTGGTGCTGAAATTTCGAGTAATGAGCAATTGCGGCAACACCATAAAGAACGCCAAAAACAAATAGCTGATGATCTACAGCAAATAACTATTGCATGGGATGATGCACACAAATTATTTGACACAGATCAGCATCGATTGAGCGACTTAATACATAAGACAGCCGAGTTAGAGCCGCAATATGCATCCGCCAAGGAAAATTTCGAATTATCGAAAGAAACCCAAGAAGCGGCAGATGATGCCTTACAAAAATGGCAAACAGAATGGGATGAATTTAATACATCGGCTAATCAACCTGCCCAGGTGGCAGAAGTTGAACGCACAAAAATCACTCATTTAGAAGAGCAAAATCATCAGCTAGAAAAGCGTTTTATACGTTTGAAAAGTGAAGTGGAAACGATCGCGACCGGAAACTTGGAAAATGAGTTAGAGGCTTTGGCTGCGCAGATTACACAGCGACAAAGTGAGATTGATACGCAATTGGGTGCTTTACAAGAAAATCAAACTAGTATTGCTGAGCAACGACAGCAAAATCAAGCAAGCTCTGAATCTCTTGCCAAAATACAGAGTGAATTGCAACGAGCAAATGGACGCATGGCTTCTCTAGAAGCTTTACAAGAAGATACTTTTGGAAAAAGGGATGAAAAACTAGGTCATTGGTTGGAGCAACAGAATTTATCAGATGCAACGCGCCTAGCTGAAGTATTAGCAGTCGATGAAGGTTGGGAAAAAGCACTTGAAACGGTTCTCGGTAATCATTTGCAAGCCCTATGTGTGAGCGATATTGCGGACATTTCTGCTGCGCTTGAAAGCTTCTCAGAGGCGGCAATAAGTTTTGTTGAGGAGAATAAGGAATCAGGCTCGCAAAAAAACGCTCATCATTCTTTGCTTATTCACAAGGTCAATAATAGTTTTTCAGCAATAGACGATTTACTGGTGAATATTCATTGCGCCGAAAACTTAAATCAAGCCTTAGACTTACGGCAAAGCTTAAGTACTGGTCATTCGGTCGTTACTAAAGACGGTGTTTGGTTGGGTCGCAATTGGTTGACGATGAATCCGGGCCTAGGTAATGAAGCCGGTGTGCTAAGCCGTGAAAAAGAATTAAAAAGCTTATCTGAGGCAGTTCAACAGCAAATTATTCAACAGGAAATGCTAGAAGAACAATATAAACATGGAAAATGTGTGCTTCAGGAAATGGAAGCTCAACGTGATCTCATTCAAGATACCATCTCGCAATTAGAGAGAGGCTTAGGTGAGTCTAAGTCACAGCGTAGTGGCAAGCACGCGCGCTTAGACCACCTAAACACGCGTAAATCCACAATTACCGAAGAGCAGCAGGAAATTCAGGAACAAATTTCCGGCCACAGAACGACAGTGCAGGCTGCACGAAGCAAACTAGAACTTGCATTAGAGCAAATGGAAGCATTGACGCTAAGACGTGAAGAATTAACGGCATTACGCGATGAATTAAAGTCTTCATCGCTTAATGCGAGGGATAGAGCTAACTCAGATCGACAGACTGTGCAAAATTTGCAAATAGAGCTTCAAGCGACGAAGACAGCGCTGGAAGGAACACAGCAGAATATTAAAAGAATTCAACAGCAACTTGATTCTTTGCGCGTGAGAAAACAAAGCCTTGAAGAGCAAAGCCAGCAGGATGGTAACCCTCTCACCTTACTTGATGAAGAATTAGAAAAATTTCTCGCCCAAAAACTGGAAATTGAATTACGTTTGCAGGATGCGCGTGCAAAAGTAGAAGCTATTGATGCGGAAATGCGCGAATTAAGTGAACGTAAGATACAAACTGAGCACCGCGTGCAACAGACCAGGGAAGTGCTGGGGCAGTGCAAGTTAGACGCTCAGACTCACAAAGTTAAGCAACAAGGTATTCAAGAGCGTATTATCGAAAGTGATTATGATTTAAACGCTATATTTGAGAGTATGCCTGTAGATGCTACACTAGAGGCATGGCAGGAAAAAATTCGTGATCTTGAGTCTACAATAAGCAGGCTGGGGGCGATTAATTTAGCGGCTATTGATGAATATGCCGAGCAAAAAGAACGATTGACCTATCTTGAAGATCAGACTAAGGATTTGCTTGATGCCTTAGAAATTTTAGATAATGCCATTCGAAAAATTGACAGAGAAACTCGTGCGAAGTTTAAAGATACCTTTGATTTTGTTAATAATGGATTAAAACGCATGTTTCCAAAATTGTTCGGTGGTGGGCAAGCGTATCTAGAATTGACCGGAGAAGACCTTTTGGATACAGGGGTAAGCATTTTAGCGCGACCTCCTGGCAAACGAATTACCAATATTCATCTTTTATCCGGTGGAGAAAAGGCATTAACAGCTGTTGCATTAGTATTTGCAATTTTTGAGCTTAATCCTGCTCCTTTTTGTATGTTAGATGAGGTTGATGCGCCGTTGGATGAAGCGAATGTAGGTCGTTTTTGTGAGTTATTAAAAACGATGTCTGACAAGGTGCAATTTATTTTCATTACTCATAATAAGGCTACTATGGAGATTGCAGAACATCTAAATGGCGTTACGATGCATGAGCCGGGGGTTTCAAGAATGGTTACCGTTGATGTAGAAGAAGCAAGCCAATTGGTTGCAGTATAATATGATGGAACAGCTTGCAGCATTTTTTTCTAATCCTTTGCGTTTGACTCTCATCGCGGCGAGTGTCGTTATCCTTTGTGCGATTATTGTCGTGAGTTTAAAACCGCGAAAGACCCATGGTACGCCTAAGAAAGACTATTCGAATTTTCATACCATAAATAATATTGATCTTGAAGAGCTAGATGTCCAAAATAGCTTATTTGATGTCGAGACTCCAGATCGAAATTCTACCGAGCAAAACTCTGGGAACCTTGCTGACCAGCGAGAAGAACAAATCGAATATTATGATGAGCAAGCATTAGATCAAAAAACAGGAACTGAAGAACCGGTGATTGCGCAACAACACGCTCAAACCTTGGTTGAAAATAAAGTACCAGAAGATTTTATTGTTCTCCATGTCACCACTCCAAAAGGATTTAGCATTCCTGGAGATGCCTTGGCGCATATTTTAGGCGAGCTAGGAATGGTATTTGGTCCGCATGATATTTTTCATTATTTTGACCCCGAAAACAATACAATGCCTTTATTCAGTGTGGTTAATCTTGTAGAGCCTGGTTATTTCGATTTATCAAAACCCGTTGAATTTACCACGACCGGGGTTAGCTTTTTTATGCGCCTACCATTGCCTTTGCCTGAATATGACCCATCTAATGCATATAGTGTGATGTTGCATTTAGCGCAAAAATTTGCTCGTCATATGCAAGGAAAAGTTTTGGATCAGGACAGGGAAGAGTTAAGCAGTAATAAAATAAAACAACTACGTAAACTCGCTGAACAATATGCGAAAGCCCCGTCTCATGCTAAAGAAGAACTTAGTGTTTAAGTTTTTCCATGTCAAAACCTAAATTTTCTGCTGATGCTCATTTACAAAAAGTCTATTCAACGTTAATTGACGAAATTAATTACCATGGCAACAGATACTACGTGCTGGATGACCCTGAGATCCCAGATACAGAATATGATAGTTTGTTTAAAACTCTGCTAGCGTTTGAATTACAATATCCTGATCTAGTTAGTTCAAATTCACCGACCCAGCGCGTTGGGGGGGATGTGCTAACAGCCTTCAAACAAGTAAGACATGTAATTCCCATGTTATCCCTTAATAATGCCTTTTCTGATGACGAAGTTATCGATTTTGCGAAACGCATTAATGAACGACTGTCTAGCGAAGTACAACACTATGTTGCCGAACCTAAAGTGGATGGCTTAGCGATAAGTTTGCGTTATGAAAAGGGAGTGTTAATACAGGCTGCAACCCGTGGTGATGGAACGACAGGTGAAGATGTGACGAATAATATTAAAACCATCCATAGTATTCCTTTGAAAATTGTTGACAAATCTTATCCTTCTATCCTAGAGGTAAGAGGAGAAGTGTTTATGCCTATAAAAGGATTTTCAGCATTAAATATTGCTCAGAAAAAAAATAATGAAAAAATATTTGCCAATCCGCGAAATGCCGCAGCTGGAAGTATCCGTCAACTTGATTCGAAAATTACTGCTGCACGGCCATTGTCGATGTATTGCTATTCTTTAGGTGATACCTCTGAATTTGAATTACCGGATTCCCACTATGAGCGTCTGATGTTATTAAAAAGTTGGGGTTTTTCGATCTGTAAAGAAATCGAAAAGTTGACGGGAATAGAGGAATGCTTGAATTACTATCATGGACTCGAAAAAAAACGTGATAAATTATCATATGAAATCGACGGTGTGGTTTATAAGCTCGATTCTATTATGCAGCAAGAACAAGCTGGTTACATTGCACGAGCACCTCGCTGGGCAATAGCTCGTAAATTTCCTGCAGCTGAAGCTCTCACCATACTTGAAGGTATCGATATCCAGGTAGGCCGTACTGGTGCGCTTACCCCTGTGGCTAGACTGAAACCTGTGACCGTTGCTGGTGTGACAGTGACTAACGCAACGCTTCATAATCAAGATGAAATAGACCGGAAAGATGTTAGGGCTGGCGATAGCGTTATCGTTAGACGAGCAGGGGATGTAATACCTGAAGTAGTAAGAGTAGTGTTGGCAAAGCGTCCCAAAAATACTACGCCATTCAGCATGCCGGAAAATTGTCCTGTTTGTAAGTCAGACGTTGTAAGGCTAGAAGGTGAATCGGTATCACGATGTAGTGGTGGATTGTACTGCGAAGCACAGAGAAAAGAAGGCATTAAACATTTTGCCATGCGTCGTGCGATGGATATTGATGGTTTGGGCGACAAAATTATTGATCAATTTGTTGATGAAGGTTTGGTACAAGACGTTGGGGATTTATATTCATTAAAGTTAGATATGTTAAAAGGTTTAGAACGCCTCGCTGAAAAGTCCGCTCAAAATCTTTTACATGCATTGGAAAATAGTAAAACAACGACATTAGCTCGATTTCTTTTTGCGCTTGGAATAAGAGAAGTAGGTGAGGTAACTGCACAAAGCTTAGCAAACTATTTCGGCGGATTAGATCAAATCAAGAATGCAACATACGAGGAGTTATTATTGGTTGATGATGTAGGGCCTGTTGTCGCTAATAATGTGATCGCTTTTTTTAAGCAGGATCATAATAAAGAAGTGATCGATAAACTGCTTGCGGCAGGGATTACTTGGCCAGACATCGTAGTCAATAATAAGAAGCTTGCTCTTTCGGGTAAAATATTTGTTATTACGGGAACACTTAATGAATCTCGCGATATTATAAAAAATAAACTTCGATCATTGGGGGCCAAGGTCACTGGAAGCGTTTCTAAAAAGACAGATTTTGTCATTGCGGGTGCAGAAGCGGGTAGTAAATTACAAAAAGCAAAAAAACTAGGTCTTAGAATAATATTAGCAGCAGAGCTAAATGACTTATTCAATGATCCCGAACGGTTTCTCGATTAATCAGGTTGGTGATTAGGGGGAGTGTTCTCAATCATTATGGCATGCTTGAGAACACCCGCTTAACTAGGAGGCTGTTCTCGACAGCCTCCTAGGAAATTTGTTGCGTCGTGCCCATTCCTTATTTGAATTCAATACTCGCCTTGTCTCGAAGCTTTTCGAGATAGTCGTTGATGATTTTATTTTGTACTATTTTGACCAGCTGTTCTTTGACACTTTCAAAAGGTGGTGGATCTACTTTGCGTTTGTCTTCAAGATAAATGACATGCCAGCCAAAACGTGTGTTTATTGGCCGTTGAGTGTATTTTTTTATGGCTAATTTTTTAACCGCATCAGCGAATGGTTTAACCATCTGATTTCCGGAAAACCAACCGAGATCTCCTCCTGCAGACGCGGAAGGTCCTGTAGATTTTGTTTTGGCTAGCTCCTCAAATGAAGCGCCTCCATTGAGTTCCTTAATAATGGCTTTTGCTGTTTTTTCATCATCCAATAATATGTGCCTAGCAAGGTATTCAGTCGATGTGGCCGCAACAATTTGAGCGTTGTACGCGGCTTTTAGTTGGCTATCGCTAGGAGGGTTATCCTCCGCAAGTTTATTAATTCGTGCTCGGGTAATGATGTTTTTTATTTGTTCTTTTATTTCGAGGACAATATTAGGTTGCTTATCGAGGCTCAGTGCGAGTGCATCCTGATAAATCAATTCACGATTAACTAATTCGACAATGAGTTCCTGTAATTTTTCTTGTGGGAAGCTTTCACCGGGTGCTACACCAATTCTTTTCTGCCCATAAATAGCAAGATTATCGCTGGTGATATGTTCTCCATTAATAACGACTATATCTCGTGCGTGCAATGCAATACTGCTGAAAGTGAGCATAAAAAATAGGCATGCGGTCAAATAAGTCTGGTAGTGGTTTTTCATAAATCCTCATTTAAATTTATTTTATTCAAAAGGTGTTTTAGCTTTTATACTGAGGGCATGGATTTCATTAATCATATCCTCTTCTAATACTTTATAAATCATGCGATGCCTTTTTAGAGTGCTTAGGTTTTCAAACGCATGAGAAACAATTGAGACATTGAAATGTCCACCACCGCGTGCACTGGTATGGCCTGCGTGTTTATGGCTGTCATCTTCAATAAGCAACGACTCGGGATTAAGTTCCTCGGTGAGTTTATGTTTAATTAATGCAATTCGTTCTTCATTATTCATTATGGAAATACTTTTTTAAAAGGTTTAACCGATACTGATTCATAGACTCCTGCAATGCGATAAGGATCTTTATCAGCCCAATCTTGTGCTGCTTCGAGGTTTTTAAATTCCGCGACAATTAAACTCCCTGAAAATCCGTTTGCACCGGGTTCAATATTATCAATCGCAGGATGAGGGCCAGCGAGTACTAACCGACCTTTGGCGTGCAGTGTTCGTAAGCGTTCCAGATGCTCGGGTCGTGCTGAAAGTCGTTTTTCTAAACTGTTATCACAGTCATTACAGATGATGGCGTAAAGCATTAGCTGTCACCTTCTTTTGCTTGCTCGGGTTTAATATAACGCATGAGGAAAATGCCTTGTAATATTATAAAAGCAAAGGTAAGACCCATCATTCCAAATAGTTTAAAATTTACCCAGGTGTCAGTGTCAAAATTATACATGACATAGAGATTGGCCACTCCAGAAGCGATAAAAAATAATACCCACGCATAATTGAGTTTTACCCAGATCACTGGGGGAAGTGTTATTACGGCTCCCATCATACGTTGAACGATATTCTTTTTACCAATGAATTGACTGCCTAAAAACACCGCTGCAAATAACCAATTAACAACCGTTGGTTTCCATTTAATAAAAAGTTCATCTTCGAGAATAAGCGTTGCACCGCCAAACACGACAATAATTGCGAGTGTGATAAGGTGCATATTTTCGACTTTTTTATTCTTGAACCAAAAATATCCCACTTGTAATACAGAGGCGATAATAGCCACCGCAGTAGCGGTATAGATGCCGTATATTTTATAGGCAATAAAAAAAAGCAATATAGGAAAAAAATCGACTAAAACTTTCATGAATATAAATCCAAAATTAGGGAGTGCTATTAAACCACAAAAGTGAAATATTGAGTATTTTGCTGAAGAAATCTAAGCTAAATAAATTAACCATAAAATAAGACTTGATAAACAATTTTTTGATGCGTAGTATACGCCTCTTCCTGGTGCGGGGTGGAGCAGTCTGGTAGCTCGTCGGGCTCATAACCCGAAGGTCATTGGTTCAAATCCAGTCCCCGCTACCAATTTAAATTAAGTTAGAACAATACGTTAGTGAACCCTATCTTTTCGTCTTCAGAAAGTGCAGTTACTCAGAATTCCCTTAGCGCAAAACCTCGAATAAAACTACACCTTTCAATCTAGAATCCTCAGTTGATCGCTATCCAGCATTGCTATGTTGCTTGTTTATAATGCAATGAGCGCTTTTATTGCACTCACTCAGAGAATGAATGTGTTACGACATGGGTATAGTTTGACAGAGTCCGCTTAAGAAAAAGCGTGACCGTTCCGCTATTGTCGAGAGAATAGATGATGCGAATGCCTGATTTTAATGAGGAAATTTGAAATCATTATAGCTGAATCCTGGATTAACGCTGAGGAAGAATTGAACATGTCACAAAGCCCAGACGAAAATACCGAGCAATCATTGGAATTGTCGCAACTTCACAGTCAAATCGATGCGATTAGCAAATCACAAGCGGTCATCGAATTTAACATGGACGGTACCATTATCACTGCTAATGACAATTTCCTGAATGTCGTTGGTTATACCCTGGATGAAATCAAGGGCAAACACCATAATATGTTTGCTGAGCCTGAATACGCGAGCAGTGCGCAATACAAGCAATTCTGGGAAAAGCTGAATCGCGGCGAATACGACGCTGGTGAATACAAACGCATTGGCAAAAATAATAAAGAGGTCTGGATTCAGGCATCTTATAATCCTATGCTGGATTTAAATGGCAAGCCCTTTAAGGTTATCAAATATGCCAGCGATGTGAGCATTCAAAAACAACAGAGTGCCGATTTTCAAGGGCAAATCGATGCGATTAGCAAATCACAAGCGGTCATCGAATTTAACATGGACGGTACCATTATTACCGCTAATGACAATTTTCTGAGTGTCGTTGGTTATACCCTGGATGAAATCAAGGGCAAACACCATAATATGTTTGCTGAGCCTGAATACGCGAGCAGTGCGCAATACAAGCAATTCTGGGAAAAGCTGAACCGCGGAGAATACGACGCTGGCGAATACAAACGCATTGGCAAAAATAATAAAGAGGTCTGGATTCATGCATCTTATAATCCTATTCTGGACTTAAATGGTAAACCTTTTAAGGTGGTTAAATATGCCAACGATATCACGGCACAAACAGATGCACTTAACCAAGTTCAACAATTGGTTGATGCTGCAATAGACGGAGATTTAAGCAAGAGTATCGATTCTGAACGTTATGACGGATTTGTACGTCGCCTTACTGATGGCGTTAATCGGATGTTGCAGGCAGTGGTCATTCCATTGCGTGAAAGTGCGAGAGTTGCGAGTGCGATGTCGGAAGGTGATCTGAGAGAAAAAATGGAAGGTGATTTCAGCGGTGAATATGCGGTGTTACGCGATGCGATAAATACAACAGTCGACAATTTAAGAAGCATGGTTGGGCAAATTCAAGGTTCTGCGACTAACATCGTTTCTGGTGCCGCAGAAATTGCGCAAGGCAATACCGACTTGAGCCAACGTACCGAAGAACAAGCTTCTTCACTGCAAGAAACTGCCTCCAGTATGGAAGAATTGACCAGTACCGTCAAGCAAAACGCAGATAACGCACAACAAGCAAATCAGCTTGCATCAGGCGCACGTGAGCAAGCTGAAAAAGGCGGTGAAGTGGTGCAAAACGCGGTTAAGGCAATGAGTGATATTAATACCAGTAGTAAAAAAATTGCAGACATTATTGGTGTGATTGACGAAATTGCATTTCAGACAAACTTGCTCGCGTTAAATGCAGCCGTTGAAGCGGCGAGAGCGGGAGAGCAAGGAAGAGGATTTGCCGTGGTTGCCGGTGAAGTACGCAACCTAGCACAGCGTAGTGCGGGAGCCGCAAAAGAAATCAAGCAATTGATTCAGGACAGTGTAGAAAAAGTGGATGATGGGTCAAAACTAGTAGACATGTCAGGGCAGACTCTCGAAGAGATCGTTGCAGCCGTAAAAAAAGTAAGCGATATTATAGCCGAAATAGCCGCCGCCAGCCAAGAGCAATCAACAGGCATTGAGCAAGTGAATAAAGCGATCACCCAAATGGATGAAGTAACCCAGCAAAATGCGGCATTAGTGGAAGAAGCTGCCGCTGCAAGCGAATCAATGGACGAGCAAGCTAAAGGTTTAGAACAACTCATGCAATACTTTAAAACAGATGAACCTGCAACAATGCAACAATAAAACGTAGCGCCGACTCACTGCGAACCAGCCTGATACGGATCCATTATATTTGTATTTTCTGTTAAAAGATGTGAAAAAATATTGTAAATGATATATCCGTAGAGATTGAGGTTTACGTGAAAATTACCCAATTTCCTGCGATGTCTTAATCACATGCGCTGCTTGCGTGGGCAGAAAGTAAGTATAAACCGGCACAGAATGCAGCGGGTTAGTCGCGTCATATTTTATGTCATATAAAGCATAAAACCTTATTGCATATTCCACCCGCATTTCTGTTCGCGATACGACTTCGAGTAATTTCCCATTTTCAATAATTCTATCCAGATTATTTCCGAGTTTTTGCAGTTTTCTAATCAGTTCAACGGGTATTGATTGATTCCTTTCTGGGCGGGTAAATACTTGCAGCAGTAGTCCATCGGTATATGCGCCGGTAGGGCTTAGGATTGATATTCCATGTTCGGTTAAGGCCTGTATCACTTCATCCAGTGGGATATCTTCTTTTTGCTGGTTAACGGTTCGTGTAGCGCGCATTGCGAGATGGTGGGCGGTATATCCATAAATGTGATTCCAATGCTGGATAATTTGATGCTTGTCATCGACATCGGATTGGTCGACAAACACTCTGAGTGCTTGGCCGTTTTCTAGCATTTTATAAACAGGGTAGGCGTTCCAACCGTCGGGAAACTGATAATGTATTTCTTCATCGACTTGGCTAGCGGTATAGCCGTGCTCGTTGATTAATAACTGGGATATTTTTTTTGAATCAGCTGTTTGATCACTGGCACAACGTATAGCAAGATGATCAAAATGTACATTCCAGCCCTTTTGCGCTGCTACTTCTAGTAGGGCAATGTCTGCTTTGCTATTGAGTAAAGACTCCACACTTTTAATCGCGCAATAGGTATCGAGATTTTTAACAAAGTTGGCGATTAATTGAATTTGATAGCAGGCCAGATCATTGGCTGACTGTAATATGTCATGTTGGAACTCAGTCGCATAGTCGGAAATATTTTCCGTGGCACCCGCTAAGTCTTCTTCAAATGTGCAACTTTCTTTAGCCGTTTGATAAGCCATGATGAGTTGCGAAGAGTTTTTAACATTAGCGAAAAATGGATAAGCAGTTATCGGCGCAGTTTTGGCATTAAACGGCGTTAAGTCTAGACTTGCTATCGCATTTTCACCTTGTTTCGCTTGCACCTTTACTGCTTGATTAGTGGCAAGACTAAATAGCTTGTTGCGTGCTACGAGGCTTTTTGCCAAATCGGAAGCGAAGTGCTGGCTGGATTCATTCATGTTGTTTCCTCTGCAAGAATAGCGATAGCTGGCATCTAACTTGAACTATCGATGGGTATGACATCCGTATATGAAATGACTTGCAGGAATCAGGCATAGAAAAGCAGACTATAAATAAGGAATATATTTTAGTTTGACCCATTCCTTAGGAGTGAAACGATGAAGAGACAAACTGTTTTGGTATTAGGGGCCGGCAAAATTGGATCTTTGATTACCTGTTTATTAGCGGATTCAAAAGATTACGAAGTACACCTTGCCAGCCTTTACGTGCAAGAAGCTGATAAAATAGTCAGTGATTTATCCTTAGATAATGTGATGACTGCAGAACTCGATGCGCAAGATAAAAGCAGTATGCGCACCTACTTGCAAAAAAATGCATTTAATGGGGTCATATCAGGCCTACCATATTATTGCAATATCATCGTTGCCGACTTATGTGCGGAACTTAATCTTAATTATTTTGATTTAACCGAAGACGTTGCAGTGACTCGACATATCTTGGATATAAGCAAAGGTAAAAAAAATATATTTATGCCGCAATGCGGCCTTGCACCAGGCTTTATTAGTATTGCGGCGAATCAGTTAATGGGTGACTTTGAAACCATAGATACGGTGAAAATGCGCGTTGGTGCATTGCCAGTGAATCCGAATAATGTTTTGAAATATTCATTAACCTGGTCTACGGATGGTTTGATTAATGAGTATGGAAATACCTGCTATGGCATTGAGAAAAAAGAGCTTGTGGCCTTACAGCCATTGGAAGGCTATGAAACTATTTCATTAGATGGGGTGCAGTACGAAGCATTCAATACTTCGGGGGGGCTAGGTACTTTAGCAGATACCTATGCCGGACGTGTTAACACCATGAACTACAAGACCATGCGTTATCCAGGTCATTGTAAAGAAATTATCTTTTTAATGAAGGACTTAAAGCTTGATGATGATAGAGACACTTTAAAGCGAATTCTAGAAAACGCGATTCCAAAAACACAGCAAGATGTGGTGTTAATTTATGTTGCGGTAACGGGCAAAAAGAACGGACATTTATTTGAACAGAATTATTTGAAAAAGGTATACCCACAAACCATAGCCGGTGCACGTTGGTCTTCCATTCAGGTCACAACTGCGGCGGGTATTTGCAGCGTTATGGATATTGTGCTTAATAATATTGATAAGTACGCTGGCTTTGTAACCCAGGAAAGCATTAGCTTAGATGAAGTACTCAATAATCGATTTGGCAAATATTATGGAGGTGATCAATGAAGGAGATTTTGCAAGCCTTAAATTTGTCTGCGGATAATATTGTGACTTGCCTAGGCCCTAAGCAGTGGATCGATAATGACAAAGCTGACCGCATTGAATCGATCAGCCCCGCAAGCAATGAAGTAATTGCTTGCGTGCAGTGTACGACGAATGAGGATTATGACGCGGTGATTGCCAATGCAAAACACGCTCAAATCGCTTGGGCGAAAGTGCCTGCGCCACAACGTGGCGAAGTAGTGCGACGGATTGGTAACGCCTTACGCGATAAAAAAGCGGCCTTAGGAAGTTTGGTTGCTTTAGAAATGGGCAAGATCAAGCAAGAGGGCGATGGCGAAGTTCAAGAAATGATTGATATGGCTGATTTAGCTGTGGGTCAATCGCGCATGCTTTATGGTCAAACCATGCATTCTGAGCGCCCTATGCACCGCATGTATGAGCAATGGCATCCACTCGGTGTGGTTGGAGTCATTTCTGCGTTTAATTTTCCGGTAGCGGTATGGGCGTGGAATGCCTTTATTGCTGCGATTTGCGGTAACACGGTCGTATGGAAGCCTTCAGCTAAGACCGCATTATGTGCCATTGCGGTTCAACATATTTGTAACGATGTTATGCAAGAAATGGGATATAGCGGTATTTTTTCTTTATTCTTGCCTGCCGATCATAATATTTCTGCGCGATTTATTGCTGATCGCCGCGTGGCGTTAATGTCTTTTACAGGCTCTAGCCAGGTTGGTCACTTTGTCGCAAAAACCGTCGCTGGTCGCATGGGGCGCTATCTACTCGAGTGTAGTGGTAATAATGCCATTATTGTAGACGAAACAGCTGATTTAGATTTAGCGATTCCTGCTATTGTATTTGGTGCGGTGGGAACAACAGGGCAGCGTTGCACGACCACCCGTCGTTTATTTGCCCAGCGACATATCTATGATGAATTGTTATCGCGACTAAAAAATGCTTATGCTCAAGTAGTGGTTGGCAATCCGCTAGACAGTTCGACATTAATGGGGCCGTTGATTGATGAAGCCGCAGTGCAAACGTATGAACTCGCCATTGAAAAGGCGACTTCTGAAGGTGGCAATGTTCTTCTGGGTGGAAAAAGAAAATCAGGCACCGGTTTTTTTGTAGAACCCACCTTAATTGAAGTACAACATCAAAGCGAAATCGTTTGCGATGAAACATTTGCACCTATTTTGTACATACTCAAATACCAGGATTTAGCACAAGCAATCGAAATGCAAAACGCGGTACCACAAGGTTTATCATCTGCCTTTTTTACCAACAATGTTAGCAATGCCGAAACTTTTTTATCGGTTCAGGGCAGCGACTGTGGCATTGCCAATATTAATATCGGAACTTCGGGTGCAGAAATCGGTGGTGCTTTTGGTGGTGAGAAAGAAACCGGTGGTGGCAGAGAGGCGGGGTCTGATAGTTGGAAAGCCTATATGCGCAGACAAACCAATACGATTAATTGGGGAAGCGATTTACCCTTGGCGCAAGGTATTCAATTTGATCTTGGAAAATAACAAGCCGCTTATCCTCATTTGCAATCGGTTGAATTAAAGACTGTGATGCACTTCACACAAATTATACTTAGCTTCAAACAATAACACGTCGATCTTAACTCTAGGCTATTAACCAGAGTTGTCTATCGATGTTGGAGAGAAAATTACAGTTTGTTCTAATGGTTGCTGTGTTTTGTTTGCTTTCCTCAAAAGTTAACGCGGAATGGGATTGGAGTGATACAGCAGTTGAAAGCATGTACTTCGCAGCTCATATAACCGACTGGGGACAAACACGTGATATTGCACGCCAATGTGGCGAGGGTCTTTATGCTGAAACTAATCCTATTATTGGGAGATGTCCTAGTATCGGCAGAGTTAACACTTATTTTTTCGCAACGGCTTTATTACATGCGGGTATTGCAACAATATTACCCAAAAAATACCGTAGAATGTTTCAAGTTGGTACGCTGGGTATGCAAATCGCTTATATTTCCAATAATGCCAATATTGGACTTAAAGTGAGTTTTTAATTTTTCAGCTACAACACGAAGGCTAAAATAATTACGAATACCCTCCTCAGGTCTCACAAAATATTTATTCCATAATTTTTATGAGCACGACAGTTATATTATCTTTTCCACCTTTTCGTTTTGCTTTAAAAATTAAACTATCAGCAATTTCAGATAACACATCAAATTTATTAAATGAATCCAGTATAATTTGATCATCAATGAGGTCGGTGAGGCCGTCGGAACAAATTAAGAATATATCATTGGGTTTCCAGCGATCTGATACCACATCAACTTCACGATCTTTCATATGGCCAACTGCACGATAAATAATATTTTTGGATTCTTTGGTAGGGCTGTTGGTAAATGCGCTGTCTAAATCGATATTGATTTCAGTCGATCCTGGTTCACAGGTATGGTCTGATGTCAGTTGACGGATGGTATTATTTCTGATGAGGTATGTGCGACTATCGCCTATATGTCCGACAATATAATGATGCTCACTAAAAGTTAATAAATCAGCCGTACAGCCCATTCCTTGTGCACCGCGGTTAATCCGGGAATAATCATTAATATTGCGATTAGCGGAGACAAAACTTTGGATAAGTTTTTGCTCTTGACTGGCTTCAAGTTTTTCAAAAACGGCTTCACTGCTCTTAATGAATATATGGCTTGCAAGTTCGCCAGCAACAGCTCCTCCCATTCCATCAGCGACTACAAAATAAGGAACGTCTTTGCGCACGAGAAAATCATCTTCATTATCATGACGCATACGCCCAAGATCAGTTTTTCCAATGGCTTCTAGATTCACAGTTTTTCCTCTTATGCGTTGACGCGTGGGTCATCTAGATGGTATTTGTTTTTAGTGACCGTTAATACGCTTATTGCATCTACCCAATCCCCTAAGACATAACGCTGGATGCTTGTATGGTTAGTGCTAATAGTGCCAATTTCTGGTCGATGTGTATGCCCATGAATAAGTTGTTTTACTCGATATTTCTCGCAATAGCTTTTTATAGTCGCTAAATTAGCGTCCATAATGATATCCGCTTTTTGTGCGGTTTGTTGCATGCTTTCAGCGCGAGTTTTTTTCGCTAATTCTATTCTTTGATTGCTAGGCAATGCAAGAAATTGTTGTTGCCATTCTGGCTGACGTACTTGTTTTCTGAAAGCCATATAATTATGATCATCGGTACACAATAAATCACCATGTAATAATAAAGTGGGTATACCATATAATTCGATAATTATCGGATCAGCCAAAATTTCAAATCCCGTTAAGTTTGAAAATTGGGCACCGACAAGAAAGTCTCTATTTCCGGGGATAAAATACAAATTTAACTGTCGTGACAATTTCTTGAAAAGATTTAACACTGGCATATAACTGGGATGGATTAAATCATCCCCAAGCCAAACTTCAAATAAATCTCCCATTACATAAATATCAGTGATTTCATCTCCGATCTGCTGGAGGTAATTGAGCAATAGGGTGCTGAGCTTTGGCCTGTTTTCCGATAAATGTATATCAGAAAAAAAAAGCGTAGACCCGCCTTTTTCTCGAATCATAGTGGAGTTATGCTTATTCAGCAGTTACTAAAGATGCTTTTTCAATAATAATCGCTTTATGCGGAACATCTTTACCAAACGGCCCACCTGGCCCCGTTCGTTGCTTGCGTATTTTGTCAACGACATCCATACCGCTGATGACTTTCGCAAAGACGGTATATCCCCAACCACGGGTTGTTTGTGCACGAAAATCGAGAAAATTATTGTCAACAACATTAATAAAAAATTGTGCAGTAGCTGAGTGCGGATCTGATGTTCTGGCCATTGCGACGGTGCCACGAGTATTTTTCAGGCGGTTATTGGCCTCGTTTTCTATTTCAGGTTTAGTTTTTTTCTTTTTAAAATCCTGGGTAAATCCCCCGCCTTGAACCATGAAGTTTGAAATAACACGGTGAAAGATTGTTCCGTCGTAAAAACCACTGTTGACATAATCCACAAAATTAGCCACTGTCTTGGGTGCTTTTTGATCGTTGAGTTCTATGATAATGTCCCCCATATTGGTTTGCAGTTTAACTTTTGTTAATGCCTCTTCAGCAAAGGCCGCTGGGATGAATGTGAATAATAGCGTGATTCCTAGTAATATCGCTCGAATGTTTAATGACATTTTGCCTCCCTTAATTTATCGATACTTCAATCAAATACGTTGTAATATATAGGTTTTTAATGACAACAGGAAGAGTGATTATAAAGCAATATTCAGTATTTGTTTTGCTTGATTATTATACACAATTGAATCATGACAGACTTTAAGTTCAGGCTAAGTGCCAAATGGAAATCTAAGAGATTAAACGGAATTGAAAGTAAAAACCATTAAAAATATAATACTATTATCTGTAGTAACAGGTGTCGTTTTTTTTCTCGTTTATCTCAATACTCTTGATCAGAAAATACAGCGTTTATTTGACGGTGCCCGGTGGGAAGTACCCTCACGTGTTTATGCGCGGCCCTTGGAGTTGTATGAGGGAAAATCCTTATCGCGGTCAGAACTGCTGACAGAATTAAAACTGTTAAATTATCGTAAAGTCAACAGCCTGAATACTCCTGGGGAGTATTTTATCGATGGGAATAAGGTGATCATTTTTAGTCGAAAGTTTGACTATCCCGATGGTTCCGAACCTCAGCAGATTTTTCAAATTTTCTTTGAAAAATCAAAAATTACTCAAATACTGAACCGAAATGGAAAAAACTTTAAAAAATTATTACGTCTAGAGCCTGCTTTTATTGGCGGAATCTATCCAAAAAAACTGGAAGACCGGGTTTTAGTTAATATTAATAAAGTTCCCAGCTTTTTGTTAGAAACATTGATCGCTGTCGAAGACAGAAAATTTTATTCACACGCCGGTGTTTCTTTTTTATCGATTATTAGAGCCGCCATTGCAAATATTAAAGCGGGCTCTAGAGTGCAAGGTGGAAGTACCTTAACCCAGCAACTCGTAAAGAACTTTTTTCTCAGTAATGAAAAAACATTTATGCGAAAAATTAATGAAGCATTTATGGCCATTATTTTAGAAATCAGATACGCAAAGGATGAAATATTAGAAGCCTATTTAAATGAGGTCTATCTGGGGCAACAAGGTCGATTGGCTATTCATGGTTTTGGTTTAGCCAGTTATTTCTATTTTGCGAAACCTCTAGAAGAACTAAGTAAAGGTGAAATAGCATTTATGGTGGGGTTGGTAAAAGGTCCCTCATATTATGACCCTAGGCGTTTCCCAGATAGAGCTAAAACGAGAAGAAATATTGTTTTGAGCACGCTCGTTGAAATTAATCTTATGAGTGATGAAGAAGCAAAAAAATATCAAATTCAAGCGATTAAAGTACAGTCGAAGAAAACGTCTGCCTTAGTGCTTTATCCTGCTTTTATTGATTTGGTCAAACGGCAGTTAAAAAGTAATTATCCCGAAGAAGTATTAAAAAGCGAAGGACTTATTATTTACACGGGCCTTGATCCCATTTTACAAAAAAATGCAGAAAAAACCTTATTAAAACAGCTAAAACACTTAGATAAAAATGTAGGGTCAATCGATGACCCCCTACAAGCTGCGATTATTATTGCGGAAAATGGTACCGGAGAAGTACAAGCCATTGTCGGTGGACGACAAACCAAATCTTTGGGTTTTAATCGCGCCTTAGATGCACGGCGTCCTATTGGTTCTTTGGTGAAACCCGCAGTATATTTGACGGCATTATCGCGCCCTGAAGAATATAATTTGGTTTCATTAATAGATGACAGTCGGTTTATCTATCGGCCTGAATTTGGCGATGAATGGGTACCTAAAAATTATGATGGTCTTTATCATGGGGAAGTACCGCTATATATTGCGTTAGCGTCCTCTTATAATGTTGCTACAGTGCGTTTAGGCTTGAATCTCGGTCTAGAAAATGTTGTGGCGACCTTGAAAAAACTGGATATTGAGATTGACAGTGAAATATATCCCTCATTATTGCTCGGATCGATCGATATTACACCGTTGGAAGTACTAAAGATGTATCACATTATTTCTTCAGATGGATTTGATACACCTCTGCAAGCCATTCGCTGGGTAACAAATTCGGATGGTGAGGTGAAAAATAGGTATCCGGTGCACACCATTCAAAAACTGAAACCTGAACCAGCATATTTAATTAAACAGGCTTTAAACCAAGTAGTGTCGCTAGGGACTGCTAGAAAATTGCCCCATTTATTAAAGTCTGAAGTGAGTGTTGCTGGAAAAACGGGGACCACAAATGATTTAAAAGACAGTTGGTTTGCAGGATTTACAGCCAATAAAACAGCTGTTGTTTGGATCGGTACCGATCAAAATTCGACAACCGGATTAACCGGTTCCAGCGGTGCAATGCGTGTTTGGGCAGACATTATGAATCAAACGACAATCCGGAGTATTGATTTAAAGCCTCCGCCTGGAATAATATTTTTACCGATTAATATCGAAAATGGATTGCTTTCTAAAAAAAACTGCAGCAGTGCTATGATCATTCCTATCTATAAGGATTATTCACCTAAAAAAGAAGCTAAGTGTTTTTCGGCAAGGTCAAAAAAGAATTTCTCTAATTGGTTGAATAGATGATGAAAATAACGCTCACTATTTTATTGCTCGTTTTATATAGCTCTTGTGCTACTCACAAACCTCAGGTATTCAAAACGGAAAAAACAGAAGAACCGGCACAGCAAATTTCTGGTTTGAGTTATTTAATCGATGAAATAGACCTGGCAATTCAGCGTAACAGGTTTGATAGAGCTGCAGAGATTGCTCAGCGAGGATTGCGAATAACACCAGATAATGCAGTGTTATGGCAGCGTCTTGCCTTGGTTGAATTAAAATTGGGAAACTATGCACAAGCTGAGCAAAATGCATTAAGGTCGATTCGGTTTTCTTCTGAAAATCGTGAACTGATTGGAATAAATAATCATCTAATCGCGGAAGCGAGAGCATTGTCGGACTAAATTTAAACTTGAGTTCAGGTGTTTTTTCGTTTTAGCTCAATAAATTGTATGGCATCTTTTACCGCCTTACTTACTTTATCTTCTATTTCTTTGCGCTCAACCGGCGAAAGATAGAACAGCATATCGACTGCATGGCAAACATATCTTGGCGGCAAGTGGTTGAGTGCTACACATGCGATATCAGCAAAATAGTCTTGATTGTATTTTTTCGGTGATCCTAATGTTCTTTTGATTTCTTCAATGACTAATCTTTCGTAGTAATTGTGGAAGTTATCGCAGCTCATTCAAGTCTCCTTGCTCGTTGCCAATATAAATGACAACTATGGGTTTTTTCTTTCCTAGAGGGCCTCTTTATTGAGTAATAGCCCTGAAATTTCGATAAAGTTTTATATGTATTATGTTCATGGTAACGTTCTAGCTTATTCATGCCTTTAGTTTTATTACGATTGCAAGTGATGGTTGGGTTAAAATATGGAGTTTGGAGTGAATATGAAAAAATTACCGCTTATTAAACATGTAATGACTCCATTTCCTTATTGGGTTAACGCTGATTCTACGGTCGCAGATGCTAAAAAACTGTTGGATCAACACGGAATAGGGCACTTACCGGTTAAAGAAGGTGAGCGCCATTGCAATATTATTGGAATTATTGCTAAGAATGACGTGAGAGTGACTGAAGAGGCTAAGTCTAAAGGTTTGGGTTCACCTATCGAGGACCTTAAGGTGGTCGACATTTGCACACTTAGTCCTTATATAGTAGATATATTAGAGCCTTTACCTAATGTATTGGTTCACATGGCTAACCATCATATAGGCTCCGCTATTGTTACTAAAGAGGGTAGGTTAGCAGGCGTATTTACCGCCCATGATGCGTGTCGAACTTTTGCCGATTATCTCAATGATCAGTTCATTATACCTTCGGGCAATGATGTCGCGTAATGCTCCTAGAATTCGCAATTTAGTTAAATTTTTCTTTGTTTCGAGTCGCCCATAATTTATTTGCCATATTCTGAGATTCGTTTTGACTCAGCTCTGGGTTCATTAGTTTTAAAATAATTGCAGTGGTTCCGGTAATGGAAGCTAATCCATATTCATTCTTATTTGAACCGTTCCATAGCAATTTAAGTTGGAGAATATCCATCTCAGTATCTTTGAGGTGGCGAGGCCCGTCAAACATGGGCGGCCATTCCTCTTGTGTTAACACCTTCTCGTGCACACTTTTTACTATTACCGGAGAATCTGGGTTGCGTTCAACTTCGCCGCCTTCCCCTTTAAGCACGGCCATGTGGGGGCGATCAAGCAGCAGCGCGGCTTGTTGATGAATATCACTATAAGTAGGATGAAATATGCCGACAATTTCATGTTTGGCTTGTAGCGGGTTTAACATGCGAGCAATGGTATGCACCGGAGACCGCAAGCCGAGTAAGGGGCGCATGTTGATAATCTCATGGATCGTTGGGCTTAGAAACTCAAGAGAGAGATAGGCAAAATTATTCGTTGCGAGCTTGTTCACCGCTGCTTTCAATGATGTGCTTTCTGCAATTCCAAGCGCTGCTAAAGTTTCACGGGTGTATAGTCGTCCCTGAGTATGGCCTTCCGTACCATGCATGAAAACTTTATATCCGTGGTCTGCAAGTAATAATGCAGAAAGTATATACCACGGCAGTTGCCTTCTTTTTCCTGCATAGGACGACCAATCAAGGTCTATATGAGGAAGCGTGCTTGGAACTTCAAGAGAGGCTTTTATCGCGTTGACAAAACCTGCAATTTCTTCAGAAGTTTCTTCTTTTACCCGCAAGAGCATAAGAAACGCACCTAGCTGGCATGGCTCTACATCGCCTTGCAAAATCATCTGCATAGATAAATAGGCCTCAGCTTGAGTGAGTCCACGTGAGCCGCGTTTTCCTTTCCCTAATATTCGGATATAAGGGGCGAAAAGGTGTTCAGTTATCATTATATTCTGGCATCTTAAAACCGTGGATCATGATTCCCTAATTTTTATTGCCAATACATCGCACGGTGCTCCATGTAATACAGCATTTGCGGTAGAGCCAAGTAGTCTTGAAAGCCCATGTCGTCCATGGGTTCCTAGTATGATTAAATCTATGCTATTGCTTTTAGCGGTATTTATTATTTCATGTTTGGTGGATCCAATTGTTGTTATCATTTGCACTGCGTTAATATTAAGCCGTTTTATAGTTTCTGCTTGAAAAGATTTTGAATGTTCTACAAGATTTTTTTCCATTTCTGCTGAAGCTAATGAAAATGCTTCATAAGTGTTGTCAATAATTAGAGGTTCAATGACATGGATAATAGAAAGTGTGCAGTTAAATACTTTTGCAAACGTATTAGCTTTTTTCAGTATTAAGTCAGCTTCTTTTGAAATATCTATAGCAACTAATATTTTAGTATATTCAGTCATAGCTAGTCCTTGCGCATAATTAAAAAGTTATCTATTTTCAAAAAAATGTATAACTTTATGCTGGGAGTCTCCAATTTGTCGATTTATTTTAATGACATCTTCAAGTGTGTGATTTTCTAACACCTTATTGAATTGATTCATTGCTTCCTCTAAAACAGATTTTAGCGCACAGATAGGTAGCACGGTACAGATTTGTTCATTACTTTCGTTGAAACACTCCACTAAATGAAAATTAGGTTCTGTTTGTTTAACAACGTCAGCAATTACAATATCTTTTGCAGGTTTTGAAAGTCGTATACCTCCGCCTTTTCCACGTGTGGAAATGATAAATTTTGATTTCGATAAATTGTGCACAACCTTCACAAGGTGGTTTCGCGAAATATTATAAAAGTCTGAAATTTCACTTATCGTTGCGGGCTTTTCTCCCGCTAGGCCAAGAAATATTAATGTTCTAAGTGAATAGTCTGTATACATTGTGAGTTGCATATATATTCCTCGGTTAATTGGGTTTATTAGTGTTGTTCCCTCCTATTAATTTTATAAGTTGGTGCTATCAAACAAAACATGTATTTTATATGAGTTTTTACTTAAGCCGCCGGAAATACTTTTATAACAGTGCATTAATAGTAACAAAAAGCCAAATTCTATGACAAAATTGCATGAAATTTCTGCAGATGCTTTTCTATATTGAACGAGTTGGATCGGAAATATACGCATCCGATTTGTTCTCAGTAGGTCAGTCTGTTCTCGGACAGGCATTGTCAGAGTTTGTAACTTAATCTTAACTGTCAATCTTCATTGGCTTGTCCTCCTAATATATCTAGAAAAAGCGTCGCTGCATATAGATTGATCTATCCTGTAGAGCATTCATATCATCAGGGATAAATACCAATTTAATCTATTTTTGCTAAGTTTATACCGTTAAAAGATAATATAAAACATCATCTTATCGCTAAGTATTGAGCCAATTCACTTTCTAAGTGTGAGTAAATTAATAGTCATATGATGGTGCCGTATCTATTGTGTTGATATAATTGCTCTTTTAGCACTTTAAAGCTTAGGATTTGTAGTTGATAGCAAAAGGATCTTTAACAATTCGGTTATTGAATCACTTATGGGTAGATAGACTGCTTATCTGCTTGATTTTGCTATGCTTGTTAGTATTTAATCAAGTTAATGCTGCGGAATCTTCTACCCCATTTCCAGTGGAAACAAACGACTCAGGGATTGAATATGCAAACGATCTTCTGAGCACGCATGAGACAAATTCAGACTATCGAATTGGGCCACATGATTTATTAGAGATAGAAGTTTTCAGAGTCGATGAATTTTCTCGAACGGTTAGGGTCAACTCTCGGGGAAATATCACATTGCCTTTGTTAGGCGTAATATCTGTCCAGAATCTTAGCAGTCAAGAATTAGAACTCGATATTGCCAATAAGCTTACCCAGCAATTTTTACAACAGCCGCATGTAAGTGTATTTATTAAAGAATACGCCAGCCAACGGATTACGGTTGAAGGCGAAGTTAAAAAGCCAGGCATATTTGCACTAACCGGACGCACCACATTATTGCAAGCTATCGCTTTAGCTGAGGGCTTGACCGATCTTGCAGATTTAGATGATATCCAATTATTTCGTAAGTTAAAAGATGGGCAGACAAAAAATTATGTTTTGAATATCGCTGATATCCGAACGGGGGAAGCAAAAGACCCTATTCTGAGGGGTAATGATATTATTATTGTGCATCGTGCATCGGTCTTGTCATTCATTAAACGATTTACCGATACTTTAAGAGGATTTATTTACTTTGGAAGCCCATTTAGATGACACAGCTGTTGAATAAAGATGCTGCAAATGATGAAGATCGCAGCAATAAAAGAGTTGATCGTTCGATATACGACCGGCGAAAGCTCGCAACAGGTATCGTTGCGAATACCTATGTACATGATGAGGACGTTAATCTAAGAGATTACTGGCATATAATTATTAATCGCCGTTGGATAATATTACTATTTCTCTTTGTGGTGTTGCTCTCTACATTAGTCGCTACTTTTTTAATGACGCCGATATATCGCGCTAGTTTGTTATTACAGATTGAACGCGAGCCTGCAAAGGTATTGGAGTTTCAAGATATTAACCCTGTGGAATCATCACGGGACAAAGATTTCTATCAAACTCAGTATGAATTATTAAAAAGTCGAAGCTTGTCAAAGCGTGTTGTTGATGAGCTAGATCTTTATTCAAACCCCATTCTTAAAAAAATAGTGATTAAAAAATCAATACTGAGTTCGATGCTGATATCCTTGTCGGGTCAAACTGCGTCTACCGAGGCGATAAACGAAGAAGAATTGTGGATAAATTATTTTTTGCAACAATTGACGATAGAGCCGGTAAAAAACTCTCGCTTAGTCCGAGTACATTTTGATTCGCCAGATGTTTCTTTGAGCGCTCAGGTTATTAATACTTACGCTGATAATTTTATAAATATGAATCTTGAGCGTCGCTTTGAAGCTTCTTCTTACGCAAAAACATTTTTAGAAGACCGGTTAGCCCAAGTACAAGCAAAACTCGAAGAATCAGAACAAAAGTTAGTAAAATTTGCCCGAGAAAACCAGATTGTAAATATTAGCTCTAGCCAAAATATTGACAGCCAAAGATTGACTGAAATGAATGTCGCTTTATCTAAAGCGGGTCAAGATCGAATCGATGCAGAAGCAACGTATAATCAAACAACAAATAGTGATTTTTTTGAAGTTTTATCCAGTAAAGTTGTTCAAGAGTTAAAACATACTTTGGCGAAATTAGAAGCACAGTATTCTGATCAACTTAAAATTTATAAACCTGCCTATCCTACAATGCAGCAGCTAAAAGGACAAATTGAAAAAATTGAAAGTAAAATTATTGAAGAAATAAACAGTATTCGGGTGGCTATCAAATCTCAGTTCCAAGCTGCACTAGAGAAAGAGAAGTTACTTAAAGCCGAATTAATTATTTTGCAAGAAAATGTACTAGGTCTGCAAGATAGGAGTATTCAATATAATATTTTACAACGAGAAGTCCAAACAAATCGCGAATTATATCAAGGTTTATTGCAAAGGATGAAAGAAGTGGGTGTAGCAGGGGGTATAAGCTCGAATAATATATTCATCGTCGATGCTGCTGTAGAGCCTGATAAAAAACACAAACCGAAGCTGGTGATCAATATGTTACTCGCATTATTAGTTGGCTTATTGGGAGGCATTGGACTCGCGTTCTTGTTTGAGCATCTTGATGATACTTTAAAGCAAGCGGATGATTTTGAGAAACTGGTTTCGCTACCTTCGCTGGGTTTAGTACCGGTGGTGAGTGAAAATGTATCAACATCTGATTTAGGGCTGTTATCGCATTATGACTCTGGCTCAATGTTAGCCGAAGCTTATCGTTCAATCAGAACTTCATTGAGTTTTGGTACCACCAAGGGTGCTCCTACCAGTTTATTAATCACTAGTCCTGGGCCTGGAGAAGGAAAAACAACTTCGGCGCTGAATATTGCGATTACGTTTACCCAATTGAATAAACAGGTTTTGCTTATTGATGGTGATTTAAGGAATCCATCTATTCATAAACTGTTACGGATCAGGAATAATATTGGATTGAGCAATTACCTGACATCTGAAACTGGGCCAGCCGATGTGTCTCAGGATACTGAAATTGAAGGGCTTTTTGTTATGCCTGCCGGACCCGTTTGTCCAAATCCTGCAGAACTATTATCAAGTGAAAAAATGGGAGAATTGCTCACTATTGCACAGCATAAGTTTGATTATGTCATAATAGATGGCCCTCCGGTACTCGGTCTAGCTGATGCATTAATACTCAGCAAACAGGTTGTTGCGGTGGCAATGATTGCTGAGGCAGGCAGCACCAGAACAGGCATGCTAAAAATGAGTGTAAAGCGATTAGTTAAAGCGCACGCTAATATAATGGGCGGCATATTAACAAAAATAGACGCAAAACACGGATTGTACGGTTATTATGGACAATATTATTCCTATGAGCGAGACCAAGAAAATAGCCCAAAGCTACCTGTGTGAAATAAATCACAAGTATTATTCAGAACTAGTGGTACAAGATAAATAAGTTTTTAGTTATTTTAGTTATTTTAGTTATTTTAGTTTTTAGGTGAGCTAATTGTACGAAACACATTTTGGTTTAACAGGATCTCCATTTCGACTTAGTCCTGACCCCCGTTTCTTTTTTGGGAGTAAGGGGCATAAGCGTGCGCTTGCGTATTTACGGTATGGTTTAACCCAAAGAGAAGGATTTATCGTAGTTACGGGTTCGCCCGGAACAGGGAAGACCACGCTCGCAAGAGCCTTGTTAGATGAAGTCGCTAAGAATAAAATTATTGTTTCAGAGCTAAATACCACGCACCTCGAAGCAGATGATGTATTGCGGATGGTTGCCGCATCATTTGGCCTAGAACACGAAAACCTAACTAAAGCTTCTTTATTAAAAAGACTTGAGCGCTTTTTTCTCACCAAGTACCGAGCTGGTTATCATTGTTTATTAGTGGTCGATGAGTCGCAAAACCTCCCGTTCGGTTCTTTAGAAGAGCTTCGCATGCTGTCCAATTTTTATGCGGGAAAGCATGCTTTGTTACAAATATTTCTCCTGGGGCAGCAACAGTTCCGAGATGCTTTGTATGACCCAAAATTAGAACAATTGCGCCAGCGAGTCGTTGCCGCAACACATCTAGATCCATTAAATGCGAAAGAAACACGTGCCTATATTATTCACCGGTTAAATCATGTTGGATGGAAACAAAACCCCACGTTTACTCAACGGGCTTTTGCCTATATCTATACCTTAACAAAAGGTGTTCCTAGACGTATCAATACTTTTTGTGATCGATTAATGTTATTTGCTTCTTTAGAAGATATTTCTGAGATCAATGATACACACGTAAAGGACGTAGCCAAGGAATTGATGTATGAAGTGACGTCCCATAAATCTGACTCTCCAACGAAAAAGGAAACAGATTCAGCACAGACATCTCTTGAGTTGACCACGATTGAAGAACCTACGCCTTCAGAGATTATACTTATTGAAGAAGAATTTCGACAAGAAGAAGAGCTTCTTGAATCAGATATATCGAAAACAGAAATTGTAAAAAATGCACAGTTGTCGGCACCTGATGAAATAGATACGAATACCCAGGTTCCAGTTGTTGAAATCGTTGCGCAAAATGAAAACAAGAATGAAACTATCGATGAAGAGCACCCCACTAATACAAAACCAAAAAATAAATCTAAAAAACGCAAAGGGCAAAGCAGATCTTATGCGGATGCAACAACATTTCACAAATCAAGAAATAATACTCAAATATCACCGAGAAAAAATATTGAACATAAACCCCAGTATTTAAATCAACAACCTGGGTTCTCATTAGTTGCCTTGGCTATAGACTATTACCAAAATCCTAACGAGTATAAAGAGCTGTTACGTTCATCTTCCGTTTTACCGCCGGGTATTGCCGAACTTTTTAGAGTTGCAATGGGTAAATTACATATTGATTTAGATGATTTTGAAGGGCTTACCGATTTAACCCAAGCAGATCTAAAAGAAGCAGCTCGGCGTTTCATTAAAGAAATATTGTTATCCAATGCTTCCGATTACTATCGACGACTTGGTCTAACTAAGACCGCTAGTCAAGAGCAGATTAAAGCACACTATCAAATTATGTTTAAGCTTTTTCAACCTGATCAGGAGAAAGACTCAGCGTTATGGAACGAATCTTTTGCGATAAAAATCAATCAAGCCTATGTCTCGTTAAGAGAAAAAACAATGCGGGATGCTTACGACTATTTTCTTGACTCTTTGGAAATTGTCGAACTTGATCATGAAATACAAACAGAAAATGAGTTTGCGGACGTTCCTCGTGTTGTAGATGCCCCCCCTTTAAAACAAGCAGTAAAATCAACGGAAAAAACTTTTGGTTTAGATAAAAAAATCAAAATGATTATAGCTGTTCTGATTTCTATTACGTTAGGTTTGATCCTTGTATTAAACCCCTCAATACTGGTATTGAATAAGGATGATTTTTTTGATTCACCCCCTATAAACTCAATTCCAGGCCTGAAGAGTGAGGATATTCCTCTTTCCTTGACCGAAGAGCATGAAATAAACCAAATAGACAATATCCTTAATAGTGATTCAGAATTTGGAGAGCCAGCGCTGCTTGATGATGTAACAAACCCAATGTTGTCAAGTATAGATAATTCAGGGCAAAAAATTGCTAATGAACTTGTTGTTAAAAAGACCGTTGAGTCGAAAATTGATAACATAGTGGTGAAAAATAAAGTTGCCGCTAACAATGTAGCAAAAGGGGATCAGAAACCAAAGGTGAGTTCAGTTAAAACGTCTAATGAGCTTGATTCTAATGCGGTTATCAGAAGTAATTCCATGATATCGGAAAAAGAACTTAATTCCGTAATGAGCTTGTTTTATAAAACCTATGAAGAGGGTGATTTAAAAGAGTTTATTCGATTGTTTTACAAAAATGCGATTACCAATGATAGAAAAAGCCGGATGGGAATTGCAAAAGATTATTCCCGGCTTTTTAGCTCGACAGATAGGCGAAGCATAAGCATCAATAATCTTGAATGGAATATCGAGGAAAACAAGGCCTCGGGAATTGGTGATTTTATTGTTAGAACGGTTAAATCTGGGGAAGGCGAGACTAAAAGCTTCGAAGGTACAATAAGGTTAGTTGTGCTAAAGGAAAGGGGAAAAATAAAATTTAAAGAAATGTATCATGCTTATAGTGAGGAATAAGGAGTGCCCATTCCTAAGAGCGATATTTCCGTAAATTCTGTTTTATTTTTTTTCGGTGTATAAAGATAAATAGTCGTTTCGGGATTTGCTTTGATTAGAGCCTATCAATCAATATTATTTCTTGTGGCTTTGGGTTTGATTTGGCGCATAATTTCTCTCGGTTTTTCTGAGTATTTTTCAACGGATGTTGCAACAAAAAATATAGACACTGTGTTGAAGTGGAATTCTTCTAACTCACAAGCATTGTTTTCTAAGAGCCTATCGCAATTATCATCTGATACGAATTTTTTTACGTCCTCTTTAACAGAATCTATTATTAGTAATGTTTCTGATTCTCGGGGGTTGGTCTTACTAGCCGAGCACTGGGCTGAGCAAGGTGAGGTTGCAAAAGCGAATAAAGCGATGAGATTATTAGGAGAAATGTATCCTGCTGATGCCAAAGTAAACATCGCAGTTGCTTCCTATTTTTATAAAAATAATAACATTACTGAAGCATTCCAGCATTGGTCTCAGGCAATGACAAGGTCTCATCATTTTGATACCATTTTATTTGAATTTATATATTCTCAACTTAATAATAGAGACATGCGTGCAGCTATCCTAGACGCAGCAAAACAAGCGTCGAAGTGGTGGCCGAGATTTTTTGCTTTCGCAATCAAGCAATCTAATAAGCATGATATTGAAATAGTAGATGCCTTATATGACGCAAGACTTGACGTGAAAAATTCAGTAGAGCCTGCAATTCGTAGACAATATATAAGATACTTAGTAAAACGAGAAAACTGGCAAAAAGCTTATATGGTGTGGCTGTCTGGCTTGTCGTTAACAGAGAGAGAATCACTAGGTTATTTGTATGATGGCGGATTTGAAAATGAGTTTGATCATTATGGTTTTTACTGGCATGCCTATAAAAACAAGGCCGCTAAAATTGATCGTGTTCGATCAAATGTCGGTGCTAGTGGAAATAAAGCCTTAAAAGTCACTTTTTTAAATAAACCGACAGCGTTTCATCATGTTCGCCAAAAAACCCTATTAAGTGCTGGACGTTATCTTTTTAAAGGCAAAGTTAAAAAAGACGGTTTAAAGAGTAATAGAGGGGTTAGTTGGCGGATATCTTGTGGAAGAAAAGCCGTTTTAGGTGAAAGCACTCGGTTTAATGGGATGGAGCATTGGCAGTCTTTTGAGGTAGAATTCAAGGTTCCTGAGCAGAATTGCAATATGCAAGATATTTGGCTAGTGACTAAAGCTAAAAATAAGTCTGATTTTAAAATAAAAGGCAGTCTCTGGTTTGATGATTTATCGATTGTGAAACTGCATTAAATAAAAACGACAATGATAAAAAGGTAAGTAATGAGAAAAAACAAATGGATAGCTTTGTTCTTAATAATACTTGGACAGGTGTCAGGGAATGTTTTTGCAGAGCAAGTAACAGTTGGTGAAATTTCAGGCATTGTTATGCTAAACAAGGATGGAGTGTTTGTTAAAGTAGGTACTGGAATGGAGCTAGAGGTTGGCGATCAAGTATATGTGCTAGAGAACTCTTCTGCTTTATTATTACAAGGAAATGACTGTGCTGCACGATTGAACTCAAATGAATTATTTAAGCTGGATAAATCTGATCTTTGTGCTCAGAATTCAAATACAATTAATTCGCAGGGGCCTAAACTAGTTGCTGCTATTGGGTTAGATGAGCCAACTTCTGATTCGGGTGATGCTGGCTCAAATACGGAATTACCAGAAGATCAACAAAGTGGTACCGAAGGTGGTAGAGTTTTCTCAGGACTTGCAGCGAAACTGGCTGTCCCAGCAACATTAACTGGCGCCGTGTTATTCTCAACTATTGCTGGTGGTGGTGGTGTTGGGGCTATTAGTCCTGAATAGTCTGTTTAGAGTGTTTCATCAGGCTGTCTTTCCCTTCTATTATACTCTTAATATGCGCACTCCAACTGCGGATTCTAGGATAATGGTGGGATGATTAACAATGTGAATCCACCGACTAAACTGAGCCAAATTATTTTTGCTTTAGTGGTCATTTTGTTGGTCTTAGCACCATTGTTTCGCGGCGGTAATCGACCTATAGCACTGATGTTAATCGAGCTATTAGGTCTTGCTTTGTTATTATTGATGATATCCCAGCCGCAACGGATTTTAGTCATTCCCCGGTATTTGCGTTACTTTATTGTTATTTTTGTTTCGATACCGCTACTTTACTTAATACCTATTCCTATCGATTGGTGGGCGGTACTACCGGGTAGAGAAGGCTATTACGAAGTACTTTCATTACTAGAACATCAAGACGTTTTATTTCATTCTTTTTCAATAAACTCACTAGCAACCGAACTTTCTAACCTAGTTATAATCCCTATTGCGGCGATTTTTATGAGTTGCTTTTTCTTAAATCAAAAGCAATTGTTTGATGTCATCAAGTTTCTTATTTTGTTAGGTGCGCTGCAGGCAATCATTGGACTCATGCAGTTTAGTACGAGCATTGACCACTGGATACGCTTTGGGATCGAGACTCACAGCACGAATGCGGTGGGAACTTATCCTAACCGCAATCATTTTTCTGGTTTACTAGAAATGATTTTACCATTAGCCATCGCTTATTGGGCGATTTGCTTTAATCATCGAATCAGTAAGGATTCTCGCCATCATTGGCGAACCAAGCTTGCTTATTTGGCAGATAAAGAATCTTTACTGATTGCAGGTGTAGGTGTTGTCATTTTGCTACTTATTTTGGGAGTAGTATTCTCGCGTTCTCGAACAGGTATAGCCCTCGTCATGTTATGTATTTTCTTATCCGCCATTTTGCTTACGCCTAAGCTAAATCGTAAGAGAGGCATTCGAGGTATAGTATTCTTAGTGACGCTTGTTCTGGTGATTGCAGCTCAGATTGGCTTAGCTCCTGTTTTCCAGCGCTTTGCTGATCAGGATCCTCTTACAGATAGTCGCTGGACGATTTATCGAGTTACCAGTGATGCCATTAGCCAATATTTTCCGCTCGGTAGTGGGCCTGGTACCTATGAATCCGTTTTGTTAGGTTTTCAACCAAATAATATCCAGCATTTTATTAATCACGCGCACAATGATTATTTAGAGTGGATGACTGAATTAGGCATTTTTTCTGTTATCCTATTTATCGGCTTTTTATCCATAATTAGTTGGAAGTTTATTCAACTGATGAGAAACAAAGACTGGGGTGATATTAACTATATTCAAATGGGATGCGGTATCGGAATATTTTTAATGCTATTACATAGTCTTACTGACTATAATTTGAGAATACCCGCGAATGCACTTATTTTTGCATTTTTATGTGGCGTATTTTTAAAATCCAACCATGAGCCGACAAAAAAAAGAGTAATACGAAATCGTAAGGCTAAAACATACTGTGAAAATAATCGAGAAGCAAAGCGCAGTTTAAACTCTCCGAGGAATCAACGAAATCCATTTCTTAATTAATTCTGGTTCATGATGAAACTTCATTATTATTTTTTTGTTCAAGGGTGAATTCAGCTTTATTGTCTTCGGTAACCGTTTCTAGCCGTACCGTAAATCCCCATAATCGTGTTAAGTGTTTCATAACTTCATCAACTGTTGAAGCAAGAGGTTTGCGATTATATTGCTCGTGGCGTAAAGTCAGTGCGCGATCACCACGTATATCAACATTATAAACTTGAATATTCGGCTCTTGGCTTCCTAGATTGTACTGGTCTGCTAACAAGGTTCGTATTTGTTGGTATCCTTCGTTATTATGTATGGCCGATATTTCGATATTTCGATTTTTGTCATTATCGAGTACCGAAAATAACTTTAAATCACGCATAACCTTAGGTGATAAATATTGAGAAATAAAACTTTCATCTTTAAAATTTTTCATCGCAAAATCCAGACTGTCAATCCAGTCTGTGTTAACTAAATCTGGAAACCATTCGGTATCTTCTGCGGTGGGATTTTCACAAATTCGTCGAATATCGCTCATCATTGAAAAGCCAAGAGAATAGGGATTAATCCCATTGTAATGAGGTGCGTCAAAAGGAGGTTGGTAAGTAACATTGCTATGTGATTTTAAAAATTCAATCATAAATCCATCGGTTACTAATCCTTCATCATAAAGCTGATTTAATATAGTATAATGCCAAAATGTTGCCCACCCTTCATTCATTACTTTGGTTTGTTTTTGCGGATAAAAATACTGCGATATCTTTCTGACTATTCGCACTATTTCTCGTTGCCAGGATTCGAGTAAAGGCGCATTTTTTTCAATAAAATAGAGAATGTTCTCTTGCGGTTCGAGCGGAAAACGTTCTACTATTTTTTCTTCTTTTTCGGTCTCAAGAGTTGGTAATGTGCTCCATAGCTCATTGACTTGAGACTGCATATAAGCTTCTCTGTCTTTTAGCCTTGCGTGCTCCTCTTTCATGGAAACAGGGTGTGGACGCTTGTACCGATCAACTCCATAATTCATTAGTGCATGGCAAGAATCTAAAATTTCTTCAACGGCAACCTCGCCGTATCTCTTCTCGCAGTCAGCAACAAAATCTTTTGCAAAGACAAGATAGTCAATAATGGCATCAGCTGAAGTCCATTGTTTAAATAAGTAATTATTTTTGAAGAATGAATTATGTCCATACGCGGCATGTGCAATGACGAGTGCTTGCATCATCATTGAATTTTCCTCCATCAAGTATGAAATACAAGGATTGGAGTTTATAACTATTTCATAGGCTAATCCCATTTCCCCTCGACGATATTTTTTCTCGGTTTCCATGAATTGCTTTCCAAAAGACCAGTGATTATAACCTACCGGCATACCAACAGAGGAGTAAGCATCCATCATTTGCTCAGCAGTGATGACCTCAATTTGATTAGGATAGGTATCTAAACGAAAATTTTGGGCAATTCTCGATATTTCTTTATCGTATTGTTCAATTAAGTCGAAAGTCCATTCGGAGGTCTCTGATATAGGCTTATTTTTCATAGTCAGTTCTAGGTTTCTTTTTCTTTGCTAAAAAGTTCTCTGAAAACAGGATATATATCAGCGAGATCATGCAGTTGTTGCATGGCAAAATTAGGATAAGAAGATACTACTTTTTCATACTCGTACCATAGGCTTTGATGGTTTTGCGGTGTAATTTCCACATAGGCAAAATATTGCACAAACGGCATAATCTCTTCTTCCAATAATTTTTTGCATAGTGGGGAGTCGTCATGCCAGTTATCACCATCTGAAGCTTGCGCAGCATAGATATTCCATTCATCTTCTAAATAGCGTTCTTTCGCTATCTTAATCATGAGATGGAGAGCGCTAGATACAACGGTTCCCCCCGTTTCACGCGAATAAAAAAAATCTTCTTCTGATACTTCTTTGGCAATAGTATGGTGCGAAATAAAGACAAGTTCTATTTTTTCATAATTACGATTAAGAAAAAGATACAGCAGAATAAAAAATCGTTTAGCCATGTCTTTCTTTTTTTGATCCATTGATCCCGATATGTCCATAAGGCAAAACATGACCGCTTGTGTCGTTGGTTTTTGAATATCAACTCTGTTGTTATAGCGCAAGTCAAAAGTATCTAGAAAGGGAATAGCATCACGCTTTCGTTTAAGCCCTTCAATTTCTTTTTCTAATAATAAAATAGCTGAATCATCCTTCAGAACTGCTCGTAAAAGCAATTCCAATTCTTTTTCTTTTTCTTTTATTTTTTTTCTATAGGGATTTCTCAAAGAAATTCTTCGAGCTTGAGCACTTCGCATGGAGCGAAGAATATTGATATTGCTGGGAACACCTGCGGTAGTGAACCCAGCCCTAGATTTACTTTTTTCGTAAACAGTTGCTAGTTTTGTTTTTACCAGATTGGGCAGTTCGAGATCCTCAAAGAAGAACTCCATGAACTCTTCTTTGCTAAGTTCGAAAACAAAATCATCCGAACCCTCCCCTTTATTATTCGCTTTATTTCCCGCTCCGTTCCCCTTTCCACCTCTTGGTCTAGGAATTTTGTCTCCTGGAACAAAATCATGGTTTCCCGGGTGAATGATATCTCTTCGCCCACCTTGTCCATGATAGATAGTAGGTTCTGAAATATCCTTGGACGGAATAGACACCTTTTCGCCACTATCAATATCAGTAATACTTCGACCAGCAATCGCATCAGTTACTGCTTTTTTAATCTGGCCTTTATAGCGCCTAATGAATCGCTGGCGATTTACAGCGCTTTTATTTTTTCCATTGAGGCGGCGATCAACAAGTCTGTACAAAATGACATCCTTCTAAGAAGATTTGCGCACACGTAGATACCAATCGCAGAGCAAACGAACTTGTTTTGAGGTGTAGCCCTTATCGGACATACGCTGTAAGAAATCATCATGTTTTTTCTTATCCTCAGAAGAGGACTTAGCATTAAAGGAAATGACAGGCAAGAGATCTTCGGTATTTGAAAACATTTTTTTCTCAATGACGTTTCTGAGTTTTTCGTAACTTGTCCATTTTGGATTTTTGCCTTTGTTTACCGCCTTTGCTCTCAGTACGAAATTGACAATTTCATTGCGAAAATCTTTTGGATTACTAATTCCTGCGGGTTTCTCTGTTTTTTCCAACTCTTCATTGAGTGCCGCTCTACTAAATATTTCACCCGTATCGGGATCACGATAATCTTCATCTTGAATCCAATAATCCGCATAAGTAACATAGCGGTCAAAAATGTTCTGTCCATATTCAGAATAACTTTCTAAATATGCTGTTTGTATTTCTTTACCGATGAAACCGACATATTCTCTGGCAAGATAACCTTTGATAAATGACAAATAACGTTCTTCAAGTTCAGCAGAAAATTGTTCCTGTTCTATTTGCTGTTCTAATACGTAGAGTAGATGTACAGGGTTTGCCGCTATCTCAGTGTTATCGTAGTTAAAAACGCGTGACAGGATCTTGAATGCAAATCGAGTGGATAATCCTGTCATTCCTTCATCAACGCCGGCAAAATCGGTATATTCTTGATATGATTTTGCATGTGGGTCAGTGTCTTTTAAATTTTCACCATCATAGACCCGCATTTTAGAATATATATTCGAATTTTCTGGTTCTTTTAAGCGCGAAAGTATGGCAAATTGAGCCATCATTTCGAGTGTGTCTGGCGCACATGGCGCTGCTGATAAAGAGCTTTCGCGCAGCAGTTTGTTATAAATCTTTATTTCATCAGATACCCGTAAGCAGTAAGGAACTTTCACGATATAGATTCGATCAAGAAAAGCTTCGTTATTCTTGTTATTTTTAAATGTTTGCCATTCAGATTCATTGGAATGTGCTAATACAATTCCGTCGAAAGGTATCGCGCCTAATCCTTCGGTGCCTTTATAATTACTTTCTTGGGTTGCGGTTAGCAGCGGATGCAACACCTTTATCGGCGCTTTGAACATTTCAACAAACTCTAATAAACCTTGGTTTGCCAAACATAGGCCGCCCGAATAACTATAAGCATCAGGATCATCTTGGGCGAACTCTTCGAGCTTTCGAATATCTACTTTGCCTACCAAGCTAGAGATGTCTTGATTGTTTTCATCACCGGGTTCGGTTTTTGCGATACCCGCTTGTAATAAGATGGATGGTTTGAGTTTAACAATTTTAAATTTGGTAATATCTCCATTAAACTCATGTAATCGTTTAACCGCCCACGGTGACATGATGCCATTGAGATATCGACGAGGAATTCCATAATCTTCTTCAAGAATGTCGCCATCTTCTTCAGCAGAAAACAACCCTAAAGGCGATTCATTGACTGGTGAACCTTTGATGGCATAAAAAGGCATTACTTCCATTAATGCTTTTAGTTTTTCTGCCAGTGAAGACTTTCCTCCACCAACCGGGCCTAATAAATATAATATTTGTTTTTTCTCTTCTAATCCTTGTGCCGAGTGTTTGAAATAAGAAACTATTTTTTCTATCGCGTCCTCCATGCCGTAAAAATCCTTAAATGCAGGATATACTCTGACCATTCGATTAGAGAATAATCGACTTAATCGTGGATCTTTTCGGGTATCGAGCATTTCTGGTTCGCCGATGGCTGCTAACATTCGTTCGGCGGCGGTGGCGTATGCAGAAACATCTGACTTGCAAATAGAAAGGTATTCTTGAATGGAAATTTCTTCTTCTTTTGATGCGTCAAAGCGTGTTTGAAAGTGATTGAATATGCTCACCAGACTTGCCTCCCAATGAGTGTTTGCACCTTACCGTATATAGCCAAAATAAATATTTATTCTACCGTTAAGTGCATGAAAAAAAACTAAAAATCTAGTTGATAATATGGTAAATCAGTGAGCAAGATACAAGCCATAATAGATGAATAGCTCTGTAAGCTCCGCGTAATGGATTAATTTATTTAATTACATCTCTGTAATTAGTTAGTTAGAGTCATAATACGCATTAAAATTCGAAAATATGTTGACTCTCTTCAACATAATTTACGGTTACAGCAGACAATTTAATGACGCTTGTTAATGATTATCAAGTTGAACATACGGAATGCTAAGTAAAGAGAATGTGGTGAGTATTATTTGAATGAATAAACGAAATAGCGCCAAAAAAAATTAATGCTTATCATTAAAAAAAAGTATTTGTATCTATAAAGGGGAGTATTATTGTAGTAGATACACCTTCAAGATTCATTGAAATGTTATTATTTATAAAGGAGATCATTAGTGAAGCTTCCGTTGCAAATAACAACACGAAAACTTTCCTTATCGAAATACGCATCCGATATCATCAAGCAAAAAGTCAGTAAACTTGAAACTTTTTATGACAAAATTATCGGCTGTCGTGTAATGGTAGAGGCGCCACATAAGCATAAGAATCAAGGTTCATTATATAATGTCAGTATCATAATTAGCGTTCCCGGTTCAGAGTTGATCGTCAAACGAGAGCCTGACCAAGACATATATATCGCTATTAGGGATGCATTTGATGCTGCAAGACGACAAATACAGAACTTTGCGCGTAAAAGACGAGGAGAAATAAAAACCCACAGTACGGTGCCGATCGCGACAATAACAGAGATCTACCCACATATGGGATATGGTTTTATGGTGACTAATGATGGTCGACAAATTTATTTTCACAGTAATAGCTTAGTAAATCATGATATTGAGCAGATAGAAATTGGTGCTTCGGTACGGTTTGCCGAAAAACAAGGAATGGATGGCCCACAAGCGAGTACTGTTGCCTTAGTTTAAGAGCATCAAATATAATAGAGAAACCAGGAACCCTTTTGGATTAACCAAAGGGGTTTTTTTATAATAAACAAATAGATAAAGGGTAATATGAAAGAATAAGCTAAAGTATTACCCAGTTTATGTCGTAATGTTATTGTACAAAAAATATGCGTTCTATCCATATACGATAATAATACGGCGGTTTATATGCCTTCAAAATCTTATAAGAAATTCAAAGATGGTGAGATTTCAAATGACTTTATTAAAAATTATGCGCCACTGGTAAAGCGCATTGCTTATCATCTAATGGCTCGATTACCGGCTTCAGTTATTGTTGATGATTTAATACAGGCTGGAATGGTCGGTTTGCTTGAAGCATCGAGGAATTATAAGGCTGAGTTAGGCGCTAGTTTTGAAACCTATGCAGGTATTCGAATTCGCGGGTCAATGTTAGATGAATTACGACGCAATGACTGGGCGCCTAAGTCGGTTCACCGTAAGACTCGAGAGTTAGCTCAAGTCGTGCGTAAAATCGAGGGAGAAACGGGCAGAGATGCTCGCGACGATGAAATAGCAAAAGAACTTAATATTACGTTGGATGAGTACTATAAGATTCTCCAAGATGCCAATACCGCCAAAATGTTTGGGTTTGAAGATTTAGGGGTAACCGAAGAGGTGCTCGATGCAGAAATCAGAGAAGGCACTCGATCTCCGTTAGATAAAATTCAAGATGAGCGCTTTAAGGAAAAACTCAAAGAAGCTATTGTTGGGTTACCTGAAAGAGAAAAAATGGTCGTTACTCTTTATTATGACTCTGAGCTAAACCTCAGAGAAATTGGCTCTGTATTAGGAGTTAGTGAATCTAGGATCAGCCAGCTCCTTAGCCAAGCAATGATAAGATTACGCGCACGTATGAAAGAGTGGGTGATCGATTCCTAGGAGTCTGTTCTCGGGCAGGCTCCAGCAGACGTGTAAGAAAGAAATTAGTGAATCAGGAAAAATTATGTTGTTGCAGCCCCACTTAGCAAATTGTCAAAGACTCTATGAGGAAAATTATCGAAATTTACTAGCGGTAATGCCTGAACTCGTCATCAAAGAAATTCGAAATATCAACTATGAACTTCCTCAGTATGCGCTAAAAATTTGCATATTAGAGCAAACTCCCTATACTACACTGATCAAATTTTTTATTAGTCAGTCGGTTAAAAGTTCATTTATAAATCATTCAGAATTTCATGTTCGTATGTATCATGATGCGCGAGTCGCTGAAATTATTACTTATCAAGGTCAGCGATGCCAACGTGCGTATTATGCTTGCCCTAACCAACATATGTACCATAAAGATGAGAAAAAGCAACTCAATTTGTTGCTTTCCGAAGTGATAGCATTGTGTCAAGATCATGGTTTGATTATCGTTCCTAACACCTCTTCCATAGAATTATATTAGCAAGAACTCATTACTTCCCCCCGATGCAAGGCATTTCATCTTGCTTATCTAAAATTTTTCTCGCATTTTTTTAATTGTTCGTAACGCTTATCTGCGGAATCTAAGATTATTGCGAATTAATGTGAATTAATTCACGCTTTTTTTGGGGTTCTGAGTAAATAAAATTCCATACCAGACGATTAACACATTACTACAGTATGTAATTTACCCAACAAAAAAGTGAAAGGTGGCAATAATGGCTAGAATGATAACAAGCACTTCGTCCGCTAGTACGGGGAAATATGAAGGAGTCAAAGATCCCATGCGCATGGATGATGCCTATAAAGAGCCAATATCTATCCAAATTGATGACGAATGGGACACAATGATGGAAGAATATTTTGACGAAATCGATGATTTTCAAGATATCGATTTTCCGAGACTCGACAACGATTATTAATCGATACCTCAAACACCGTATTAAGCCATAGAAACTCGGTATTATGACGTTTTTATTGCTATAAAAGTATTTGCAGCATTAGATAATGTTCTTTGGGCGTGGGTCACCACACCTAATTTTCTCGCAATTGCGATACCTTTTACATTAAACGCGCTTATTTCAGGGCCTAACATGGTATTTGGTAATACACTCCAACCTAATCCTACTCCCACCAACATTTTAATGGTTTCTAGATAATTAGTCGCAATGCCAGATTGTAGCTTAATCTTTTTTAACTCAAATTGGCTGTTCAAAATTCTCCTTGTATAGGTGTTTAAGCTCGTTAATATTGCGGGCTCGTTTGCTAAATCGGTGAGAGGGACTTGTTCAGCATGCGCCCATGGATGCCCTGGCTTGATCACAAAGCTTAATTTATCATGCCATAATGAAGACTGATGCAGGTTTTCAATGGGTTTATTGGGCAGAGTTACCATCGCAAATTCTAATTTTCCCGCAAGAACTTGCTCGCAGGCGGCTTCCGAATCTAAAAAAGAAATATTCACCTTCACGCCGGGATAATTCTCTGTGAAATTTTTTAATAGGGGAGGCAAATGATGTAAGCCAATATGATGACTTGTCCCGAAATTCAGGCTTCCAGAAATTTCTGTTGAAAATGTATCCACTGTTGTTTTTGCATCATCGATAGCATTTAGAATTTGCTTGGCTTTGGGCAGTAATGCTTCACCCACTGAGGTTAATTGACATGACCTGCCAATGCGATCGAACAGTTTTTGATTCAGCGAGGTTTCCAGATTCGATATTCGTTTACTGACAGCAGACTGAGTAATAAACAATTCATGGGCTGCTTCGGAAAAGGACTCTGTCTCTGAGACAGCAACAAAAGCATGTAAATTAGCTATTTCCATTAATACCTTCCTGTAAATTCATTTATTCCCGCTAGGAATGAATGGCATTATAAATATGAATTGCAGAAATAGAAAGATGCTCGGTAAAATAAAGCCCCTGGAGAACAAGGTCCGAATTAAAGCGCCTAAATACGGGATAAACCTGAGGAATTAGAAAATGATCGCAAAAACACTCTATGATAAATTATGGGATGCTCATGTAGTACTTCAAGAAAACGATGGTACTGCCTTAATTTACATCGATAGACAGCTTATACATGAAGTGACATCTCCGCAGGCCTTTGAAGGACTCAGAACTCATAAAAGGCGACCATGGCGGGTGGCCGCGAATTTAGCAACACCGGATCACAATGTTCCTACCACGGATAGAAGTATTGGAATAAAAGATGAAATTTCACGTATCCAAGTTGAAACATTGGATCAAAACTGTAATGACTTCAATATAACAGAGTTTCCGATGGATGATATTCGCCAAGGAATTGTGCATGTTGTTGGCCCGGAACAAGGCGCTACATTGCCCGGTATGACGGTGGTGTGTGGAGACTCTCATACGGCCACACATGGAGCTTTTGGGGCCTTAGCATTTGGCATCGGCACCTCTGAGGTTGAGCATGTATTGGCAACTCAATGCTTAATCCAAGGTAAATCAAAAAACATGCAAGTTAAGGTCAATGGCAAGATTGAGGATGGCGTTAGTGCCAAAGATATCGTTTTAGCCATTATTGCTAAAATAGGTACGGCGGGCGGTACTGGATATACCATCGAGTTCGCAGGAACTGCGATTCAAGCGCTTTCCATGGAAGCTAGGATGACAGTGTGTAATATGGCCATTGAAGCCGGTGCAAGAGCGGGCATTATTGCGGTTGACCAAACGACCATTGACTATGTAAAAGGAAGACCCTTTGCACCCAAGGAAACAGATTGGCAGCAGGCCATTAGCCAATGGCAAGATTTACACAGTGATGCAAATGCGAAATTTGATAATGTAGTCGAGCTAGATGCCTCGCAAATTAAGCCTCAGGTCACTTGGGGAACATCGCCAGAAATGGTGGTTGATATCAATTCACGCGTACCTGATCCAGCACTAATTGATGATATGGTAAAACGTGAAAGCATGGTTGCAGCGCTTAACTATATGGGGCTTGAAGCAAATATTGCCATCCAAGATATCAAACTCGACAAAATTTTTATTGGCTCGTGTACTAATTCAAGAATTGAAGACTTACGCAGTGCCGCAGCAATAGCGAAGGGTAAAAAAGTCGCGCAAAATATTAAGCAAGCTTTAGTCGTCCCAGGTTCCGGTCTTGTTAAACAGCAAGCAGAAGAAGAGGGGCTTGATGTCATATTTAAAGCCGCAGGTTTTGAGTGGCGTGAACCCGGTTGCTCGATGTGTCTTGCCATGAATACTGATCGCCTAGAGGCAGGCGAGCGCTGCGCCTCAACATCAAATCGAAATTTTGAAGGGCGCCAGGGAAAGGGCGGAAGAACCCATCTCGTTAGTCCGGCTATGGCCGCAGCTGCTGCGATTAAGGGGCATTTTGTGGATGCACGTGCGTTGCACAGGAGTAATACCTAATGGAAACTTTTACGACACTGGAAGGAATTGTTATGCCGTTGGATAAGGCCAATGTTGATACCGATGCGATTATCCCCAAACAGTTTTTAAAATCAATAAAACGTTCTGGTTTTGGCCTCAATTTGTTTGATGAATGGCGTTATTTAGATCCTGGTGAGCCGGGGAAGGATGCTCGTAAACGTCAGCCAAATCCTGATTTTATTTTAAATCAAACACGTTACCGGAATTCCAGTATCTTATTAACACGGGATAATTTTGGCTGCGGCTCCAGTAGAGAGCATGCCCCTTGGGCGCTTGAAGATTATGGTTTTCGGGTTATTATAGCGCCTAGTTTTGCGGACATTTTCTATAACAACTGTTTTAAAAATGGCATTCTTCCTATCGTTTTGGACTCTGCTATCGTTGCTGGATTATTTAATAATACGTTTGCTCAACCGGGTTATAGTCTGGTGGTTAATTTACCCGCGCAAACTATCGTTACTCGTGAAAATAAAGTTATTGAATTTGCACTAGATCCATTTAGAAAAGACTGTTTAATAAAGGGGCTCGATGATATAGCTTTAACTTTCCGGCATATCAATGTGATTAAAAAATATGAGCTGCGCAGGAAGCAAGAAACACCCTGGTTATTTAGCGATCTGTAATATGCTCAATATAGTGATAAATATTCGAGTTACCCATTAAAGTTTAAGAGTGAGTACAAGCAACATGACAAAAAAAATACTGGTATTGCCCGGTGACGGCATAGGGCCTGAAATAGTTCAAGAGGCTAGCAAGGTACTTAAATGTCTCAAACAAGAATTTGCATTAGATATTGAGCTTGAGCATGCACCTATCGGGGGGGCTGCAATCGATGCGCTAGGAAGTCCATTGCCACAGAAAACACTAGCACTCGCCAAAGAATGCGATGCGATACTACTCGGTGCGGTAGGTGGGTACCAATGGGAATCTTTAGAAATCTCAATGAGACCGGAAAAAGGTTTGCTGGGTTTGCGTTCAGAATTAACACTCTTTGCAAATTTACGCCCTGCGATATTATACCCACAACTTGCAGCAGCGTCGTCTTTAAAACCCGAGATCGTATCTGGACTTGATATCATGATTGTCAGAGAGCTGACAGGAGGGATATATTTCGGTCAGCCTAGAGGCATAAGGAGGCTGGAAAATGGCGAAAAAGAAGGTTTCAATACACTTGTTTATAATGAGTCCGAAATTAAACGCATTGGACGCTCTGCTTTTGCAGCCGCACAAAAAAGAAATAAGCAATTATGCTCGGTAGATAAAGCAAATGTACTGGAATGTACTGAATTATGGCGCGAGACAATGACCGAACTCGCTCTAGACTACCCGGATGTCGAATTAACCCATATGTATGTCGACAATGCGGCCATGCAGCTTGTTCGAGCCCCTAAGCAGTTTGATGTTATTGTCACTACCAATATGTTTGGAGATATCTTATCAGACTGTGCAGCAATGCTAACGGGTTCTATTGGTATGTTACCTTCGGCTTCTCTAGATGCGAACAACAAAGGCATGTATGAGCCGATTCATGGCTCTGCTCCTGATATCGCAGGACAAGGTATAGCAAATCCTCTGGCGACCATATTGTCAGTTGCGATGATGTTGCGCTACAGTCTCGATGCACCGGAGTTGGCCGCTAGAATTGAACGTGCGGTAGCCACGGTTTTAGATGAAAAACTACGTACCCCTGACATTCACACGGAAGAGTGTCGAAAAGTAGGCACTGAAGAAATGGGCGATGCTGTCGTAGCGTCAATAATGCGTGAGTACTGGCATGAAGCTGGAATGAATCAAAATTTAGAAAATACTGCGCATGAATGTATAGGCAGTGGTGGCCTCAGCAATAACGCAGACTAGGAGTCTGTTCTTAGACAGCCTCCTCTGTCGTCAATTAATATGGCCGATTAATGAAATAGGGATGAACCAATGGACAATAACACAAAAAAATATGATGTAGCTGTTGTGGGAGCCACAGGTGCGGTCGGCGAAGTAATGATATCTATTTTAGAACAACGAAAATTTCCCGTGGGTAAGCTTTATCCGCTAGCAAGTAGTCGCTCGGCAGGCCGTAAAATTCAGTTTAATGGGAAAAATATTAGCGTCACTGATTTAGCCGAGTTTGATTTTTCTAAAGTACAAATTGGTTTGTTTTCAGCAGGTGGTCAGATTTCAGAAATTTATGCGCCCAAAGCAGCGAAAGCAGGATGTGTTGTTATCGATAATACATCACACTTCAGATATGATAAAAATATCCCCCTGGTGATTCCAGAAGTTAATCCCGAAGCAATTGCGGACTATACAGAGCGTGGGATTATTGCTAACCCAAATTGCTCTACCATTCAGATGTTGGTGGCATTGAAGCCTATTTATGATGCGGTCGGTATTGAGCGGATCAATGTTTCCACTTATCAAGCGGTTTCAGGTACCGGAAAAGAAGCACTAGAAGAGCTGGCAAAACAAACATCCGCACTGTTGAGTTTTAAAGATGTTAAGTCAGAAGTTTACCCAAAACAGATTGCATTTAACGTATTGCCGCAGATTGATGTATTCATGGATAACGGCTATACCAAAGAAGAAATGAAAATGGTTTGGGAGACCCAAAAAATATTTGTCGATGATAATATCGAGGTAAATCCTACCGCTGTACGCGTGCCTGTTTTTTTTGGACACTCAGAATCACTACACATTGAAACAAAAGAAAAAATCACAACATTAATGGCAAAAGATTTGCTTGAAAACGCACCAGGCGTAAAAGTCATGGATATTCGCGAAGATGGCGGTTATCCGACAGCAATATCTGAAGCAGCGGGGCAAGACCCCGTGTGGGTTGGACGGATTCGTGAGGATATCTCTCATCCAAAAGGCCTCAATTTATGGGTAGTTGCTGACAATGTTCGTAAAGGTGCGGCACTGAATAGCGTTCAAATTGCCGAGGTATTAGTGGAAAAGTACTTAAAATAAAAAATCAAAGATAACTTATTTTGAGCGCAATGACTTTATACAATGAAGAACTAGCAGCTATTAGAAGGCTTGTTTGCAATATGGACGATTCTGGGTGGCAATTTTCTCCCGTATTACTTTACCGTTTGGGTCTAAGTAGTTGTATTACCATCCTTAGTTCATTGCTAAAAAAAGTTGTTTTTTTCGTTGCTGTGCTATTATTTTCTTTGTCCTATTCGTTTTCAGCCTCTGCTCTAGAGCTTGGAAATATGCATGTTAGTAGTTTACTCCAGCAAAAATTAGCGGCGACCATAGCCATTGAGGATGCTGACGATTCAGAACTAGCGCAACTCGAAGTAACTTTAGCAGCGGAAAGCATTTTTAAAAGATTAGGTGTTGAACGCACAGAGCAACTTAAAAATCTCGTTTTTTCTGTTAAAAAAAATGATAAAGAACAAAGCTATATTGAAGTAACATCAACCCATCCCATAGAATCAGAATTTTTGAATTTTCTTATCGAAGTGAACTGGCCTGGTGGACATTTACTCAGAGAGTTCACCGCATTGTTGGATCAACCGATTTTTCTTGATGAAGAACCTGAACAAGTTTCAGCGCCTGAGGCCCGCCATGTATTAGAAACCCAAGAACCTGCAATAAATCGGGATAAAAAGACAAGCGTTATACCGATGCCTGGGATCGAAAATCAAAACTCCCGAAATAAAGATTTCCAGGTATTGTACGCACCTGTTAAGAAAAATGAATCGCTGTGGAAAATCGCCGATAAAACAATGCCTGAAGGCGTGACGATAGAGCAAATGATTTATGCATTATATCTGGAAAACCCAGAAGCTTTTTATCGTCAGAATATGAACAACCTAAAAGAAGGTTCCGTTCTTAGGTTAAATAGCCGGGCGAGTATTACCGCAATTTCTCCAGACGATGCGCAGGCCGTTATGGCAAGACATCATAAAATATGGATGAAGGAAAAACAAGAACGGCAAAGTAAAAGAGCCGCGTCGACAGGAGCCGCCATCGGTCTCAAAAATGGGAATAGTGATCCTTCATTGGCTCGTGCACGGTTTGATCTCAATAATGAAGCACGTTTAGCATTGGTAACACCGGAGGGAGAGCCGTTTTCCGAATCCAGTACTGACAATGTCGCAAACCGTAACGACCTCAGGTCTACATTAAGTAATATGCGTCAAGAGCAGGCATTAGCTAATGAGACATTAGAAGCTGCTAAAAAAGAAAATGAAGTGTTACAAAATCGCTTGCAATCCGTTGTAGGGCAAGTAAATTCTCTACGCAATCTCATTCAGTTAAAAGACGAGCAACTCAGACTGCTGCAAGATAACAGTGATGGTAAAATAACAGACGAAATGCTCGAGCTTGCGCTGGCATCAAGCAAAGAAAAATTATCGCGACTCAATCCTCCCGAAAAAGAAAAACCCCTGGATTCTCTCTGGAACGATCCTTTAGTTTTCGGTACAGGCTTCGGAATTATTGTATTACTCATCTCTCTTGTAATGCTCTTAACCAGGAATAGAAAAAAACGGCAAACATCTATAAACCAACCTGAAGCAATCAACGAAATAGAAGACGACACGCAGATAGTCGAGCGTGTATTCACCGATAGCGATCGATCGCATATTTCAGATGTCATTGTTACGCCAGCCACAGCGGTTAACACCGAGACATCAGAAGAGAATACTCAAAACCTATTGAAAGACGATGAGATAAGCGCTGAGCCTAAATCATCAGAAGTCTTTGCTGGATCAATTGATCCAGCATCAGAAGCCGATGTTTATATTGCTTATGGTAAATATGACAAAGCAGAAGCAGTGGTAATGGAGGCAATTTTAAGTAATCCCGACCAACAGCAGTTGAAGCTTAAACTCTTAGAAGTTTATGCCGCCAGTGCTAATAAAGAGTCATTTATCGCCTCAGCGGAAGAACTCTATGCGGCATTAGCAGGTGATACAGCGCATGAATTATGGAAAAAAGCCCAGTTTTTGGCGCAAAATATATGTTCTGATCACCCCTTATTTAGTGACGCTGAAAATCATTTCGATGTCGCAGAACACATAGCAGTTGCTAACAATGAAGTTATTGAGAATAAAACAACGGAGAATGAAATAACGACGAGTATCGATGATATTTCTACCCCTGAATTTGATATACCTGAAAACAAGGTTCCCCCAATAGATAAGCCTAGTAATATCATCCCAGCCGTGACCAACACAATTGTTGAGGAGCAAGCAGATACCCCCCTTTCTACTTCAGAGATTTCTCCTGCTTCTACTACCATTAATGCTTCACCCACCATGCCTGATAAAACAATGACGGAAGAAGAGCGGGCAATAAAAGAAGATATGTTAAGTTTAGCGGAATCTTTTTCCGAAGCGGAGCAAAAGAATAACTCAAGCCAACATGACGGTATCGCAGACGTTTTTTCAGATCTAGGGTATCAGCATTCTCAAGATTCTGACGACGCTTCTATGTTCCTGCTTGCAGATGAAATAGGGACTAAGTTGGATCTGGCGCGTGCTTACATCGAAATGGGCGACAAAGCAGGTGCAAAAGAGTTGCTAAGTGAAGTTGAAATTGAAGGAGATACGCTGCAAAAAACCGAAGCTAAGAAACTAATGGCACTAACGAATTAAATGCAAGGTGTTTATCGCGCAAAAATTAAAGCCGCATATTTTGAATGTGTCTTAATGTAATTAAGAAATTTTAAATTAAAATCATTTCTCACCGAGTTTATGACCGAAGGCCTTGCAATAAGTGCTTTAGACCATGCCTGCAAGTTTGGCAACCCTTCTAACAAGCCCAGCCGCCTCCTTGTTTCCATTAGACGTAATCGTAAAAAAAACGGTGCAATGGCCGCATCCACCAGCGAAAACTTTTCGCCATTAAAAAAGGGGGAGTTCAAAATATATTTTTCGAAATTTTTCAGGCCTTGTGAAAGCTCCTGAAGAATATAAGTAAAATCTTCTTTGCTATCCGCCGTTGATAATGATGTTTGCAAGTCTATTAAACGCGAAGAAAAGCGTATCCATGAACGATTATTCGCTTTTTCCATTGAATTATTCGGGTGGATAGAAGGCGGGGCAATTTCGTCGATATATTCATTGATAACCGCAGATTCAAATAACACGCTCCCGTTATGTTTTAAAATAGGCACCATGGCTAACGGCGATGTTTCTAAAAACCAAGTCGGAGGTCTTTCTAGATCAATATAAGTGACATCAAACTCGATGTTTTTCTCTAAAAGAGTGATAACAGAACATTGTACGAAAGGACATAAGTCATTACTAATAAGTTCGGGTTTCATTCCGCGCAAATCCACTGCTATTAAGCAAGTAAGGAGTAAAGTTGATTTCTTAAGTTGCAGTAATATAACAGCAAACAATAGGCATATAAAGTAGCGGGAAATAATAAATTGATAACTCTTCCAAGATTCAACATCGATGATCACATTGAATATGAATAATAAACCCATTTTATCAAATTGCTGTATTGGATGGGAATGATGCGATTACTCGGATTCCGTCCGAAGCGGTAGAAATTTGCGACGCTTATGGGGAATATTGTTATACAAGCTATCCCTAATATACTCAAAGCGGTATGATTAGTTCTCAGTTGAGTTTTTATCTCAAGAATTAGGATCATTACCCATGGTTGTTATCGGAAATATGAACACCCTCCAGATCATCAAAAAAGTTGATTTTGGTGTATACCTAGATGCTGAGAGTTTAGGCGAGATATTACTGCCAAATAACGCATTACCTGAAGGTTATGATATTGACGATTATATCGATGTGTTCATATATTGTGATAGTGATGATGAGCTTATCGCGACGACGACTAAGCCACTAGCTAAAGTAGGCGAACTCGCCAAACTAAAAGTGGTTGCAGTCAATGAGGTCGGGGCATTCATGGAATGGGGTTTACCCAAGCAATTATTGGTGCCTTTTAAGGAACAGCTTAGCCCTATGCAGGAAGGTAAATCCTATTGGGTATATCTGTACAGAGAAAATTATACCGTGCGCATTGCCGCAACATCGAAATACGAAAAATTCATGGATTTACAAGAGCCAAAATATACCATGGGGCAAATGGTCGATTTATTACCCTATAAAGAAACAGACTTGGGCTTTAAAGCGGTCATTAATAATCGACACACAGGCTTGATATTCAAGGCAGATATTTTTAAACCCATAAAAATGGGTGAACGCCTAAAAGGCTATATAAAAACGATACGAAAAGACAAAAAAATTAACCTTACCCTGCAAAAACCGGGATATGATGTTAGCGATGAACTAAAAAATAAGATCATCGATTTATTGAGACAAAACAACGGTTTTATCGCATTAACTGATCGAACTTCTCCTGAGAAAATTTACAAAATATTCGGAGTTAGTAAAAAAAAATATAAAAATGCGTTAGGCAGTCTTTATAAAAGTAAAAAAATAATGATCAAGGAGAATGGCGTATATACCCGTAACGATTGAGCCGTGAGACGTTCTCTGCATGTCGTGGCTCGGACTATATTTTTGAGGCTATTGCACCGACCCATTCTCGTCCATCCAATCTAAACTTTTCAGGCACATCCATTCCACCTAAAAAATAAGAATTTTCTATGCTAAAACCTGCGTTAACAAGTTCTCTTGTCAATATCATTGGATCTAATAAGTTTAATGTATTGGGTAAATTGTGCAGCAATTCCTTATCAGTGCAATATTTTGAAATATTCTGTACCAAACCCGGCCAAGCTTCCTTCGTTCTACGTCGTTTTTCGTAAACAGGTACGAATGAAGCCGTTATCGACATATAAGGTGTGTAATTAATGATAAAAACTTTGGCGCCGTGATTCATGCAGACATTAAGTTTTTTAAAACCTTCCCTGATTTCATCACCGGATAAAAAGCCAAGCACCTGGGAGATTAATACCGCACCAACACTTTTTTTCTCAAGGTTAATATCCATAGGATAGTGACCAACCATCGTATGTAAATTTTTTTTATATGGATCTGGAGTAGAATTATAGAGTATGTCTAGATGTTGTTTCTCTAAATCGAAAGCAATGGTTTTTATACCATTTTCCAGCAGAGGTATTGTTGCCACACCCGTCGCAGCACCAATATCTAATGCGCTACCTGGTGCGTTTTTCGCAAATTCAATGAATGCGAGTGATATTTCGGATAAAGGATGCACAAATCCACGGTTGTTAACCGTGTCATCTAAATCATTAAAAGATTTTATGGATATACCCATTTTCAACTCCTTTGAAAAGACGCGAAAACCTGTATTGCATATTTTAGTCCGCATCAGGTTAAAGAGAGTTATCTGGCGCCAGATAAGATAAGTCAGTACTCCATCAAAACTAGTTTATATGTGGTTTTATTTGATCTGTTACTTAAAAAAAAACAAAATAAGCTATTGAGTAATCGATAAAATAAACCGACATACTTCGTATTAGCTAAGAAGTACTAAAGTCACTAGTTGATAAAATACGATGATTCCAACTTAACCCATTAACATGGATCAAGTTCAAAAACTCAGGATATTGCATGTCTACATTTGATTATAAGCCTACACCAGAAGAAATTAAGTTTACCTATGAGCAAGGGCTAGAACAAATTACAGCATTAATTGACGGTCTTTGTGCGCGTTGTGAAGCACTCGATCTTTTACTCACCGAGAACAATGTTGATACGAGCAAGTTAGATATTCAAAAAACAAAGGATGTTTCTTCTCTTAAAACAGATAAAGATCATCAGTTCTTAGATGGCGTACTGGACAGTATTACAGATGCCATCGTTGCATGTGATGAATTTGGTGCATTAACCTTGTTTAATCGGGCAACTCTGGAAATAAGTGGTTTACCAGCGATACCTATTCCACCAGAAGAATGGGCAAATTATTATGATTTATATCATTCTGATGGAAAAACTGTCATGCAATTGGAGGAAATACCACTTTACCGAGCGTTAATAGAGGGGCAGGTCACTAATCTAGAAATGGTTTTAGTACCCAAGGAATTACCTACGCGGTGGTTACTCGTCAGTGGGCGTGCTATTTACAGTAAAGAAGGGAAAAAAATTGGCGCAGTTGTCTCAATGCATGATGTAACTGAACGTAAACTTGCAGAAAATGCACTGGTGGAACACCTGAATAATTTAGAAAAAACTGTTTCCGCACGCACCGATGATCTTAAAATAGCGCATGATAAAGCATTAGAAGCAAATTTGGCAAAAACTAAATTCTTATCTAATATGAGCCATGAAATACGTACTCCTTTAAATGGAATTGTAGGATTTGTTGAGCTACTTGCAATGACGAAGCTCGAAACCCAGCAGCGTGAATATATTGAAATTATCAGTCATTCTGTGACCTCTTTACTGAATATTGTTAACGATATTCTCGATATAACAAAAATTGAGTCAGGTCACTATTCCATCCGAGAGTCTTCATTTTCGTTACCAGAAACCGTCACCGAACTACAAAAACTGCTGGCTTTAAAAGCCACTAAAAAAGGCATAGGGCTGCACCTAGCTATGGATCATCAGATTCCCAATAGACTCCTTGGGGATGTGACAAAAATCAGACAAGTATTGCTTAATTTACTGGATAATGCGATAAAATTTTCTGACCAAGGTGATGTTTATCTATCGGTTGATATAGAAAAAACCAGTCCGCACTCAGTGGATCTACGGTTTGGCGTGCGGGACACGGGCATAGGGATTAGCAAAGAAAACCAACAAATGGTTTTTGGTGCGTTTGCCCAATTGGGAGAATCCGAAGATGTAAACTTCCAAGGAACGGGACTAGGTCTCGCTATCTCTAAACAACTTGTTGAGGCCCTAGGAGGTGAGTTGAAACTGGAAAGTGCTCCGCAACAAGGATCTACTTTTTATTTTACCTTGACTGTAAAAATCGACAAAAAAGCCGTTAAATTAACTGCGGTGGAAACAAGCAATATTCCCAATAAAACCATCGATAATACGAGAGTTCTTATTGTTGATGATGATGCAACAAATCGTAAATATGTATCCTATTTGCTCGATGATTTAGGTATTGATTCAGTCGAAGCCAAAGACGGGATAGAAGCTGTAGAATTAGCCACATCGCAAAAACTAGATTTCATCTTTATGGATATAAGAATGCCTAAAATGGATGGTATTGAAGCAACTAAAAATATACGCAAAAAAGAAAAACCTGGCCAGCATATCCCAATTGTTGCATTAACCGCACATGCATTGGACGAAGAAAGAAAAGTAATATTGTCATCCGGAATCGATGAGTGCATGCTTAAACCTATACTCCCTGATGTATTGATAGCAACCCTCAATCGTTGGCTGAAAGAAGCGCTTAACAACAAAAGTGCTTAGAAATGCTTTATTCTGATTATTCCCAATTTTTCGTTGACCCAATATACATAGACTGTCAGACTAGCTCGCATGAGAAACAAAGTATCTATAAGCGTTATTTATTTTAAAAAAGCGGTGCTGGTGTGCTGGCGTCATCGCATATCCGTGTGCCTTGGAGTTTAATTTGAAATAATTTATAGATAACAAATAAAAATTGACAAAAAGGCCACGAATTCAAAAGATTCGTGGCCTTTTTGTGTTTTAGGAGGAGTATTACCGTGTCAGTGCCAATGGCATATTTAAGTGTGATTTTAATCTGGTCAACCACTCCGCTCGCCATTAAATGGAGCGGTGAAGGAGTCGGTTTTTTGTTGGGAATATCACTGAGGATGATAATTGCGCTCGCCATCTGTTTGATCATCGTTGTGTTATTGAAAAAAAAACTGCGCTGGGATCGTAGCAGTTGCTCTGTTTATCTCGCCGTCGGTATTCCATTGTATGCCGCGATGATGTGTGTATATTGGGGAGCACAATATATCAGTTCGGGTTTAATCTCGGTGGTATTTGGTTTGACACCGCTTATGACGGGTTTATTGGCTTATGCATTTTTAAATGAGAAAGCATTTAGTGTCAATAAGCTGCTCGGTCTAGTGCTTGGCTTAACTGGCCTGGGGTTTATTTTTAAGCAAAGTTTGGTATTAGAGGATCAGGCATTTTTAGGAATTATGGGTGTTTTAGGCGCTGTATTTTTTCACTCTATTGGTACGGTCTGGGTAAAAAAAGTAGGCTTTCAAATGCCTGTGTTTTTAGCTACAACGGGGGGAATAATTGTCGCTGTATTTTGTTATTTAGTAACTTGGTTTCTTTTTGATCGAAGTATACCAAATATAATGCCTGATCATGCTTTATTATCCATACTCTATTTAGCAGTAATAGGCTCGGTTTTAGGTGCAATGTTGTTTTATTATGCATTAAAGCATCTTGACACCGGAAAAATGGCGTTGTTAACACTCATAACGCCAGTAACCGCTTTGCTAATAGGTTATCTGTTTAATAATGAAACAGTGGCGTTAAATACTATTATTGGTACTGCATGCGTGATGTCCGGGTTCATTTGTTATCAATGGCTAGGAGCCTGTTCTCGGACAACCTCCTAGGCGGCGCTTTTTTACGCGAAAAATAACTCAGTAGTTTGCACTACTTTAGCGCAAAAATTGACTATTTAATTGGTCAAATTTTCAAATGGCGTGACCTCCGGCTGAATACACGGTATAAATATGCCTTCTTGAAAAGGGAGGGAAGACGTTGCTAGGTCGGTTGTTAGGTTTAGGATTCGGATACATGTTTGGGGGTTTTTTGGGAGCCCTACTTGGTTTTTTTCTGGGGTATCATTTTGATCGGGCAATAAGAAGACGTCAAAACCAGCCAGTGACAGTGCAGGCACAACGTGTCTTTTTTACGACGACATTCTCTGTCATGGGGCATATCGCCAAAGTGGATGGTCGTGTGAGCGATGATGAAATACGTGTTGCGCGTCAGGTAATGGCGCAAATGCAGCTCGGTGAGCAACAAACACTGGAAGCAATAGCGTTATTTAATGAAGGCAAACAAGATGATTTTCCATTAGAAGAAGCTATTTCCGATTTCAAAATAGAATGTGGCCGCAGTCGTAATTTATTACAGATGTTTTTAGAAATACAAATATCGACTGTTTTTGCAGATGGTACGATTGATGATGCAGAAAGGCAATTGCTAATAAGGATTGGGAAACTACTCGGTTTTCAGCGTTATTTTATAGAACATCTTATTAAGATGGTTAATGCCCAGCGACGTTATGCAGGGCAGACATCTCAAACGACTATAGAAGATGCGTACGCAGTACTTGACGTAGATAAGAACGTATCGGATGCTGACATCAAAAAATCCTATCGAAAATTAATGAGCCAACACCATCCTGATAAACTGGTCTCGAAAGGATTACCCGAAGAAATGGTGAGACTTGCTACTGAAAAAACTCAGGAAATTAAGGCCGCCTATGAGCAAATTAAAAAAGAGCGAGCTAGGAGCTTGTCCGAGAACACATAAAGATGAATACGCTCTTCCAACTAAGCAAAGGACAGTAATGAGAAAGCCTTACCCCCTGATCAAAGCCTATGCCTCGCACAGTTTAAAAGTTCAATCACCGCATGTTTTATACATTGAAGAAAGCGGTAATCCCGATGGGATTCCCGTATTGTTTGTACATGGTGGGCCCGGAAGTGGCACCGAAGCATATCATCGCTGTTTTTTTAATCCTGAAAAATATCGCATCATTTTATTTGATCAACGGGGTAGCGGGCGATCAGGCCCACATGCCGAACTAGAGAATAATAATACCCAAGCGCTAGTTTCTGATATAGAAGAAATACGCGAAATGTTAAACATTGAACACTGGGTTTTATTCGGTGGTTCTTGGGGTTCTACGTTGAGCTTGGTCTATGCAGAGACCTATCCAGACAAAGTGCTGGGTTTGATTTTGCGCGGTATATTTTTATGCCGACCCAAAGAAATCCAATGGTTTTATCAAGAAGGCGCTAGCCGATTGTTTCCCGAATATTGGGAAGACTTCCTAAAGCCAATACCGATGGAAGAACGCCAAGATCTTGTTGCGGCATATTACAAACGGTTAACCGGAAAAAATGAGATCAGTCGCATGGCCGCAGCAAAAGCATGGTCTTTATGGGAAGGGCGAACGGCCACCTTAATGGGTAGGGAAGAAGTTATAAAGCATTTTGAAAATACCTATACCGCATTATCTATGGCCAGAATTGAATGTCATTATTTTATCAATAACGCATTTCTTGCGCCTAACCAAATTTTAAAAAATGCCATTCACTTGAAAAATATTCCAGGCGTCATTGTGCATGGAAGATATGACGTGGTTTGTCCCGTAGAAAGCGCTTGGGAATTACATAAGGCCTGGCCAGAAGCTGAGTTGAAAATTATTAATGATGCAGGCCATGCAGCTTCTGAAAAAGGCATTGCCAACGCCTTGGTTCAAGCGACCGATAATATGTTATTAACCTTGGGTGAATACGAATAATATATACCTACTCAGTCTGCACCCGAGAAACTCATGGTTTAAATTTATAAGGTAGGTCTCGCAGTACCACCCGTGGGCCGTTAGTCGCTTTTATGCTGAGCTTTGCATTATCAGCACTGGCAATTTGCAATACACAAAGCGCATCTAATCCCTGGGTAGAGCTTGGAACGACGTCTACGACTTGTCCCACGCTTTGATTTTTACCCGAATCGTGTTCAAAAATTTCATCATTCGCATTTATAGCTTGATCAGTTTCGATATGACATAAATACATCCGCTTTTTTAAGTTACCCAGATAGTGCATGCGTGCGACAATTTCTTGGCCTGGATAACAGCCTTTGTTGAAACTTACACCATCGATTAATGCATAGTTAATCATTTGAGGTACAAATTCTTCCATCGTAGATGCATAAATATTGGGGATACCCGCAAGGATATCTAAATATCGCCAGCTGTTGTTATTATGAAAGCTCAGTTTATCTTTGATTTTTTCAATGAGAAAGTTTAATCGTTCAACGGAGCCATAGACTTCGTAGCGTGTAGAATTATCAGCAACAGATAAAATAATTATCTCGTTGATAACCGACATTCCATTGCTTTCTTTAGGGGGCGAGAATTCAGCTGCTGTCAATAAAGCATGAATCTTAGGCCCGCTTAATCCCATGCCAATATAAGCAGCGCTTTCGTTAGATAGGGTTACCTTTGAACGCATAATATACATGCTTAAACGTTTTTGAGTTTTTTCTAAGGTATCCAGCGGTAAGCGCATAAAGTAATCATTGCGTAATTTGAATAAACGAAAACTTGCGAGCATTCGACCTTTCGGGCTATTGTAGCTGCTTAATTGAGAGTTCTTGCCATCCAAAACGCCGACATCATTGCTGAACTGCCCTTGTAAAAACAGAGTGGCATCAGCACCGGATATTTTGAGTAGCCCATAATGATTTAAATCGCAGGCTATCATAGAGTCCGGATCTGGAGTTGTTGTGAGTACAGAGAGGTTTTGTGCTGCTAAAATATTTGATAATTCAAAATTCATAATTTGTCAGTCTGATGGTCGTTAGAAAAAGGATATGTTAACTGATCTCAATGATAAAATCGTATAACTTAGGCTATATTATGTAAATAACTGAAAACGGTATCTTTTTTGCTTTTGCAATCACGCTAATATAACCTTATATTAATCGTTTTCGAGTCAAGATGTTTATAAAATAACTCAAAGCTTGATCATTCAGTATTAACCTTTATTATAAATTTGGTTCCAAATATCTATGAGTAAAAATGCGCTAAAGGAACGGCCGAAATATCTCAACTTGATGCGGATCAAACTCCCCGTCACAGGAGTGGTTTCTTTTTTTCACCGGGTTTCCGGTATTCTACTAATTCTAAGTATACCGCTGGTGCTTTTTTTATTGGATAAATCGATACAAGATGAAGCTGGTTTTAATGGAGCAATTAAGGCATTGCAAGCAACCAGTGTGAAGTTAATTTTTGGCGCTGTACTGCTTGCGGTGGTTCACCATTTATCTACGGGCATACGTTTTTTATTGTTTGATCTTGATCTTGGTGTTACCCGCGAATCTGCCAGAAAAATATCTTGGTTAGTGCTGGGAATTGATGTGTTGGCATTATTGCTCGTTATCAGGTGGATCATATGAGCTTTAGTGCGGGCGGGGTTAGAACCTGGGTAGTACAACGTGTATCCGCTGTTTATATCGCATTATATATGCTCGTGATAAGCGGCTTTTTATTGCTTTATCCCATCGATAATTTCTCCGCCTGGCGAACTTGGTTGGCGAACCCATTAGTTAGTGTAGCCACAATTGTTTTTTGGGTTTCAGTGATGGCTCATCTCTGGGTGGGTGGGCGTGATGTAATGATGGACTACTTGAAAAATGATGCCTTGCGTTTCTCATCATTATGTGTGCTTGGCTTTTTTATACTTTTTATGTTCGCATGGGCATTAAAAATCTTACTATCGGTAACCGTATGAATAGCATTCCAAGAAGAAGATTTGATTCATTGGTCATTGGTGCGGGTGGGGCAGGGCTACGCGCTGCATTGCAACTCGCACGCGAAGATGCCAAAGTCGCTGTCGTATCGAAAGTTTTCCCCACCCGTTCGCATACTGTAGCTGCTCAAGGGGGCGTAAATGCCGCGTTAGCGAATGTATTACCGGATAATTGGCATTGGCATATGTATGACACGATTAAGGGCAGTGATTATCTCGCTGATCAAGACGCCGTGGAATATATGTGTCGCGCCGCATCTCACTTGGTTTATGAGCTTGAGCATACAGGTGTGCCTTTTTCGCGTACCCAAGAAGGTAAAATATATCAACGCCCCTTTGGTGGGCAAAGCCAGGATTTTGGAGGTGCCCAGGCCGCGCGCACTTGCGCTGCTGCAGATCGAACCGGACATGCTATTTTACATTCTCTTTATCAGCAAAATATTAAGTCGCAAACGAATTTTTTTGATGAATATTTTGCGATTGATTTGTTAAAAAATGATGAAGGTTTGGTTTTAGGTGCCTTAGTGCTTGAAATCGAAACCGGCGAACCACTGATCATAGAATCTAAAACAACGTTACTTGCCACGGGCGGTGTAGGCCGTATTTTCCGCACCAATACCAACGCCCGCATTAATACCGGTGACGGCATGGGAATGGCGTTACGTGCCGGTATTCCGTTACAAGACATGGAATTTTTTCAATTTCATCCGACGGGAATAGCCGGAAAGGGAATGTTGATTACCGAAGGTGTGCGCGGAGAAGGAGGCTATCTGATTAATAAAGATGGCGAAAGATTTATGGAAAAATATGCGCCAAATGCCAAAGACTTGGCGAGTCGAGATGTTGTGAGTCGTTCAATATATACCGAAGTAAAAGAGGGACGCGGTGTTGGCGAGCAAGGCAATCATGTATTGCTGAAGCTGGATCACCTCGGAGCAGATGTGATTAAAAGCAGATTACCTGGTATTCGAGATATGGCAAGAACTTTTGCAAACGTAGATCCTATTGAAGAAGCCATTCCCATTTATCCTACTGCCCATTATACAATGGGTGGCATTCCAACCAATCGTTTTGGCCAAGTTGTAGTGCCTACGGATAAAGCCGCCGAGGAAACGATAGAAGGTTTATATGCTGTGGGCGAATGTGCCTGTGTGTCAGTTCATGGTGCCAATCGTTTAGGCGGAAACTCATTACTTGATCTTGTAGTATTTGGCCGCGCAGCGGGCAATGACATTATTAAATATTTAAAAAACAACCGAAACCACAAGCCTCTGCCAGCGCAAACGATAGAATCTGCAATGCACCGATTAACGCGTTGGGATAAAAAAGGCGAGGGTGAAACCGTAGAGTCCTTACGTGCCGAGTTACAAAAAGAAATGGAAGATCATTGTGGCGTTTTTCGCACTGAAGAAATATTAAGTGAAGGCGTGAAAAAAATGGAGGCAATTAAGGCCAGATTGCCTGACGTCAGACTACGTGATCATAGTCGAGTTTTTAATACTGCAAGAATTGAAGCCCTAGAGTTAGAAAACCTCGTCGATGTTGCCGTTGCAACAGTGCATTCCGCGTATACTAGAAAGGAAAGCCGAGGCGCCCATAGCCGTGTGGACTATCCTATACGGGATGATAAAAACTGGATGAAACACACCTTATTTTTTCGCGCAGGGTCGCGTATAGATTTTAAACCCGTGCGCCTAAAACCTCTCAGTGTAGAAAGTTTTCCACCTAAAGAACGTGTTTATTAGAAGAATAGCTTTGCTTATATATATTAAGAAATTTATAGCCTAACCGACATTAGTAATATATAAAACTAACCTGGAGTTCTCATGCGTTTTTCAATTTATCGCTACAATCCCGAAACGGATGACGCACCTTATGTCAAAGACTACGAACTAGATGACATCGGTAGCGATGATATGGTTTTAGATTGCTTGGTTAGAATTAAGGATCAAGATGAAACACTCAGTTTTAGACGATCCTGCGGTGAAGGTGTGTGTGGTTCGGATGGTTTGAATATTAACGGTAAAAACCGCTTAGCATGTATTACTCCAGTTGCGTCACTCAATACCTGTCATATTCACATAAACCCATTGCCAGGAATGCCAGTGATCCGTGATTTAATTGTGGATTTGAGCCAGTTTTTCCATCAATACAAATCAGTTAAACCGTATTTGATTACTCATGATGCGGAACCAGAAGTCGAGCGCCTACAAACACCAGAGCAACGTGAAAAATTAGATGGGCTATACGAATGCATTCTGTGCGCATGCTGTTCGACTTCATGTCCTTCTTTTTGGTGGAACCCTGATAAGTTTCGTGGCCCCGCCGCCTTATTGCAATCAGCCCGTTTTTTGGAAGATAGTCGTGATCAAGCAACCGGCGAACGATTATCAGAACTCGATGGGCCTTATCGTTTATTCCGCTGCCATACCATAATGAATTGCACCGATGTATGCCCAAAAGGCTTAAATCCCAGCAAAGCAATCGGGGATATTAAGAAGAAGCTCACAAAACATATTATTTAGACCATGGACATCCTCGAACAACTGCAAAACTCCAGAGTCAAAAAAACGGAATTATCGCGCGGTGAATTGCGTTGGGCATGTCGACGAGGCATGCTTGAACTCGATATATTATTAGGTGATTTTTTTGATGCACATTATGATACGCTGGATGCGCTGGATCAAAAAATCTTTGAAACCCTTGTGGCCATGCCAGACCAACTACTCTATGAATATTTCACGGGTAAAAGCTCACCTGACGATTTGAATATAGCCCGTGTCTTCAAAAAAATATGCAACGCCGCTAGTCATTGAATTAAAGCCCTCGGTTTTTTTTCTAACATTGCTTAGCTTGCTACATCTAGGTGGCATTGCCGCGTTACTACCTCTCGCTTTACCTTTGCTCATCCAAACCCTTGTTATAATAATTGTGCTGATTAGCCTATATTATAACTTGAGTTTGCATTCATTATTACGTTTCAATCAGTCAATAAATGCCTTATGTTGGTTCGATGATAATGAGTGGCAACTTACGCAGCGAGATGGCAATAAACTGCATGCACTTTTAACCATGAATAGCTATTTATATCCACAACTCACGATACTCAATTTTAATTTGCTAGGTTCAAAAAAAACACGAACCGTTATTATATTTTTTGATGCGATTGATGAAAATACATTTAGACAACTTCGAGTACGCCTACGTTTGTTGCAATCTAAAACCCGCCATTAATCAACTGCGGATTCTAGATGCAAAATTCGGCGGCACAAGAATAGTATCTTTCCTTTGGTTTTTATCATCTTTTTCAGGGTAGTCTAGCGTATAATGTAGACCCCGGCTTTCTTTTCTACTTTGCGCAGATCGAATAATAAGGTCGGCCACTTCAGCAAGATTTCTCAATTCTAATAAATCATTAGTGACGTTAAAATTACTATAATACTCACTGATTTCTAGTTGTAATAAATCAACGCGTCGTTTCGCACGCTCTAAGCGTTTGTCAGTTCTAACAATGCCTACATAGTCCCACATAAACCGCCGGAGTTCATCCCAGTTATGAGAAACGACCACTTCCTCATCAGAGTTAGTCACTCGGCTTTCATCCCACTCCGGTAATATGCCGGGCATAGGTATAGCGCCGAGTTTTTGGCTAATATCCAATGCCGCCGATTTACCAAATACGATGCATTCTAGTAATGAATTGCTTGCCATACGGTTCGCACCGTGTAATCCTGTATGGGAAACTTCTCCGATGGCATACAATCCCTTAATATCAGACTGACCATGCAAGTTAGTCATAATTCCACCGCAGGTATAATGCGCTGCGGGTACCACTGGAATAGGGTCTGTTGTTATATCATAACCAAATGATAAGCAACGCTGGTAAATATTGGGAAAATGTTGCTGGATAAAATCCGCTGATTTATAACTAATGTCAAGTAGTAAAAACTCAACGCCGAGGCGTTTCATTTCATGGTCTATGGCACGCGCTACAACATCTCTAGGAGCAAGCTCTCCGCGTGAATCAAAGCGTTGCATAAACGGCGTTCCATCGGGTAAGAGTAGTCTTCCCCCTTCACCACGAACGGCTTCAGAGATTAAAAATGATTTTGCTTTGGGGTGATATAAACACGTGGGATGAAATTGAATAAATTCCATGTTCGCCACTCTACAACCTGCTCTCCATGCGATAGCGATTCCATCACCCGTAGAGACATCCGGGTTACTCGTATACAAATAAACTTTACTCGCACCACCGGTGGCTAAGATTACAAATTTTGCGCGAAAAACAGCAACATTTTGAGTTTTTCGGTTTAATACATAGGCCCCAAGACAGCGATTTTCAGCCAAACCCATTTTAGTCCCGGTGATTAAGTCAATGACATTGTGATCATCGAATAAATCAATATTGGTATGCTCTTTTGCACGATTTATGAGAGTCATTTCCATGGCCCGGCCGGTTGCATCGGCCGCATGCAAAACACGGCGATGACTGTGACCACCTTCGCGTGTTAAATGAAAGGAGTCCTTACTTCCCCTATTCGATTGCTTAGTGAATTCCACGCCTTTATCAATCAGCCAATGGATTGCCTTCTCGCCGCTTTCGACCGTATGTTTCACAATATTGGGGGCACACAACCCAGCACCTGCTTTGAGCGTATCTGAAATGTGAGATTCAACGGAGTCTTGCTCATCGAGCACCGCAGAAATACCGCCTTGCGCATAAAGGGTAGAGCCTTCTTCATAATTGGCTTTCGCAAGTACTGCTATTCTAGCATTACCAGCAAGATTCAACGCCAGAGAAAGGCCGGCGGCTCCGGCACCGACAACCAGAATGTCATATTGATATTGATTTTTCATAGTGTTGGGCTAAGTATTCTTATGGGTATATTAATTGGATTAGCAGTCCAGTTTTCAGTAATATACCCTAATTGCCATAAATTTCGAAAAAAGTCCGTTGAATTGAAATTAAAGGGTAGATAGAGTGTCCTAGGAGGCTTGATCGAGCATTTGCTCGATCTAACACTAGGGTAAATGAGTGAGGCCTTGATACGAAAATAGTTTTTGTTCCCGTTTCCTCGATACCCCGGATGGGTGAACGCCGCAGGGGTAAAAAGAGAGAAATCGAATACAGGCCTCATGGTAGAACTTAAATAGATGAGTGTTGTCTATGAAAATGGTAAAAGACTCCACATTGCAGTCAACAGTACAAACTTCCGTTAATAATGGAACCGTTGATAAAGAACTCGTCGCCCGAGTTCAGCGGGGTGATAAAAAAGCATTTGATGTACTGGTTTTAAAATACCAGCATAAAATCGTCAAACTCATATCGCGCTATATTCACGATATGGACGAATCATTGGATGTGGCCCAAGAAGCATTTATAAGAGCCTATAGAGCATTACCACGTTTTCGTGGCGAGAGTGCATTTTATACCTGGCTATATCGTATTGCGATCAATACGGCTAAAAACTTCCTGGTTTCACAAGGTAGACGACCGCCTGATTCTGACATAGACGCAAATGAAGCGGAATATTATGAAGTAGGCAAAGCCTTAAATGATAACGCTAGCCCGGAACGTATACTACTTAAAGATGAAATTGAATCGGTGGTTTATAGTGCTATCGAGCAATTGCCTGAAGATTTGCGCACCGCCATTACGCTCAGAGAAATGGAAGGCATGAGTTATGACGAGATAGCGACCGCCATGGATTGCCCCGTTGGAACGGTACGATCAAGAATTTTTAGGGCAAGGGAAACCATTGATAAAAAATTGGCTCCCTTATTAAGTTAAATGGGTTTTAAGGAGACGCTTACGCAAGAAATTGTGAAAAGTGCTCACGTAATTTACAGGGTGACTGAATGTCCAATAGCTTAGAACAGAAAATATCAGAGCTTTTAGATAACGAGTTAACATCTAAAGATCAAGATAGCTTGCTTAGATCATTTAAGAAAAACGATGATATAAAGCAGAAAATACGGCGCTATAGCTTGATTGGAGATGCAATGCGAAAAAACCTGCCAGTAGAAGTCAAACATAATCTGGCTACACGTATATCAAAAGCGATTGAATCTGAACCTACGCTACTCTTTCCAAATACCAGTTCACTGAATAATCCAGAACCTAAAGAAATACTACCCAGTGTAAAGCCGATACCCGCAACAGTAATAGCGAATGAGCCGCCAAGAAAGTCTTCATGGTCGGCGATGGGTTTAGCGACTGCTGCAACATTTGCGATGGCTTCAGTGATTGGCTATGTTGTATTTTCTAACCAAGTAAATCTAACAAACGAATTATCGATTTCTGATAATGTGCTAGCAAAACAAGAGCTTAAGCCATTAAATACGCAAGCGAAACTCACTGAAAATCCAGTGACATTGCAGGTTAACACTCCTACCGTTACACAGTCTGTGGCCGCTCCATCATCTGTCAATACGACTGAAGTATTCTCTATTGCTACACGTTCTACCCCGCTTGTGGTTGTCCGCGAGTTAGACCAAGACTCAGAATGGATGCGACTCAATGAAGACGGTGGTGTGCGAGTAGAACAGTTTCAGAACCAAGCCAATAGCGTAGATGGCATACAGCGTTTTCCCCAAAGCAAAATCCCCTACGGTCAAGTGGTTAGATATGGCGCACAGTGGTCGGGGCAATAAGCTGCTCCGCTTTTATCGGTAGTACCGTATTCTTGCAATTTGTTCTCTGTATTTGTATTTCAGTTTGTCAAAAGAGCGGGTTAGCCACTATAATCTAGAAATTCCTCGAATAATCGACCGGATCAGTGTTTGCTTCATATTTTAGGCTAACACCTTAAATACTGGAGAACATTGCTTTATTACATGGTCGAATATAAAAATTCGCGCACCATTGATTTTTCTCGGATAATCTCGCGGTTGTGAATCAATACCTAATCTCACACAACCTTATAGGAATACACATTGATAGAAGAAACCGCCAAAGTAAGCGCAGTACAAGATGGCTTTGCATGGGTCGAAACCCAACGCAAATCGGTTTGTAATACATGTACAGTAAATAAGGGATGTGGAACCGCAGTCATTGGGAAAGTCTTAGGCCATAAAAGATCAAGTGTTAAAGTCATTAACCGCATAAATGCAAAGCCCGGTGATGAAATTATTGTAGGAATAGAAGAACAAGCATTAGTACGAGGGTCTCTAGCCATCTACACCGTTCCGTTGCTTGCAATGGTTGTAGGCGCGATGAGCGGAGCAGCGCTAACCACAACTATTGGAATAGAATACTCAGAAGGCCTACGAATATTATTCTCATTCCTAGGACTAGGTTTCGGTTTTGCGTGGGTAAAAAAGTTTTCTCAGAACATCGCGAATAATCAGCAGTATCAAGCCGTGGCACTACGCCTTAATGAAACACAGGTCACGTTTTATTGTCCAAAAGAACACGCATAATACTAGAGCGGCTAAAGCAGCCCCATAGGTCAAAAAAATGAAGTCTGGAGAAAATATGGATTTTTTGTTTAGCAACTCAATCATGAAAAGAATATTTATTTTTTCAATCATTATGATGTTCTGTACTCCATTTATTGCGCAAGCACGTATTAGTGGATTACCCGATTTTACTGAACTGGTGGAAAAAAATGGTCCCGCCGTGGTCAATATTAGTACGGAACAGAAGCTCAGTAAAAGATCGAAAAGAATGCCCAGGCGATTTCAGGATATACCTGAAGATAGCCCCTTTGGAGACTGGTTCAAACATTTTTTTGGTGAAGAAGGCGAGGGCAATCGAGGTGAAGGCAATGGTTTTGGTGGTCCAAATCGGCATGCACAATCATTAGGTTCAGGTTTTATTATTTCCAAAGATGGATATGTTCTTACCAATAACCATGTGGTTGCGGAAGCCGATAAAATTATCGTCAGGCTGAGTGATCGCCGAGAAATAGAAGCCGAGCTTATTGGTACAGACGAAAGAAGTGATCTAGCCTTATTAAAAATAGAAGCCAGTAATTTACCAGCAGTAAAAATCGGAAGCTCTGAAGAATTGAAAGCCGGTGAATGGGTACTCGCTATCGGATCACCTTTTGGGTTTGATTATTCAGTCACGGCTGGAATAGTCAGCGCCAAAGGCCGCAGTTTACCCCGTGAAAACTACGTACCCTTCATCCAAACCGATGTTGCCATAAACCCAGGCAACTCAGGTGGCCCACTATTCAACTTAGATGGCGAAGTCGTTGGGATTAATTCACAAATATACAGCCGTACAGGCGGCTATATGGGAGTGTCATTCGCAATACCTATCGATGTAGTTATGAATGTCGTGGATCAATTAAAATCTGAGGGCCATGTAGTACGCGGCTGGTTAGGTGTATTAATTCAAGATGTCACCAGAGAACTTGCCGAATCCTTTGAAATGAAAAAACCACATGGTGCACTCGTCGCAAGAGTATTACCCAAAAGCCCAGCAGAAGATGCCGGATTTAAAGTTGGTGATATCATTATCAAGTTTAATGGAAAAACACTTAATCACTCATCCGATTTACCACCCATTGTTGGAGTAACAAAAATTGGCAAAAAAACACCGGTAGACATCATACGCGATGGTAAGCGACAACAACTCGCTGTCATAATCGGCAAATTACCGGAAGATGATGATATTCAAATGTCTAAGTCCTCACCAGACAAAACCACCTCAAAACGCATAGGTGTTGTGGTCAGTGATATAAAAGACGATGTGAGAGAACGCTTAGAAATAAATGGCGCTGGTGGCGTTATAGTGACAGAAGTGAAAAATGGCCCTGCATCGGATGCAGGCATCCGCCGTGGCGATGTAGTAATGATGATCAATAATATAGAAATCAGAAACGCCAAACATTTCAAAGAAGTTATTAAAAAACTACCCGAAGATAAATCCGTACCTGTACTCGTACATCGTCGAGGAAGCCCGATCTTTTTAGCGATGAAGGTGGGGGAGGAGTAGGGAGAGTAATGCTCAAGAAATAATATCTTACGTAAAAAACATTTTGTTTTTTTTTGGGTGCGTATTTCACTAATACTTATTAATTATGAGTTTTAAGTAATAAGCCACGAGTCTTATCAGTTTCAATATTGATAGGTCTGGTGGCTTTTTTGTTAACTATAATAAAGAATAGAATTAGTCACAATGCTCCTTAATCAAAGTATGCGGTCAATCCAATTAACGATAATCGATCAGGTCATTGTATCTGCGAGTAATTTTTTAGTCATAGTATTGGTTGCAAGAGAGCTTGGTTTAGCAGACTTTGGTTATGTGGGCTTAGCCTATTTAACTATCCTATTTTTAAATTCCCAGCATAGAGCTTTAATCACTCAACCCCTTAATGTAATGTTCTTTGGGAAACCAGAAAATGAACGCACTCAGTACATAAGCTCACTTTTTTGGATGCACGGGTTGTGGTTTGCATTCGCAATAGTTTTGATTCTAAGCATTAGCTATTTTTTCTTTTCTGATGTTTACTTGGTTTTGGGGGCTATAGTTTTTCTTATATCTAGCCAACTACAGGAATTTGTAAGGCGTTATTGGTATTCAAGTGATGAAATTCATAAATCAGTAGTCAATGACGGTGTATGCTATATCGGAAGGTTGTTAATCGTTAGTTTATTTTGCTGGTTTGATGAGTTTACATTAGAAAACGTGTTCTTTGTGTTTTCCATAACCACCACTATTGGTTTTTGTATTTCTTTTCGACAAGGATTTAGGTTGGGGTTTGTTCCCTTTAATGCAATTAAGAATGCTTTTGTCGCACATTGGGCGTATGGGAAATGGTTGTTGCTGGTTACTTTGTCGATTATGGGGGCAACGCAGCTATATCCTTTTGTTTTAAAAGTGCATGGTGCTGAAGTAGTGGGCGCATTTATAGCTATAAGGCATATTTTAAATGCAGTGAGCTTTGGTGTGCAGGCAGTTAATAGCTATCTCCCTGGTCAACTATCTCGTTTGCTGGAACAAGCAAATAATGTGGCTATCAAACAGCTTATGAATAGATTGCTAATATTTCTATTTTTCTCTGGGCTGATGTTTTTCGTCGTGATCTCTGTTTATGCAAAGGAGGTGTTAATGTTTTTCTATGGAATAGATGATGAAACGTTGATATTACCGTTTATTATTCTTGCAATTGGCAGTGTTTTTACATTATTAAGCTCAGTACCTAATTCCTACTTATTGACGAAAGAAAAAACAAAAAATATATTTAAGATTTATTTTATTGGGATGGTTGCTTCCTTAACGCTTGGGGCTTTCTTGGCTGCACAGTTTGGTCTTGTAGGAGGAGCAATCTGCGTGGCATTTGTATTAATGTACGTTTTTTTCGCGCAGCTTATGCTTGCTAAGCGGAAGTTTGGGGAGAGTTCAAGCTAGGACACATGATTATTTTTTTACTTAGTTGGTGAAGAAGATAATGTTAGTCCAAAAATTGTTGTTTTCAAATATTATGGAGAGAAATATAAGTATGAAGGTTCTTATTTCTGCGTACGCGTGTGAACCTGGTTTAGGGTCAGAGCCAGAAATCGGGTGGAACTGGTCTCTTGGTATGGCGGAATATTCCGAAGTATGGACAATAACGAGAGCATCAAACCAGATTAGAATTGAAGAAGGTTTGCGGGATATTGACAAGTCAAAAAGACCGAATTTTGTTTATTATGATCTGCCATTAATTTTTAGGTGGTGGAAAAAACACCTCCCTTGGGGAACACAAATATATTATTTTTTTTGGCAGATGGCAATTATTAGAAAAATTCGAATTATTAATAATGATGTCGAATTTGACTTTGCGCAGCACATAACCTTTGGAAATATGATTTGGCCTATCGCTCTTCCTTGGATAGGAATACCTTTTATTATTGGGCCGGTTGGTGGAGGGGAATATCCAGTATGTTACAAGTGGCAATTTTTTCGTTTTAAAGGGACTGTTGAGAAAGTAATTCGGCGTGTAGTGCAACGTGTTTTTGTGGTTTCTCCGTTGGCTAGGTTCGGTTACAAAAGGGCATTGAAAATATATGTGACGACACAACAGTCTTACGATTTACTACCTTTGAAATATCAAAAAAAAACAGAAATACTCCAGTCGATTGCTATTAATGAAGATCTTGTTCGGAATGTTGACTTTCGTAAGAGGAAGTATGATGAAAAGTTTAGGATAGTTTTTATGGGCAGGCTATGTTACTGGAAGGGTGTATATTTAGTTGCAGAGGTTATTAAAAGTCTTTCTAAACACATTGAATACACGTTTTCTTTTATCGGTGAAGGTTCAGAAAGTAAAAAACTTAGGAGTATATTGGATAAGGAAATTGATAATGGAGTGGTGGTTTTTTATGGCCCGATGCAACGGAAAGAAGCTATAACCGAATTAAAAAAAAACAATGTTCTTCTTTTTCCAAGTTTCCAAGATTCCGGTGGGATGGTTGTATATGAAGCAATGGCTGCTGGCGTAGTTGCTTTCGTTTTGGATGTCGCTGGCCCTGGTGTGAATGTAAATGGAGTAAACGGCGTTAAGTTTACCTGTAGTGAGCCTGATGGTTTAGTTGAAAAAATTGTGAATAAGATAGAAGAAGTGAAAAATGACTCACGGATTTATTCAATGTATCAAGAAGCAGGACGAGATTGGGTTTGTAAGCACGGTGTTATCGACAATAGAATAGTGAAAATAACTGAGGATGTAAGTAACCTATTGATAAGTAATGTTAAATAAAAAGGTAAGAGATGTTATTGGCGAATAATTACAACATTGCGCCTCGGTCTATAAAAATGAGTATTTTTTTGGTAGCTTTGGCGGTGTTATTATTACATTCTTAAACGTGTTGTTGAATACTTGGCGAGGAGTATATTAAATGCTAAGAAAGGAAATTGAGAGAAAATTTCCAAGTATTTATGCTGATTTTATAAGAGAGTTATTTGATAGATTTAATGGGGCGAAAATAAAATATTGCATTTTGAGAAACTATGAAAATTTTCCGTACCCAATAAGACTATCAAGCGATTACGATGTTTTAATTGACAAAGAATTTTTTAGTGAAGTGATAGCTCTCGTTGATAGGCTCGCTAGTCAGTTTAAGTTAACGAAGCTTCTAGATGTTCATCGCTCATCGGGTGATATCAGATCACAATATTTTTCATATCAAAATGAGGTGGCATTTCACATTGACGTTATGAAGGCATACACATGGAGAGTATTTGAGATTTTTAACGCTGGCATTGTCCTGCGAGAAGCCTATTTTGACAAAACCAAAGAAGTATATATACCCAAAAAAGGCCATGAGGCAGTAGTGAGTTTATTCGGTTATTTGTTTTTTAGAGGGGAAGTAAAACCGGAATACATAGAAACCATTAGGAGAAATATAAACAATGACGAAGAATCATTTTTAGCGCTGTTGAAGTGCACCTATTCAGAAAAACGTGTTTTACAATTAAGAAGACTCATAAAAAAAAATAACTGGAGTGGTGTTTCGAAATGGGCGAAATATTCTAAATATCAATTTTGGTATAGGTTTAAACAATGTAATTTTAGCTACACCAGAATACTTAAGTATTTGAGGAAAAGGTTGTTTAATAATACGGGTTTTTTTATATGCATATTAGGGCCGGATGGTTCGGGAAAATCATCAGTGATTGATGAGCTTCAAAAGAATATCGAACCAATATTTGGAAGGGAAGCCTGTGAAATATATCATTGGAGGCCATTCTTATTACCGGCAGTCAATCGTAGATCACCAGGAGAAGATGTCGTTTCTAATCCTCATGAAAAAAAACCTTACTCTCTAATTCTTTCATTGCTCAGATATTTCTATTTCTTAGTGGATTTCATTATTGGTATTCGAGTGAAAGTTCTTCCTAAGACGAAGCTAAGCAAGATGATTATTTTCGATAGATATTATTATGATATGTATATTGACATGTTGCGCTTTAGATTAAAGATGCCGAAGGTTATTATCAAAACTCTCGGTTTTATGGTGCCAAAACCAGATTTGTTAGTATATATAGATAGAGACGTTGATTCGATTAGGAGAGACAAACCTGAGTTATCGAGAACGGAATTACTTGATCAAAAAAAACAATTTAAGAAGTTGGTTGAGAGTTTTGAAGAAAGAGGTCTTTCGACTAATATGAATGGCACGATTGAAGAAAATGCATTGGATATACGAAAGAAGATCTATGAGATACTTTCAAAAAGAATGGAAGGCTAGATGTTGTGATGGATAGCAGTCAATACTTTCAAGTTGGTAGCAAACTGTTTTCCTTACCAAGCTGGACAAATCCAGAGTGTATTTTTAATGCGTCATCTAGGAAAGAAATACTTGTTCAAACACGGAAATATAAAGGTTCTAGATTTCTTGGGAAAACGTATAAAAACTCGCTTCGATTAAAAAAGGCATTATTAAGTAACGATTATATAATAGGAAAGGGAAATCTTTCTATATTTAATGAAGTTCAGGATTATTTGAGCCAAGAAATCGTGTTTGTTTTTCTGTTGCGAAGTCGAGATAGGGGTTATATAAAAAATACGATTGCCTACATGGATAGTAAATATCGTGTTTTAGCTTACTTAAAGCACAGTAATAATTCTGATGCCATCAAGATTATTAAGAATGAAAAGCGAATACTTAGAAGAATAGCAGAGGGGCTTGGCCCGCAGTTTCTTAGTGAAATAAACTCTACTAGTGGTTATGGGATTTTAATTAGCCCTATAATCGGGCAAAAGGTTTCCATAAATTGCAAATCGGAGCTACTTCAAACCTATTTAAGTAGATTGCCGCGTAGAGAGGCTGTTAATACAGAGGATCATCCTTGGATTAATAGTGTATTAAGAACTAACGGTTCAGTTGCTGAGAAACTTGTTGAAAGTATCAGTGATGTCAAGTGGGATATCGTTTTGCAGCATGGTGACTTTGCCCCTTGGAATTTATTGTTACAAAATGAAGAAAAACTAATTGCATATGATTGGGAGTATGCTCGATTCGATGGTTTTCCACTGTATGATATTGTTTATTATCATCTCCAAATAGAGTGCCTTATCAAGCGTGGTAACCCATTATCTGCATATAATCATATAGTTAGAAGTTTAGCCGGTAATGTAGTTCGAGTGACACACTTAGAGTCGCTCATAAAGTTAGTCTGTTTGGATATGAATCATAGGTCAGGTATCGAGGGTGGTATAAATTCTTTTGCCGATGACTGGAGGCAAAAAATTCTACGATGCAATCTATGCGACTGAATATTTTAATCTCTGCTTATGCTTGTGAGCCTTATCGTGGTTCTGAGCCTGGAGTTGGTTGGAACTTATCATTGGAGTTATCAAAACACTGCGATGTGACGGTTATTACAAGGAGTAATAATCGACCCATCATTGAAAAATACTTGAACGACAATCCTCAAGAAAATATTAAGTTTATCTATTATGAAATACCAAAACTATTATCCTGGTGGAAAAAAGGACAGCGTGGAGTCCATTTGTATTATTATTTATGGCAAATTGGGATATTTTTCAAGATAAAGAAAGTCGGTTTCTCTCAGTTTGATTTAATTCATCACTTCACTTTGGTCGTTACTGGTCTCCGAGTTTTTTAGTATTGTTGTCTAAACCCTTTGTATGGGGGGTTGTGGGTGGTGGAGAAAAGGCACCGTTTAGGTTTTGGCCTTCCTTTGGCGTAAAGGGTTTTTTATTTGAGTTATTTAGATTAATTGCCCAAAAGCTAGGTGAGTTAGACCCATTTACCCGGATCACAGCAAGGCGTTCTAAGCTCGTACTGGTTACTTCCAAAGATACTTACAAGGCAGTGGAACGATTAGGGGCTAGAAATATCGAGATTTTTCCTCAAGTGGGATTATCGCAAGATCAAATAGAAACTCTATCTCTACCGAAATCTAAAAGAGCTGCACCGTTCACCTTTGTATCAATTGCTCGACCAATACCATGGAAGGGAATTGAATATGGGTTAAGAGCATTTGAACTGGCGGATATAGGAGATGCTAACTATATTGTTTTGTCAAAAGGAAAAGGCATTGCACGAATTAAGAAAATTATTGATGGAAGTAAAAAGAGAAGTCAGATTAGACTAATCGAGGGAGTTGATTCCCTAGATGAGGTATATGCAATATTGAGAGAGTCAGATGTATTGGTTCATTTAGCCTTTCATGAAGCTTTTGGAAATGTTGTGTTGGAGGCAGCTGTAGCTGATGTTCCGTCGATTTGTCTAGATGGCGGTGGCCCAGAGAGTTTAGCAAAGAAATTTAACGGTTACATAATTGACAAGACTATTGATACGCCGTTACTAAAAGCGGTGGCATATTTAATGAAAGAATCATGTCGTGATAGAAAGGCTGTTGATGTTGATATTGTAAAAGAAGAATTTAGATGGGAAGTTCTCGCTAATAAAATATTGATTGATTACTATAAATTATTAGATGAATAAAAAAATACAATATGTTTTAGCCTCTTCATTGGCAATGCTTGTAGGTATTTGCTCTGTTTTCTATGTTGAGAAAGTCCTTTATATATCTTTTATAATATTATCTATAACGGGTGTTTATGTTTATTTAGTAAATAAACATTACTTCAATTTCCCACGTTTAAGCCTGATTTCATTTTTTGTTATATTCTTAGCTTTAATTTTTAATTATGGATTTGTGAATATTACATTTCCAATAGGAAATATTCGAATCCCATTTTTAGAAGCTTTTATTTTATTTATTGTCATAATATATATTAAGTTTATTAAAAAAATCCTGTTAAAAAAAATGATGATTTTTGCAATTGCAACTCACTACTTAGTCATGATCTATCATCTTCCTATTGATTATCTAGATTATGGCCTCATAGCAGTGCGCGATGCTCTTCCTCAAATTGATATGATGTCTTTGTTTGCTGGATTCGCTATTTTTGTTAGTACTCAGAGAGTAAAAAATGAAATAAAAATACTTCCTTTATTTGTAGCTTTTTTTGCATGCCTGACATTATATTTTTTACTTTTTCCATTTTCAAATGAATTTCGAGAGTATTCGCCGCAAGTGTATGGGGTTCAACAAAATGTATCAATTCTAGGCTATTTTGCAACCGCCTCTGTGTTAGTTCCTGTATCTATAATTTTTATAATTTTTCTTATAACTAATAATTTAGTGCAATATTGGTATGGTTTGATGTTTTTAGCATTGACATCAATAAATCTCGTTTTTCACCAATCAAGGGCTTCTTATTTGTTCATCATGCTCAGTGTAGGATTTCTTTTTTTTAATTCTTATAGAAGAGAAGCAGTCTTACTTTTGATTCTAATCGGGTTTTCGATGTTTATTTTATTTGCAATAAGTCTCATGGAAGTCGAGGTGGATGGACGAGTAGATAAACTCGGGATAAGTATTGTTATTGATCAATTAGAAAGTATAGGAGGTTCTTCTGGATTAGAATCACAAGCAGGTGGTGTTTTACAGCGACTTGATTGGTGGAGTGATGCGATTGAATTATGGAGCGATAGTGTTAAAAATATGGTTCTTGGGGTTGGGTATGGTACTGCATTGACCAATTTTACTGTATTAGGGGAAAGCGGGGTAGTTCTAGTTAGGGAGCCACACAATAGCTATATTACAATGCTAGTTAGATTGGGTTTGGTTGGTTTTATATCATGGTTATTTATTTGTTATGGGATTGTGGTAAGTATTTATAAGGTTGTTTTCGATGATATTTATAGATGTAGTAGAGAGGAACATATCGTTTATTTGACGTTGCTATTATTTATAATCTTTTCTATGTTAAATGCATTGGTTCAACCAGTTTACGAGTTTCCTTTTTTTGCCGTGCCATTTTATTTTATTTCAGGATGGTTTTTAGCACTTGAAATGTCAAAAAATAAAATATTGTTGAATAACTAATTCACGAAATAGTGATTTTTTATGAAAGTTTTGATTGTACATAATAGGTATAAGAAGATCGGTGGAGAAGACAAGGTTGTTAAGTCTGAAAGCAGGCTACTAAAAACAGGAGGACAAAGTGCGTTTCATTTTGAGAAAGATAATTGTGGAATAGTTAAATATAGGGCAAGTTTATTTTTCGAATCAATATGGTCAAGTAGATCCTCCAATGAATTGGTTTGTATAATAGAGAAGTTTAAACCCGATATTATTCATATTCACAATACTTTCCCATTAATATCCCCATCTATATATAATTCTATTAAGTCATATCATGTTCCTGTTGTTCAAACATTACATAATTTTAGGCTTTTGTGTGCGAACGCATTATTTTTAAGAGGTGGCTTACCGTGTGAGGATTGTCTAAATAAAATTCCGTGGCGTTCGGTTGTTCATGCTTGTTACCGAAACTCTAGATCGGCATCTTTCACTGCAACGAGTGTAATTGCTGTTCATCGCGCTCTTAAAACTTACGAAAAATATGTTGACCGGTTTATTGTGCTTAGTGAATTTAGTAAGGCAAAATTTGTGGAAGCGGGGTTTGATGAGAGCAAGCTTTGTATTAAGCCTAATTTTGTTGATGTCGATAAGACTAATGATGCACAAATTCGATATGGTGGTTTATTTGTTGGTCGGCTATCCCACGAAAAGGGGGTAGGGGTGCTCATTGAGGCTTGTCATAAACGGGATGGCTTGTCGATTACTCTTATCGGAGATGGGGATTTTCATAGTCAAATACTGCAATGTAATTCGATAAATCATGTCGGGATTAAGGATCAAGAAGATGTATATGCCGAAATGCAAAAGCATCTTTTTCTCGTAGTGCCTAGTATTTGTTATGAAAGCTTTGGTAGGGTGGTGGTGGAGGCGTTTGCTAATAGTTTGCCTGTTATTGCGAGTGATTTGGGTTCGTTAAGTGAGTTGGTTGAGGATGGAGTCACAGGCTTATTATTTAACCCCGGAGATTCGGATGACTTAGCAGAAAAACTTACTTGGGCTAATACGCATCAGAAAGAGATGTTGGAAATGGGCGAGAATGCAAGAAGACTCTATGAGGAAAAATATACACCTGATCAGAATTATGAGCAGCTAATGAATATCTACAACGAAGCTATCGAGCATGCTGGAACAAGAAAGTAGAAAACAATCTGGACGCGTATTTGATGTGAGAATTGATGCGATTAGTTTAGAAGCCGCGACGGAAAAAATTATAGCCTGGGGCAATAATTACGAGTCACGTTATGTGTGTGCTGTAAATGTGCATTCAGTGGTGACAAGTTTAGAAAGCACTGGGCATGCTAAGGTACTAGAAGAATCAGATTTGAATTTATCTGATGGTTTTCCCATTGCAAAATTACTGGGCTTTCAAGGTTTTGCGGGTCAACAACGTGTATCTGGCCCGGATATCACTCTAGCTTTGTGTGCAGTGGCGGAGCAAGCACATATCCCCATTTATTTTTTAGGCAGCACGGATGCAGTGCTTGTTCGGCTTGTTTATAATTTACGTCAGCTGTTTCCTCAATTAGCCGTCGTGGGTTCACATGCTCCGCCTTTTAGAGAGATGTCTTCCCATGAACTTGAAAATATCCGTGAAGATATTAAGCACAATGAAGCGCAACTAGTTTTTGTCGGTCTTGGCTGTCCAAAACAAGAAATATGGATGTTAAATCAAAAAGGCCATGTGAATGCTGTGATGATAGGAGTGGGTGCGGCTTTCGAGTTTATCGCGGGGACTCAACGCCGAGCACCACTTTGGTTACAGAAAATAGGTTTGGAATGGTTGTATCGTGGTATTAGAGAACCGCGCCGCCTTGCTTGGCGATACATTCGTACTAATACCATTTTTGTACTTAAAGTGATCCCCGAATTTTTGACTAAAAAGAAAAGCTAATAATGTAGAGCTTCGTATATCTGATGTCGAAATACAGAAAAATTCTAAAACGATCTCTTCATAGGTTTTGTTTTTCAATAGATGTTAGTACTTTAGTACTTTAGTACTTTAGTACTAGCACTAAAGTACTAACTCTTGCTAAATAATTGTTCTACTAAATTTGTGGAGATTGACAAGCACTTTTTCGAGTGTTAGTTTGTAAAAAAGATAAGTACTTT
>Ga0256830_1000046_pt1 | contig 104044 bp, 100 predicted proteins | sample 128326metaG_FD_190537 | JGI IMG/M metagenome (GOLD analysis project Ga0256830, IMG submission 190537) | Hydrothermal vent microbial communities from Lau Basin, Pacific Ocean - 128-326 | ecosystem: Environmental > Aquatic > Marine > Hydrothermal vents | place: Pacific Ocean: Lau Basin...
TTTAGTGGGGTTTTGAATTTACGGGTTGCAACATTCAGAAACTCCTGAACAACTTGATAACTGATAATACCTTCATTTGATGAAAGAGAATCAGCAACTATATCTCTGGATATTTTTTGCTTCCTCTTAGACCTGTTATCAAAAGTGTATACAAAAATGTTAGTGTCTATAAAATATCTATCGCTCATTCATTTCATCTCTTGAAAACTTGCCGCCTGATTTTGCGTAGGAAAGTCGTTTCATAATCTCACCATACTCATCAGACGATGTTGAGTTTCCAGAATAACGCTTTAACCATTTGCGAAACAAGGCGTTAAGTGTTGTATTTTCAGCAGCAGCTTGCTGCCTTGCTTTATTAATCAGGCTTTCTTCTGCGCTGAGAGTAATATTTCTAAGCATGACAACCTCCAATATAGTGTACACTAATATAGTGTAGTATTATATATTATTGCTGTCAAGAATGTCTGGGAATCAGAAACAGCTTCTGCGACTTACTACGAATAATCAGGGCAGACACGCAGATATGCCCATACAAAATCCGTGGCGGGGAGCATTTTTTCTAAGAGATCTAAGCACACCTGTTCTCTGTGTATTGGCAGGAATGTTCTATTCCGTCATAAGCCATTAATATGCGCTTTTCGGCTTCCAGTTGTTTTTCAGGTAAAGCAGTGAAATTCAGGGTGTCGAATTTAGAAAGCAGGGTTTTTCTGGATGGGATTTTATCTAGGCCTGTGCTTATCGGTTTTCCAGACTGCACGTCCAGGATTTCGGCATCAAGGCCATTGGTTACTACAGCTATAGGTACGGTGTAAGAGGGTACTATGGTGCGTGCGGCGGCCAACGCAGGTCTTTCACGGGTAACCAAGGATCCTGGACCATATTTTATTATCATTACCGTGCGTTGTTTGATATTCACCACTATATCGGTTATGGAGTATCCCCGCAAGTCTCCACAGTTCATATCGTGACGGACTTTTGTCATTAGGTCTTTCTTGAAGTAGCCGAGTTTTTCTACCATAAATACGGCTATCTTCTGGCGAATCCGTTCGTCATATGTATCTGCTATAGTTTCTCCTGTGATGTAGTCGGTTGTTCTGCCAAGTATCAGGTGATGTCCTTTCTGATCGACATTGAATTTATCCAAGATAGTTCTCTCATAGCTGGGTATAATCCAGCCGGTTTCTGATATATTTTTTGACCCATAACTTTATAACCGCTCTTGAGCTGGGGAAAACAAAAAGAAAACCTAGCAGATCGGTTACAAAACCCGGTGTAAGCAGTAAAGCTCCGGCAATCAACACCATTACACCGTCAATCAGTTCATCCGCCGGAAACACTCCCATACCGATACTGTTTTGAAGACGATAGAGAACATTAATTCCTTCTAATTTTACCAGGTAGGCCCCAACAGCAGCAGTAAAAAGAACAATAGCAATTGTATTGAAGGATCCGATAACCGAGCCGACTTTAATCAGAAATGCCAACTCGACCACAGGAACCAGAGTAAAAACGACAAAAAGTTTAAAGAACATTTATTTGTTGTAGAGACAGTTTACCTGGAAGGGTTTCCTAGAAACCTCTAGTACTCAAGAAGCAGATAACGGCCTCGGTCATTTCTGAAACGGTGAACTTGTCGTTGTTGAGCATTAAATGGTAAAACTTAGGGTCTGATGCTGAGGGCAGACCAAACCTCTCAACAAAGGTATCTCTTTTTTTACTTTCCTTTGCAATAAAGGCGGCGATTTCATCGGGATCGTCAGGCAGGTCCGACATGCACTCTTTGATGCGTTTTACTTTAAAAGCTTCACCCGCGTAGACTCTAACGTGAATTCCATGTCTGAATCCCTGTGTAATAATTGGCGCACCCCGGCCAATAAGCACGACATTACCCCGTTTTGCAAGTGTTGTCATAGTGGCTACAAGGTATTGAAAGACCTCATAATCATCAGGTTTATCTACAAGAACTTTGCCTAGGTACTGTTCAACTTCACCACGCTTATGTCCTTCGGCTGCCAGAATTATTTCCTTTGCCAAATTATGATCTTCAGCCAACTTGTCCAGGAACGCTTTATCATAGTACATCCATCTTTCTTCTTCCGGAAGATTCAGCCTCTTGTTTAGCGTATCGGTCAGACTTTTGGCCAAATCTGTGCCTTCACATCCAAACTCTCTGGAGATTGTTATAAATGGATGAACTTTTTCTCCCTTTTCCCGTAGCTTACCGCGAACATGATCCTGAAGGATCTGGATAGCCTGTCCCATAATATTAGCATCAAGAAGTTTTTGTTCTGCATGATCTTCTTTTTTCATTCAATACCCCCCCAATATATTCTTGCCCAAATTAAGCGGCAAAGCGAGCAACTTGTATGTTATAAAATTAAGTTATATCCATCTGGAAATTCATCTGTCTAGTACCTATTTACCTACTTTCCTTTTACTACAGATTAAGCAAAAATGCAAGCCGAAAACCAGTTTTTACAGAGCAGATTTTTCTACCAACTTTTATTTCCATGCTGTCTGAGTGAGGCCGCTTCTGTTATCTGGGCTATTTACTTGAGGCAAAGGTGAGGTAGATGTCTTTAAGACGTAATTCTTCGTCTTGGTACAGGCCAAATGACTCCCTGTAGAAACTCTCCGCTTCTGCTGGGAAACCACTCAACCTGTCCGGTGGCGTTTCTATCTCTTTTGATCTTGCCAGTGCCAGAAATTCGCCTTTGTCCGTAATAACACCTATTTCACAGATAAACCTGTGTCCTGGAAGACGCATTTCGATGTAGCGATTACCGACACGGTCTGTAACTGGTATGTCGTAATAATCCCTGCCGGTTCCAGAGTTTTCTCCAGCCAGTAAATCATAGAGACGAAGGTTGAGATATCTCCATTCTTTAATATCCGTCTGCTTTGCTCTGATGTTGGAGATGCTCCAGTATGCAAATAAAGTGCTGGCGTCACGAACCATGAGGGTTATTCTGTTTTTTAACGGATTAGTTCTTGTGACATGTTTTTCAGTTTCTCTTTTTTTAGTATTGATGGATTTGCTTGCCGTTGTACTTGAAGTTTTTTTAAGATTGCCTGTCTTTAGTTTTTTCGGAGATTTTTTTAGCGCCGTTTTTTTCTGCTTCTTTTTTGAAGCGGCAGTTGATGACTTTACCAAGGGTTTCGGCTTTCTTCCGCGTTTTGGGCCGGTCATACGTATGATTGCGGTAACAATTTCCGCCTTTGACCAGTTGCGTCTTAGTGAAACTCCGTTTTTGTGAGCAAGGCTGCGCAGCTCTGTTATTTTAAGCGCTTCCAGCTCCTTTTTCTTCATAGGATGGTCCCCCCTTGTTCAAGCAAAAGTTATTACAGTAATTATAACACCCAGGTTGAGCTATTTTCCTGCTTGACAGGGCAAAGATTATGATTAAAAACGTTTGAACCACGGTAACGAAGAATGTCTGAAGGACGGATTACAGAATAAAACCCCGGAAGGGGGAGGGTCGTCAAGGAAAAGGATTCTACTTGGGTGCCTCGATGAATGCCTCAGGCTTCCCCTGGTTATTGGGGCATGCACAACAGCTATTCAAGACCTGGCTCCGTTTGTTAATGAATTCCTCTGTCCGAGCCCTTGCTTCCGGGGCCGTGCACTTCCATGCTCTTAATTCACCTATCGGATGTAATTGAAGATACTTTAATTTTGCCCACTATGACTTCTGATTCCGGACCCAGCTCCTGTTTTCCGGCCTGTACGCTTCACAGCCGTTGCTTGAATATGCGATGATATTTATTATCATGGCTGGAAAAATAAAACAAACTTTTACCGAAAAAGTTCGGAGAGAACTTACATGTGACGGGTGTGGTGAATGCTGTCATTACGTGGCACTTGAGATCGATAGGCCTAGGAGCAAACGTGACTACTCAGACCTGTTTTGGCACCTTTTGCATGAAAAAGTTTCTATTTATATCGGTCATGACAGAAGCTGGAACATGGAGTTTATGACCAAATGTGTCAATTTGACCAAAGATGGCATGTGCGGCGATTACGAAAACCGGCCGGTTATCTGTAGGCAATACAGTCTTGATAATTGTACAAGACATTCCGATGGGAAATATTATCTTCACAAATTCCGCTCGCCAGAGGAACTTAAGACATACCTAAAAGGCAGAAAGGTGGATTTCGAGTTTAAGCGTAGAAGAAAGTAGGTTCCGGGTACTGAGGTTATTTATGATTGGCGTCGATGGTAAGTTTCCGGTACGGCCTGAGAAGGTCCGGGAACTGTATGAACAAATGCATAGGCTTTCGATTCTAGAAGAAGATCTGGAAGAGACTTTTATACGTTGCAGTGGGCGTGGTGGACAGAAAGTCAATAAAACATCTTCAGGTGTGCGGCTTTATCACAGATCGACAGGATTGGAGGTAAAATGCACAAAGGAACGTTCCCAGTCGTTAAACAGGTTTTTTGCCAGGCGAATGCTTGTAGAAAAAATTATGGAAAAAATTGAGGCTGGTACTTCAGGGATGAGTCAGGGAGAAATAAAAGCGGCCCGTATTAGAAAACAGAAACAGAAAAGACGTGCCCGCAGGCGCAAGTCTGATGGAGCTTAAAAGTATAGGTAGCGGCTCGGCGGGACGGATACTCGCTGTGGCAGGTGGTAAGGGTGGGGTTGGTAAAAGCGTCGTCTCTATAGTTCTGGCAGCAGCGTTTTCCGAGAGGGGCGATAATGTTGTACTTGTTGATTTAGACCTTGGCTCGGCCAATTTGCACACTTACCTTGGCATTCACGATGATATGCCCGGTGTTGCGGATTTTTTGCTGAAAAAGGTTCGGAGCCTTTCCGATCTTCTTGTTGACACCTCTATTGAGCGTGTAAAATTGATAAGCGGTGCAAGGTTTTTCCCTGGCATGGCCAACCCTCCATACCAAACAAAGTTAAAACTGATCCGGCACCTGAAGGGACTTTGTGCGGATGTAGTGATAGTGGATCTTGGAGCCGGTGTGCATTTTAATACCCTGGATTTTTTTGCTGTAGGCAGACCAGGGCTGATAACCCTGGCGCCCGAGCCAGGTGCAGTGCTAAACGCCTATTCTTTTATAAAGGCCGGCCTGTTCAGGCATCTGATGAGCATATTCGGACGGCATCCGCAAGTGCGGTCTTTTCTGGATGAGGTAAGAACAAAAGGAGATGACGAAAACGGCAAAAGTTCTTTCACTCTGGAGTCATTTTTAGATAATATTAAGAGAGTGGATATATCTCTTGTGCCGCTGGTCGAAGAGGTTATTGGTGTTTTACAGCCTGCTATGGTTATGAACCAGGTAACAGACCTTGTATCAGCGGTCTATGCCGACAATCTCCAAAAGCTCATTTTAAAACGATTAGCGCTCAAGGTGCACTACCTTGGAAATTTACCCTGGATCGAACGGCTTTCGCAGCATATTGTTGGGCTTCCGGGGTTCTTCTCCAGCAACAAGCCCGGTAAAAAACTTCTTGCAGCAGCCGGAGAGTTACTGGTTGACCTGGATAAGTATTTTCCTGCCGAAAGAGTAGGTATGCATACTGTGACAACTTCTATGGAGCATTGCCGGAGAGAAGATTTTGATGAAGATGATTTAAATACCCTTTCTGATCTGCTGGATGAGATGAAAGATGATGTTTTTAAGGATTTGTCGAAGACCGCCTGGAAACTTAGGCTCTATTATAGACCTGCGGAAGTCGTGCGGTTTCTTATGAAACACGGGGTAAGTCACCCGGTATTTTTTTTAGATTCAACAAGTCAATAGTTAGATTGTAGTTAAACCGGGGGGTGGGTTAAAAATTCTATCAAAGCAGTACTGGAGTGTCCACTTTGACACCCCGCTTTGTTTTGAATATAATATTTTATGTCAAAAAAATATATTACTAAGGCTGTTTTTCCGGCTGCCGGTCTTGGCACGCGTTTTTTGCCGGCTACCAAGGCATCTCCCAAAGAAATGCTTCCGATTGTGGATATCCCACAGATAGAATATGCAGTGGAAGAGGCTCTGGGGTGTGATATTGAAGATTTTATTATCATAACCGGAAAAAACAAGCGGGCGATCGAAGATCATTTTGATTTTGCCTTGGAGCTTGAAGAGACCTTAAGCAACAAGGGCAAGCAAAAACTCATTGAGCAGGTTAACAGGTTCAGTGAACACAATTTTGCCTATATTCGGCAGGGGCGTCCTCTTGGTTTGGGGCATGCTGTTTTGTGCGCCAGGCCGTTTGTGCAGGATGAGCCGTTTGCTGTTTTATTAAGCGATGATATTATTGACCCGGATGATACGTTGCTTAAGGTCATGGTAAGTCATTATGCCGAAAAGCAGTCTCCTGTACTGGCCCTGATGGAGGTGCCGCCGCAGGATGTCGATAAGTATGGCATCGTTCGTGCTGAAGCCGTAGCCGATGATCTTTTCAGGATAACGGATCTTGTTGAAAAACCGAGTCCTGAAGAGGCTCCATCAAATCTTGCAATCATTGGACGCTATATACTGACATCTGATATTTTCGAACATCTTCAGCATCTTAACCCCGGTGCTGGAGGCGAGATCCAACTAACCGATGGAATAAAAAGCCTTCTTTCAAAACGGCCCGTTTTTGGATGTCTATTCCGGGGCAAGCGTTATGACGCAGGAGATAAGCTGGGATTTCTTAAGGCAACCACGGAGTTGGCTCTTAAAAATCCGGTGCTAAAAGATTCATTCCGCAAGTACCTGATCGAACTTACCGGTCGTTTATGATTATATGAGATGAGGCACCTGGAACTGGACATATTCGGGTTGACAGTAGATGAGCAGGATGAGCAGGGCTATCCGCTTTTGGACCTGCTGGAGACATCATCTGAAATAGTAATCGAAGCTGATTTGCCTGGAGTGGCTGTGGAGGATATTTCGCTTCAGTATCTGGAAGGAACCCTGCTTATAGAAGCACGCAAACGGGAGAATCCTGAGAAAAACAGGGTGCGTTATCTTTGCCTGGAGCGTGTTTTCGATAGATTCAGGCGTGTTGTGAAAATCCCTGTGCCTGTTAATGCCGGAAGCTCCCATGCCTGTTTCAGCAATGGAGTGTTGACAATAACCTTTTCAAAAGTAAGCGAAAAACGTGGGCGTCCCATACCCATTAAGATCGAACGAGGCCCCTTACCCTAAACTTTTCATTATAAGCTGTTTTATAAGCCAAACTCCTCTATTGCTTTTATAGCATTATAGTGGGCTTTGGCAATACGGTCTCTGCCTTCGTGGGTCATAAGGTAAGTTTTACACTCGTGCTCATTATCCATAAAAAAATTTTCAGTCAATACTGCCGGCATCTTAGTGTTTTTAAGCACATAAAAGTCGGCTTCTTTATCCGGGTCGTTGTCTAAAGTGTCTACGCGCATATTTGCCTCTGGAAACTCTCCCTTGAATTTATCAAAGAAAATGGTTGCAGCCTTATCCGAAAGTGTTTCTCCTTTTGATGTGTAAATTTCATATCCCTTGCCGCCTCCGGCATTAGAGTGAACCGAGAGAAATACGCAGTTCAACTGTTCGTCAGATTGTTGGTAATAAGTGTTCGCCCTTCGCACCCTTTCATTGAGCGAAATGTCTTCGTATTCCGGTGTAATATTCACGTAGTTGATATGATCAATGGTTAACATTTCTACAAGACGGTTGATAATCGCTCTGTTAAACTCACCTTCATACAAGATGCTTCCATCACTCCACAGGGGGCTTCGCTTACCAGGGGTTTGGTAAAGTCCATCAATAACACCACCGTGACCATTGTCCAGTAACCAAAGGTATTTGTTTGCCATAGTTCGGATCTCCTTTATTGTCATACAAGTTGTTTTTGCGCTAAAAAAATCTTGGGTTTCATAGAAAGTTTCGATAAGTTTTTCAAGAGTGCCTGAGTCTTTAAAAAGTTTTTCTATCAAGATCTTAGCATATTTTTTTACGACAAATCGCTTAACCAGTCTATTGCTTTGGATGTGGGGTGCAATATACCTGAGAATTTTGATAAGCTTTTATTCGATTAAAAATTGGCAAACAATGTAGCGGTACTCTATAATATTTTTACGGAATTTGCGATTACCTAAATAATAGCAGAATTGTAAACCGGTGTTTATTGGTATAAAGCTCGATCTTCGATTATTCCTAGATATTTTTAGCATCCGGTTATAAATCCATTACCATGCTTTCCGCTTGCTCATATCATGCATTACTATGCATTATTGAAGAGCTACCAGCAGAGTTGCTGGTGTTACCAGTCATGTTTTCTATGGTAATGACATAACCTTTTTCCGCACAATCGCCGTGCTTGCCTGTTACTGTCATTGCTCTTGTAACTGTTTTTTATTATGGAGGAATAAAATAGATGAAAAAGATTATTCTAAGTCTGAGCTGTATATTGGTTTTAGCCGTTATTACAGGTTGTGGCCTGACTAGTAAACAGGTAGTTAAAACCCGGTCGTTCGGTACCGCTACATCGAAGATAGGCCGGTTTGGTGAAAGAGAGTTTTTAAATATTAGAAATGGTATTATCGAAATGAATAAAGAACTAGTTTCTATCGATAACACTAAACTGGTTAAAAGTCTGAAATTAGATCGTCCTGCTTCAGTTGAAGCTACAGCAAAAAGAGTTGCTGCTAGCAAGGCACTTAGACTGTATGGAGAGTTGCTTGTAAAATTAGTGACAGAGGGCAAAACAGAGAACCTGCAAAAAATTGCTGATTCCCTTCTTGAAAGTACATCTGTTGCACTGAAAGAAGAAATTTCGGATAAAAAAAAGGATGCGGTAAAAAAAATTATTATAGGCCTGGGATCTTTTTTTGTTGATAAGAAAAAGGCGGATGCGGTAAAAAAAATAATTCCGGCATACCAGCAGACAGTTGATAACCTTGCGGAGTTGCTGCTCAAAGACTTCTCATTAACAGAAGACGGTTCGTTTGGTTTTTTGAAGGCCTATGAGACTACGGCAAAGAGGTTAAAGAACGCTTCAATGCGTTTAGTAAATGCAGGAGAAAAGTATACGGTACTTGAAAGATACCAAGCTGTTCAAGCTTTTGTGATAGCGGAAAAAGCTATTTCCAGGGCTGCCGAAATTTCTAAAAAAACAGAAAAGACTATTACCGGCTTTAAAAAAGCAAATGCCGAACTTGTTAAAGTTATAAAAAATAAAAAATATTCAACAGATGATATCAAGGTATATGCAAAGCAGATAGAAGCATTAGTAGCGATATATCAGGTTATAGATAACTAAACTTAAAGGAGACTACTTATGACGACCCTGGGCAAAGAGTTTCAAAATACAATTAAAAACCTTGAGAAACTTAGAGATTCTCAAAATCATCCTTCTAACGAGTTGTTGTCTAAGCTAGACATAATGTATGGACAGCAGATTGATTTAATCGATGCAAGTATTAAAAAGGATACCCAAGAGTATAAGGAAGCAACAGAGGCGATGAAGGAAGCTGCAAAAAAAAGCAAAGAAGCTGTTGACGGTCTGGCAAAACTGGATAAGATACTAGGAAAAATTGCAAATGCTACGGTAAAAGTTACTAAACTGTTATCAAAAGTAGCCTAAAATGAAAAAATATTAGTATCTATACTCCATTATGAGTTTAAATAAAACTATAACAAAAGCGATAATCTTACTTGTTTTTTTCACTCTGGTTGCGCCCACTTACGCTTCAGATAAAGTGGCTGATTTTTTTCCTAAAATAGTTATTCAAATAGAGAATCATGAGCTTGTTGTGGAATTAGCAAATAACCCTCTTTTACGGCAACGTGGCTTGATGTTTAGAAGGTTGTTGCAGGATGACCATGGAATGCTTTTCATTTTTGAAGAAAGCGGTCTGCATGGTTTTTGGATGAAGAATACATATATTCCTTTGGATATAGGTTTTTTTGACGAAAACAAGGTTTTAATTGAAGTCCATTCGATGAAGCCGCATTCATTAGATATCACAAGACCATCTAAAAAGGCTAAATATGCACTGGAAGTTGCTCAAGGTTGGTTTAAAAAGAATAAAATTAAACCGGGTTCCAAGTTTGTTTTTAAGTAAGGTTAATAATATAGCAACTTCAATTAAAAGCCCCTGTATTTAAGCCTTTATATCGATCCTCCCCTTTTTCGGGGGAGAGTGCTTATCATTATGTCTTTTTTTCTGCTGCCTGTCTTTTTCAGGATGTTTTTCTCCCTTTTTTATTTCTCTGACTTGGGGGATACTTAAGATTGGTTTAAAAGAGATATCAACCATTAGTCCGGCTCACTTCAGATTTGAGTTGTTTTATTAGTAACCATCCGTAACAAAGAACTTTTGTGTAGTTCTCTGAACTTCAAAATATATATTCATGATAAATGGCTCAACTTGGAGGTTTCCTTAACAGTTATGAAAACTATATGAACTTCAGTTTTTCCGTCAAAAATTTCTCTTTGAATTCGTTCACAAAGTTGAGAAGTTCCTCCTGGCTGATAATATTTGCTCCGTCCAGCTCTGTAGCCACAGGTTCGCCACCACCAATGCCCAGACTCTTGCATATACCGTCTGTAAGTTTAATTAATTCGCAAAGGGATGTATATTCCTTTTCTTCCTCAGGAATCCTGTCGGGGTAATGATGATAGGCTATAGCTGCAATCAAAGATGGGGACAGCTTCCATTTTTTAGCTACAAGCTCTCCCACCTGACAGTGGTTAAAGCCGATTTCCGAGTCTTCAATCTCGTATGCGTGAACATTTTCGCTGTAGACTGTCTCAATAATATTGGAATATCTCTCCGGCATTCTGTTATTAATGACAACTTTGCCGATGTCATGCAGCAATCCTGCGGTAGCGGCCTCGTCTTGTCTTACCCCAAATTGCTTGGCAAGCATTCCGGCTGACATGGAAACACCCAGAGAATGTTCCCACGACATTTTTTCAAACAGCCCGAAATGTTTATAAACCTGTTTAATCGAAGATGCCAGCACCATATTTTTAAGGGTATCAAATCCCATCGTCATTACTGCGGCTTCAGCCGAATCGATTTGCCGTTTGCCCCCGGAATAAAATGAAGAGTTGGCAATGCGCAGCAACCGTGACACGACCGCCGGATCACCACTGATAACTTCTTGTAACTCTTGCAGTGAGCAGTTTGGCGACTCGATAAGCCGCATGACTTTGGCAGCAACCATTGGGACCGCCGGAATGTCCACTGTTTTTAGTATTATTTCATCGAGTGTATTGACTGACATTTAATACCCTCCCGAGATATGGTATATAAAATAAACCTACTTCTGTCCTTCCGTTTTCTTAACGGAATCCAGGCGTTCAGGTTTAGTATTTATCAGCTTATTTCTGCTGCTTTGCTCTTCCGGGACCTCATCAAGCAATATAATAGTTATCCGTCTGTTTCTAGGATCCATAGGAACATCTTGAACAAGCCGTTCAGTGTTGGCATACCCTGCAACCCTGGCAATTCTATCTACTTGTACTCCAGCTTTAACCAGCAGTCTTCTTATTGCATTAGCACGGTCTGAGGACAGTTCCCAATTGGTATAGTTGCCGCCGTTTTTAAAACCATAGGAATCCGTATGTCCTTCAATCATGATTTTATTGGGCAGATCGACTATGCTTTTGGCTATGACGTTAACAATTTTTTTGGCTAAAGGCCTGGGAGTGGCACTGCCGAGTTTAAACATTGCGCGTCCATCCCTGTCGGTCACCTGTATTCTGAGTCCTCCTTCCACTCTGTCTATCAGTACCTGTTCACCGGTTTCCTCTCCAAGACGTTCTGTTATAGCGTATTTTAAATCATGTTCAAGCCTTTCATGCGTTGTAAGATCTGTAACTTTCGACATGCTGCCGGGCTTAGTTCTATCGGAAGGAGAGTTAAGCTGTTCCTGTCCCTGTCCTGAAAGGCTTACTGTTTCGCCCTCGGCACCTATGGCGACAGCGCCGCTTTTTTCGAAGATACTGAAGTTCTTGTAGTAATAGGCCAAGCGCACACGCTGCTCATGAGAACTCATATTCAGCAGCCACATAAGGAGAAAAAACGCCATCATAGCGGTAACAAAATCGGCATAGGCCACCTTCCAGGCGCCTCCGTGATGACCTCCATGTCCTTTTTTAATCTTTTTTATGATAATCGGCTGTTTCTGACTGCTCATAATTGATACCTCAATGCGTTTTTACTTGTTTCTTAAGGCTTCCTCCAATTCTAAAAAGTCCGGTTTTCCATTACCGGAAACCACTCTGCGCCCGAACTCCACGGCTACCTGTGGAGCACTGCCTCCCACAAAGGCTACCAGTGCTACTTTTATTATGTGGTACAAGATCGCACTTTCTCTTGCTTTGTACTCCAGGTTTGTGCCGATAGGACCCACAAAACCATATGCAAGCAATACCCCCAGAAAAGTTCCTACCAGGGCGGCTCCTATGCTGTGGCCAAGGACCTCCGGTGGCTCTGATATTTTACCCATAGTTATTACCACACCTAAAACGGCTGCGACTATTCCAAGGGCCGGCAGGCCATCGGCAATTCTGGTTATCGCCTGGGCCGGAATCATTGCCTCTTCATGATGGCTGTCCAGCTCCATATCCATAACAGCTTCAAGCTCGTGTGGCGAAATATTTGTTGTCATAATAACTCTCAGGTTGTCACACAAAAAAGTTACAACATGATGGTTTTTAAGCAACCCGGGAGCTTGGGTAAACATCGGGCTTTCATGAGGGTTTTCCACGTCTTCTTCTATAGAGACAAGACCCTCCTTCCTGATTTTCGCAAATATACGATTCATCAAGGTAAGCAGTTCCAGGTACTGAGCCTTAGCTGGTTCTCCCCCGAAGATAGTAGCTATTGTTTTAAGTGTCGTGAAGATGACACCAGACGGTGATGCAATAAAAAAAGATCCCAAAGCAGCACCCCCTATAATAAGAAGTTCTATGGGTTGATAGAGCACGTGCAGGTTGCCGTCCTCCAGGACATATCCTCCGACCACCGACCCAAGAACTACTATAAATCCAATGACTGCAAACATTACGACTGCTCTCTTTTGGCTCTGAGGAGCTCCCTCTGCCTGTCAAAAATATATCGCACTATTTCTTCCTGTATATCTTCGCCCATAGATATAAACTTGGCGGCTACGTCATATTTGCCGCTCTCTTTTGGGCCTTCTGCCCTTAGTACCTCAGCATAGGCGCATATGGAAACCGGCGGGGAGCCGGGTAGTAGCATTTTTATCTCTACAAGATCTCCCTCATCAGGCTTTACAGACATAGGAAAATTAATGCCGCAAGCGCTTAGATTTACACTCTGGTTATCAAAACCTTCGAGGGAACTGTAGTCGGAAACAAGATGTTTTATCAGCAGGTCCAGCTTTGAGTTGATCGCTGCAAGGTAACGAAGGGTTTTGGAATCTTCTGTTTCATAGTCTTTGGATAAAAGTCTTTCAAGGGGTGCAGGCATTAACAATTCCCTTGCACGAACCGATTTTCTTTTTGCAGGATCGACTAAGTTTGCTTCAAGCCCAATAGTATCGTCAATCCTAACGAATTCTCTTCTCTCACTATTATCAACTTTAGAATTATCAGCCATACTCTCCTCTTTTAGCCGTGTTCTTATACAAAAGACAGAACACCATCGTCTCCGAAAACCTTTTCCAAATCCAGCAGTATCAGCAAGCGGTCTTCCAGGCGGCCTACAGACTGAATGTATTCGGTATCCATACCGCCTTCCATTATGGGCGGCGGCGGTTCTACAACATCTTCGCTGAGTCTCAGTACCTCTGATACGCTGTCCACTAAAAGGCCCAGAGTTATGTTGTTTAGGTTTACCACAACTATACGTGTGTTATTGTTTTGCTCGGTTGTTGGCTTGTTGAACCTGGTGCGAAGATTCACAACAGGAATTACCTTGCCTCTGAGATTAATAACACCTTCCATATAGCCCGGCATTTTGGGTACGACAGTAATTTCAACCGTTCGAATAATCTCCTGGACTTTAAGTATATCCACGCCGAACTCTTCTTCATCCAGCTTGAATGTGACTAGTTGATAATCCATTTCTGCCCTCCATTTCCAATAGGAATCAGCACAAAAAATATAGCTTTATTTTGACGCAAATTCCAAACTACACAGCATTTATAAGTTCACCGACCATAGTATCAATCGGAAGCACCTTGTCAGCAAGGTTATCATCTACCACTGCACGTGGCATACCGTAGACGACAGAACTTTCTTCGTCCTGGGCAAAAGCCTTTCCGCCGCTTTGCTTGATAGCTTTTATTCCGGCATGACCGTCATTACCCATGCCGGTGAGAATTACGCCAAGTGCTCTGCCGGGGTAAAACTCGGCCACAGAGAGCATCAATTCGTTAACCGAAGGCTTGTAGAGAGCTGTTTTGGGTTCATCTGATATAACAACCCTGGTTTCAATAGCCCCGATTCGTTTTACCCTCATATGTTTTCCACCTGGGGCCACCAGAACAACACCCTGTTTGATTATGTCTCCATTTACGGCTTCGCGGATTTCCAGTTGGCTAATTTTATTTAAGCGTTGGGCGAACGTGCCTGTAAAGGCGGCCGGCATGTGTTGAGCCACTACGACCCCCACCGGAAGGTTGGCAGGCAGATAAGGCAGTATCTTCTGAAGTGCCATGGGGCCTCCTGTTGAGGTTCCGATAGAGATTATGCCTATGCGCCGCTGGCTGGTATAGGAGTCAAATTTTTTCGATAAGGTAGAGATATTAGGTCGTTTAACTGCTTGTCTTTTTACCGGCCGGCCCAGCTTCTTCTTTGCCAGCAACTTAACTTTTTTAAGCAGATCTTCCTTAACTTTAAGGATATTTACCGACATCTCAGATAAATTTTTCGGGATAAAGTCCAGTGCGCCAAGTTCCATAGCTTCAAGAGTAACATTGGCCCCCTCACTGGTAAGAGAACTAACCATTAAAACCGGCGTAGGACGTTTTTCCATAATAAGCCTGAGGGCATCAAGACCGTTCATTTTAGGCATCTCGATATCCATGGTGACCAGGTCCGGCCGCAGTTGTACAGTTTTCTCCACCGCCTCACTGCCGTCACGCGCAGTATCGATTACAACAATATCCGGATCGCTTTCAAGCATCTGTTTGAGAGCCCTTCTCATAAAAGCCGAATCATCAACAACCAGTATGCGTGTCTGTTTCATCCGTAACATCCTTATTTACTGAACACCGAGCACAGTTTGCCCGAACTATGCCATTGCCGTTTGCATCATTTCTCTTAGCAAAACAGTTAAATCAACAATGAGAACTACCCTGCCGTCTCCTGTTATTGTAGCGCCTGCAATCCCCTCTTTTTCAGCATTCAAGCCCTTCATGTTTTTTATAACGATCTCCTCTTTTCCTATAAGCCGGTCTACCATAATCGAGAATTTTCGATCTCCGAGAGAAACAACCACAAGGTAAACATCGTCATTGCCTTCGGGAGTTATTTCAAGGCCTGAAACATCAAATACCCTGCCTAGATCCACTACAGGAATTACCTGGCCCCGCATGGTTATCACCGGTCTTCCATCGATGGTTTTTATATCCGAGCGGCGGAGTTTAAGTGTTTCGTTGACCGGTGAAAGAGGCAGTGCGTACGTTTGGTCTCCAACGCTCACCATCAATGCCTGAACAATTGCAAGTGTTAGTGGAAGAGTGATCTTTATCCGAGTCCCCTTGCCTTTCTCAGTTGATGCTTCTACATATCCGTTTAAACGGGCAATGTGAGTCTTGACTACATCCATTCCAACACCGCGCCCGCTTAATTCCGTCTGTTTCTCAGCCGTGGAAAATCCGGCCATGAAGATGAAGTCAAGCACCTGTTTATCATCCATCCTTGCCGCTTCGGCCTCAGAAACAAGACCCCTTTCAACAGCCTTTTGCCTGATACGTTCCAGCGGCATGCCCTTGCCGTCGTCCCGAATCTCTATCAAAATATGATCGCCTTCCTGTGAGGCGTTCAACTCTATCTTTCCCGCACGGGGTTTTCCTGCTGCAAGTCGTTCTTCCGGAGGCTCTATGCCATGATCAATCGTGTTTCGAATCATATGCACCAGTGGATCTCCCAACTCTTCGATCACTGATTTATCGAGTTCCGTATCTTCGCCGAAAATATGCAGTTCCGCCTCCTTGTTCAGCTTACGGCTTAGATCACGGACAATGCGGGGAAACTTACTAAAAACTTTGCGTACAGGCTGCATCCGGGTTTTCATAACCGCAATCTGCAGGTCTGTGGTTACAAGACTTATGAACGAGAGATTATCAAGAAGTACCTGTACATCTAGGTCATCCGGATAGCTCTTTTCAAGGCGTGATCCTATATTAATAAGCCGGTTCCTGCCCAGGACCATTTCGCCCACAAGGTTCATTACGGAATCAAGTCGTTTCACGTCTACACGAATGTTATGGGAAACCTCTTTTTCTGCTTTTTCCGCTTCATTTTTCTTTTGATCCAGGTTCTTCTGTTGGTTCAGGGCTTTTTGTACGAATTCAGGTTCTATACCTTTTTGGTCGATCAGAATCTCACCTATTTTCCTCTCTCGATCTTGTTCCTCGAGAGCATTGTCAAGATCCTCACGGCTTATTGTCTTTTCTTCCACCAGGATTTCGCCTATACGAGGTGTTGCTTCCGGTTCGGCATCAGGTGTTGACTGGCTGGGTTCTATCGCCGGCTCGGCAGCTGATTCCAGTACGCGAAGAAGAAGATCTATATCCTCCTGAACACCATCTCTGGCTTTAACATGATCAATCAACACTTTTAAGGTGTCAACAGCCTTAAGAACAACATCGGTGATTTCCCGGGTTAAGCTCATTTCACCATCACGAATCTTTTTAAGAAGTGTCTCTGCACGGTGTGACACATCGACTATCTGTTGAAAGCCAAGAAAACCGGCCGCCCCTTTAACAGTGTGAACCGAACGGAATATCTCGTTTATAAGATCAGGATCTTCGCCGCGGCTTTCAAGATCCACAAACTTTTCATCCAGACCATCCAGCACTTCCTGTGTCTCAATGATAAAGTCGTTTATTATCTCTTCCATTTCATCCGGCATTGGTTTTGTTTTCCTTTTCTAAATTAGGGACGAATCTCCTGTCCGCTCATTAAACTGCTTTTTAAAATTAATAGCCTTCTATGATTATACTGATAAGGCTTTTCTAACGAATTAACTAACTAAGCCAGTCCGTGTTTTTCGAGGACCTTATCCATTTTTTCCTTAAGAATTTCTGCTGTAAACGGCTTAACAATGTAGTTGCTGACACCGGCTCCGATAGCTGCCATGATATTTTCTTTTTCAGATTCTGCAGTAACCATAAGGAACGGTATCTCCTTTAACTGAGAATCATTCCTGACACTTTTAAGAAGTTCCAGCCCGTCCATTTTCGGCATGTTCCAGTCACTTATTATGAATTGAACCGGCTTCTCCCTTAATTTACTGAGAGCATGTTCTCCATCTTCGGCCTCTTCTATTTCCGTATATCCGAGCTGTTTAAGTATGTTTTTAACAATCCGTCTCATGGTGGAGAAGTCGTCAATCACCATAATTCTCATCTTAAGATCAACCATATCAAGCGAGCCTCCCGGAAAAAAATTGTTTGAGTATATCCTTTACATTGTCAGTGACCACATCTCCTGTCACAGGCTTTACCAGGTAGGCGGTAGCCCCTGCATCTTGGGCCATCTTTTTTTCCTCCTCGTCAGCCTCTGTTGAGATCATCATGACAGGAATATCGGCATAGTCAGGACTGGCCTTCAGGTTTTTGATTAGTTCGATCCCATCCATGTTCGGCATGTTTAAGTCGGTCATTATAAGATTCACCCGCTCTGTTGCCAGCTTCTCAAGAGCATCAAGTCCGTTTTCAGCCGTTACCACATCAAAGCCCTTCTGCCTGACATACATTCCAAGAATCTTTCTGGTTGTAGAGTCATCATCCACAATCAATATTCTCATTTTCATAACAATCATCACCCCTTTTTATAGACGACAGCCTTGTTTATAGCCATCGGCTTGAATGCCCTTGAGACAGAGTGCAGACTCTCAGATGCTCCCACAAAAAGATAACCTCCAGGGCTTAGAGAGTCATAATAAAATGAAACAACTTTTTGCTTTACACTATTATCAAAATAAATCATTGTATTACGGCAGAAGATGAAATCCATTCCTCGTACTCCACGCATCGCCCGTTCGTCTGTCAGGTTCATCTCTTTGAATTGCACCAATTTTTTTACTGTTGGAGATACTGTGAGACCTCCGGCTGTTTTAGTAAAATATTTTTTCAGAAACTCCGGTGTTGCATTACGAAGGGAATAATCTCCGTAAACAGCGCGCTTTGCACTTGCTATTGCGTCACTGCTTAGGTCTGTGCCAAGTATCTTGGCATTGCTTCGGCCTCCGCTGTACTCGAGCAGATACATGGCCAGGGTATATGGTTCTTCTCCTGTTGAACACCCGGCAGACCAAATGTTTATCGGTTTTCCTGCTTTGGATTTTGACACCTGTGGCAGAAGCACTTTGTAAAAGGCCTCAAGAAGCAGCGGCTCCCTGAAAAAACTTGTTTCACGTGTTGTAATAAGGTTAAACAGTTGTGTCTGCTCGTTTTTGTCGTATTGAAGCAAGTAGAGATAATCTTCGAAACTCCTCAGATTTTTTTCTTGTAAACGTTTTTGCAGACGGTTTTCGACCAGGTATTTTTTTGTGTCCTGAATGTAAATACCACACTTGCTGTAAATATAGTCCCGTGCCTTATGAAATGTTTCGTTAGAAAGTTTTACAGAGTTGAACATTAGTTTGTTTCCTCTGCTTCCATGGATTCGATAGCGTAGATCGCTTCGTCTCTTACAAGAGGATCGGTATCTTTAGTGTATTTGGATAAGTCCTCTTTGGTTCCAAATCGTCCTAGGTAGCGTACGGCCGCGATTCTAACCGGACCTTCTTCCCGAACGGCAAGCAACTTACGCACAGCACTTACAGCCGAAGGCTCATCAAGATCCGCCAGTGCGTCGATTGCGAACATCTTCACCCACATATCCTTATCCGACAGGCACTTTACAAGAGCTTTGCGGCAGCCTTTGTCTCCGATTGCACCTAGTCCACGAACAGCAGCCTTACGCACTTCCACTTCCGTATCGGTTATAAGTTTAGCGAGTATTTCTCCAGCCTTAGGATCATCGTCCTGGCCAAGCGACAAAACAGCAGCAACTCTCACGTCAGAATCCTTATCACGGACCAATGGCAGCAGTTCTTTCCCACGCGCAAGACGTGCAATAACCTGCCTTACAGAGTTTTTCTTGCTTTTAGTCAGACGGCCAAGCACAGACTCATCCAGGGAAACAGCAGCTTCAATGGCATCTTCAAGCACGTCCGGATAAGTTTCTTTACGAATAATATCCAGCAGCGCAGGCAAGGCCTTCTTTTCACCTATTCTGCCCAGGGCACGTGCTGCGGATCTGCGAACATGGCCGTCTTCATCTGTAAGTCCGTCACCCATCAGACCGGTGGCAGATGCATCTTCGGCAATATTGGCCTGAGCCCGTGCAGCGGCGCGTCGAACCTCCCGCTGAGGACTTTTCAGACAATTCAAAAGAGGTTTTACTGCTATCCGGCTTTGAAGACTTCCCAACGCATCTATAACAGCTACTTTTGCCCGGTATTTAAGTTCCTTATTTTTTTCAAGAAGACGCGCAAGTCCGGCAGCGTCACCTATGTGAACTATAGCCTCCATCAACACCCTGTAGAGTTCTTCCTCCTCAGGATTGGACGCATCCTGAGCACCGGCAAGTTCCACCATTAGGGCGACGGCTTTCGCGGATTTTAAATCTGTAAGACCTTGTGCGGCAATGATTCTATCCTCGTGCCCGCCGCTTTTTAATAAATCCATAAGCACGGATTCCAGGCCCATGGTATTGCTGATACCGATTCTAACCAGGCTCTTGGCAACCAGTTTTTTTTCTTCGCTATTCACCTTCTCCAAAGTGTTGAATAACGCGCTGGTTGCAAGCGGCGACCTTATTTCTCCCAATGCTTCTATCGCCATGGTTTTTAACGGCAGCGATGGTCCGTCAAGCAGAGAAGTTATGGCGTTTACCGCCTCTTCATCAGCAATATTTCCAAGCGCCTCGACAGCGCCGAAGGCGACCCATTCCTCGTCCTCCAAAAGTCTGACAAGATGCGGAACCGCCTCCTTTACGCCCAACATACCTAGTGACTTTGCAGCAGAGGCGCGCACGTTGGCATTTTCGTCTGAAAGAGCCTCTATAAGAGGAGGCACCACCTGATCACCGCCCACAACTCCGAATACATCGGTCAGGAATTTTCTGACATCCGGATCCTTGTCTATAAGCATTTTAGCCATAAATGGTACAACCTTGGGGCCGATACGAGTCAGAATTTCTATCGCCATGTTGCGTCTGGGAGCGTCTTCTCTCAAAAGAGGCAGCACCGCCCATACGGTTGCCTCATCCGCAAAACTTGACAGAGAGTTTACAGCCGCTTCCTGCACACCCGGACTTTCATCCCATAGGGATTTAATCAGGGGGTAGATGGCTCGGCCGTCTGTTTCTCCTAGCCTTGCCGCTGCATCACGGCGCACAGAGGAATCTTCAGATTCAAGCTGTTTAAGCAACTCTTTGATCATTGTCAATGTTTCCTCTTCTTAGGTTATCGGGTTCACCGCTCAAAGTTGACTTTTTAGCGGTTCAAGGTTATCTTTAAACCTTAAATTTTAAACCTGTAATTACGATATTTTTATTTATCGGCAGAAACATTTTGTTTATTAAAGCCCAAACGTACGAAATGCAAAAGTCTTTAAAACCCCACTTTTTCTCTAGAGCCCTTCAACACCTCAACCTTATCCCTAAGACGTAGAAGCGCCTGAGCATTAAGCTGGCAAACCCTGGATTCTGTCAGACCCAGCACAGCCCCAATCTCTTTCATGGTCATTTCTTCATAGTAGTAAAGAGTCATAACAAGACGTTCTTTTTCCGGAAGACTATCTATCTGCTTTCCGAGAATGGTTTTCACCTCCAGCAGGTCCATGGCTGCTGCCGGACCTCCCTTCTGTTTGTCTGATATACATTCCATGATATCCATATCTCCATCTCCTCCATGCGGCAGTAGATCCTCAAAGTTTAGAAGCACCGACATACCGGCTTCACTTGTCTGCTTATGAAACTCCTCGAGACTCAGACCCAGGTAATCAGCCACCTCGTCCTCTTCCGCATGTCGTCCCAGTCTTTTTTCTAGGACCGAGTAGGCTTTCTTTACATCGGCCATTCTCTTCTTCATCCCCCTTGATCCCCATTGCATAGAGCGAATCTCATCAAGCATAGCTCCTTTGATTCTGAATTCTGCATAAGTGGTAAGCCTTGCATTCCGTGAAGCGTCGTACTTATCCATCGCGTCTATAAGGCCGATAACTCCAACACTTATCAGGTCATCCATGCTTAGGCCTGTCGGCAGCGTAGCGCTTAGACGGGAAGCCAGGTATTTAATCTTAGGGATAAACTCCTGAACAAGAAGATCTCTCTCCCTCTCTTTCTCTTCGGTGTTGACAGAGACGCTCATGCTGAAATACCTCCAAAAATTCTTCTGAAAAAGAACTGCATTCCGCCTTTTACCTCAGGAACGGACTCGTTCTGAAGGGCACGGCCTACGGCCATGACATCTTTCGAAACCTGGGCACCAGGATAACGCTCCAGGAAAGAGTTCTGACTGCGAACCGCCTTGGGCACCAGGGGATCATTCGAAAAGTAACCAAGATAATCAAGAGATACGTTTAAAAACCTGTCAGCTACGAGGGAAAGTCTGCGAAAGGTTTCAAGAGCGTCGCTAGAGCCGGAAGCCATATTAACGAGAACTCTGAACTTGCGTTCGCCGTAGTTCTGAGACATCACTTTTACAAGAGCATAAGCATCTGTTATAGATGTTGGCTCTGGTGTGACCACAACAATGATTTCCTGAGAAGCCTCACAGAAAAACAGGACATTTGATGCAATTCCTGCTCCTGTATCAACCAGCAAGATATCAATGTCTTCATCAAAATCGTCAAGTTCTCCCAGGAGTTTTATCTTTTGCTCCTCGTTAAGGTGTGTAAGCCACTGGCTGCCTGAGCTGGCCGGCAGAATCCGTACATTTTGAGGACCGTTGACCACGACTTCGGAAAGCCTTCTTTCGCCCGCAAGAACATTCTCGATATTGTACTTAGGGCTGATGCCGAACAGGACGTCTATATTGCTCAAGCCCAGGTCAGCATCCAGAATCATAACCTTCTTGCCTTGACGGGCAAAGTAGAGAGAAAAGGCTCCCACTATGTTGGTCTTGCCCACGCCCCCTTTACCGCTGGTCACGGCGATGACCCTGGTGGCTTTCTGTATTTTCATCTTCTCGGGCAAGACAGACTCTTCTATCATGTTTGGTTTCCTCCGAATAAACTGTTTTCCATAATTAAATCTGCCAGCTCCTCATTGCTTGGTGTCATAATGTCGTCAGGCACGTTCTGGCCGGTCGTAAGATGCGAGACCGGCTTGCCGGAGGCAAGAGCGAGGTTATAAAGAGATCCAAAGCGTACCCCCTCATCCACTTTTGTGAATATCAGGGAATCCATATGTAGACCTTCATACTTTTTATATACGGACATATTGGCCTCTGGATCGGTATTTGCGCTCAGTAGCAGGTAAGTGTTAATCGGCATATCAGTAAACTGGAACGATAAAAGTCCATCCAGGAAGCCTTTGTCTCCAGGAGAACGTCCAGGTGTATCTATGAAAATTTTGTCGTTTGTATGAGTAAGAAGGTCGAAAAGCTCTCCCATAGACCCGAGAGTTTTGAAGAACACGCCATTTCCTAATTTATCTGCATAAGAGCGCAACTGTGCTTCACCTCCGGGTCGAAAGAGATCAAAGGTGGTGATTACAACCTGGTTGCCTTTCCGAACGCAGTCGGCAGCGATTTTAGCCAAAGTTGTTGTTTTTCCCACACCGGTAGGGCCTGCAAAAATATGAACGCGTTTGCTGGAATCAGGAGGATCCGCTTTTTTAAAATCGTTGGAAATAGTTTTTTTCAGAGTTTCCTTGTCTGAGCCGCCTGCCCGGCTTACAAGCTGTGCGGCCAACTCCCGGTCTATACCACTACGTACAAGAGGGTAGAGACTTTTTTGTTCCAAGCCTGTAAGAACAGGCGTGAGATCTCCTCTTAGTGATCTTATCTCTTCCAGAACGGCTTCAATCTTGTTATTGTCGATACCTTTATTTATAGCTTCATCCAGGTTGTTGACAAAGGATCCTTTATCGTCTAATTCAAATATCTCGGCATTGCCTTCGGCGATAGTCATAGCCTTTTTTTTCCTGACCTGTGGACTGACAGGAGGCTGCACATAATCCAGAGCCGCTGTTATCTCCACGCGGTCTTTCATCAGGCCAAAGCCTTTTTTTATGGTGCGGGCGGACATAATCACAGCGTCCGGACCGAGTTCCCGTTTTACCAGTGCCAGAGTCTCCTTGAAATCATTACCGATAAATTGCCTAATCTTCATCAGACAACCTCACTACACCAACGGATTGAAGCTGAGTGCTTGGCAGAAGTTCATTATGCGAAAGGACAGCCATACCCGGCACCACTCTTTCCGTCATCTTTTTAAGTGGTCTTCTGATAAGTGGAGAGCAAAGAAGTACCGGCTGATAGCCCATCCCGGCTGCTTCTGCTTGCAGCGCTCTGATTTTTTCAAGTATCTGCTGTATAACCGCAGGCTCCAGTGTCAGGTATGAGCCGCGCGGAGTACTTTGAAGCGCCTCCCCAAGCGTGCGTTCAAGAGACGGCTCAAGGCTTATGACTGCAACAACGCCATCAGGCCCCTGATGCTGTTTTGTGATATTTCTTGCCAGGGCTTGTCTGACATAATCGGTCAGAGCCTCGTGGTCTTTGGTTATTGTTCCATACTCTGAAAGGGTTTCCAGAATAGTTGACATGTCCCTGATAGATACTCTTTCCCGAAGCAGATCCTGAAGTACTCTCTGTACCGTACCCAGCGTAAGCAGGCTAGGTACAACTTCCTCGACAACTTTGGGATTTACTTTAGCTAGGTTATCCAGCAGTCCCTGAACCTCTTGTTTTCCGAGTATTTCAGCAGAGTGTGTTTTTATGATCTCCGTGATATGAGTTGCGACAACAGTGGATGTGTCAACCACTGTGTAACCGGCAAGCTGAGCCCGTTCCAGGTCTTTTTTCTCTACCCAGAAAGCGGGCAGTCCAAAAGCAGGGTCTTTTGTCTCCAAAGCCCCTTCTATCGGTCGCTTAACTCCACCTGGATCAAGCGCCATATAGTAATCCGGCATCACCTCACCTCCGGCTACTTCAATCCCCTTTATCAATAAACTGTACTCGTTAGGTTTAAGCGAAAGATTGTCCTTTATATGTATCGGAGGAACTATGAATCCCATATCCAGGGCTTCCTGTCTCCTTATGGCCTTAATGCGGCTTAAAAGTCCTCCCTCTTCCTCTACAAGAGGAATTAATCCGTAGCCGATCTGAAGGGCCAGAGCGTCAAGAGGCAGAAGTGATTCAATGCTTTCCGTAGGAGGCTCGGCCTCTGGTGCAACCTCCAACTCCAAAGCTTTTTCCTCGGTCTTCTTCTTAAACGAGGTTAAGAAATAAGCCGCTGTTCCTGCGCCTGCGGCCAGGAGAATAAATGGAATGTGTGGTAATCCCGGTACAAGCCCCAGAAGCACCAGCACGCCTGATGTTGTGCCGAGAGCCTTTGGCTGCATAAATACCTGTTGCGACATATCAGTGGAAAGACTGTTTTCGGTAGCTGAGCGGCTTACTACTATACCGGCGGCAGTTGAGACTATAAGAGCCGGTATCTGGGCAACCAATCCTTCGCCGATAGTAAGGATCGTATAAGTTGTAGCGGCATCACCCACAGCCATTGACTTCTGCAAAACGCCTATCAGGAGGCCCCCCACTATGTTTACCGCCATGATTACAATGGCGGCTATTGCATCGCCACGCACAAATTTGCTTGCACCGTCCATGGCTCCATAGAAATCCGCCTCCTGCGAAGTCTCTTTTCGTCGGCGCTTTGCTTCTGTTTCGTCAATAAGTCCCGCGTTTAAGTCAGCGTCTATACTCATCTGTTTGCCGGGCAGAGCGTCCAGGGTGAACCGGGCCGAGACCTCTGCTATACGACCTGCGCCTTTGGTTATAACCACAAAGTTAATGAGAACGAGTATGAGAAATACTATCGCCCCTACCGCGAAATTCCCTCCAACTACAAAGCCGCCAAAGGCCTTGATTACCCCGCCTGCGGCTCCGGAGCCTTCATCGCCGTGAAGCAGAATCAGCCGTGTTGCCGCTATATTCATTGCCAGTCTGAAAAGCGTCACTATAAGCAGAAGCGGGGGAAATACGGAAAACTCCAAGGGGGTTTTTATATACGTGGATATCAGAAGGATCATAATTGATATGGAGATACTTAGGGTAAGGAACAGATCGAGCAGTATGGTGGGAAGAGGGATAATCATTACCCCGATTACCATTACTACGGCAAGCGCCAGGACAATATCGTTACTTATCTTTAAACGTGCCATAATATTAATATTTGTTTTTAGGGGGCGCTCAGCAACCAGGGATCGGTTTTCTGTGAACACCCATTAAACGTCCAACCGGTTAGTGTTTAGTACCGGTGTCATTGATATTGACATCCATCCAAATTTATGACGCATCGTATTTTGGTCCAATAAGCAGGTTCTATCCCTATGCAGGCGCTTGTATAGGCTGATTTACAGCCCGTTTTCTGCCGTAAACGTATGCCAGAACCTGTGCCACTGATTTGTACATGTCTTCAGATATTTCCTCTCCTAAGTTAAGCTTATGCAATGCCCTTGCCAGGGGCTTGTTCTCCATCACGGGTACTCCGGCCTGGCGTGCTGTTTCCTTAATTTTTTCCGCCAGCCATCCGGCACCCTTGGCAACAACACGTGGTGCACTCATTTCTGGGGTGTATTTGAGTGCTACGGCAATGTGTGTCGGGTTTGTGAGCACGACTGTTGCTTCAGGAACGTCAGCCATCATCCGCTTGCGCGCCATTTCTTTTTGTATGCTTCGTACGCGTGCGCGAATCATGGGGTCGCCTTCCTGCTCCTTGTTTTCCTCCTTAATATCCTGGCGGCTCATCCTTTGCTTTCGTTCGAAATCCCAAATTTGAAATGCATAATCGGCAACCGCAAAAATCAGGTATGCCAACATGCCGACCAGTAACACCAGCCAGAGGGTTTCAAATATAACTCTTGCTATATCCATTATGGAAAGAAAGGGTATGTCGGCCATTTCCGGAATTTTGTTTTCAAGCACTCCTTTTAAAATGTAGACAAGTGCCACAACCTTGAAAACTCCTTTAAGGGTTTCTGCAAGGCTCTGGAAACTGAAAATTTTCTTAAATCCTTTTATCGGATCAATTTTTTCGAGTTTAGGTGTCAGCGGCTCTGTGCTGAAGAGAAAACCCACCTGGATCATATGTGCAAGAAGGGCAACAAACATAGCAGTGGCAACAGGTGGAGTTATAACCATAAGAAGAGAAGCCATGGCTTCGCGTGCCAGTACGGGCAATCCGGTTTCTGAAATAACGATCCGGCCGCAGTTGCTGAAGTAGTTGCTGAAGATCATCTTGCCCTGTGAAAGAAGGTTACTGCCAAACAGAAAGAAAAATACCAGAAGAGCTACTAAACCCAGTGTGGAAGTGAGGTCCTTACTTTTAGGAACTTCGCCTTTTTCCCGCGCTTTCTGTTTTTTACTGGAGGTAGCTTGTTCTGTTTTCTCCTGACCCTCTTCTTCAGCCACAGCGGTTACCTCCAGTTGGGAATGAAGTCTAGGTGTCCAATAACCTGGATAATAAACGGCAGGAAAAGCAATAATCCCAGAAACCCGAGACCGAGATTAAGAGGAAATCCAACAGCCAGCAGGTTTGCCTGCGGCATGGCCTTGGCCACGAACCCGAGGATAAGATTTGTCATAATCTCGATCAAAATAATGGGCATGGCTAATTTAAAAGCTGTTATAAAAAGTATGCGAACCATTTCCACAACACCGGCCGCAAGCGAGGCGTTGGATGGCAGTATGTCAAAGGTCTGGGCGATTGCCAGAATTACTTGGTGATGAAGGTCAAATGTAAAAAACGCCACAATAGCCATAAAATTCATCATCTGTGCTACCGGAGAAGCGATTCCGCCTATTGTAGGATCAAAGGCACTCGCCATTGTCAGTCCCATCATAAAGCTTATCCACTGAGCCGCCATTATCACTGAGGTGAAAACCACGGTTACTGAAAAACCTATTGCGCCGCCCAGTAATACCTCCCTGGCTATCCGCAGGTAGATGGGACCTTCCATCTGCACTTCCACCAGTGGTGTAAGAAAATAGGCAACAGCCAGGATCATGCCCACTTTGAACTGCGCTGGAACCATTCTCCCGCCAAAGACAGGTAAGAGCGGTATCAATATAGCAACCCTCAGAAATACCAACAGGAATTTTTCTAGTTCCATGGCTTTTATTTCCTGGGCGGGCATAGCTTTAAGGCAAGGTCCCGATGCCGTGTCTTAAAGTTGGAATCTGGTTTGCTTTTCATCGTCCGACCTCAGGAATATAACGGATAATCTCTGTGGTGAACTCAACCATTATGCGAGTCATCCATGGCAGGAGAATAAATATACTTAGAAATACCGCAAGTATCTTTGGAACAAAGGTCAGAGTAAACTCCTGAACCTGGGTGATCGCTTGAAACAGGCTTATAAACAACCCTACAACCATGCTGACCAGCAGTATGGGACCGGCCACAATAAGTGTGGTTTCTATTGTCTGCTTGGCTATCTGGTTTAAAAATTCAACTGTCACTACTTCTCCTTTTCTTAGCCTTTCGCTTGTTCTCACTATCCAAAGCTTGTCACCAGAGAGCCGATAATCAAGTTCCAACCATCGACAAGAACAAATAGAAGAAGTTTAAAGGGCAAGGCAACCATTATCGGTGGAACCATCATCATGCCCATTGAAAGCATTATGCTGGCCACAACCATATCGACCATTAGAAACGGCAGGTATATAAGAAATCCTATTTCGAAAGCCCTTCGTAATTCTCCTATCGTGAAGGCTGGAACAAGCACGCTGAGTTTAATTTCTTCGGGTAAAGATGGTGTCTGTGATTTTGAGATTTTCAGGAAAAGAGCAAGGTCTTTCTCTCTTACCTGCCGCATCATAAAAGTTTTTAATGGAGCGGCGGCTTTTTCGATTGCGGTGTTATAGGAGATTTCTTCCTTAAGATATGGCTTCAGCGCTTCTTGATTAATTTCTTCGAGGGTAGGGGTCATTATAAAAGCGGTGAGAAACAAAGCCAAACCTATCAGCACGGGATTGGGCGGGGTCTGTTGTGCACCCACCGCTTGTCTTAGAAAGCCAAGAACAATAATTATTCTGGTAAAAGACGTAAACATCACCAGGATAGCTGGGATGAAACTTAAAACACTTAGAAAAATCAGTATTTCTATCGGAAGCGGCAGCCTTTCTTTGAAGCCCAGAAAATCCAGGCCTCCCTGCTGTTGGGCTGCTGCCGTTGCCGGCAGAGTCATGAAAAGAATTTGGATGATAAAAGTTGCGAGCCTGTTGTTGCCCGTTTCTTTTGAGCTTTTAGATTTCGTGCAGGTCATTTAAGCCTTCCTAGTATGGCTTTGAAATCTAAAGGGTTGCTGCCACTTTGCTCCGGTTCTGGCTTAACCTTGTCAGCCGGAAAACTTTTGAGTAGTTGTATGTTTTGAGGCGTTACACCTAGCACCAGCACTTCGTCGTAAACTTTTAGCGCCGCCACACCTTTTCTCGGCCCCAGGGGGTAGTAGCGGAGAAGGTTCATATCACCTGCCGTTGTTTTTCTCTTCTTAAGAAACCAAACAGCCGCAAATAAAATGCCCACTATTAAAATAAGGGCCGCTATTATTCTTAAAAGATCCATTAACCTAACTGTTTAAGGCGTTCCGTCGGGCTCAGGATGTCTGTAAGTCTTACCCCGAACTTTTCGTTTACCACGACAACCTCGCCCCGGGCGATCATTTTGTCGTTAACAAAAATATCCATCGGTTCGCCGGCAAGTTTGTCCAGCTCTATCACCGAACCCTGAGTAAGAGAAAGAAGGTCTTTGATTATCATCCTGGACTGGCCAAGCTTAACCGTTACTTCCAGAGGAATATCCAGCAGAAACTCAATATCCTTTTCCTTGCTTCCATCTTTGCCTGTGGAATCAAGCTCCTCAAAGTCAGCCTGTTGAGCCGGCTCCGGAGGTGTTTCCTGTACGGCGGCATTTGTGTTGTCGGTTTCATTTTCAGCCATTATTAAAACCTCCCTTTAAAAATTCATGTGTGCCGGTCTTTGTTAAAAATCCTTTTGGGACAAAACACTGGTTATCTTTACAGCTTGGGCACCATGATACATGCCGGGTCGGACGGAAAACTTCGGAACTCCTTCAACGCATAGAGGCAGTTCACTGTTTTTGTCCGTGTTTAGAACAAGTACATCGTTCTCTTTAAGTTCTTTAAGTTCACCGATAGTCAGTTGTGTGCTGCCCAGAGGTACTGAAAGATCGACACTTGATTGAAACAGTAGTTTTTTGATAGCGCCTACCCATCGGTCATCCTGTGCCAGTTTATCGCTTTGAAAACTGCTGTGAAGCTTTTCCTTGACCGGCTCAACCATCGAGTAAGGGATACAGATTAGGATTTTATCGGAAAATGCCTCTACTTCAACCGATAGTTCGATCTTTAATACCAGTTCTGTAGGGGCTACGATGTTGACAAATTGAGGATTCATTTCGGAACCGACATATTCTGTTTTTATAGGAATTATCATTTGCCATGCGTCTTCGATGTTACTTAAGAACATTAGAACTATCTTATTGATTATCGTTTGTTCAATCGGCGTAAATTCCCGGCCTTCAGTCTTGGTTCGGCTTTTGCCGCTGCCACCAAAAAAAAGCTCTATTAACGTAAATACAATGGGAGCCCCTAATACCAGAAGAGCTGTGCCGGTTAGAGGACGCATTTTAAAAAGGTTTATGCTGGAAGGCAACGGTATCGTACGTATAAAATCCACAAACTTGGTTATTCCGACAGAGACACCTACCACCTCGACCATACGTCTAAGCACGGAAGACAGAGACAGTCTCAAGTGACGGGCCAGCCGTTCATTGGCCATCTCCATAGCAGGCATGCGGCCACGAATTATTCTCTCCTGGCTGGTCAGGTCATAAGGTGTTGTCTGAGAGCCTGCCTCGGCCTTATCTGATGATACATCTACGTCACCACTGCTTACCCCATGCAACAGGGCATCGACTTCATCTTGTGATAAAATGTTCGACATGCTTATTGCATTACAAATTCTGTAAAGTAGACGTTTCGAATAAGATCTTTGCCCAGGGCCTGGTTAATACGCACATTTATATCATCCTTAAGTTGTAGTTTTCCTGCAGGAGATGACACAGATTCGGCGGTTTTGCTGCTAAGAAGGATAACGATGCTGTCCCTGATAGGAGCCAGTCGGCTTTCCAGGTATTGTTTGTCTTCAGGGAGCGTCATCTCAAGTTGGATAGTTAGTTTTAGAAAATTTGACGGTCCGCCCAGGTTTACCACAAATGGATCAAGAGGAAATATCAGCTCTTTGGGATCCATTACTTCTACCTCTTCAGGCTTTTCATCTTTTTGTTGATCTGCTGCAAAAAACTTGAAATAGGCAAACGCTCCGCTTCCTGCAGTAATGAGTAGTGCTGAAACAATAACTATTATTTTCAGCAGGTTGGATTGCTTCGGCTTTTTTTCATCTTTTTCATCATTTTCATCTTGATTCTCATCAGCCATACAGTCCACCTCCAAGATATTTTTCGCTACAGACAACTTCATAAGGCACATCCCGTGCCAAGCGTTTAGTATGAAAAAACAGGGCTTTTAAGGGCGTCTACAGTCTATTTGGGTCATTTTTTTGACATGCAGACGCAGCCTGTCTAAGCTTTTGTTGCCTTTTTGACGTTATGGGTATTGACTGTATTTCAGTATTAGAATATGTTTTTGTCCCACTGATACGCCCATTTATAATTTGACAAGATTTTTGTTCTCCGGTAACATTGGAACATCACATTTTTTTAAGTAAGAAAGGAGAAAACTACAATAGCTACTCACAGACGAGCTATGCCTACCAGGGTTGTTGACAGAACCCGTATAAATAATCAGATACGGGCTAAAGAAGTACGGGTTGTTGCTGACGAAGGCCAGGTAGGCATAATGGATGTTCAAAGCGCCTTAAAAATAGCGGTTGAACGGGATCTGGACCTTGTAGAGATAAGCCCTGATTCCAATCCGCCTGTTTGCAAGGTTATGGACTATGGAAAGTTCAAGTTTGAAAAAGGTAAAAAGCTTCGGGAATCAAAGAAAAGACAGGCCACGGTAACTCTTAAAGAAATCAAGATGCGCCCTATGATAGATACGCATGACTACGAGTTCAAGAAGCGTAACGCCATAAAGTTTATCAAACAAGGGGACAAGGTGAAGGTAACAGTACGGTTCCGTGGGCGTGAAATGGCCAGGCAGGAACTCGGCGTAAAAGTTTTAAGAAAACTGGCCGATGAGATGAATGATGTCGCCAAAATAGAAACCCATCCCAAAATGGAGGGGCGTCAAATGGTGATGATACTCGTAGCATTGTAAAGATTAAGAGCTTATCCTAAAGATCTACTTTGGAGAGGTTTTCAGCGCTGTGCCCCAGAAACCGTTCTACAAGTTCATAGAACTTTTGCGGCATATCGGTTACATAGTATTCGTGCTTACCCGGTTTATCGTCCTGCCTGTTTTTGCTTCTCAACGTTCCGGCACTAGTAAGGACAGACATGACTTCCCGGGCTGTTTCTAATGCTGAGTCTATAAGTGGAACTGTACCCATCACCTCGCCAATTACTGCTCTAAGCAACGGGTAGTGGGTACATCCTAGAACCAGCGCATCCACATTTCGTAGATCAAGCAGGTACTTTTCCGCCACAAGTTTTGCCACTTCGTTGTCAATCCAGCCTTCTTCAACCAAAGGTACGAACAATGGACACGCTCTGCTTTCTACTTTAACCGTAGTGTCCAGCTCTTTTATGGCCTTTTGATAAGCGCCGCTTTTAATAGTGGTTTCTGTTCCTATAACAGCAATATTGTTTTGCGCTGCTGAAATAGCAGCCCTGGCTCCCGGCTCTATTACGCCTATAACCGGAATGCCTATACTTTCGCGAATACGTTCTATAGCGATAGACGAGGCTGTATTGCAGGCGACTACCAGGAGTTTTATTTCTCTGTCCATTAGGAACCTGACATTTTCAAAACAGTACTTAAGAACTGTTTCATTCGATCGAATTCCGTAAGGCACTCGTGCTGTGTCACCTAAATATACGGTGTTTTCTTCCGGTAGAGCATGGTGAATTTCCTTTAAAACTGTTAATCCTCCAAGGCCTGAGTCAAATACTCCTATAGGAGAATCACAATTCTTCATAACTTTGCCTCCAGGGGCTGGCAGCGCCTATGTGTCCCCATAGGGTGTCGACTTCCTTCGAGTCTATCAGGAATTTCACGGCTTTGATGTCTTGGATATTCTTTTTTAGACTTTGAAAAAAACTCTGTATTGCCAGGTACTCTTCAAACGCGTCTTTTGGTAAACCAAGGGCTTGGCGGTCAAGATCGATGTAGGCGACGCCGTCTGTGTCAAGATAGAAAGCCTTTAATTCGGCTCCAAGCGGAACGACCCTCTTGAGAGAAGCCTCCTCCGGACCTGATAACAGTTCCCGGACTATATCTTCTCCAAGCGATAATCTGTCGCCTCTTTCAGTTACTTCCCTGGTTTCAACCGCTAATTTTTCTGTGGTGGGAAAAAACAGAATTATAGAGATACTGTTTTTTCTGGAAGAGTAAACAGGTTCAGGTCTTTTAGTGCTGGTAACACTTTTACCCCAGTAGAGTCCGCCCGCGATAGTGACAACAATTAAAATAGCCGCATGGACGAGCCATACAATTTTAATACCCGGTTTCTTCTGTATATGGTAGTGATAATTCCGGTTCATTTTCTGTGATCGAAAAAACAATCGCCTGAAGCAGCGCTGATCTTGTTTCGGCATCTGTAAAATCAATATCAGATGGGACCTCAAGCACTACCCCTGGTGTTGGAATGTTATCTGCCAGGTAGACTGGGAAACGCCGGTCCAAAACCTTGTCCGCCCCGAAAGAGGTTGATAAGGCATCGATTATACGGTTTTTAATTCTTATACTGTCGATAAGGACTTCCTTACTAGTCATGTTGAAGACCGAGAAAAAACGCCGGCCGACATGAAGGCTGATAAACAGGTTGGGGTTCTCTTTAATTACCAGCTCGACTCTTTCAGGAAGCGTTAAGTATCTATTTGAAGTCCGCGTGAGAACTACCTCTGTTCCTTTTTGAGTAAAAACTTCTTCGAGACGCCGGGCCAGCTCCAGAACAAGCTCTTTTTCGCCAGGAAGCCCTGGGTCATATCCGCCGTGGCCTGGATCTATTACCAGCTTATCTATTCCCGCTATTTTCTCTATCATCATCTTTTCAGCCGATCTTACGGGGCCTGAAAATTGCCAGCCCTTTTCTTCCTGCAAGGCGCGACGCGACGATGTGGCAGCATACGCTGTTGTTACGGCGATAAGCAAAAGGCTCAAGAACGATATTGAAAAAAGCTTTTTCACTCTGGTTATTATAGAACAGAGATATAATAAATGTGACTACTTTGGAATTTAGACGGAATATTGAAGCTTATGAATGAGTTCTGCTTTGACTATGAAAAAAGTTGCAGTCACATGGGCGCTTGCGTAAACTAGTTAGACGGTAAGGGAGCGGATAGGGCTCTGGTGTCCCTCACGGACTTCAAATCCGATGTTGAGCCCCAAAAGGGTTCAGGGTGGGTTCGATTCCCACACGCTCCCGCCAATATCGATAACCTGGCTGTCACAGGCTCACCCCTAAGGTGTGTGTACACCACCTTAGGGGGTAGTTTTTTGGCTGCACCTATTTAAGATCAGGCTGATACATCAATTTATGATCCATCTTGTATGTCCAGGGCAGGCCTTCAAGGCGCCATCCGCCAATCATTCGTTTTCCGTAATTTGGGCTGTTTTTATCCTTCACCTTATCTCCTTCAAAGCCGCCAAGCACGTTAAATACTTTATCTTCCTTAAATCCGCAATCAACCGCAGCTGTTGATGAAGCGACCGTTCTTTTTGCGCTTCGGCATAGCATCAGCAGAGTGTCTGTTTCTGTATTGAACCTTGCTTTCAGGTCTCTGCAGAAGTTCTTATTCAATACTTTTTTATATCCACGTTTACCAACCTTGGTGGTCAAAAACAGCCATGGAATATTGTAAGCGCCAACAGGATGACCGATATCCTGGTACTCGGACCTGGTTCTTACGTCCACCAAAAAGGTATGTTTCGGGTCTTTTTTAAGCATCTCATAGGCCTCTTTTGGCGTTACGTCTCCACCTTTGTGCTTTCCCTTGATCGGATATTTTTCCTGACTGGAGGCAAAGGCGAGTGAACTGAAAGCAAACCCAAGAACCAACGTCAACAGCAATGTTTTTTTCACCTGTTTCATCTTCTTCTCCTTTTTAGACGGTAAAAAATCTCTTTCCTGGCACGGAAAGTTGAAACGCTTCGGGGTCGCTGTTATGTCCTATATTTAGGACACTAGCAGTCATATAAACCCTTGTCAAGCAACCTGTTTTACCGGGTATAAAATTTTATCGGCAATATTTGTTAACATATTAAATAGTGAGTTTAAGTTTATTTAAAAAAGGAGGTCGCAGATGGCAAAAACCGAACTTAATTTCAAGGGTATGTCTTGTCCCATGCCGATTATGAAAACGGCTATCGCTTTTAAAAAGGCAGCGTCAGGAGACGTTTTTGAGGTTGTCTCTAACGATCCGGGGTTTGAGGCTGATATTACTGCTTGGTGTAGCGAAACAAAAAACAGATTGGATGGCATTAAGAAGGTGGGTGGGGACATTATTGCTACAATCACTAAAAAATGATTACGAGCTTAAAGTAAACAGGTTGACAAATCAAAACAGCAAAGGAGCTATCAATATGAGTGACAGCGATATTGCAGAAAAGGTCAAAGAGCTTGAGGAGCGCATTGCCCAGCTTGAGAGCGACAAGGACAATTTAACCATGATACTCTTTAGCGGGGATTTCGATAAGGCCATGGCCGCTTTTGTCATTGCTAACGGTGCCCTGGCCATGGGAAAAAACGTTACGATATTTGTAACCTTCTGGGGCCTTGACGCTATTAAGAAACCAGCCTTCAGCACGGCGGGAAGGGCATTCCTGGAGAAGATGGTCTTAATGATGAGGCCCAAGGGACCGAAGAAACTGAGTACATCAAAAATGAATTTTGGGGGCATAGGCCCGAAACTTTTCAGTTATATGATGGGCAAAAAGAATGTGGAGACACTTCCATCCTTGATCGAAATGGCAACTGAATTCGGAGTTAATATAATAGCCTGTCAGATGTCTATGGATGTGATGGGAATTAAAAAGGAAGATTTGATTGACGGCGTTGAAGTAGGGGGCGTGGCAGCCTTCCTTAGCAATTCATTCAAAAGTCAGAGCACCTTGTTTATATAATTTAAGTGTGAAGAAATTCAGCTAATGTAGGAGGAAGGGGCAGCCTATTGCTGCCCCTTTTGATTTGAGGTTGGTTTTGTTTGGTTTTTAGAAAAGGTAACTAAGCTGTATGCCCACCGAGTCTTCTTCCAGGGAAATCTTTGCACCTGAGTCCGTTTTAAATGGCGTTGCATCCTGGAAACCTTGCGGTACATCGTTTTTTCCTATTAAATCTTCCTTCATTGCCTTCATGTACGTAAAAGCAACCCCCCAGTGCTCGCCCAGCATGTAATCAAGACCAAAGGTTATATGATGCTCAACAATGGCAGGGAGAATAAGGTTGTTAAATACATCGGCTTCATCAATTGGCGCCTTTGCATAATTATATCCGGCGCGAAGAGAGAGTCCCTTAACTGGTGGTATGTATTGTACTCCCAGTGCATATACCCACTGATCTTTCCATCCGAAGTCTAGTGTTGTTTTATTTGTAGGCCCGCTGCTTGTCATAAAAGCGCCGTCAGGTCCTGTAAAATCGACCTTGTCGTGAGTAGATGACCAGTTAAGCCACTTGACATCCATGGCAACCAGCAGAGTTTTCATCGGTTTTAGAGATACACCGATAGCAGCCTGCTGCGGATAATCCAGGTCCATTTTATATGTGCCTGCCTGGCCTGTAGCTCCATTAAAATTCTGGACATCACCTGTGCCTACACGAAACTCACTATCACTGAACATCTGCTTGGAAGAGTACGAAGCTCCAAGCGTGACCCAGTCGGTGACATCATACATAACACCGAGTGTTGCACCAAAACCCATCTGGTTTGTTGGACGGCCCAAGTCCAGGTTTACATCCATCTGGGTGACACCTGCTGCCTGATTTGTTGGGTTGTTCCAGAAGGGGATGTTTCGAATTTTTTCCTGGATAGTGACCGACTGGTAGTCCATGTTAAGCGCCACGCCAATGCTAAGGGATTCGTCCACGTTCCATGCAATTGTCGGTGCCATTTTCCAGAATTGTATCGCTGAAAAACCGCTGAAAGTGACATCACTAAAGGTTCCTGAAGTAGCTCTGAAACCTTGATCAAGAGCGGCGCCGGGCTGAAAAATTGTCTGATCATAATCCACACCGAGTCCCGAAGTAACGTACATGCCGCCGCCAAAGAAAACATCCTTTTTCCCAAAGGCTGGAGCCACCCAGCCAAGAGAAGGAATCCCGTAGAGCTTAGCTCCACCTTCAGTACTGCCGCCGCCCAGGGTCGGTGCAGTGAAGTCGACAGAACGTTTTGGCATGAATGCTTCTACGCTAAAGTCCGCCCTCTTGCCTATACGTGCCATGCCTGCAGGATTTGAAATAGCAGTCATCGCATCCATTGGGGCTGCTGTGACCGCGCCACCCATACTCTTCTGTTTTGCACCGATACCAATCAATTGATAACCATTGGTGGCCATTGCAGTGCCGGCCAGACTGAAGACCATAAACGACGCCAGAATAAATACATACGATTTTTTCATCACATTTTCTCCTTGTAGAAGTAGTTTTTAGCCTATAACAACACTCTGCTCTTCAAGTGTTGCAAGACATTCCTCCAGCTTCTGGAATTACGGCTAGTTTATCAGAAGTTTTTTCCATGAGCAATAGAGCAGGTACGTACTGTCTTTCTATGTGTTAAAATAATAATAATTGAACCTTAAATTCACAGTTACAGTTAAGAAGGAGAAACTACCCATGGCACAAAAAATTGTATACGTACTTACCAAAAATCCCAAAGAGAAGTCTGAGATAGTATCTTCTGTTTTCGCACAAGCTCTTACGTCCCTGTCTTTTGGTTATGAAACCGAAATATTTCTTATGGACGCTGCTGTAGAAATTGCAAGGAAAGGGGTGCTTGATGGAGTCAAGGCACCCACATTTGAGCCGATAGCTGAAATGCTCAGTAACTATCTTGAAATGGAAGGAATATTGTACATCTGCCACCCGTCAAGCGATGCCCGTGAAATAAAGGAGAGCGATTGTATTGAGGGAATTGCAAAGTTCGTAAATGCTTCCAAGCTTCTTGAAAGCTCAATTCAGGCGGACGCCCTCTTTACGTACTGATACTTTAGTGCTCCCTATGCCGTCTCTAAAGCTGGTTATATATATTGCCGATAAATTTCTTAATGTGGAAACTGTAGCTAAAGACAGTCTTTAAAAAAATGGTAATAGGTATGACATTATGTTCAGAGGGGCTAAAATAAAAGGTGGTCTGTTTTCGCCAAAAGCAATTTTGGCTATTTTGATTGTTGCTATATTTGCAGGACAGGCGCTAATTGGCTGGGTGCTCCCTTTCAGGGGAAGCGACATTGTTTTTATGATAGTCTCATGCCTGTCTGTTATAGCTACTTCGTGGGCTTTTATCAGAATCCGCTATGAAATGCCTATAAATGACATTATGGCGGAATTCGGAGAATCCATTTATGGTGTCTCCGATTTTATGTCTGTGCTTAGCTTAAAGATCAAGGAAAACCAGGGGCTTGGAGAGCATCAAAAAAAAATAGGAGATATTCTATCCAAAATCAACGAAGCTGGTACTCAGAGGGCAGTAGATTTTAATGATAAAGTTACAAGCTCCCTGGACGGTTTATCCGAAGTTATTGGAGATCTAAAGAATAATATTTCACAGTATGTCGGCGCTATTGAAGATTCCATTACAACCATAAACGAAATGGATGAACTAACCGTAAATGTGATGGAAAAAACAATGGAATCTACAGATGTGCTATCCTCTTCAACTAAAAAAATAACAAATATGGTCTCTGTTGTTAAAAATGCAGGCAGGGAGATTGATCGTCTTAAGGAACTTGCAGAGCACATTCATAAAAGTATTGACACGATAAATGATATTTCAGACCAGACAAATCTTCTTGCGCTTAATGCTGCCATAGAGGCTGCAAGGGCCGGTGAAGCTGGAAGAGGATTTTCTATTGTGGCTGATGAGGTAAGAAAGCTGGCAGAGAATTCCAGCAAGGTGACAAAGGACATAGAGAGAGAGGTAAATGCTATATGTGATGCGGTAGAAAAGTCCGGGAACGAGTTGGCAACCACTATTAAGTTGGCCGAAGCTCTTGGCGAGGCTACTGCCAATGCCAATAAAAGCGCTAGTGCGGTTATTGGATCTGTCTCGAACCTTGATTCTCAGATAAGCTCAATAAACAGTCAGATGTCAAGATTTATGGACTCGGTTCAGAAGCTTATGCTGCTTGGCAAGACAGACGAGAATTTGCTCATGCCGCTTAAACGTTCCACGGAAGACTTGCTCTCATATCTGGAAGAGGTGACAGGCGTGGTTAATGAGGCATTGCTGATGCATAGTAAGCTGGTCGTTCCTGAAAAAACGCCTATGCGTGGTTCGGTTAAATTACCGGCAATGTGATTTTCGGATTCATACGCCACCGCTAATGAAGCCCTCCCAACAAACGGATCGGCAAACCAGGCCGGCCCTTGTCCGACACATAAAACTACCCAAACGCCTCTTCATAAAACGTCCGGTTCACTTTATGCGAAACAACGAAAAGACAATGCCCCCTATCCAGGATCTGATCCAGACGGGCACGGAAGAGATCACCTTGGTCTCCACCTAGCTTTTTAGGTCGCATAAATCACCAGCTTTCGTAAGATTTTTAACGATTTCTGGTGTTTATTATGCCACAAATATGACAGCTTTTGCCAATAAAAACAAGGGCTTGTCTAGTTTTTAAGGGACGACTAACTAACCGCTTACAAACATAATATTAATGTAACCAGTACGGATAAACTTAAATTTGCTACCTTATCAGCAATATCGATATGTTTGCGAATTAAACCATGGGGAATTTCGGTTCAAACACGTTTCTCCTTTGTCGCCAGAGGTCCTCTTAAGAACGTCGGGACATCCAGGGGGTCTTCGTTTATCTGCGGCTCTGCCATGAAATCCAAAGAAGGCTCCTTGCTAAAAAGACGGTCCACAGCACGGGACGACCGGCCCACAGGGTCCTTTGGCCACCTCTTGATGCTGGGGTCTACCTGTACCGGAGCCTTTTTTTCTTCGAACCCTGTTGCTATAACTGTGACAGAAACATCGTCATCGAAATCAGGGTTTATTACCGCTCCGAAGATGATATTAGCCTCGGGATCGGCCATCTCCTGGATCAAAGAGAGGGCCTCATCAGCATCAGTAATTGTCATGGCAGGGCCGCCGGTTATATTAATTAGCACACCACGCGCGCCGTCTATGCTGAGGTCATCAAGAAGAGGACTGGAAATAGCCTGCTTGGCCGCCTTCAAAGCCCGGCCTTCGCCGCTTCCCCTGCCTGCTCCCATAACGGTTTTGCCCATGCCCTCCATAATGGCTCGAACATCCGCAAAGTCGGCATTTATCAGGCCTGAGACCTGAATAATATCGGATATGCCCTGTATTGCCTGCTTCAGCACATCATCCGCGATGCGGAAAGCCTCGAGAAAGGGGCGGTCCTTGGCTACGGTAAGCAGACGGTTGTTCTGTATAGCGATAACCGCATCCACCTGTTCTCTTAGTTCTTTCAGTCCGGCTTCGGCATTTCTCTTACGTTTAAGCCCCTCGAATAGAAACGGTTTTGTTACTACAGCAACTGTAAGAATCTCTTTCTCACGTGCCACCTCGGCCACAACCGGGGCGGCTCCAGTTCCTGTGCCGCCACCCATACCAGCCGTAATAAAGACCATATCTGAGCCCTCAAGGGCTTCGGAAATCTCCTGCCTGGCCTCAAGCGCAGCCTGGCGTCCCTTTTCAGGATCTGCGCCGGCGCCCAGGCCTCGTGTCAGGTCTTCGCCGACCTGAATTTTGATTGGCGCAAGAGAGGAAAACAGATCCTGGCTGTCAGTGTTTACAACGATAAACTCCACGCCTTCAAGACCGGCTGCTATCATATTATTGACTGCATTACCCCCGGCCCCTCCAACTCCCACAATTTTAATAGCGGCCCTTTTGCTTAGACTATCGCTCTCTTCGAGTTCAAACATGTCAACCTCCTCACTTTTTGTTAAATAATTGAAGTTATGCAGGGACGACCCCTTGTGTTGGCTCAGTTGATTTCCATAAACCAGCAAACTAAAATTTGAATAAACCCTCCACCCAGGACCTCATTCTATTTAGTATTCCGAAGAATAAACCGTCTTCGCTTAAAGAACGCATATCAAAATTAGCAAACTCTTTTTTTACACCATAAAGCACTAGGCCTACGCCGGTGGCATGCCTGGGATCTGAAACAGTATCAACAAGGCCGCCCACGCCGGTGGGAACTGCCCGGCGTACAGGAATATCCAGTATATCTTCGGCTAGTTCCAACATGCCGTCAAGCTGGGTGGCCCCGCCTGTAAAGACGATACCGGCAGTTATCATTTTGCCGCAGACCGACTCCTCGATTTCCCGGCGTACAAGATTTAAGAGTTCTTCGGTTCTTGGCTGGATTATATCCAATAAATATGTTTTTGGAACTTCCTTCACCCGCTTGCTTGATGTGGAGGAATTCAATGCGCTTTTCAGGCGGATCATCTCGTTTTCTTTAATATTGGACATAAGAGTTGTAGCGTGTTCAACCTTGATTCGTTCGGCTTCCGGCATGGTAACCCGAAGGCCGACGGCCAGGTCGGTAGTAAATTGGTTCCCACCAATTGCGATAACCGAGGTGTGGCATATACTACCCTGGTGAAACAGTGCAATGTCGGTCGTTCCGCCGCCGATATCCACTATGCCGATTCCCAGGTCTTTTTCATCCTGATCCAGCGAAGCCTCAGCCGATGCAAGCGGTTCAAGAACTATATCAGCCACCTCCAGGTCAGCCTTTTCGCAGCACTTAACCAGGTTTTGAACCGCTGCCACAGCGCCTGTTACTATATGCACCTCGGCCTCAAGACGCACACCGGCCATACCTCTTGGGTCCATTACTCCATCCTGGCCGTCAACGATGAATTCGTTCGTAATTACGTGAAGCATCTCGCGGTCAAGAGGAATGGCCACGGCTTTTGCAGCTTCTACAACCCTGTCTATATCGGCTTGCGATATCTCTCCACCCTTGACAGCAATTACGCCCCTGCTGTTAAATCCTTTTATATGGCCACCCGCGATGCCTACATTTACGGATCTAATCTCGACGCCTGCCATGCGCTCGGCATGCTCTACCGCACTCTTTATAGATTCCACCGTGCTCTCGATGTTTACGACTATGCCCTTTCTTAACCCCTTGGAGGCGGCACGGCCCACACCTATGATATCAACACTTCCGTCCGGTTTTACCTCACCGACCACAGTACATATTTTGGTTGTCCCGACGTCAAGTCCGACTATAATCTCGTTTCCCTTTGCCATAGTGTTGTCCTCAGTACAAAAGCCGGCTCATTCTAGCTTTTTGCCAGCCGACGCCGGTTTGTAGTAAGTGGTTTGACAATAACCTTCTTGGAAAAACGCAGATCCACGTAGTCTACATCTATTTGCCTCTTTGCCACCTCGGCTTCGATATCAAGCCACCGGTCCAGTTTTGCCGGAAAGCCGTCGTTGCCCATTTTTACAACAAGCCCGCCTATATGCATAACAAGACACTTCGGATCTTTTAGCGAAATTTCAACCGACTCGCCCCTTTCAACTATACCGTTGTCACCAAGAACCCTGACCAGATCCATGGCCGCGGCGTCAACCGGTTCTTTTTGTGTGTCAGTAATAACCGGAAGAAAAGGCACATTTGCCGATTCAAGTTTTTCTATGATCCAGCCATTGGAGTCTAGAAAGTAAAAACCCCTCTTCTTCTGAAGAAGAGCAACCGGCTCGCGCTCGTTTATAAATACACGCACTGTCGAGGGAAACTCCTTTCTGATTTTTGCATCACGTATCCACGGAAAATTCTTGAGCGCCCTCCTTAACTCCTTGGGATCCAGAGAGAACATGTTTAGATCGACACCAGTATCTACAAGTTCTGCAACCTCGGCCTTTGAGAGGCGATGGGTGCCTTCTACCAGAATGTTTTTAACAGGTGCTATTTTTGTTATAAATTCGATAGATGACAATGGAATATACCGGTACAGAAAATACGCTCCTAGCGCAGATCCGCAAAAAAGCAGTACCAACAGTGCAACAGCAGCCAGTTTTTTTCTTAGGGCTTTCTGTTTTTCCCTATCTTTTTTCTTGGAGTTCAAGCGACGTGCCAATTATCTCCTCCAGGAGTTTATCAAATTCAATGCCGGCAGCCCGTGCTATCTTTGGCAGAAGACTCGTAGGGGTCATGCCCGGCAGAGTGTTGACTTCAAGAAGAAACGGTTCACCGTTTACGTCAATACGGAAGTCCACTCTGCTGTAAACCCTGCATCCGATAGCGCGATGCGCGTTTAATGCTGTAACCTTGAGCCGCTCATATAGTGCATCGTCAATACAGGGTGGAAGCAGGTACTCGGTCATGCCTCCAGTATACTTGCACTCGTAGTTATAAAAGTCTGACTTCGGGCGCACTTCAACTCCTCCCAGAGACCTGTTGCCGAGCACGCCCAGGTGAACCTCTCTTCCGTCTATATACTTCTCTACAAGTACACGGTCTCCGTACCTGAATGCGTTTTCAAGAGCAGGTTTCAAATTCTGAGAGTCATTAACTATGCTAACCCCTATGCTGGAGCCTTCGGCAGCAGGTTTAACTACCAAAGGAGGGGAAGAAAAATCGTGAAAACTACCCTTTTCCACTAAAGGTGTCTTCAAAACCCTGTAGCTTGGCACCCGGATGCCTGCTGCCTGAAATATAACTTTCGACATGACCTTATCCATGGCAAGCGCTGATGCGAGTATGCCGGAACCGGAGTATGGTATCTCCATAATTTCGAGCAGGCCCTGGACAGCACCATTTTCTCCTTTGCCGCCATGAAGTGCAATAAATGCAAACTCAATACCCTCGGCAGCCAGAACAGTGGGCAGGTCTTTACCAGCATCCACGGTCACAACGTTATAGCCAAGACGGGAGAGTGTCTCTGCAATAGGCTTACCTGTTGCAAGAGAGACCTCGCGCTCTGCAGAGCGGCCGCCCATTATGACTCCTATTTTCTTCGTGGTAATCATTTTTCTAGTCTCGTTGTTTAGGACTTGCGTCCAATTACTCGCACCTCCGGCTCAAGCACCACTCCTGTTTTTAGCTCTACTTCCTCTTTTATACGTTCCATCAGAGTAATAAACTGTGTGGCTGTTCCAGAGCCGTCATTAATGAAGAAATTCGCATGCTGCGTACTTACCCTTATGCCACCTTCCGAAGCTCCTCGAAGACCTGCCGCATCTATAAGCTTCCATGCAGAACTGTCTCCTTCTCCTTCCGGATTTTTAAAGACGCAGCCCGCGCTTTTATCTGAAAGCGGCTGCCTCTGCTGTTTTTCGTGATGGTAATCAGTCATCTGGTTTAAAACCTTCACCGGTTCGCTCTTTTCCAGCAATATATTAGCGCCCAGGATCAAAAGTTCATCATCAAGTCCGCAACTTCGGTATCTAAATGGAATTTCGCTTTGAGGAATCCGTGAAATACGGCCTTTTCGGTTCATCACAACCACCGACTCTACGACATCTTTTATTTCTGCGCCAAAAGCCCCCGCGTTCATACGAATCGCTCCGCCAACCGAACCTGGAATTCCTGAGAGTTCCTCCAGCCCTGAAAAGCCTTTTTCTGCACAGAATCTGAGTAACTTGGCAAGCGATACCCCCGCCTCCACAAAAAGCTTTGCAGGCTCGCTGTCACTGCCTCCGCTAATAGCCTCCAACCGGTTCAGCTTCATCAATGAGACGGTAATGCCGCTTATTCCTCTGTCACGGATCACAACATTGCTGCCGCCGCCAAGCACGGTAAGCGGCAGGTTGTCATCTGCAGAAGCAATAAGAACACCCTGCACAGAGATGATCTCAGCAGGCACTGCCAGTAGATCGGCCAATCCTCCTACCCCCAAGGTGGTGTGACGGGCCATAGGCTCATCAAAAAAGACCTCGCCCCCGAATGAGCCTTGGGGAAAACGCTTATACCAATAATTTTCTGTTATTTTCATACACCCCTTCGTCTTTGGCTTTTTGCTCTTTGCCCTTTGATTTTAATATTTCCTCGCCCATTTTGAAGACGTCACCTGCTCCAAGAGTAAAAAAGATATCGTCCTCTTTTAGGTCGTTCACTATATGGTTTATAAGATTTTTCTTATCACCGCTATACACGACATCAACCTGACTGTATTGCCTGATTCCATTTTCGAGCACAGAAGAATGAACCCCTTCTTCCGGCTCTTCGCCTGCCGGGTATATATCGGTTAGGTAAACAAGATCGGCATCTTTAAATGCTCCAAAAAACTCTGTCATAAGGTCTCTTGTTCTTGAGTACCTGTGAGGCTGAAAAAGTGCGACAACCCTTTTACTTGAAATCTCTTTTGCCGCTGCCAGTGTAGCCCGTATTTCGGTTGGGTGATGCGCGTAGTCATCAAAAACCCTTACTCCTGCAGCTTCGCCCTTTAGTTCAAAACGCCGCTGTATACCGCTGAACGAGGCCAACCCCTCGGCGATCCAGCTGGGAGCCATTCCGAGTTCTAGGCCCACTGCTATGGCTGCCAAGGCGTTTGAAACGTTATGTATTCCTGGTGATGGGACCTTGAATTCACCCAGTATTTGTCCTTTTAAAAAAGCTCTGAATCTGGATCCGCCGGGGCCGCGTGTTATATCTTTGGCCACAAGGTCGGCGTCTGCTGTTATACCGTAGGTGATAAACCTGCGATGTACGGAGGGTACAAGATCTCTTACATGCTGGTCGTCCTTACAGAGTATGGCAAGACCGTAAAACGGAACCTTGTTGATAAAATCCAGAAAGGCCTTTTTTAGATCCTCCATAGACTTAAAATAATCCATATGTTCACGGTCTATACAGGTGAGCACGGCAACCGTGGGAGTCAGTAAAATAAAGGAACCATCGCTTTCATCCGCTTCGGCTACAAGTATGTCTCCTTGACCTAACTTTGCGTTACTTCCCAGACCTTTCAGCTTTCCTCCAATTACAACCGTAGGGTCAAAAGAAGTAAGCATGGTGGAGATAAGCGACGTTGTTGTTGTTTTTCCATGGCTTCCTGTTACGGCGATTCCCGACTTAAGACGCATGAGTTCAGCCAGCATTTCGGCTCTCGGTATTACCGGAATATTCTGCCGGTGTGCCTCGGCGACCTCAGGGTTATCCTGATTTACCGCAGATGATATTACTACTACATGGGCATCAGTCACGTTTTCAGGGCTGTGTCCTATCCATATTTTGATACCAAGGTCGTTAAGTCTTCGCGTATTGGCGGACTCTCTGCAGTCCGACCCGCTTACATCATAGTTCAGGTTATGTAGTACCTCGGCAATCCCGCTCATGCCTATTCCGCCGATACCTACGAAATGGATACGTTTTATACCTCTAAAATGCGTCACTGTTTAATTACTTCCTTTCCCTTGTTTGAATTCATGGTTCATTGTTTAATTAACTCGTATGCAAGTTCTACAACCCGTTTTGCCGAGTCTGGCTTTACAAGAGACCTGCTTGCTCTCTCCATTGACGCCACCTCTTTCGGGTTTTCATAGAGATCTGTTATGCATGCGGCAAGAGAAGTTCCGGAAATATCCTTGTCCAGTATCATTCTGCAGGCCCCCATGTCCAGAAGTTTTCTTGCGTTAACCTCCTGGTGATTCCGCGCCGCGTACGGATATGGCACAAGTACCGATGCTTTGCCGCAGGCTGAAAGTTCCGCAAGAGTTGAAGCTCCTGCCCTGCAGATCACGATATCGGCAGCAGCATATGCAAGCTGCATATCGTAGAGATAGTTGGTTACAATTCCCTGAGCGCAGAGCTGTCTGTATTTTTCTTTTACCTCCGACTCATCAGCTTTCCCGGTCTGGTGAATCACCTGAATTTTCTTTTTCATACCTGTATCAGAAAATAATTTTAGTGCATCCACCATGGCCACGTTCAGGCTATGCGCACCTCTGGAGCCGCCCAGCACAAAAACTGTAAACAAATTCTCATCAAGTCCCAGCGCTTTCATAGCGGTCTGCCTGTCACCCGAAGTGATCGAGGCACGTACAGGATTTCCTGTTAAAAATGTCTTGTCATTGCGAAAGCGCTGTCGGCTGTCCGGATAAGTTACGGCTACTGTGTCCACGAAAAAATTCCCAAGCAATCTGTTGGTTAGGCCAGGCACTGCGTTTTGTTCATGTATCATGGTTGGAAATCCCATCCAGCTTGCCATTGCAAGCACAGGGCCGGATGCATAACCACCCACGCCTATTACTACGTGTGGATCAAAAGTCTCCAGTATTGCCCGCGATTGAATAAGCCCCTTTGGTATAGTCATCAAGGACTTAAGTAATTTAAATAACCCCACGTTTACTATTCCCTCAACCTTTATGAACTGTATATTAAATCCCTCTTTCGGTACTACCTTCTGCTCAAGACCTCGAAGTGTTCCAACAAAAAGCAGTTCATTAGACGAGTCACGCGCCTTAAATTCTGATGCTATGGCAAGGGCGGGATATAGATGCCCGCCAGTGCCGCCACCGGCTATAATAATCTTCATTTCGCTACGTCAGGTGTCCTGGCGTAGGTACTGCTTCTTAGAGAACCGCGCAAGTCAGCCGGCAATGAACCGGAAGATGAACGGTTGTAGCGTTGCCCTCGTGATATGCTCATGAGGATTCCAGCAGCCGAAAGACTGACCAGCATGGAAGAGCCGCCGTAGCTCACAAAAGGAAGAGGTAGCCCCTTGGTCGGCAAAAGTCCTGTGGCTACAGCCACATTAAGCAGTGCCTGAAGAACTATCATAAGTGTAAGACCTAAGGCCAAGTAGCGCCCGAATGAGTCTTCGGCTGTAAATGTCAGGCGCATTCCACGAACCAGTATAACCAGAAAAAGTATCACCACACCTAGTGCACCGATAAGACCCAGCTCTTCACCGAGCATAGAGAATATGAAGTCTGTATGAGCTTCTGGTAGAAAAAAGAGTTTTTGCGGGCCTTCACCCAATCCCACCCCTGTAATTCCGCCGTTACCGAAGGAAAGCAGTGATTGGACCAATTGATATCCGCTGCCATACTCGTCTTTCCACGGATCCATAAAAGATGTAAGCCGCAGCATCCTATAAGGAGTCTGTACCAGCATATAAATTGCGGCGGCGGCAATAGGCGACAGCAGCATAAAATACCTGCCACGTACCCCGCCTGCAAAAAGAAGAGCCAGACCTATTATGGCAAAGCTTACAAAAGCTCCAAAATCAGGCTGTAATATTATTGTCAGCTGAAATAACGCCATTATACCAACCGGTACAAGGAAGCCTGTAACAGGGTGTCCCATCTTTCGCCTGAGGGCGTGAGCCGCATTCAGCTTCATCTCTATATGAATATCCAGAGGTTTACTCATGTAGTCAGCCAGAAAAATCACATAGGCCAGCTTTGCAAGTTCAGAGGGTTGAAACGTCGAAGGCCAGAGCCTGATCCATCGCCTGGCACCGTTTGCACTTACACCTATTTCTCCGTTGAAGACCAACAGAAGAAGAATAAAAGAAATTACCAGCAAAGGAGTAGCAGCTTTTCTTAAATGCCTGTAATCCATGAACATAAATACCGTCATTGCCATAAGCCCCACCAGCACTGACTGCACGTGACGAATCAAGAAGGCGAGTTCTCCGCCCCGGCTTTTCATGGCCATAACCGCTGTTGCGCTGTAGACCATAAGCACGCCCAGACCTACCAGGCTCAAGGCAGCAGCCAAAATGCCCCTGTCATGTCCGGATGAAACGATCATATTGCCACTTCCCGGGCTTTAATAAACATTTTTTTCTTTTGTGGTAAGCGCCTTACCGCTTCTTTGAATTTTCTTCCCCGATCTTCGAAGTCAGCAAACATATCAAAACTCGCACACGCAGGAGACAGAAGCACGATGTCTCCTTTTACAGCGGCCAGGTCCGCCTTTTGCACAGCGTCATCCATATCATCTGCAAAGATCACCGGCGATGCGCTACCAAGTACGGCAGCCAGTTTTTCTGCGGTTTCGCCTATCAGAATCAGGGTTTTCACTCGTTTGCTTACCTCAGGCAAAAGGAGTGAGAAATCGGTTTTTTTATCAAAACCTCCGGCAATAAGAATTACAGGCTCTGAAAAGCTTTGGAGCGATTTTTCGGTTGCTCCGATGTTTGTTGCCTTTGAATCATTTATATAGGTTACACCACCAAGGCTGCCTACAAACTCAACACGATGCTCAAGGCCTGGGAAATCCCGCAGTACGCCGGCCACCACGCCGGGGGCAACCCCGGCAAGAAGAGCCAGGCAAGCGGCCGCCATAGCGTTTTCCAGGTTATGAGAGCCCTTTATTCGTATCGATTCTTGATGGATAATTTTTCCCTGCCTGCTGTCAAGGTGAAAGCAGAGTTCGTCGTCACGTAAAAAGACTCCCTTTTTTCCCTCCGCCTCGACTTTGCTGTTACTGCTAAACCATACAACTTCGCCCGGTGCCAACCCGGCAAGCGATACAACTGCTGGGTCGTCGGCATTTAGAACAAGATAATCATGTTTGTTTTGTTGTTTAAAAATGTTTGTCTTTGCCGATATGTATTCATCCATTGAGCTATAGCGGTCAAGATGATCGGGCGAGATGTTTAAAACAGCAGCCAACCTGGGAGAAAACAACTCTGTGGTTTCTAGTTGAAAACTTGAAACTTCTGCGACTATCCATTTTGTGGATTGCGAACCATGTTTTTCTTCTTGTTTAATTTCAGTCAATCCCTCACATAGAGAGTTACCTATATTGCCACCTACAAATGCCGAAATTCCTGAAGCGTTAAGCATTTCTCCTGCCAGGGAGGTGACTGTTGATTTGCCGTTGGTGCCGGTGATCGCCATAAAAGGCAGGTCTGTAGACCTGTAGGCAAGTTCAAGCTCTCCTATCACTGCAATTCCTTTTGTACGGCATATCTTAAGTGGATCTATATGTAGCGGAACTCCCGGACTTACAACGACCATATCCACCCCTTCGAAAACAGACGCAGGATGCCCGCCTGCGACAAATGAGATTCCGTCCGGCAATAAATCCAGTTCGTTTTTTATATCCTCCGCTTTTCTGCAGTCTGTAACGGTCACCTGCAACCCTTGGTCGGCCAGAAGACGGGCAGCTCCAATACCGCTTCGGCCCAGGCCTACAATAGTTACCCGTTTACAGGTTTTTTCCGGATTCTTCACATTCACAGTTTATCCGTTACCTAACCTTAAGAGTGGCCAGGCTGACCAGAGCTAGAAGTATGCCCACAATCCAGAACCTGACGATCACTTTTGATTCAGGCCACCCTTTAAGCTCAAAATGGTGATGCAGCGGCGCCATTAAAAAAACTCGCCGGCCCGTAAGCTTGAACGATGCAACCTGTATAATTACCGAAAAAGTCTCGGCCACGAATATGCCTCCTACCACCGCCAGAACGATCTCCTGCTTGGAGATAACAGCGAGGGTTCCGAGTGTGCCGCCAAGGGAAAGCGAGCCGACATCACCCATAAAGACCTCGGCAGGGTATGAGTTAAACCATAAGAATCCCAGAGAAGCTCCGAGCATAGCTCCGCAGAAAACTGTGAGCTCACCTGTGCCCGGCAGATAAAACACCTGTAAGTACTGAGCGAACTTTATATTGCCGCCGATATATATCAGCAGCCCGTTGGCAACAGTGGCTATGGCCACAAGACCGATTGCAAGGCCGTCTATACCATCTGTCAGGTTCACCGCATTGGATGAGCCGATTATAACCAGCAAAACAAATGGAAGATAAAAGCAGCCAAGATCAACCAGCCATTTTTTGAAAAACGGAATGCTCAGAACTGATGAATGTGTATCGCCGGTATTATATGCCGCAACCCCGATTGCCAAAGCTATAAGTACCTGAAACCCTATTTTGTAATAGGCACGAAGTCCGGTGGAGTCTCCACGTTTTATTTTCAGGTAATCATCAAGGTATCCAACAGCTCCAAAAGCCGTAAGGGAGGCCATCAACAACCATATATATGTGTTTTTCAAATCAGACCAGAGTATAACCGAAACCAGAATGCTTGTAATTATCAGCAACCCTCCGGAAGTAGGTGTGCCTTCCTTTCCGAGGTGAGTTTTTGGACCGTCCCTTCTTACCTTCTGTGTAAGGCTCAGCTTCGAGAGACGCCTGATAACCGCCGGTCCTATAACCAGGCTTAAAACAAGAGATGTGATTACGGCAAGTGCGCTCCGAAACGTTATGTAACGAAATACATTTAATGGAGACCATAACTCGTGCATGGAATAAAGAAGTCTATACAGCATCCCGAATTCTCCTAACTATAATCTCCATGGCCATGCCCCTTGATCCCTTAACCAAAATACAATCTCCAGGTTTTATAATTTCGAAGATATTTTCCGCTGCTGACTTGGAGTCGTTGAACAGCACGCAGTTTCCACCAAATACTTCTGCAGCTTTGCGCATAAGCGGTCCGACCGCTACAAGAAGATCAATTCCGTATTCGGAAGCAAGGCGTCCGGCTTCTTTATGATGGTCTGCCGAGGCCGTGCCAAGCTCCAGCATATCACCAAGCACGGCTATTTTGCGTCTTTTTCCTTTGCCGGTTTCAGTCAATTCAGCCAACGCAGCTTTCACTGACATGGGGTTGGCATTGTAGCTGTCATCAATCACCATATACTTCTCTATCTCCAAAGTCTCAAACCGCATTGGAACGCCATGGTAGTCGGCCAGACGCTGGGCCGCAATTTTTAAGGAGATTCCAAGCAGTTGTCCTGCAGCAACTGCGGCCAGGGCGTTTGAGGCGTTGAAACGTCCTGAAACAGGTAGTTTAAAAGGAACCCCCTCTACAGAAAAGGTTATTCCTGTCTTTCCTCCTGCCTGCAAGCCGGTTGCACGCAGATCGGCCTCGTTATCAATGGCGTAAGTGATTACTTTAGAAGACCGGGACGAGAGATTCTTGCAGGCATCGGCAAGCAGGCGGTTATCTGCGTTTACCACAAGTGGTCCCTCAAGGTGGTCCAGCAGTTCGAGCTTTGCCTTAAGCACCTTGTCTATACTGTCAAGGCCTGCTGCAAGATGGGCAGGCCCAACGTTGGTTATCACGCCTATATCAGGCAAGGCTATTTTTGCCAGTTTGCGGATTTCGCCCTCTGCGTTCATTCCCATTTCGATTACGGCGGCCGTATGTTTTTTGGTCATACCAAGCAGAGTCAGAGGCAGTCCTATGTGATTGTTAAGATTGCCCTGGGTTTTTAACACATTGAAACTTCCGGATAAAACCGTAGCGGTCATTTCCTTTGTGGTTGTCTTGCCTGTGCTTCCGGTGACCGCTATAACCGGAGTGTTCTTTAAAAAGCTCACTCTGTGGTTATGTGCCATGTTCTGTAGGGTTTTAAGCGGGTTTGGCGTTCGTATAAGCCTCTTTTCAACCCGAAAATCAGGAGACTCAAAATCCATGTTGACCAGCGCTGCTGCGGCACCTTTTGCAAGGGCGTCGGATACATATTTATGGCCGTCGGTGTTTTGTCCTTTAAGAGCGACAAAAAGCTCTCCGGGCAGGATCGTCCTGGAGTCGATAGACGCACCGGTAAATGAAAGTCTTGGGGATTTGGAACATGGAACTGAAAATTCGTCTTCCACTTCCCGGGTTTTCTTTACTGTTTCACAGGCCATTACTTATCCTTTACGCCCTGCAGGATCTTTATAGCCTCAACTGCGGCATCACGATCACTAAATGGAAGACGGGATCCATAAATCTCCTGGTAGTTCTCGTGTCCTTTGCCGGCAATAAGTACAACATCTCCGGGAGATGTAATCATTACCGCATGCCGTATTGCCCGTTCCCGCTCGGGTATCACCAGGTAATTGTAGCGGGATATTCCGGTTCTTATCTCACCAAAAATATTATTAATTTCTTCACTCCTGGGATTATCAGTTGTCAGAATCACGTAGTCGCTAAGCCAGGAGGCCACTCTTCCCATCTTTGAGCGTTTTCCTTTATCCCTGTCCCCGCCACAACCAAATACGGTAATAACACGCCCTTGCCGGGTAAGAGAACGTGCAGAGCGTATTGCTCTGCTAAGTGCGTCATCGGTATGAGCGTAGTCCACAAGGACAAGAAAGTCCTGTCCTGCTTCGACCCTCTCAAAGCGTCCCGGAACACCCTGTATACAGGAAAGTCCCTTTAGCGTTGTATCGGCAGATATTCCAAAGCCGACACTAACGCCAAAAGCCGCCAGCATATTGTAAATGTTGTGATACCCGATAAGGCCAGACTCTACACGATACAAACGTCCGCGGTACAGAATTTTGAAGCTGACACTGGAAACCCCGTTTTTTATATCAAGAGCCCTGATATCCGCAGGCGCATTGATGCCGTAAGAGATGGTTTTTGCAGGCAGAGAATCCTTTAACTTCCGGCCGTACTCATCATCTGTATTTAAGACGGCAAATCCGTCTTTCTGTAGATGACTGAATAATTCCCGTTTTACATCGAAGTACTTATCCATGGTTTTATGAAAGTCCAGATGATCGCGGGTAAGGTTGGTAAATACAGCAGCACGATAGGTACACCCGTGAATTCTCTTTAAGGAGAGGGCATGGGAAGAGACCTCCATGACTGCTGCCTTAAGATCGTTTTTCACCATTTCGTGCAGGTATCTTTGCAGGTCTACCGACTCAGGTGTTGTCCTTACGGCCGGAACCGAAAGAGGAGCCGCACCCGGCTCTTTTTCCGCTCCTGTTATATATTCTATGGTACCCAGCAGCCCTGACCGTATTCCGGCAGACTCAAAAACTGACCGGACCAGGTAGGCCGTTGTTGTTTTACCGTTAGTTCCGGTAATGCCGACAAGGTCCAGGTGTTTTGAGGGCTTGCCGTAGAAAGTCGCGGCAGCATGTGCCATGGCAAGCCGAACATTGTCCACTTCTAAAAAAACAGCGTTAGGCCTAACAAAATCCTCAAGATCATCTCCCAGTACGGCTACTGCTCCCTTGTCCATGGCAGAGCCGATGAACTGCCGGCCGTCACTAGATGTCCCGCGCACTGCCACGAAAAGAAACCCAGGTTGAATACGCCTGGAGTCATAGGCGATGCCTGTTATTTCTTCCGGTTCTTTTGATTCCTTCGATGACTGTTCATAAACGCGTACTTTGCCTATCGCCTTCACAATTTGGCTGAACTTTATACTATCTTTCGTCTGAGACAAGCAGAATGTTTCCATTATTCTCCCTCGGTACGTTTAGATAAATTAAAGCATGCTCCGCTATATTCCTGAACACAGGAGCAGCCACCTCACCACCATATATAGCTCCCTTTGGCTCGTCCACGACCACTATTATGGCAAGTCGCGGTTTGTCAGAGGGCACAAAACCAACAAAGGAACTTACGTACCTGGTCCGAGAATAACGGCCATTTGAATTGAGCTTACGGGCCGTGCCGGTTTTGCCGGCCACAGGATTGCCAAGCACAGAGGCACGGACTGCTGTGCCCCCCTCTTGAACAACCTTTTCGAGAATTCCGGTCAGTATTGCGCTGGTTTTTTTAGATATTACCCGCCGTATAGGTTTGGGAGAAAATGAGCGAACCGTACGGCCATCCGCATCGATAATTTCGGATACAATGTACGGACGCATCAAAACACCGCCGTTTGCAATGGCACAGTAGGCGTTAAGCAGTTGAAGTGGTGTTACGGCCACTTCGTAACCCACGGCTAGAGCGCCTATAGATGATCCTGACCAACGCTCAGGCGCACGCAAAAGGCCTCTAACTTCACCTGGAAGGTCCGAGCCTGTTTTAGCTCCGAAACCGAAACTCCGGATATAGCCGTAGAACCTGTTCTTGCCCAGTCTCTGAGCTATTTTTACGGCGCCCACGTTTGAAGATTTCTGGATCACTTCGGCAAAGCTGAGAACCTTGTGCCTATGATCATCACGAATCTTTCGCCCGCCTACTTCTATGTATCCTTTCGAACAGTCGAACCGGTCACTAGGTCTTGCTACCGACTCTTCCAAGGCTGCAGCGGCCAGGATGGATTTAAAGGTTGAGCCTGGTTCGTAAACATCGGTTACAGCACGATTGCGCCAATGTTCCGGTTTATCCGGGCGTTCCGGTGAGAAGGTGGGACTGACCGCCATTGCCAATATACGGCCTGTGTCCGGCTCCATCAAAATAGATACGGCCGAAGATGCCTTCCATTTTTTAACAGCATTGAATAATTCCTTCTCCACTATGTACTGAAGATCTTCGTCCAGGGTGAGAACCAAGCTGTCACCCATGGTGCTGCCACTGTAGAGACCACCGTTGGAAAGGGCGCGTCCATGCGCATCCATGCCGTGCTGTCTCTGCCTGCTGCGTCCTCGGAGTATTTCGTCATATTTGAGTTCCAGACCCTCCGAGCCCTTGTTGTCCATATTGACAAATCCGATCACATGGGCCCCAAGCGACCCTTTTGGATATGTGCGTCTGGTCTCCGGAACAAAACCTACTTGCGGAGATAAGTTGAGCCGCTTGATTCGCTGTACGGCACTATCCTCAAGTTTACGTTCAAGCCAGACAAAGCTTTTATCCAGTGAAAGCCGTTTGACAAGAGTGCGGTCGCTCATGCGCACGTAGGGTGAAAGCTTTCTGGCAACCAAAGCAGGATCACCTATTTCCCTTGGCACACCATATAATGATTCGACCTTACGATTTACGGCCAGCTCCCGCATACGATTGTCGTATATAGCACCGCGTCTAGGTTTTATAGACTCCATCTTTACATGCTGGTTATGCGCTCTTTCGGCTAAACGTTCGTGCTCCAAGACCATAAGGTCAACAAGCCTGATCGTCACACTCAGGAATCCAAGCAGGACTATGATGAAAAGAAAGGTAACCCGTCGTTTATTCATCCTTTTTTAATGGGGGACTGGTTCTAAGTCTGTCCCTATCATCCTATTACAGTTTAGGGCTGCCTCCGGGTATGCGCTTGCCGTTTTTAACTCTTACTACTCTTGTATCGTAACGGACCATATAAACATTGCTCCTGTCCGGAAGCGTAAGGCCAAGTCGGCTTGCACGCATGGCTATACGGGCTGGAGAAGAAAGCCTGTTTTTATGACTGATCAGCCTCTTTTGCTCTGTCAGGAGTTCGGTGCGGCTTTTTTCAAGCTCACCGATCTCGTATCTTATCTCCATGACTCTTGTTCTTATCCATATCAGCGAAAGAACCCCGGAACATAGAAGCATGACTGCTAAGGGTTTTAATAAAATACGCATTGACGGAATTACTGTTTTTCTGACTTTCGGCATTTTTACACATCCTTCTCCGGTTGCCGGAGTTTTTCGGCCACTCGCAGTTTGGCGCTTCGGCTTCTTGGGTTTTGAAGAACCTCCTCTCGGCCTGGTGTTACGGGCTTCGAGGTAATAAGTTTGAAAATTCCTTGTCCCTTCATGGTTCGAAATGAGTTTTTCACAATTCTGTCCTCAAGAGAGTGGTAGCTTATTACGCAGAGCCTTCCTTCAGGAAAAAGCAGCGAGGCGGCGCTCTCTAGAGCCTTCTGCAGGACATCGAGTTCCCGGTTAACTGCAATCCTGAGCGCTTGAAATGTTCTGGTTGCAGGATGAATTTTTCCACGTCGTTTTGTTGCCGATTCAATCAGGTCTGCAAGCTCTTTGCAAGTTCTCAGTGGACGTCCACGTACAATCGCCCGTGCTATGCGGCGAGAGTAGCGTTCTTCCCCGTATTCGTAAATAATATTTGCCAGGTCTTTTTCCGAAGCATGGTTAACTATATCCGCCGCTGTTGTCTCGCTTGAGCGATCCATGCGCATATCAAGAGGAGCGCTGCTTCTAAAGCTGAATCCGCGCGTGGACGAAAGGAGCTGGAAAGACGACAGTCCCAGGTCCATAAGGATTCCATCAACCCACTCTATTCCAACATCCGCAAGCAAAGTAGTCATATTTTCAAAATTACCTTTAAGAAAAGTTATCCTCTCTTCCATGATTCTTTTTGATGTTATTGCCAGGGTTTCAGCATCCTGGTCAATGCATATCAAGCGCCCGCCCGGTCTCAGTCTTTTAAGTATTTCTGTAGCATGTCCCCCTAGCCCCACGGTAGCATCCACGTAAATACCGTTTGGATGGATCTGTAAATACTCCAGGATTTCTTCCGGAAGAACCGGGAGATGATCTATCAAATTTTACCGCCCATCTCATTAATGGAATCCTCTACGGAAGATGGATCAAGTGTTGCCATTTTAGATGCATAGGCTGCCTTGTCCCATATCTCAATTTTGTCTGTGATTCCCAAAAATAAAACTTGTCCGCCGTTGATTTCCGCCCATTCTCTATGGCTTGCCGGAATAAGAATTCTTCCCTGTTTGTCAAATTCCAGCTCTACCGCGGAACTTATAAAATGTCTATAATAAAATTTTACGTTTTTATCAGTAGAAGAGAGGCCTGATGCATGTTCCTCTATCTTAGCCCACTCTTCTGTAGGATAAGCTCGAAGGCAGCGGTCGAAAACAGTGGCCAGCATAAGCCTGTTTTCACCGTATCTTTCGGCCAGAATTTCCCGAAAAGGTGCTGGAACGCTTACTCTGCCCTTCGAGTCTATCGAGAGGGTATGCCGTCCTCTGAAATTCTGGTCTAACACTTATTTGCCACCTTTCCCCACCTTTCCCCACGTACAACAATTTTTAAGTATTTCTATCGGTTTGTCAAGAAAAATCTTTAAATATCTGTTTTCGATCCCTGATTTGCTATAGTAACTATCAGATTTATCTGAAGAAATAGGAGGAAATACTGGAGAAGAAAATATGTTAGATAAAATAATTACAGGTTGGTTTAGTGAAGTGGATGAGCAGTGGCCGGGTGTTGCCCTGTCATTGAAGGTGAAAAAGGTGTTGTACGAAGGAAGAACAAAGTATCAGAAGATCGCGTTTTATGAAACAGAAAGCTTTGGCAGAATAATGACTCTGGATGATGTCATACAGATCACAGAGCGGGATGAGTTCGCCTACCAGGAGATGATCGCTCATCTGCCTCTTTTTGCCCATCCGGCTCCGGGCAGTGTATTAGTGATAGGAGGAGGAGACGGAGGCGTCTTAAGAGAAATAGCAAAGCATGAGTTGGTTGAAAATATTGATTTATGTGAAATTGATGAAGATGTAATAACATATGCAAAGAAGTGGCTTCCATATGCGGCTTTGGGCTATGATGAACCCCGGGTGAATGTGCATATTGAAGATGGAGCAACCTTTGTTAAGAAAAATGAAAACGCTTATGATGTAATAATTGTGGATTCCTCCGACCCCGAAGGGCCGGCAAGGGCACTTTTTGAAGCGCCTTTTTACAGAGATCTTTACCGTGCCCTTGCCCCTGGTGGAATAGTCTGCTCTCAGGCCGAGTCATTGTGGCTGCACGGTCCATTAATCAAAGAGCTGGTTGCTATGAGCCGGGAAATATTCCCCTCGGTAGAATATGCTTTCACCACTATTCCGACTTATCCGTCCGGCCAGATAGGCTTTATGCTATCCTCAAAAGCTGGAAGTTGCCGGAAACCGGTACGCAAGTTGACTGCCAAAACGCTTGAAACTTTACGATATTATAATGCAGGTATACACGAGGCATCCTTTGTTCTGCCCCAGTTTGCAAAGAAGATAGTGGAACCGGTATCAGGAGGCGAGATAAAACCATGAGTGCAAGTAAGCTGTCCAGGCGTCCTTCCTGGGACGAATACTTTTTATTTAATATTCTGCCCCAGGTGGCGACACGGTCCACATGTTTAAGAAGACAGGTTGGAGCTATCGTTACGGTGAACAACCGGATTGTAGCTACAGGATATAATGGAGCGCCAAGCGGGGTTAGGAGTTGTGATGAGCTTGGATATTGCAACAAGGATCGGGAGGGTCTGGCTTCAGGAACAGGTCACGATCTGTGTCTGGCGTCTCACTCCGAGCAGAACTGTATTAATTCAGCAGCCAGAAGCGGGGTGAGCATCGATGGCGGCTCTATTTACGTAAATGTCCGCCCCTGCACTCATTGTGCAAAAAGCATTATAAACGCGGGTATAAAAAGAATTGTGTATCACACCGACTACCCTGATGAACTCGGCCTTAGGCTGTTGACCGAAGCAGGCATTCAGCTTGTAAAAATGGAGCCGCCGGGTAAGAAAACCGTTTAATTCCTAGTTAAGGTTAAGGTCAGGCAGAACATCACTATCGAACTTGAGAGATCCGAAGTACTCAGCAATAGAACTGCGATAAACTCCTATTGTTTTAAAAGCGTCCTGGGCCAATAGGAATCGCTGACGGGCCGTTATCATTCCATCACCGGCTTTAAGCTCTGCAAGAAACTCTTTGTACTGGCTGGGCGAACTCAGAACGGCCACGCTGGGCCAGTTCTTGGCGGCAGCCATGATCATGGTAGGACCGCCTATGTCGATATTTACCCTTGCTGTCTCCGCGGTGGCACCATCCCTTTTAACCGCCTCATTAAAGGGATATAGGTTGCCTGCCAGAATATCGAAGTAAACACCGTTCATTTCCTCTTTTGTTGCAGGAAGAATGTTTTCAAGATAGTCCTCGTGCGCAGGATTGCCTCTTTCAGCAAGAAGGCCGGCGTGAATCTTAGGGTGAAGGGTTTTGACCAGCCCGCCTTCCATCTCAGGAGCTCCTGTGAACAACTCGACAGGCATATAGTTTTTTCCGGCGTGGTCGCCAAGAATTTCTGATATCTTCTTTCCTGTTCCACCGGTTGAGTAGAACACGATCGCTGGATTTAACTCGAGCAATCCTCTGACCAGGTCTTCAAGGCCCGACTTATCAAACACACTCACCAATACATGGCGAGGCTTTATTTTATCGATAATTTTGTACTTGTTTTCCCTGATACTCAAGCTCTTATCCCTTAACGACTTTACCTGAGCGGATGCAGCGTGTGCAGGCGTAAACCCTTTTTGTGGTGCCGTTTCCGGACGAAATCCTTACACGATGTATGTTAGGTTTAAAAACTCTTTTTGTCTTGTTATTGGCATGACTCACATTGTTGCCAACCATTCTCATTTTTCCGCAAACACTACAGACAGCCATTGTAAAATGACCTCCTCTCAAAAAGCCTCGTTGTTAAGCAGATTTAAAACCGTTAAAGCGATGATCGTTGATATTCACAGAGAGATAATGATAACATTACTCAATTTGGTTTTACAAGCATCGATCAGAACCTGTATAGGTTGTGGCCGCAAACGTTCCAAGAACGAATTAGCGCGTTTTGTTTTGGCCGGCGAAAAAGTTGTGTTTGATCCGGCAATGCGCCTGCCGGGGCGTGGAGTTTATATATGTCCGGCAGAGGAATGTTTATTGAAAGGGATCAGTGCTAAAGCTTTAAGCCGGTCTTTTAGACGAAAAATCAAGCCTGAAATTGTTTCAGTGCTTAAATCTGTGATGATTAAGTAATGCTAAGTATAATGTGTTTAGGTGTAAGTGGGGTAAATAGCGTAGATGGCAAAAATTCGGGTACATGAACTTGCAAAAAAACTGGCGATAGATAATAAGAGTATTCTTGCCGCCTTGGAAAAACTCGGTGTTACTGGGAAGTCGCATTCTTCAAGTCTTGATGAGCACCTTATTAATAAAGTAAAAAGGGTTCTTTTAGGTTATGAAGTAGAGGCCGAACCTCAAGCCGTTCAAGCTCCTGTTAGAAAAAAGAAGACTAAAATAAAAGAAGATAAGCCCGAAGTCGAGGCGCCGAAAGCCGAGGCGCCTAAAGTTGAGGCTTCGAAAGTTGAAGAGAAAACACAGCTGAAGAAGGCGGTTAAAAAACAGGTTGAAGAAAAGCCTGCCACACAGGCACCTGTATCCAAGACTGAAAAGAAGTCAACAAAAAAGAAGGTTGTTATCAAGCTGGCCGAAGTGCAGGCCGCCGCCAGAATGGAAAACCAAGCACCACAGAAATTCGAAGACCTTTCGAAAATCCAGGAGTCGTTGGCAAAAGCGGTGTCAACAGCAGCTACGGCTTTGAAAAAAGAAAATATTGAACAGGTCGAAGAATTGACGACCGATAACGAGAAAACGGCTGATGAAGTTCGGAAGGAAAAATTGAAAAATCAACTAGCTAAAGAAGTTTCTAAAGAAAAACTCCAGAAATTCAGTGGCAAAACCTTCGAAACTCTTCAGCAAGTACAGACACGGGGAAGATCCTCAAGTGGAGCAGGGCTTCAGCCCACATTTCCCAGGGGACGTGGACGAAGACGTCCGGTCAAAGGTCGTAGACCCTCTTTTGCGCAGCAAGGCTCCAAGCAGCAAAAAAACGGCCCTACGGTCTCCACAGCAGCCCCTAGAAAAAAGGATATCAGGTTCCGTGAAGGCACAACGGTTAAGGAATTTGCCGAACTTATTGGTCAAAAAGTTAATGATATCATCAGAAGCCTGATGGACTTGGGGCAGATGGCTACGCTAAACCAGCCTCTGGATGCTGATGCGGCACAACTTATTGCAGAGAACTTTGGCATCAAGATAGAGCCGGTGGCTGTGGAAACAGAAGCAACAATAATTGCAGGGGCTGTTGACGACGAGGAATCTCTCAAGTCCCGCTCACCGGTAGTGACTGTTATGGGACATGTTGACCATGGTAAAACTTCACTTCTGGATGTTATAAGAAAAACGCGTGTGACCGAGGGTGAGGCCGGAGGTATTACTCAACATATAGGTGCATACCGGGTTCCTATCAAGGACCGTTACATAACATTTTTGGATACACCGGGCCACGCGGCTTTCACGGCTATGCGGGCGCGTGGAGCCAACCTGACAGATATCGTAATACTTGTTGTGGCAGCGGATGACGGTGTTATGCCGCAGACCATAGAGGCTATTGATCATTCTCGGGCGGCAGATGTGCCTATTGTTGTTGCAATCAATAAGGTAGATAAACCTGAAGCCAACCCGGATAAAGTAAAGGCGGAACTGGCCGAGTACGGCCTCACCCCAGAGGAGTGGGGCGGCAATACCATCTTCTGCGAGGTATCGGCCAAGGAGAATACCGGTATTGAGCAGATGCTCGAAATGGTTCTTCTACAGGCGGATGTGCTGGAGCTTAAAGCCAACCCGGACCGTCCGGCCAGCGGCACCGTAATCGAAGCGCGTCTGGACCGTGGACGTGGCCCGGTAGCTACAATGCTTGTACAGACGGGCACACTGAAAACCGGCGACGTAGTTCTTACAGGAACTATGTTTGGAAAGGTGAAGACCTTAAACAATGATACCGGTACAAAGATCGACTCGGCAGGTCCTTCGGTTCCGGTTGAAGTTATGGGTATTTCGGGTGTTCCATCAGCCGGAGATCCCTTTGTAGTGCTGGATGATGAGAGAAAGGCCCGCCAGATCGCTATGAGCCGTGAAGAGAAACAGAAAGCCAAGGAGATGCTACATAAGCCGAAACTCTCGCTAGAGGATCTTTTCAGCCAGATACAGAAGGGCGAAGTTCAGGATCTAAATATCTTGGTGAAAGGTGATGTTCATGGATCCGTGGAGGCTGTACAGAACTCTCTGCTTGAAATCACACATCCCGAGGTTAAGGTAAATATTATTCATGCTCTAACAGGCGGAATAACCGAAAGTGATGTTATGCTCGCCAAAGCCTCTAACGCCATCATAATAGGTTTTAACGTAAGGCCTGAGCTTAAAGCCAGGCATCTGGCGGAAAGAGAAGGGGTGGATATAAGGTTATACAATGTAATTTATAAGGCTGTTGATGATATAAAACAGGCACTGGAAGGCATGCTTGCGCCAACTCTGGTCGAAAAAGTTCTGGGTCGGGCCGAAGTACGGCAGACATTCCAGGTGTCCCGCCTTGGAGTGATAGCCGGCTCATATGTTTTGGACGGCATAATAAGCCGTAAATGCTCTGGAATTCGTGTTATACGAGACAACGTTGTAATTTACGATGGCAAACTGGGCTCGCTTAAGCGTTTCAATGACGATGCAAAGGAAGTTAATACTGGCTACGAGTGTGGTATCACGATAGAGAACTTCAATGATATAAAAGTTGGTGATATTCTCGAAAATTACATAATAGAATCTGTAGCCACGAAGTTCGAAGAACAAAACAGCTAACAAGGGTAACATCAAACACTCTTTTTATTGCTGTAGCCCCAGAGGGATATTCCGGCTTTTTGTCTGTTTTTTGCAGGCCTTGTCGATATAGTTGGTGGCATGACAGTTCATGCCACCTTATCCTTGCTGAAAATACTCAATACGGCAAAATCCGAGATTACTTGTTCTGAGTAAGTATACTCTTTAAAATAGTTATAACATTATTTTTGAAAGAATCAATATTATGATCAACCGCGTGCGGGTTTGTCATTATATTGCCGGCAATTATTAAAGTAGGTGTTTCGTCAACCTTGTATATCTTGGCCATATCCAGGTTTTTCTGAGCCTCTTGAGCTTTATCTCCTGCTTTTAGCCTGCGGCCGAAATCATGGTCAAGACCTATTTCACTGCCGATGCTCTCCAGTACATTAATATCCGCAATATTTTTCTGTTCAATCATTTGCGCTCTAAAAAGTGCTTTTTTCATCTGCTCGCCTTTTCCTGCCTCTTCCGCCAAAAGGTAGGCTTCTCCTGGTTTGGGAGATCCGTGCTCGCCCCAATAGATAGGGATAATTTTCCATATGATTTTTTTAGGAAAGTTTCCCTTTATCACCGGAATCGCTCTTTCAAACTCGTAACATGTATGACAGTAAAAACTCATAAACTCTATTACTTCAACAGTTTTGCCGTCAAATTTAAACTTTTCTCCTTCCAGTACGGTATGAATGCCCTCTATAGCAGGGGGCGTGGATTCGCTGGCCTTACAGGAAAACAACATAGGCAATAAGGCAAATGATATCATTAATACAACTATTTTTTTCTGCAACATTTTATCCTCCGTGTTTTTACTTTTAAAAAGTTAGTGTTTAATTTTTTTAAGGTAAATGGAATAGTTAAAATCAGGGCTGCTGCTTTTTGTGTGACACCTCAGGCAGACAGATTTTGTTACGGGCTTCATTCGTTTAGAATAGTCTAACAGGTGCTCTATACCCAGTCCGTGACAGGCTTCGCACTGTACATTTGAGAGCCAGGGTGTTGTCTCGGTACTCGAAAATCCGCCATTTTCCCTAAACCCGACGGTATGACATTCCAGGCACTCAGGATTTGCTGACTTACCCGCTTGTTCAAGGCTTGAAAATGCCTTGGCATGACGTGTTTTTCTCCAACTTTCCATAAAAGGCTGATGGCACTCTGCGCATTTTGAGGCGCCGAGATATGTTTTTTCTGTCAGAGGTTTTTCCATCTTCTTTAGCAGTTGAGCGACCTTAGTGTCATAATCAGTCATGAGACTACGAACTCTTTCATCTTCTATGCTGTCATTGCCTAGGGATTGCCAACGGTGCTCAAAGCCCAGGACACTTCCGGCATTATCTGCTTGGATTGTTAAAATGCCCAGCTTTTTCCCTTTAGGGTAACCGGATACAATAATTGTATTATTGGTTTGCAAGGGAACATTAATTATTTCACCTGAGGAAGTAATTATAACATCCCATCCATTTATAAGTTTAGCATCTGAAACCGAAAGACTGGTAAGTAAGATGTTTAGCATATCTTTACGGTGTTTTGCCGGTGCAGTGCTTATATTTATACTAAAGCCTGCTCGTTCTACTGTAACCGATTGATTATATAATGATAAGTTAGAAACAACCGGTATTTTATATTCACTTAAAATCTGCCGGAAAAAAACTTCCGGCAACCTTTTCTCCTTTTCAGAAAATGCGACTGCATCATACTGAATAAGGTTGAAGGCTTTCAACATGGCTTCTGTTTTCAACCTTCCCTGTGGCGTGTTCTTATCTGAGAAGTTACCTGAGTCCAACAAAATATATGGAGAAAGTTCATCTTTATGCTTCTTCAGATAGCCGGATGTCCTCGGCATGCCTCCAAAATCGGTCTTTGGCGAACAGCCGCATGGTTCAAGCTCGCCTTCTATGTTTCCGGTGTAAATAATGTTTATTTTCAGACTCTTGCCATGCACTACGGCCGGCAGCAGAATTAGCTGCATGAAAAGGGATATAAATATAAGGTTCAATCTCATGATTGTATCAATACGGATAAAATATGAAAAACAGCATGGATAATGCTGCCAGTATCCATAACCCTAATGAAACTTCTTTAACCCTCCCTGAGAACAACTTCACCAAAGGGTATATAACAAACCCTGCTGTCATACCTACACCTATATTATATGTGAAACTCATAAGAATAATGATACAGAAGGCCGGAATAACTTCGGTCAGGTCATCGAATTGTATATCTTTAATATGGGATAACATAAGCATGCCGACTATTATTAATGCCGGGCCATATGCATATGAGGGAATTACAGTCAGAAAGGGCGTAAAAAAAAGAGCCGTAAGAAACAGAAACGCCGTAATAACTGATGTTAATCCAGATCTACCTCCTGATTCTATTCCTGTGGCCGATTCAATATATGTTCCGGTAGTTGTTGTTCCTAAAAGGGAGGCGACTATTGTAGCTAAAGAATCACAAAGCATGGGTTTCTCAATATCAGGAAGGTTTTCATTTTCATCAAGCAGGTTAGCCCTGTAAGATAATCCTATTAATGTCCCCATAGTATCTACAAAGTCCATAACAAAGACTGTTAAAATAACCGCAAAAAATCCCCAGTTCAGCGCTCCTAGTATATCTAGTTGTAAAAAAATAGGAGTTATGCTGGGAGGCATACTGACCCAGTTGTCAGGCGTTGGAACCAGTCCTATAAAAAATGCGGTAAAAGTTACTGCAAGAATCCCTAACAGTATTGCCCCTTTTACTCTTTTAATCATGAGAATGGTGATAAGGAAGAAGCCGGAAAATGCTAGTATTACGGTTGGATCCTTTAAGTTTCCTACATGTACCGGAGCGCCATGCACCCCTAACCTTACGATGCCTGTTTCGTTCAAGCCTATAAAGGTGAGAAACAGTCCAATACCGACGACAAAACCTATTTTGAGGTCTTTTGGGATGGATACTGCCAGCCAACTACGTATTTTGAGGACCGTTATAATTGTAAAAAAGAGACCTCCAATGAATATCGCCCCTATAGCGGTCTGCCAACTATATCCAAGAACTTTTACGACGGTAAATGCTATAAAAGCATTTTCACCCATATACGGTGCTATTGCGAATGGCCTTTTGGCATAGACACCCATTGCCAGAGTTCCGAAAAAAGAGCTGATAATAGTTGCGACCATAGAGGGCCCAAATGGAATGCCTGCGGCTTCGAGTATTTTAGGGTTAACGATAATAATATACGCCATAGTAACAAATGTCGTAACACCGGCTAATACTTCCTGCTTAACACTTGTTCCAAGCTCATCAAGTTTAAAATATTTTTTAATTAACATAATTTTACCTTCTGTCGTGCCATGTTAAGAGTTGTAATTCTATCAAATACGCGCTGTTTTATGGTGGGAGGATGCTGTTTTTTGTGATAAATTGCTCAAATTCAGTTAAAGTCGCCTTGTGTATTTGACGATAAATGAAAAAAACTTTGAACTGTTTTTAACTCTGAATTATTTTTAACTAATTGATATCATGAGTGATTTACCTACCATAAAAGTTTTGATCATAGAGGATAATCCGGGGGATGCATCTCTACTGAGCCGTATGCTTTCAGAAGTAACCAACCAGAGCTTTGAGCTTGTTTTTAGCGACAAGGTATCTAAAGGGTTGGAGTATCTTTCTGAGGGCGGTTTTGGCGTTGTAATTCTGGAGCTTTCGATGGCGGATATTCCGCAACATGACATGATAGGCGTTTTTCAGACTCAATTTCCTCATGTTCCGGTAATAGTGATTACCGACCAGAATGTTGATGCTCACGCCTTCCAGGTTGTAAGACAGGGTGCGCAGGATTACCTGGTTAAGAACGAACTGGATGGCTTAATGCTGGCAAGATCCATACGTTACGCGATCGAGCGACAGCTGACGATCGAAGCATTGAGAGTTAGTGAGGCGAGGTTAAGCCTGATCATGCGTGGTACCAGAGACGGAATCTGGGACTGGAACCTATTGACAGGAGAGTTTTACTTATCACCACGCTGGCTCGAAATGATTGGATATAAGGAGCATGAGATCAAGAATAACTTTGTCGGTTTTCATAAGTTAATACATCCTGACGATTTGGGAGGCGCTCTTGATGCTTGGATTGGCGGCATGCAGGGAGAACTCGATTCATTTTCTGTAGAGTATCGTCTTCAAACGAAGCAGGAAGACTACATATGGGTTCAGAGCCGAGGGCTGGTGTTGCGTGACGCAAAAGGCAGTCCCATCAGGCTCGCCGGATCGAACACGGATGTCACTGAGCGTAAGAGGTTTGAGGTCGAACTCTTGAAAGCCAGGCACTCGGCCGAGGCTTCCAGCCGGGCAAAAAGTGAATTTTTGGCCAACATGAGTCATGAGATACGTACGCCGATGAACGGTATTATCGGTATTACCGACTTGTTGATGGAGACCGAACTGACCGGAGAGCAGAGAGAGTATGTGGAGATGCTAAAGGGATCTGCCGACTCTCTTTTATCTATTATCAACGATATTTTAGATCTTTCCAAAATCGAAGCTGGAAAATTTGAACTGGATACCTCCGCTTTCAAACTTCGTGACTGTATAAAGGATGTTTTGGTTATAGGTGCGGTTAGTGCATCAAAAAAGGGGCTGCAACTTACAACTGATATAGCTTCTGATGTGCCTGACTCGATTGTGGGCGATCAAGGATCTGTCAAGCAGGTCTTGATTAACCTTGTAGGCAATGCTGTGAAATTCACCGAAAAAGGCAGTGTGTCGATCTGTGTGAGCAGGCAGGAGTGTGGTGCCGGGTGGATTACCCTTCATTTCAGCGTAGCTGATACAGGGATAGGCATTCCTGAAGAACATCAGCGGAAGATATTCGATATTTTCACGCAGGCTGACTCTTCCACAACGCGCAAGTACGGAGGAACAGGACTTGGCCTCTCGATATGCTCCCGTTTGGTGCAGATGATGAAAGGGGAAATATGGGTTGAGAGTAAACCTGGAAATGGAAGCTCTTTTCATTTCACTGCAAGTTTTGGCCTTGTTCATGAAGCCGCTTCCGAGGCCCGGCAGGTTGATGCTAAAGAGGCGGATAGCGCTGAAGAAAAAAAGCCGGGTCTTAATATTCTTGTTGCTGAAGACAATTTTGTGAATCAGAAACTTGCTACCGCCCTGCTTCAAAAAGCGGGCCATAGTGTGACCATAGCCTCAAACGGCAGGGTGGCTGTTGATGAAATAGAAAGTAAACAATTTGATCTTGTTTTTATGGATGTGCAGATGCCGGAGATGGATGGATACCAGGCAACTCGCATCATACGGGAACGTGAGAAAGGGACGGAAGAGCGTATTCCGGTAATTGCACTTACGGCGCATGTTATGAAGGGCGACAGGGAGCGTTGCATAAACGCCGGAATGGACGAATACTTATCAAAGCCCCTTAAGAAAAAGGATGTACTGGATCTCATAGATAGACTGTTTCCAAACGGTGCAGGTAAATGAAACAGCCCGAACTAAAGAACTTTAATAGTGCTGAGAACTATGTCAGCCGTTCTTCCCTTCGCAATCAGTATATTTTGATACTCATGGCCATATCGATTTTGCCAACTATTTTGATGGGCGGACTGCTAATTCGCAGGTCTGAAGTTCAGTTTGAAAAGGATGCATATGAAAACGGTATTAACATTTTGCGTCAGGTGCAGAGCGATGTTCAGAGATATATCAATAAGTTACCAAGTGAAGCCTTGATGTTGGCACGTACCTACCAGGTTTTGGATTTGATAAAAGACCGTGATGCCCAGAAACCTTCGGCGGACGAAGTGACAATGAACAGCTCGAAAGAAGATGTCCAAGCTCTTTTTACAGCATATGCCGAGTCTCATTATGACGTCAGGCAAGTACGGCTGCTTGATACGTCCGGCCACGAGTGGATCAGGGTGAACTCCTTAAATGGAACGGCACAGGTTGTACCCGAGCATCAACTGCAGGATAAATCTGAAAGATACTATTTTAAAGAAGCGCTTAAACTTAGAAATGGTGAAAGCTATGTTTCGTCCATGGATCTGAATGTTGAAAATGGTGTTATGTTGTACGATGACCCAATGTTGAGGATAGCTGCTCCTGTATGGGTTGATGGACTGGTACAGGCCGTGGTCGTTATTAATAAAACACCGCTTGAGCTGATAGAACACATAGACCGTATTAAGCCAATGGGTTCACTGTTGCTTGCCGACTTATCCGGCAGATATTTTTATCATCCGGACCCTTCCAAACGGTGGGGCAGGCAGGGAGCTAATATTTATGAAGATTGGCCGCAATTAAGAAATGCCGTGGATAGTGGAGAGACCAACGTTCGAAGCGGAGACAGTTCTATGTTTTTTACAGAGGTTAAGCTGTTTCCAAGCAGAGCGCGAAGAAGTTGGTTGTTAGGGTTGGAATTTGATCGATCGGTTTTTTCAGCTAAGGCTGAAGACTTTACCGTGGTGATTATTGTATTGATAGTTGGTGTCGGAATAATAGCCCTGTTAACGGCACTTGTCATGGCCTCGTACCTGAGCCGCCCTGTTACGGCTTTGGCAAATGCTGCCCATCGTTTGCGTCAGGGTGATTTTTCGACGCGTGTGCCTGTAGAGCGCAACAACGAGCTTGGTGATCTTGAGTTAGCTTTTAATCAGATGGCAGGAGAACTGCAAGAACATACCGATCACCTGGAATCCATGGTTTATGAGCGTACTGAAGAGCTTCTTCAGGCCAATATCGCGGCCGAGGCAGCCAGCCGGGCAAAAAGCGAGTTTTTGGCAAACATGAGCCACGAGATAAACACACCTATGAACGGTGTTATAGGCATGGCTGAGCTTCTAATGGAAACCGGTATGACCGGAGAGCAACGTGAGTATATGGAGATGCTGAAGGATTCAGCTGATTCTCTTATGATGATAATCAATGATATCCTGGATTTATCCAAGATTGAAGCGGGTAAATTTGAAGTGGAAGAATCGGTTTTTGTACTAAGAGACTGTATAGAAGAGGTCATGAAGGCCGGTGAAGTGGAATCACTTAAGAAGGGACTTGAATTGAACTACGATCTGGCACCTGAACTGCCTGTTTCTGTTGTGGGTGATGCCGGGCTGCTTAAGCAGGTTCTAAATAAGCTGATGGAAAATGCAGTTAAGTTTACCGACAAGGGCGGAATCTCTGTTCATGTGAGTCTTCAGGAACGAACCTGTGAAGAAGTTGCTCTGCTTTTCAGAGTGACTGATACAGGAATAGGTATTGCCAAGGATTATCAAACAATGATATTTGATGTTTTTACACAGGCGGACTCTTCCAGTACGCGTAAATATGGTGGAAACGGACTGGGCCTTTCTTTATGCTTTCAACTTGTGGGCATGATGAATGGGAAAATATGGGTCGAAAGTGAGGTCGGCAAGGGAAGTACTTTCTTCTTTACCGCACATTTCGGTCTTCTGCATGAGACAGAGGATGAGAAGGCGGCAGAGTCTGAACATGCACAAGATATTTTGCAGATAAGTAAAAAAAGCCTTGATATTTTGGTGGCCGAAGACAATCTTGTTAATCAGCGTCTTACGGCCGGCCTGCTTCAGGGGGCTGGTCATAGGGTTACTATCGCTTCAAACGGCCGGGCTGCGCTCGATATGATCGGGCAACAAGACTATGATCTTGTTTTTATGGATATCCAGATGCCGGAGATGGATGGATACGAAGCTGTCAGGATCATACGCGAGCAGGAAAGTGGCACTGAAAGACATATTACTGTTATTGCGCTTACGGCACATGCTATGAAAGGTGATCGTGAGCGCTGTATCGAGGCAGGTATGGATGACTATTTACCAAAGCCACTCAGGAAAAGGGAGCTTTTTGAAGTTATAGAGAAATATTTCCCGGATACTGTGCAGGAGCAGCCCTCTGAGCCTGTACAGTCAAGTGGCAAGAATGAGGTGATCGACAGAGATGGAGCCCTTGCGCTTTTGGATGGAGACGAGGAGCTTCTGGAACAGATATGGGAAGCCTTTATTGAAGACCTTCCAAGGCGGCGTGAGGCATTTAAGAAATCTGTGGAAAACAACGATATAGTGCTTTTTGAAAGAGAGGCTCATTCATTAAAAAGTGTGGCCGGCAGTATTGGGGCCGGCTTGCTAAGGGAGGCGGCAATTCAGGCGGAATTTATGGCTAGAAACGGTATGTTTGAAAAAATATCTTATGCCCATAATGATATTATGCGTGAACTGGATAGTGTTATGAATTCTTTGCCCGTGTTTCAGCGTGGATGAGTGGAGAGATGTTTTTTAACCCGGCCGTATAGCTCTAAAAATGGGGGTGTGTTATGAGAATTTTAGTTGTGGAAGATGAGTTTATTACTCGCAAATTATTGTTGTCGATTCTCTCTATCTATGGAGAATGTGATGTTGCAGTTGACGGAGAAGAAGCTGTGCTGGCTTTTACTATGGCCCATGAAGAAAACAGACCGTATGATCTTATCTGCCTGGATATATTGATGCCGAATAAAGACGGTCATCAAGCGCTGAAGGAAATTCGTGAAAAAGAAAAGGTAAGAGCTATAAAGGGCCCGGATGAGGTGAAAATTCTGATGATGACAGTACTTGGAGACCCGGTAAATGTTTTCGAGGCATACAACAAAGGTGGTGCTACATCGTATATTGTAAAGCCTGTAGATAAGATAGCATTGATAGAAGAGATACATAAACTCGGACTGCTTGTAAAGTAAGTATACCCGGAAATATGAAAAACTATAAGCTGACGATTGCGCTGAATATAATTACACTTTTTCTGATTTTAGGCTTTACCGGATCTTCAGCTTCGGCAGAATACAAAATCAAATATGTTGGTTCATCAACCGTTGGAAGATTCATGGAAGATGCTGCGGTAACCTATTCTCATGCAGGCTTTGAGATAAATACCAAGTCCGAAAGCGGTGCTGGGGAAAGAGCCGTTGCAGCAGGCGAGGTTGATTTGGGAGGTGTGGATGGGGAGGTAAAGCCTGAAATTTTGGATCAAGGTGTAAAACCACACCTTATAGGAAAGGATGTTATTGCTGTCTGGGTTAATACTGAAAACCCGGTAACCGATCTATCCATAAGTCAGTTGAAAAATATATTTGTTGGAGTGACTGTCAACTGGAAAGACCTTGGAGGCCCTGATCTTCCGATCACGGTTTACCTGGTCAAGCCCCGGTCTGCAAACAGGAATATTTTCAGTGATACTGTGCTTGAAGGAGTGCCGTATTCAGATGAGGTAAGACAAAGGTTTTCAGGGAAAAATATTCTGAGCCTTCAAGCGGGCTCTGACCTGCTTGACAAGATAGCCAAAGATAAGGGAGGCATTGGGCCTCTGAGTTTTGCTCTTGGCAACGGACAAACAATGTCCAAACGAGTAAAAAAAGTTGATGTGGACGGACAGATCGCCTCTGTCAGTAATCCGGAATATCCTATTACCAGTCCCATTTATCTTATTACCAACGGTGAACCGAATCCGGCAACCAAGGAATTTTTAGACTGGACGGTTTCTTCGGATGGACAGTCTATAATCAAAAGATATTTTATAGGAGTAAAATAACCTAAGTTGAGACCGATTGAATACAACTTAAAGACTATTGAAAAAAACGATACTAAATGTAGGTGATATTGTTGTCTCCAGCGGACCTTCGATTTTAGAGACGATTCTTGGTTCTTGCGTTTCTGTCTGTCTTTGGGATGAACGGTTAAAGATAGGAGGGATGAACCATTTCCTTCTGCCGCAAATTAGTACCAATATAAAAGACCCTGCATATTGCGGCTCTGAATCTATAAAAAAACTGGTTGCTGAAACCCTAAAACTGGGAGCCAGTACACGCCGCCTAAAAGCAAAAATATTCGGGGGATGCAGGGTGATTAATGGATGCGAAAATACTTTTAATGTGGGGGGACAGAATGTCAGGATGGCAAAAAAAATATTAAATCAGTATGAAATTCCTATTGTCATGGATTTAACCGGAATGGATTACGGTATTAAACTGGTTTTTTATCCGGTTACAGGAAGAGCGTTTGTGAAAAAGATAGAATCTTTACCTGGGTCTGTTTAGTTATGAAGCAGTTGATATGATTAAGTTTTAGTGGCTTTCCTGCTCAATCTGTCTTTCAATCATAAATATATGGATATAAAGTTTTAAAAAACCGGCTTAACCTTGTTCTGGACTTGCAGAATAGAATACTGGAATCCTGGAAGTATAAACAGTTATAATAAAAACTACCTAGATGTTTAGGTTGAAGGCTGTTTTAGTAGAAAAATATTATCTAAACCAATAATACTATGCGCTATGCGCAAATTCCTGCGCGACTCATCAGGCTTTCTGTCTTCAGCCTAAATTAAAAATATCTAACTTGCTGCTGTAGTTAATTCTAAAAAACTATTTTGCCTGGAGGTGTAAATATGCCTGTCTATGAATATAAATGCGAAGACTGTAATAACAACTTTTCTGTGCTTCAAAGCATGAAAGCCGATGAAAAAGGTTCCGTCTGTACAAAGTGTGGCAGTTCCAATGTAAGAAAAAAGATATCCTCATTTTCCTGTTGCAACTCCTCTGCCGGACTTGGCGGTGGAACACCACCAATGGGTACAACAGGCGGAACTTGAGGCATCTCTAGCTGCTGAACAGTTGTTCAGTAAAAAGTAAAAAGGCCCTGTTTTGGAGAATTAGTTAATTAAATGTTTAGGCAACATTTCAGGCTGGTCAAGTGGGGTCTTTATGCCGGTGATATGCTGGCAACAAGCGCCTCTTTTTACCTGGCCTACTCTATACGTGCTACATTGGCCGGCGGTGACGGCTCTGTCTTTCCTTTTGAGCGCTACCGTTTTGTCTTTTTAATCATTCTGCCTGTATGGTCGATCTTGTTATCTTACTTCGGGCTGTATAAGTCGCAGAGGTTTAGGCCTATTAGAAGCGAGTTATGGACTATTACCAAAGCGGCTGTTTTAGGAGGTTTGGTTCTAAATACAGCCCTTTTCGGCCTGAAGGTAGAGTTTATAAGTCGTTTAATGGTTGTTGTATTTGGGCTTTCGAACATTTTTCTTCTGTTTTTGTGGCGTGCAACAGTGCGCTTGATAGCGAATTATGTAAGAAGCCAGGATTACAACTATAAAAATATACTGCTGGTCTGTACGGATGAGAAGGGCAAGGAGCTGGTTGAAATTATCGAGAATCACAAGACATGGGGCCTCAATTTAGTTGGTGTTGCCAGTGATAGTAGGACTTCCGGAACGTTATTTGGCTACCCTATACTGGGAAGTATCAACGAGATTCCTCAAATTATACACAAACAACCTGTAGACGAAGTTATGTTCTGCCTGCCAAAAAGCATGCTTGATGAGCTTGAAGACCTGTTTTTGCTTCTGGAAGATGAAGGAATTAATGCGAGGGTTATACTGAACTTCTTTCCGCATATTGTTTCAAGGGTTCAGCTTGATGAGTTGCATGGCATTCCGTTTTTGACATTTACGACGGTTCCCACGGATGAGTTCATGTTGACCGTAAAAAGGGCGCTTGATTTACTTATATCCTTTTTGCTGCTGGTTTTTCTTTCACCTTTGCTACTTGTAACTGCTGTTCTGGTCAAGGTTACATCGCCCGGGCCTGTTTTATTCAAGCAGGAACGTATAGGTCTGCATGGCCGAAAGTTCATACTTTATAAATTCAGATCCATGTACAAAGATGCTGAGAAGAGAAAGAGAGCGCTTCTTGAAAGAAATGAGATGGATGGTCCGGTCTTCAAAATGAAGAACGATCCACGAATAACACCTTTGGGAAGGTTTTTGAGGAGATCAAGCATCGATGAGCTTTTACAGCTATGGAATGTGTTAAAGGGGGATATGAGTATAGTCGGTCCGAGGCCTCCTTTGCCCGGCGAAGTTGAACAGTATGAACGCTGGCAGAGACGCAGGTTGAGTATGAAACCCGGCCTTACGTGTCTGTGGCAAATCAGCGGTAGAAACAAAATAGGTTTTAAAGACTGGATCAAGCTGGACCTGCAGTACATCGATAATTGGAGCCTGCTTCTTGACTGTAAAATATTCTTGAAAACAATACCTGTTGTTCTTTTAGGCAGAGGAGCCGGATAATAATTGCCGGCCATAAACTGTTTTAACAAAGATCTCGGTTTAAGCTTTATCATTTGAATTTTTACAATACACTCACGCTGTACGTCAATCTCAAGTCTTCAACTTACAGCCTAAAATCCCTAAAATGGAGGATACTATGTCGGACTTAAAAAAAATGTATAAAACCATGATGGATGATCATTTTCCTGACGAGATGTCAATATCCTTTGGTGAACAGCTGCTTATCTACAGGAAGAGAGTTTGGAAACTTCCTGACGCCGGTACAGGAGAATTGATAGAAAAGGGGCTTCGTTATGGTGAAAATCCCGGGCAGGAAGCGGCTCTGTATGAGTTGGTTGGTGGTAATTTGCAGCTTGGAGATTGCAAGTTCATTGCGCCGGGAAGCGGTCTTGTAAGTGCGATAAACGAAAATGATATGATCCAGGCCGGCAAGCATCCTGGCAAAACCAACCTGACGGATATTGACAATGGTCTTAATATTTTAAAATACCTAACCGGCAAGCCTGCTGCTGTTATTCTCAAACATAACAATCCATGCGGCGCAGCGCAGGCGGACGATCTTGTAGAAGCATTCAGCCGTGCCAATATGGCTGACCGTATCGCGGCTTTTGGGGGTGCTCTCATCGTCAACCGCCCGATGGATAAAAACACTGCCAAACTGGCAGCAGAAAATTATCTTGAGGTTGTGGCGGCGCCTGAATTTGAGGAAGGCGTGGTGGATATTCTGATAAAGCGTAAAAATCTTAGAATTATAAAGATCAGTCGGATCGACAGGCTCAGAGAGTATGCCACAAAGCGATTTTTGGATTTTAAGAGTTTGATAGATGGCGGAATTATTGTACAGCAGTCACCTCTTAACAGGATTCTGGGCAGAGATGATTTTATGCCGGCCGAGACTGTGTCCAAAGGGAAAAAATATAAAACCGAGCGAATGCCTACTGACCGGGAATACGACGATATGCTGTTTGGGTGGTCTGTTGAGCAGGGGGTTACATCGAACTCCGTGATTTATGTGAAAGACGGAGTAACTGTCGGCATAGGCACAGGTGAACAGGACCGGGTAGGAGTGGCCGAAATAGCAGTGCTTAAGGCCTATACTAAATACTCAGATGCTCTTTGTTTTAAAAAGTACGGTATTCCTTATAAAGCTTTTGAACTTGAAGCGGCTCAGGGCAAGAGAGACAGAGGTAGCCTTGATGAGATAGATCAGGAGACGAAACAAAATCATGGCGGACTTATCGGTTCTGTCATGGTGTCCGACGCCTTTTTCCCGTTCAGGGATGGTGTTGATGTGGGCATAAAAGAAGGGGTATCGGCTATAGTGCATCCGGGTGGATCAGAGCGGGACTTCGAATCTATAGAGGCATGTAACGAGGCAGATCCCAAAGTTGCCATGGTTTTTACCGGTCAACGGGCTTTCAGGCATTAGGTCGATATGAAGCATACGGTAGAAAATGCAATACTTGGGGCTGTCGAGACGCTTCTTAAAACAAAGTGGGAAATAAGCGAGCTTCCCCGTTTCGAGGTGGAAGCGCCAAAAAATGAAGCCCACGGTGATTTGGCAACAAATCTGGCCATGCTTCTGGCCAGGCCTCTTAAGAGAGCACCCCGCCGGATCGCTGAAGAGATTGTTGAAGAAATCACCGGGAACTCTTCTGATCTTTTCGAATCTGTTCAGATAGCCGGACCCGGCTTTATAAACTTCCGCTTTAGCAATGCTTTCTGGCATGAAAACCTATATAAAATCCTTCACAAAGACCGCTTGTATCTTAGGCGCAACATTGGTGAGGGCAGAAGGGTGCAGGTTGAGTTTGTCTCTGCGAACCCGACCGGCCCGCTTCATATCGGGCACGGCAGGGGGGCGGCTGTCGGACTTGCCCTTTCAAACCTATTGGAGGCTGCGGGATATAAGGTCGAACGCGAATTCTACATCAACGATGCCGGCCGCCAGGTGGGACTGTTGGGTCTTTCTGTCTATGTGCGCTACCAACAGGTCTTGGGTTCAAAAATTGAGCTTCCGGAAAACGCCTATCAAGGTGACTATATAGGCGAGGCAGCAGAGGCGCTCATAGCCGAAATAGGAAAGAAATACCTGGATGTTCCATTTGATAAGTGCGGAGAGGATATTACGGACTGGTCATATAGGCGTATGCTGGCCGAGATCAAGACGGATCTCGAGAATTTTGGAATCCGATTTGATAGTTGGAAGAGCGAAAAGTCTTTGTATGCGGCTAACGAGGTGCAAAATGCTCTGGATGCACTAAAAGAAAAGGGATATCTTTACGAACATGACCGGGCTTTATGGTTCAAATCAAGTTCTTTTCAAGATGATGACAAGGATCGTGTCGTGGTCAAACAGGATGGTGAGTACACATATTTCGCCTCGGACATTGCATATCACAAGGACAAGCTCGATCGTGGTTATGACTATATAATAGATATCTGGGGAGCTGACCATCACGGATATATTGCCCGAATCAGCGCTGTTTTGCAGGCGTTTGGTTACGATAAGGATAGATTCCAGGTTATCCTGGTGCAGATTGTAAGTCTGCTCAGAAAGGGGCTGCCTGTTAAGATGTCCAAACGTTCGGGTGAGTTTATAACACTACGTGAGGTTGTGGATGAGGTCGGCGCTGATATAACCAAGTTTATATTTCTTACTCGGCGTTCAGATAGCCACCTGGACTTCGATATCGAGACAGCCAAGCAGCAGTCGTCTGAAAATCCGGTTTTTTACGTGCAGTATGCGCACGCACGCATAAACAGTATATTTAGACAGGCCCCGGCCAAGGGCTTCAGCAACGTGGATCGCAACAACATGCAGGACATAGATGTCTCACGCCTTACAGAGCCTGAAGAACTGGGGTTGATAAGGAAGCTTTGCACCTATCCAATGATCTTTGAAGCTGCTGCGCGAGCCTACGAGCCTCATAGAATAACATTCTATCTTCAGGAGCTTGCCGGGCTTTTTCATTCGTATTACCGAAAACACCGTATCCTGGTGGAGGACGACCGCGAGCAGGCCCTTGCCAGGATGACACTTGCCAGGGCTGTCGAGATCGTTCTTCACGAAGGGCTTACGATACTCGGTGTTCAGGCTCCGGAGAAGATGTGAGCGTACCTGTTTGAACTTCTAAAGACGGATGGAGGGCGCCTGAGTTTTGAGTGATCATATTGTCACTTTTTCGAGTCGTTCCTTACGCTAAAGGTCCAGTTCACTTTATGCGACACAACGAAAAGACAATGCCACCTGTCCGGGATCTGATCCATAGTTATGTGCTTTAACATAACGACTTGTAAGTAAAGGTTAAAAAGCTGTCTGCCACATGCAACCGGCTTTGAATATGCCATGAGCCGCAAGCTTAAAAACAAAATCCAGGCTATTCTCAAACGCGAGTCCGGCACAGTTTTCAAGGACCCGGGCGGACGAATCAATATCGCCCTTGCATACCCAAACACCTACCGGGTCGGCATGTCTAACCTGGGTTTTCAAGGTATATACGGCTTTCTGAACTCGCATGACAATGTGGTTTGCGAACGTATTTTTCTGCCTGACAATAGTGATTTTGAAGAATACCGACGCGCTTCATCTCCGATTATAAGCATGGAGTCGCAACGGCCGCTTAACGATTTTCATGTAGTCGCCTTTTCGGTTTCATATGAAAACGATTATCCCAATATCATTCGAATCCTTGACCTGGCCGGAGTTCCAAGACGAGCCACCAACCGGACGGAACATCACCCGCTGCTGATTCTGGGGGGGATATGCACAGCTTACAATCCCGAGCCAGTGGCGGACTTCTTCGATGTTATCTTTATAGGTGAAGCAGAAAAAAGCCTTTCACTCTTCCTGGCATCCCTTGACTCAGCCGGGCTGCAACGGCGTTTACTGCTTTCCGAACTATCCGCTATAGAAGGGATATACGTGCCCTCACTCTACCAAGATATTTACGAAACCCATAACGATAAAGGCAACAACGCATTTCTTTATAAAACACCGATTAAAGAAGCACCCAGGCTGATAAAGAAAGGCTCGCCCGCAGACCTTGACAAAAGCCGGCTTGTAAGCATTATAAGCACAAAAGATGCTGAGTTTTCACAGATGTGTCTTATCGAGGCAATGCGGGGCTGTCCCTGGTCATGCAGGTTTTGCGTTGCATCGCACGTCTACCGGCCGGTCAGGTTCCGCAACAGAAAGGTTTTAAATGATATGATACAGGAGGCTTCCAAGCGGTTTCCAAAAATCGGACTTGTGGGGCCCTCCATGTCAGACTACCAGGGGATCGATGATTTAATACGCTTCGGCACAGTGAACTTTTCGATCTCATCCCTTCGTGCCTGGGGCAGAAGCAGAAAACTGATAAAAATCTTGGGCGATAAAGGCCAAAAAAGTCTTTCAATTGCGCCGGAAGCCGGATCAGAACGCATGCGCAGTGTCATTAAAAAGCATCTTACAGAAAAAGATATACTTGAAACCGCAGATCTGGTCCTTGCATATGGAGTATACCAGCTCCGCCTGTATTTCATGATAGGACTTCCGACCGAAACCGAATATGACGTTGATGCAATTGCAAAGCTTACCGTAAAAATCAGAAATATTCGAAAGGGAGGAACCGTTGTTTTATCCATAAGCTGTTTTGTCCCTAAACCCTTTACGCCATTTCAGTGGTTGGCCATGGATGAAGAGAAAAAACTTAAGAAAAAGCTGGCGCGCATCAAAAAACTGCTTAAAGGCGTATCCGGGGTTACAATTGTGCATGATCCGCCCAGAACTTCCTGTCTTGAGGCGTTTCTTTCAAAAGGTGACCGCAGGGTTTCAAAAGCCGTAGAAGCAATAGCCGAAAGTAAAGGGAAAAGCGGCGACTGGCGAAAAGCATCAATGCAGGCCGGAATCAACCCGGATATTTACGCCCACAGGAGAAGATCGTTTCAAGAGCATCTGCCGTGGGATTTTATAGACTCCGGAATCGACAAAACAGCCCTTGAACAGGAGTGCAGGAAAGCTCTTGGCCAAGATGTATTTTCTCGCTGAAGCTACTCGTATGGCTCTGCTTGATTTTTTGTGTTATCTTTTATGTAAGAAGCCTAAAAGAAACAGGCAGGAGCGCTAGAATAATATGTGGGAGTATACTAAAAAAGTAAAAGATTTTTTCCTGCATCCTAAAAATGTGGGAGAAGTGGAGAATCCGGATGCCGTCGGCGAAGTCGGAAGCATGGTCTGCGGTGACGCCTTAAAACTCACTCTCAAAGTGGATAAGGCCACAGACAGAATTATCGACGCAAAGTTCCAGACTTTTGGATGCGCCTCAGCCATTGCAAGCTCGACAGCCCTGACCGAGTTAATAAAAGACAGAACCATAGACGAAGCACTCAAGGTAACAAACCAGGATATTGCCGAATACCTTGGCGGGTTGCCAAAAGAAAAGATGCACTGCTCCGTAATGGGAATGGAGGCATTGGAGGCAGCAATAGCCGATTACAGGGGGGAAGATAAAAAATCCGTTGAGAAAAAAGAAGGTCTTGTCTGCGAGTGCTTCGATGTTTATGAAGATACTATAAGAAGGGTGGCGGCCGAAAACCACCTCACAACCGCAGAAGAGGTCACCTATTACACAAAAGCAGGAGGCGGCTGCGGCTCTTGTATCCCCAAAATAGAGGAAATTCTCAAAGATATGTGGTTTCCGGCAGAAAAACCAAAACCGCCCATCAAGCCCAAAAAACTCACCAATCTCCAGAAAATAGCGCTTATCCAGGATGTAATAGAAAAGGAAATACGTCCACGCCTTCAGGCTGACGGTGGAGATCTTGAGCTTATCGACATAGACGGCAATAAGGTAATAATAGCGCTTAGAGCTATGTGCACAGATTGCAAGATGGCCGCCGTCACACTAAAAGATATCGAGCAAAAGCTGAGAACACTTGTAGTTCCGGATATTGTAGTGGAGGCTGAATGAAAGAAAAACCTGTATATCTAGACAATAACGCAACAACCGCCATAGCGCCGGAAGTTCTGGATGAAATGCTCCCCTACCTAAAGGAGTTCTATGGAAACCCATCCAGTATGCATACCTTTGGAGGGCAGCTTCACAAAAAACTGGAGGAAGCCAGAGAACGGGTCGCTGCTCTGATAGGAGCGGAACCTGGTGAGATAATCTTCACCAGCTGCGGCACAGAAAGCGACAACACAGCAATAATGAGTGCTGTTGATTCCAGGCGGGATAAAAGACATATTGTCACCTCGTCGGTTGAACATCCAGCCGTCCTGAATTTCTCTAAACACCTGGCGAGAAAGGGGTATCGTGTCACCTTTTTACCTGTAAACAATCTTGGACAACTCGACATGGATGCCTTCTTCAAAGCAATTGATGATGACGTCGCCGTAGTATCTATCATGTACGCCAATAATGAAACAGGGGTATTGTTTCCTATCGCTGAACTCGGCGCCGCACTTAGAGACCGGGGAATTATTTTTCATACGGACGCTGTTCAGGCCATAGGTAAACTTCCGATAAATGTAAAGGAATTGCCGGTGGATATGCTTGCCATATCAGGACATAAGCTTCACGCGCCTAAAGGCGTAGGCGCTCTTTACGTAAGAAAAGGCACAAGATTTGTTCCTTACATCTTCGGCGGACATCAGGAACACGGCAGACGTGCCGGCACGGAAAATATGGCGTCTATAATAGGGCTGGGCAAAACATGCGAGATTGCAAAAACTCATATAGACGAAGAGGCAACACGTGTGCAGGCAATGAGGGATAGGCTGGAAAAAGCACTTCTTGAGAAATGTCCGCAAGCAAGAGTAAACGGTGACACAAAAAACCGCCTGCCAAACACAACAAATATCAGCTTTGAGTTTGTCGAAGGCGAGGCAATACTTCTTAGGCTTGATGAGCACGGAATCTGTGCTTCCTCTGGTTCCGCATGCTCGTCTGGCTCGCTGGAACCAAGCCATGTGCTAAGAGCTATGGGCGTACCGTTTACCGCTATCCACGGCTCCATACGTTTCTCGATAAGCCGCTATAACACCAATGAAGATATTGATAAAGTTATAGAAAAACTGCCGCCGATAATAAAAGAACTAAGAATATTGTCACCTTATGGACGATAAATATACTGTCACTCGGCCTTATCAGCACCAGAATCAGGGTCAACAACCTCCAGCAGATTATCCTTCCTGGCGGAAATCAAGTCTTCTATCGTATATCCGGACACACGCACGTAAAAAGGTGACTCGGAAGACTTTACAACATAGGAGTTCTTCTCCTCGTCCTTGGCTCCGGCCTTAAGAGTTATATCCGAGCCGTCCGAGGTTTTTATGACGATAGAGACAGACGGCTTCTCCATAGCGTAGGATTTCTGCTCCTGCCTGCCAAGGGGTTCCATCATGCGAATGGAAAGGGCTTTTCCAAGCAGTGTTTTCCAGGAAGACTGATTTATTTTTTCATCATCTTTAAGACTATTTAAAGTCCAGGAGCCGTCTCCACTTTTTTCGAACTCCAGTCTGCCGTGGCTGTTTTCAATTGTAATGGCCGACACATTGTCCGCCTGCAGATCAAGATACTTGTGGTTCATCCATGTGGCAACCTCCGCCCCTACCTCCCAGGCGGCAATATCTTTTGTAAGGTAGACCTCGTTTTGAATGCCGTTACGGATATGGACTTTTCTGTAGGCCGGTGAGGAACCGAGATAAAGCCTCTTAGGCTCGTCACCCGATACATACCGCATCTCTACCATGCGATTGTATTCATCCTCGGCAACCTTCAACCTCCGGTGGCTGGACTTTGTTTTTGCAACAAGAATTTTAGTGTTAAGAGAGGCAATCTTATCAAGCAGGCCATTGACCCTATCGTTATCAGCCGGGTAATTATCCTTGGAGGGAATCGTCCAGGATTCTCCGTTTTTTATCAACTCTAAACTCTTGCCGCCCTTAGATACAGGTTCGCTAAAAAGGGTCAGGCTGGTAATTCTGCCCTTCTCCAGATCTGCAAACAAAGGCTTTGGCTCTCCAGCGCTTGCTTGGGGTTTTGGCCAGTATACATAGACGACAAGGGCTGCTTGAAATAAAAGTATAGCCGCAAGAATTCTATTCAGTTTACTCATAACATTCATACCTCCCGCGGTTTAATTAATTTTAATCAGCTGCAGAGGTTTTTCCCGCCGCCGCCGGAAAGCTCCTATAAAGCTCACCACAATTAGTGCCGTAATGGCCACAGCATAATTTACGGCTTCCAGGGTGGTCTGGTACTCCCTGCTGGTAGGCTCTAACAAACGCGCGTGGGATTCCCGTGAGCGAATTCTTAACAGGTCTTCATCTTCAACAGACCAGTCTACAGTGTTTTGTAAAAACTGAAGGCTGTTAAGAAAACGGTCCTGACCTGTACTGCGGGATATACCCAAAATAGCATCGTTTATAAACTCGCCGCTTCCGATCACAACAAGCCTCGAAGACTCGGGCGAGCGCCCTATGGTGGCAAGCAGAGCATCAGACTGTTTGTTGGTAGATTCCACATCGGAGTTTTCGCCGGTTTTTTCGGTGTCTGACGAACCGGTAGGAACTTCTTTATCTTTGAAGTAAGAGTCAAAACTACCTGTAATGGCGATGGCAAGAGCCCGTGCTTTTGTTTCTCCCGTCACCTTAAACCCTGACCCTGGAGAACTGCTGAAATCCGGCTGTATATTAATGCTCCCCTCCTGGATCCAAGAGTCCGGGCTCGAACGAAGAAGCACAAATACATCGCTATCACGGTTTTTCTCTTCATCCACCTTTATGGGCGATACCCAGTTCATGGTTACAGCCGGCAAACTGGAAACAACCGGGTGCTCAGCAGCCATTCCATCGCCCCGCACATCCACGAAAAACGGATAATTCACCTGTCTGACTTCACGCACCTGGAAAGCGCCTATACGGCGGATAACCGGTACTGGAAAAGGCTCATTCCGCTTATCCAGAACCAGGGCCTTCTGAATATCAACGCCGTAGTTAAGCAGCATATCTTCAATACCATCCTTAACCGGTTCAACAGAAAGTCCACCGCCCCTGAACGACTGGGGGGCAAGCCGGTACCTGCCGGCCGCGACAACAACAGCACCGCCGCGCATAAGATACTGATCCACAGCGTAGCGCTCGCGGTCCGTCATGCCTTGAGGCGCAAGCAGCACCAAGACGTCAATATCCCCAGGCACTCTTCCGGAAGTCAGGTCCAGATTCTTTAGGTTGTAATTCTGCCTTAGTTGTTGTTTAAAAAACTCATAGTTTGAAACCTCCTGCTGTCTTCCAAAACGAGGATCCTGCGCCGGTTGCGGCGGAGTCCAAAGACCAACGGTCTTCAGAAACCCTGATGCACCACGCTTAAGCGCAGCTTCTATTTCGTCACGCAAATCGGCCTCAGACATGCCCGCAGCAGGATAGATCCTCTGCATATCATCCCCAACCTGAAGCAACAGGTGCAGATAAAAAGTTTTGTTCGAAAACAGGGAAAACGCCATGGGCTGAAATCCATAACGCTCCGCAATGGCCCTGCGGTCCATACGGCTTCCCTCGGCATCCGGGTTAATCTGCTCGAATACGAATTTTCCTCCGGACTCTTTAATGAATTGACCCGCAACCTTTTCTATAGCGCTTGGCAGACCGGAAAGCTCCTCAGGAAGGGTATCAGGAGTAATAAAGGCTGTGAGTTTTATTTCTTTGTCTATGTTTGCGAAGATCGAATCCACGCTTTGAAAACCGTATACAACTTTTTTAATCGACCGCGTAAGATCGTATTCAAGATTTCTAAGTTTTACCTCCGGAGTACCGCCCCTCTGCAACTTAATATCTATAAGATCCCGGAATCCTAAGGTCACATGCTGATCACCGTACTTTATAAGAATATCGAAATACGAATTCACCACCGAGGCCTCGTAACGGCCTGAAACACGAAACGGCACCGGTTTTATTCCATAGTTTTGGTTCGCCTCGGCCTCGAGCTCCTCATCTTCTCTAGGATCAACGAACTCCACTTTAATCATACCGCCTGAGGCGACCCCGTATTCCTTTATAAGATCACGTATGCCCGGCACCAGAGGAGCAAGAAGTGGATGTGTTTTGTCACTGAAGTAGCCACGAATCAAAAGCGGCTCAGTAAGGTTCGAAACAAGATCCCGTGTAGTTGGTGAGACACTGTACTGCCGGTTTTCAGTCAGATCAAGACGAAGCCCGTGCGCCGGAAAAATCCAGATGTTCACTGCAAGCAGATTAAAGCCGGAAAGTATCAGGGCCAGCATAGCTCCGCGCCTATAAGGCGCTGTAGCCTGGCCTGTGCTCCAGCGTTTTTTATCAAGAAACACAACATTCATAGCCAGAAAAAAAGCTGTTATGGAAACATAATAGACAATATCCCTTAGATCGATTACACCGCGTTCAATGCTTTCAAACCGGCTTCCGGTACCCATGGCCCGAAGAATCTCGCCCGGCCTGTTGCCTGCCAGTCCGGCTATTTCTCTGGACCCGATAAGGTAGAAAATTCCACATAAAATAACGGTTGAGATAAGGGCTATGATTTGGTTGTCGGTTCTGGAAGACACGAAAAGTCCGATCGAAACATAAGCCGAAGCCAACAGTACGGCGCCAAGATATCCACCAAATACCGGACCCCAGTCCAGATTTCCAAGAAGCGAGGCTGTCACCGGCAAACCCATGGTCAGCAGTAATGCCACAACCACAAGACCTAGAACCGCCAAGTATTTTCCAAGCACCAAGTGGCTTATCCTTACAGGCAGAGTCAGAAGAACCTCGAGTGTCCCCATCTTCTGTTCTTCGCTCCACTGGCGCATGGTAAGGGCCGCAACCAGAAAAATAAGCAGAGTCGGCATCCAGCGAAACAGTGGACGCACATCCGCGATGTTTCTGGCAAAAAAGGTTTCAACCCAGAAGAAGCTAAACAAAGTGGCCATAAGAAAGGCGCCCAGAAAAATAGCCGCCATGGGCGAGCCGAAGTAGGAGTTAAATTCCTTTCGTGCAACCGCAAGCATCCTGCTCATACCGTAACACCTCCCTCCTGCACGGCAAGTTCGTTGAATACCGATTCCAACGTTCTGACCTCGTTCTTTAACTCGGTAAGCCGCCAGCCGCTCCGGCAGGCAAGGTTATAAACTTCAGGGCACATATCACCGGTACCTGCCCCACCCTTAAGCCGGTAAGAACTAAGCCCATCCTCCGTAGAAGCCAGGGATTCAACACTCTCAACGCCTGGAATTTCTTTAAGCGAGGAAACAACATTACCCGGAGCATCCGAAATGGTTACAACGGCTCCTGCTTTTGTCGAAAGCTCGGATAAGCGGGCATACGCCTTGATTCTGCCGTTCATAATTATGATCACCCGGTCACACGTGGCTTCCACCTCGGAAAGTATATGCGTGGATAGAAGCACGGTGCTTTTACCGGCAAGACGCCGGATGAGACGGCGCACCTCCATGATTTGGGTGGGATCAAGTCCGCTTGTGGGCTCGTCAAGAATCAACAGCCCGGGCTTATGCAAAATGGCCTGGGCAAGGCCGACCCTCTGACGGTATCCCTTGCTCAACTGGCCTATGGGTCTGGTCAAGCGGTCGACAAGACCTGTGGCGTAAACAGCCTCTGAAATACACTCCAGCCGTCTGGCTCCATTTATGCCACGCAAATCCGCTATAAGCTGTAAATAAGACTGTACGGTAAGCTCAGGATACAAGGGGGCGTTCTCCGGGAGGTAACCAATCTTTTGTTGAACTTCCATCGGAGATTCAAGCACATCCAGTCCATCTATTACCGCTGTTCCGGAATCCGGCTGCAGGTATCCTGTCAGGACTTTCATAAGTGTGGTTTTTCCGGCTCCATTGGGTCCGAGAAGTCCGATAACCTCTCCGGTTCCAACGCTGAATGTCACGTCGGAGAGGGCCTTAACCGAGCCATAGGCCTTAGTAAGATTTCGCACATTAATCATAATCTTGCACCTCTTACCAACGGAATGAATGAATTATATTGACTAAAATTATCATAATTTACTTTTTTTGATTTTATTTGTCAAGAATACATTATCAAAATCAAATTAAACCGGCTTGTCGTCTGTCGTAAACCGGTCAACCCGGGGATTTAAGAAAGCAGAAGCCGGGTAAAAATTGCACTAGGCAGGTAAACTCGCCCAAAGCTTCTGCCGACATAAGGATATAGAGCGTTTATCATGTCTACCATTATCGGTATTACAGCAGGCATGGCCCTTTTATTTGCGGCTATAGTACAGCAGGGTGGTTTCTCTGTGTTTTTCAATATCCACGCCTTGATGATCGCATTAGGTGGAACCTTTGCCGCTACATTCATCAGCTTTCCATTACCCCAAGTGATGCGCACCTTCGGCATTCTCTTTAATGTATTTCGTTCTGATGTTGAAAGTCCCCTTGATTATATCCGTCAGATTATCGGCCTTTCCATCAAGGCCCGGCGTAACTCGGTTCTCAGCCTTGAAGAAAACGCCAAACTTGCCAAGCATAGATTTCTCAGGGTTGGGCTTGAAATGGTGATTGACGGACATGAGCCGGAAACAATTCGAGAAGTGCTTGAAACAGAGATAGAGTTCATGATGGACCGGCACTCTGCAGGCGCAAAAATCTTCCGTACAGCGGGCCGTTACGCCCCAGCCTTCGGGTTGATAGGCACGTTAATAGGTCTTATAGCCATGCTTCGCGCAGTAGCCGCCGGAGGCAATAATGTAAAGGCGATCGGCTCAGGCATGGCTGTGGCTCTGGTTACCACCTTTTACGGGGCACTTCTTGCCAACCTTTTTTTCTATCCGGTAGCTGAAAAACTGCGCTCAAGAACCAGTGAGGAGATACTTCTTGGCAGAGTAATTCTGGATGGTGTCTTGCTGCTGCAACAGGGCACAAATCCAAGAGTTATAGAGAAAAAGCTGAATGCGCATCTGCCGCCCTACATGCGCCGGCAGTATGATTTTCAGGGGAAAATAGAATGATAAAAAAACTTTGGGAAAACAATCCCGACGACAGCGGCTGGCTGGTTACCTACGGTGACATAATGACACTTCTACTGTCGTTTTTTGTTCTTCTGTTTGCTCTTTCTTCTATGGATGATTTTTTGTATAACGAGATTCTTATTTCCCTAAAAGAGTCTGTAGGATTCAGTGAAAGCAGGCTTACGGCTGATAGCAGGGTTATTCCAACAATCGAGCGCATTATAGAACTGCAAGGCTTGGCAAATAACGTGGAAGTGCTGGCTGAGCGAAACGAAGTGAGAATTTTTGGGACTGACAGCGTCTTTTTCGAGGCCGGTTCAGCCGATATTCATCCTAACGCCGCCCTGTTTCTTAAGGCTGTAGCCGGTGTAATAAAACAACTTCATCATTCAGTCCAGGTGGAAGGACATACAGACGACCTGGATAGCAGCCAAGGCAAGTTTGCTTCCAACTGGGAGCTTTCCACAGCCAGGGCTGCCGCCGTAGTAGGTTTTCTTGAAAAGGAAGGAGTAGAACCAGACAGGTTGTCGGCTGTTGGTTTTGCCCAGTATAAACCACGGTATCCACCCACTCCGGAAAACAGAGTCAGAAACAGAAGGGTCGAAATTGTGCTTAAATCCCGGAAAATATAACTATTGCCAAAATTATTTTTTGAGCAAACAACTTACATCACCTTTTTAAATTCCATGTCTCACTGCCGTAGCGTTTAACTTCCAGTGCTCCGGCAATTCTCTCTTCTTCAAGACTTAATCGCTCCTTCCTGAAATTTACTCCAAAGGTGCTTTTAAAACCATACTGCACCGCAGCCGCAAGCTCGTCAGAGGAAAGCCCGGGAACGAAATCTCTAAGCCCTGCCATTTTTTCTCCAGCCGCAGCCATTGCCCGTTTTCTTGCAGTTTCAGACCTGAAAGACAACAAGCTGTAAATATGGTCATGGTTTAATTCCAGCGGTATGGATCCCTGCTGCATCAAACCGCTTGACCAGCGTTTCTGTGCGCTCCCTATAATTTTACGGCCATCAACAGCAGCCTCGGCAAAACTTAATGACTGAAAGCAGACAGGGTTTCTGCCGGCATTTATTCCAGGTCGGCCTGAGGAGCGCACAGAAGATATTTCAGCAGCTATTCCAAGTCTGTTAAATCCGGCAATAAAGGCCTTACTAAGCAGCTTGTATGTTTCATGCAGGTTTAATGAGGAAAAAGGGGATTGAAAAGGCGATGAAAAACTGTATGTAAGCTCCTGCCTGCCATGAACAACAGCACGGCCACCCGTTATTCGGCGCACTACATCAATATTGTTCTGCCTGCAACGCTCAACATTTACCTCACGCTTAATCTGTTGGAAATAACCTATGGTTACAGCCGGACCGGACCAGGTATAAAGACGCAGGCTGGGAGGTGAGAGCTTTTTTCTGACAGATATTGAAACAGCTTCGTCAACCGCCATGTTCCTGGCAGGCCCGGCCCGGCCGTCTATTATCAGTCGCCAATTCATAATATTCTTAATCAAAGGGGGGCAGGTCTACACACTTGACATTTCTTTTGTTATCATTACCGCATTAGAAGGCTTTCTCTTTCCAGTAACCTCGCTGTGGGCCGCTAGAGCGGCTCCCTATCCCGATTACTTGCCTATACAGAAGTCTTTAAAAATCACGTTCAGAATATCGTCTGCCGTGGTAACTCCAAGTATGTTATCTAGACCTTCCAGCGCTTCACGAAGGTCAAGTGACAGGATTTCAGGTGGTTCACTATCCTGCTTCAAGCCGTCTATAAACGCATATAAGCATTGTAACGTTTTTTTAAGAGATGTTTTGTGGCGTATACGTGTGATTGTAGTTCCCTCTGTTGTGGAGTTCTCTTTAATTATGAGACTTCTTATTGCTGATTTCAGATCTGCAGTTCCCTTGTTATGTAGTGCAGAAACCTCAACATGGGTTAACTGAAGACCTGAACAAGCCAATGAAAAGGCACCGGGAAGATCCGTCTTGTTCAAAACTATCAGGGCCTTACTGCTGTTTAGCAGGTCGAGTAATTCAAGGTCGGAATTATGCAAAGGCATTGACTTATCGAGGACAAGAAGTACAAGTTCCGCTTTTTTCATGGCTTCACGGCTTCTTCGCACGCCCTCTGATTCAGCAAGGTTATGGCTCTGCCTGATTCCTGCCGTATCGATAAGACGGATGGGAAGCCCGTCTACGCTTATGTTTTCCTCGATGGTATCCCTGGTTGTTCCGGGAATATCGGTTACAATCGCCCGCTCTTCGGCCAAAAGCATGTTAAGAAGCGATGATTTTCCTACATTTGGACGGCCGATGATAGCCACAGTAGCCCCCTCTCGGAGTATCCTTCCTTTGTTGTAAGTTTCTATCAGGGTTTCGATTTCGCAAGCAAGTGACGTTGCCTGGTTATAAAAACTCTCAAAGTCGAACCGTGGTATTTCCTCCTCTGGAAAATCTATATAAGTCTCCAGGTGAGCGGTAAGTCTTATTAGCCTGTTTTTAAACTCCCCGATAGTTCTGCCTAACCTGCCTCCAAGCTGATCCGATGCAGAGATAAGGCTTCTGTGGGTTTTTGCCTGAATGACATCCATAACGGCTTCGGCCTGGGTAAGGTCTATTCGTCCATTTAGAAAAGCCAGCAGAGTGAATTCTCCTGGTTCAGCCGGTCTGGCTCCTCTGTCAAGCACTGTCTGAAGCACTTGTTGCAATGCTGAAGTTCCACCGTGACAGTGAATCTCCACCACATCTTCCCTGGTGTATGTCTTAGGCGCTCGCATATAGACAGCCAGTACTTCGTCAATAGGGGAGCCGGACTCGTCGATTATATGTCCGTAATAAAGTTGGTGTGATCTGAACCGCTTGAGGGGACTGCCTGAGGGACTATGAAAAATACTGCGAAGAATAGCGAGTGATCGTTTCCCGCTTAGCTTAATAATCCCTATCGCACTTTCGCCCGGAGCCGTGGATATGGCGGCGATTGTATCATTGTGCCTCTGCACTGGCCGGTACTGCCTTACGGTTTGTGAATAACTGCTGAATGATTCCCAGGATATTTCCGACTGTCCAGTAAAGAACCAGTCCTGAAGAGAGATTGAAGAACATAAAAGTAAAGATTATAGGCAGGTATTTCATCATTTTCATCTGGGCTGCTTGTTGACCGGATGAAGGGTTTGGCGTGAGTTTTTGCTGAAGAAACATGGTAGCTCCCATAATTATAGGCAGAATACCCAGTGCTGAGCCGCCTAGGAAGGGTATTGCCTCGGGAAAGTGTCCAAACAAGGTATCCGGAGCTGAAAGATCGGTAAGCCAGGCAACAAACGGAGCCTGTCTAAGCTCTATAGAAATAAGAAGCACTTTATAGAGAGCGAAAAAGACAGGAATCTGAAGCACCATCGGCAAGCAACCGCTTACTGGGTTGACCCCGGCCTCTTTGTAAAGCTTCATCGTTTCGGTCTGAATCTTCTTGCTGTCGTTTTTGTATTTCTGCTTAAGCTCCTGCAGCTTTGGGTTGAGCTCCTGCATTTTCTTCATAGATTTCTGGCTTTTATTCATCAGTGGAATAAAAGGAATTCTGGTTAGAATAGATATAAGAATTATGGATACTCCGTAATTACCCGTTACTTTATATAGAAGTTTAAGAAACCAGAACAGAGGGTGGGCTATAAATGACCAGAAACCAAAATTCACAATATCCTGCAGACCGACCTGTTTTAGCATATCGTACTGTTTAGGTCCGGCGTAAAGCGTGAACTTTGAATCTTCGTCATTGACTGTGTATGCAATTTCGAGTTTTTCGCCGTTTTTCCAGACTTGTGCAGCGCCTCTGCCTGATTCGGGTTTCAAGGCTGCGGTGAAGTATTTATCTTCTTGCGCTATCCATCGAACATCTTGATTAAACTCAAGGGTTCCCTCATCCAGGTCTGACAAACTGAAGGCTTCCCTGCTCGTGCCTTGTAACAGGGACGGTCCAACGTGCGTATACATTGCGGCCGCATTAATGTTTGGTATGCCGAAGCCGTCCCCAATCGCCAGTTGATACGAGGGGGCTCCTTTAACTGTAACCGCCATATCTATGCGATACGAATCAAAGTAAAAGGTAAAGCTTTTTTTGATAAGTAGGCCTGACTTATCCTTGTAAGTAAAAGTCAGGCTTTGAGTATTATTCCCGTCAAATTCAACAGAGTTCCGATCTGTGCTATAGATAACCTTTGACGGAAGGTCTGCACGGGTGTCGTTTATTACTATAGACATAGGAGGCAGAACGCCGGAAGCGGGACGTATAAGACGGATGGGTTTTCCGAAGTCATCGGTATATTTATTCAGATCCCACTTAATCGCCGTAGCTCCGAGAGTTGTAAAAACGGCATGGTAGAGTTCTGTTTTTACCTCAATTTTCTGTTCGGTCAGATTTTGTTCTGAGGGAAACGCCTCTTGCGCCTCTGGCGCGTTCAAGTCTTTCTCGTACAGGGGCTTTTCTTCTTTGGATATAGGCTGTTCTTCTGCTTGTCGCTGTTCATTCATCCTCTGCTGTTGCTGGATCTGTTGGCCAGGATTTCGGGGGGGAGGCGCAAAAAAACGGCTCCACAAGACCAGTACTGCAAGTGAGAGGGCTGCTGCAAGAAGTGCTCGTTTTTCCATATTAAGTTTTTTGTTTTTTTAAAGAAAAGTTATTTTTATCTTTATATTATGTTTATTTTTACTTAAGTTACCGGAGTTTATTTCCGGCAGTTACTTACTTTACTGGGTCGTGTCCACCTTCGTGAAACGGGTGGCATTTTAGAAGACGCTTGACTGCCAGGATGCTTCCATGTCCGGCTCCATGCTTGTTTATCGCTTCGATTGCATATTCGGAGCAAGTCGGCACAAACCTACAGCTTGACGGAAGAACCGGAGATATTAAATTCCTATAAAACTTGATAAGGATTGTTAAAAGAGTTCTCAAGGCCGTATACGTTCGAAAAGATTTATAAGTGAGGTTTTTATCTGTACAAGTGTGTTGTTACAAATAGGCTTTCTAGCCATAAGCACCAAGTCGTATCCGGACTGAAAACGCTCAGGCATCTCATTGGCAGCCTCCCTTAGAAGCCGTTTAATACGGTTGCGGACCACTGCGCCTCCCACCTTTTTGCCTACGGCGATGCCAAGTCTTGTGATTTCCTCTCCGGTTTTAAGATAATAAATCACTATACCGGCGGAGACTACAAAACGTCCATCACGAAAAACCCTTTGAAACAGGCTGGATTTCCTTAAACGCTCAACCGTTTTCTACCTTTAGCCCTTCTTCTCTTCAGGATCTTTCGTCCGCTTTTGGTGCTGGAACGCTCCAGAAAACCATGCTTACGCTTTCTCTTGATATTGTGAGGACGATATGTTGTGTAAGTTCCCATAAGACAAATAATATAAGAAACTAGACAATATAAGTCAAGTACCCTTGCAACTCTGTGTCAAGCTAAAATAGAAATGTCCTGTTCTTACCAAAATAGAAATGTCCTGTTTTTATGTTTGAACCCTCAACTCTTCACAAAGATAGCGTTAAGTTTGGGAAGCGCTTCGATTGCCGCTTTTAGGCGCAGACGAAAAATATCCTCACTGCTCATCCTGGATACTTTATGAGGGGATAGACCCGCAGGGGGCAGGTCTGTGTTATAAATCATCATGGCGAAAGCTGACCTGAAAAGACTTTTATCCGTCATACCGATCGTTTCAGCCTGATTTATGAACTCCACCCATACTTCCCACATCCTGTCATAGAGGGAAGTCTCCTGCTTTTTGCGGTAACCGGTAACTGTTTGACTGGTTGGTGCATCAAAGCCGGCGCAGGCGTTTTTTGAAAGAAGAACGTACTTGAAACCGTTATGAAATAATTTTCCAAGTGGAAAAAGACGGCATACAAGGGGACGTACGCTATAAATCGAGCAGGCGTTGTTTTTTAGAAAGGGGCAGACATTCTCACGGTTTATTGTAACCAGAGGGAATCCATTGCCTGGATCATATGATTCTTCAAAATAGTCGTCATCTAGGATATCGTATGATATGCCTGTGAATCTACTTATGCGGTGTATCTCAAAAGGGCTGAGAACCAGGGGATGCCCTGTTGTGCAGCACCTAAGATCGCAAGCTTTCGGCACGCATTCAAAACAAAACCGGCCTGACGTCATATCTAGTTCTGGGTTTTTTATGTCGATATTTCCTTTCCTATGATTTTCTTTTTAAGAACGACAAATTCAGAGTCGTTGATTTTTCCCGTCTCTTTTAACCTAACTAAGCGCTCCAGGCTGTTTAGCGGGTCATCTTCTTTGCGTTTTCCGCGAAGATTGGCCAGTAAAGAATTATTCTGTTCAATAAGCTGTGCCCGTCTGTAAGCATTTCTGATAGTCACCAGCATTTCATCCATGCGGAATGGCTTGGTTACATAATCGTAAGCTCCTTCCTTAACAGCTTCCAGTGCGCTTTTGATGGTGGCATAAGCGGTAATGATGACTACGGAAGTATCGGGATCAAGGGACATGGTTCTTTTCAGAATTTCCAGGCCGGTTGCACCTGACATCTTTAAATCAGTGATTACCAGATGGAATTGCTTGTGAAGTATACTGGTTAAAGCCTCATTTCCGTCAGCAGCTATTTCCACTGTATAATTTTCACGGGTTATTATATCTGCAAGCAGGTCCCTGACACTTTCATCGTCGTCCGCCACCAGGATTCTGAAATCTTCTTTTTTCATCTTAGCCTCTTACAACTATTAAGGTTGAAGTTACTATACGCGGGACAGTAAGCCCGCTTTGGTGGAGACAATTATATCAGATTTATGTTTGTCTGGGCAGTTAACGGATGATTGTTAATTTTTTTATCAGTTCGTCCGATGAGATAAAACATCATGCCTAGGACGAAAAAACAATCAAGCAAGAGCGGGGCCGGGTTATCATCTAAAAAACTGAAGCAGCTTCATGCCCTGGTCGGCAGAATTGCGCCGATCATGGATATAGATCTGCTGCTTACCGAGGTCTATCACCAGATACTTGTGCTTTTTGCGACGCGTGACGCTGCCGTGGTTCTAAACGACATCGGTGAGGTGAAGGGCTCAAACTTGCTTATGCGTGTAAGAAGAAGTGATGGGTTTAAGAGTATTCGGCTGGATACAGGCCGCCCCGGACTTGGACAGCACATAGCAGGTTTTGACGGTGCGGCCGTTATAGACGACATATTCGAGGTGGATAATATTCCTGCGCCGCCATCGAAACGGATCACTGCAAATATGCCGCGTTGTGTACTGGGTGGCCCGCTGATTGTTGATGGTATGTGCAAGGGTATTGTAGCTGCCGGACGCATTAACTCCGGTTGTTTCAGCGCTGAGGAACAAACCCTTATGCGGTTATTTTTGGACCATGTGACGATAGCGGTTCAAAATGCATTTAAATACAGGCAGGAAAAACTCTCAAGTCTTGAGTGGATAAAAGTTGTGGACGCTTTGAACGATGGTATATTTGTTCATGATAGCTCCAACAAGATCCTCCGTGCCAATCGCAGATTTGTCGAGATGTTCGGCAAAGGACTTGGCAGTGTAACCGGTATGGACTGTTCCAAGCTTTTCTCAAGTAACGGGGAAAGCGGATGCCCATACTGCAAACAGAAAGACTCCTTATCCGACAACAAGCCTGAGTTGCTGTCGGCTGTTTCCAGTTGTTCCATCAGGGATGAATCGAACAATATTCATAGCGTTGTACATGTTGTAAGAGAAGGGCAGGATGAAGTTAATGGTTTAGGCAATGACAGTCTTGAGGCCCTGGGAGGATTGATCAGTGGTGTGGCGCACGAGGTGAAAACTCCTATTACCGGTATTATCGGCTATAGTGAACTTGCTCTTGATAAGGTAAGGGAGAAAAATCCTGCGGACGAAAAGATAATGCATTATTTAAACAGGATACACTCCGAGGGTAATAGGGCGTATAGAATAATCCACGATCTCTTGTACTTTTCCAGAAATCATCAGCCGGAAACCGGAAGGGTTAAGGTGACAGAGCTATTAACCGGGCTTTTCGATATAGAGGCGCGCAGACTTAAGAAACACCATATAAAGCTTAAAAAGAAGATGCTGGAAGTGCCGGATGTCTGGGGAGACCCCAGACAGATACAGCAGGTATTTGCCAACGTATTAAGTAATGCGATTCAGGCTTTAATGCTTGTCGAAGGCGGCGGTGTACTCGAGGTTGAGACGTCGGCTGAAGTTGAAAGTGTGCTGATAACGGTCAGGGACACAGGTCCGGGAATCAGCCCGGAGGTTAGGGGCAGAATATTCGATCCGTTTTTCGGGGTTGAAGGTTTCAGCGATGGAATAGGTTTGGGGTTAAGTGTTGCTTTTGGCATAGTAAATGCCCATGGAGGAAAGATTTCCGTAGGCGCTCTGGGAGAAAAAGGCACAGAAGTTTTGATCCGTCTGCCTGTTAGAAGGGATTCGGTTGACAAACATGCACAACTTCAAGTATAAATACCTTACCAACACGGGCGGTTAGCTCAGCTGGGAGAGCGCAGCCCTTACAAGGCTGATGTCACAGGTTCAAGCCCTGTACCGCCTACCACTTTTACTGTGACACGACAGAGGCTTGATCCATGTGCAATTCTTAAACTGCACTATATAAACATAAAAACTAATGCGGGGGTGGTAGTTCAGCTTGGTTAGAACGCCGGCCTGTCACGCCGGAGGTCGCGGGTTCGAGCCCCGTCCGCCCCGCCATTTCCTTATTCCTTTTTTTAAAAAAATAAAAAATCATACTCCAAAGTGTCGTTTTCTACTTTACGCCCCCTTAGCTCAGTAGGATAGAGCACAAGTTTCCTAAACTTGGTGTCGCAGGTTCGATTCCTGCAGGGGGTACCAACCGCATATTTTTAAATCTTTCACCCGTGTCGGGCTTGCCTGGTTCAGGTTATGGGTCTTTCGGCCGAAAATATAATTGTGAACCAAAAACGCTCAGACAGTCGCTTGGTCGGCTATGCCATGCGCCTGAAAACCGGCTTTTGCTTGGTGGGGCTAATAGTGGTTTTATCCGGTTTTTTCAGCGCTTTTTTTATCAGGCCTGCCGAGGCTCTTGCCTCATCCACTGAGGCGCTTGACGTTGTTCTTGCGATTGATGGTTCTGGAAGTATGAAACGTAATGACCCTAAAAACCTTAGAAAACAAGCGGCCAAACTTTTTATATCTCTTTTGTCGCCCCGCGACAGGGTTGCTGTAGTAGGCTTCAGCAGTAATGGAGATGTTCTGTCCGGTTTTAAGAGTACCGGTGATAAAACAAGTAGTGAGAGGCTTTTTCGTGTGATTGATAAAGTATCTTCAAGCGGTCTTCATACGGACATACTTGATGCTCTCGAAAAATCCCTGGAGTTGCAGAAAGCCGAACCCAAGGCAGGTCAAAGCAGAATCGTGATACTTATGACCGATGGAAAGGTTGACACAGGAAATTCAGAGCGTGACACCCAAAGCGTTATGAGTCTCAGGCAAGAAATTGCCGGTAAGTATAAGGCTGCTGCAACAAGAATATTCAGTATAGCTTTTACCGAAGAGTCCGATATTGAACTACTTGAGGAGATATCGTTTAAAAGCGGCGGCTCCATGGCGGTTGCCAAAACCAGCGATGATCTGCATCGGATATTCATTCAGTTTTTCGAAAGTCTTAAGAAGCCTGAAGCAACCCCGGTTAAGGGAAATACTTTTTTGATAGACAGTTCTGTGTCCGAAGCTACACTTATCGCAAAAAAAGCCTCGCCGGATGTAGAGGTTCAACTTATCACTCCATCCGGAAGTGTTGTAAAAACATTCAGGGAATCAAGCGAGTTTAAAAGGTTTTCGACAGGAGCTTACGATCTGCTTACTATGAGGCGGCCGGTTCAGGGCAGATGGAGCATCCGCTTCAGCCATGGAAGTGGCAACAAGGTTGTTCTAATTACAGACCTGAAGCTTGAATCTTCCATGAAAGAGCCTTTTTTATCCAAGGATATGCATTTGCCGGTGGAGGTTTATCTTACGCAGAACGACGAACTTCTTAATGAAAAGGATATCCTTGAGTCAACAAGGTTTTCACTTACTGTTTTTGGACCGGGTGCCGAGGATGTAAAGACGATTGAGCTTTTTGACGATGGCAAGGAAGGAGACAGGTACTCTGATGACGGAATCTTTTCCGCAGTGATAGGTCTTAATGAGACAGGTGATTATAAGCTTATGGCCAACGCTGAAGGAACAACGTTCTCCCGTGTTAAGGAAGCCGCCTTCAGGGTGAACGATTGGTGGTTTATTCCGACTCTTAACTACATTATGACCGATGGCAAAGGCTTTGTTGATGTGCGTCTAAGAAGCCGCGGTGAGTTAAGGGCTGAAGAAGTAACCCTTGAGGGAGAACTAAACGATAATGAAAGCAATATAGACCTGAAGTTTGTACCGACTCCTGAGGGGTTCAGGGCTTCTCTGAGCAGGCCTCTCAAGGCAGGTGCCTACGGTGTAAGTTTAAGGCTAAAACAGGTTCTTGAGATTGGTGCATGGATTGAATACCCGGAAATGGAGATTGAAGTTTCGGAGGCGGTTGCATCTATTTCGACCGAAAATGAGGCTTCTGATACCCCTCCTTCCGTATCTTCCGGCTGGGGCCGTGCGCTGGCACAATTTTTTGTAATAAATATTTTAGTTGCTGTTTTTGCCTCGGTTTTGATATACAGGCGGAAATTGCAGAATATATTCCAGGATTTACTTAGGAAGAAAGAATAGTGATCGGTGTTCCGTATCTCGTACTGCTTGGTTTGATAGAAGTTGTAGTCGTCCTTTTTGCGGTTGTGGTTCTGCTTGGAGTTAAGCTGCGGAAAAGTGAGTTGTCCGTATCTGAAGATGAAGCAGACAATGAGCCTGCCGATATTGAAGCTCTTAAAGATAAAATACGTGTTTTGGAATCCGAACTTGAAGAGGCTCGGGCCGAATTGTCTGAACTGCAAACAGGGGAAAATTCAGAGGAAGATAAACTGGCAGATATTGAAGCCCTCAAGGAGACAATTCGTGGTTTGGAATCTGAGTTGGAGAAGGCTTACGCTGTAGAAAAGTCTTCTCCCGACGAGGAATCCCCTGAGCCGGATATGATAAAAGAGGCTGCTGAACCGGACAATGGTGAGAATGTATCTGCAACTCCCCAGGATGTTGTTCTTATGAACTCTCTCCAGATAAAAATTCTCCGTGAGCAGCAGGTGGAGCTTGCAAGCGTTCTGGAAACTCTCGAAAATACTGACCAGGGATCAGGCGCTCAGGAGACGGCAGAAGAAGTTGCCCGGTTGAAAGATATCGAGCAGAATATTTTAGGAGTTATTGAAGCCTTTGAGAAGGAGAACTCCGCACTTAAACAGTTGATTGAGAGTTGGGATAGAGACACCGACCGGGAAGGGGTGGATGAAGAGCTTGCGGCCAGCAGAATACGGATTGCCGAGCTTCAGGAGGAGTTGAGTAAAACCAGGGAGGAGATAACATCTCTTGAGCACGAGTATGATGTTCTTTTTAAAAAAACCAACGGATAAAGGAGGATTCAAGTGTTAGAAGGAATGGCTGAGGGTATTTATACTAAAAAAAGTTATGGAAAACTGGGGGTTGGAATTACCGCTAAGGAGTCTTTTGTAGAGACGTTCTGGTTTCCTTATAAAATGAGCGATGGGTTTGTTGAGGTGATGCTGGTGACGGACAACCTTGAACGGGTCCTTAATTTAAAGGAGAAAATCTCTATCGAGAACTTTCACAAGGAGTATACTTTAAAGGAAGGCAGTAAGGCCCTTTACGATAAACTTAAGGAGTCACTCTCTCTTTCCTGATTCACATCTTCTGTTGCCTGTAACCTTTCTGTTGAAAGACTGCTTGCGGTTTGCTTTTTTGTAATGTATGCTTAATGAATAGAATTATATTATAGATTAGTAAATCCTGACAGCTGCATAAATTTTTATGTTGAGAGCGTTTAAAGGCTGTTTTTTAGGTGCAGCCGGAGCACTTCCCGGGTTGGCCAGTAGTTATACGTGAAGTTTGTAAAACGTGGGAATATGTCTAAAAAGCGTGGTTTGCACGCAGAAAATACGATTTCAATCTAAAATTCATGCAGCTGTCAGGTTTACTTGATGATGTTTTAAATTTTTTTAAACCCTTCAGCCTAAAGACCTGAAAAATGTACAAAAAACACTTCGGCCTTAAAGACAAACCTTTCAACCTGACTCCTGATCCGGCATATCTTTATCTTAGTGGCTCTTGCAATAACGCACTGGAACATTTTTCCTCCCTGATTTCCGGAAAAAACAGGCTTGTTGTATTTACCGGAGCAATAGGTTCGGGGAAAACAGTACTTTTAAGGTCATTTGTTAAGAAAGTCTCTGCTGAAACAGAACTTATACATTTTAATTATGCAGGCGATGACCGAAGTCAGTTTCTGCAAGTCGCCCTTCATGCTTTTGGAGCCGGAGAGGTTGATTCGGCTGCTGCTGACCTGGGTTGTCTTCGTGATGAATTTAAAAAACTTCTGGCTGGCAAAATCCGAGAAGACGGCTGTCTTGTATGCGTGATAGATGAAGCTCAGAATCTTGGTAAATCCGCTCTTGACGAGGCCTGGAGGATGTTGGATGTCGAGATTGACGATCGTCGTCCTGTGCGTATGCTGCTTGCGGGGTTACCCAAACTCCAGGAACGTGTTAAATCATTGAAAAGAAAGGATTCTGCTGACAATGGGATTGTATCGTACCATCTGGAACTGCTATCCGGAAACGAGGTTGCTGAGTATATACGGCACAGGCTATCTGTTGCGGGTTTTCAGGGTGCATCCGTTTTTTCAGATGACGGAGTAAAGGATATCGCACGTGTATCAGAGGGAACGCCGAGGTTAATTAACATAATTTGTGATTCCGCCCTTTTGAACGCTTATTTTATGGAAGAACGATCTGTTACCCCGGAAATACTGAAAGAGGTTTTCCAGGATCTTTTCTATAAAAGCGGACTCATGGATAGGAGTATTTCTTCGTCGTCAATTGAATTGTTATCTTCCGGCATAAAGAGCGCGAAAAATGTTGTTGCAGATCCTGCCGACCTGCATGCTCTACGGCAAGGTGATGGCGGGATTGTGACCAAAGCTTATTATCGCGAAGTTACGACTGGATCAGATACGGAAACTGCGGAGCCGGAACGTCCGGACCAGGTTGCAGGAACCTCAGAAAAAACAGGTGTGCAACTGTTGGATAGAATTATAGATTTCGCTGATTCGCTTACCGGCCTTGGAGTCTCCAGGGATGCTGCTATGGATGCTTTCAGGGATTACGTGGGCGCTGATAAGCCTGGTGAGAGATCTATTGAACTGGATTCTGACGATCTTCCCTTGTCGGTGCTGCTTCTTGAAAAAAATGCGCGTATGAAGATGCACCTGGAAAACAAGTTTCACGAGGTGGGTTTTAACCCTATTGTTCTTACAAGTTCGGGTGATCTTTTCGAAGTTCTTAATTCTGCCGATCCACTGGAAATTCAGGTTTTGGTAGCGGATGCTGGTTATTTTATTGAAGATGGGAAAAACAATAATTTCGAAGGATGGGACGAGTTAAAACGTATACGGGCTGATTATGCGTACCTGCCCTTGCTGATTACATCCGTGATGCCGCTTACGACTGTCCGTGCAAACTTTATACAGGTCGGGATACCGTTTCTGCTTCACAAGCCTGATTTGGGCCGTATGGATCTCTCCATGGTCAGGCGTGAGTTCGGCAGGTTTTTCCAGGAGCTTTATGGAAGTGTGATCGGAATACATTCCATGTTCAATGCTTTTTACCGGAGGGTTTCCGGTGTTTAAAAAGATTTGTTTTTAAAACCAGTAGGAGGAAGAAAGTAATGGAGAATAGGCAGAGGATAGGTGAACTTTTACTTGATCTCAATATTGTCAGCAAGGAGGATCTGAACCTGGCAATCGAGGAGCAGAAACGTACAGGAAAGCGTCTTGGAGCAACGTTGCTCAAGATGGAAATTCTTTCCGAGGAGGATCTTGAGTATCTTCTGAGCAGGCAGTTGAATACGCCTTCCATTAATCTTGAGAACTACTCCCCGACACCATCGCTGTTATCCATCATACCAGAGAATTTTATAAGAAAGCACCTTGTTCTTCCAATACAGCTTGAGGACAGGATTTTAACCGTTGCCATGGCTAATCCTAAAGATCTCATTCTTCTGGATGATCTTACGTATATAACAGGGCATAAGATAGCTCCGGTGGTCACGGGTATTAGCTCCCTGGAGGAGAAGATACGGGAACTATTTGATAAACCGGTCAGCTGGGAAGATTCTCTTAAAATACATGAATCAGCCGACCTTGAGATTATCAAGGGCGAACCTGGAATGAGTGATGCCGACCTTGAAGAGGCGCTCCAATCAGCCGAGGAAGCACCTGTTGTCAGGCTTGTCAACGCGGTGATTCTTGCTGCTATAGATCAGAAAGCCACTCATGTTCATGTGGAGCCGGGCGAGGATAGCTTCGAAATAGACATCAGGGTCGAAGGCAGGCTTAAACTGCTTGCAAAGCCGCCGATTAAGTTGCAGCAGAATTTTATTAATAGAATTAAAATTCTAAGTTCGATAGACATCCTTAAAAGACTTGTGCCGTGCGAGGGCTATTTCAGGGCGAGATCCCGCGGCCAGTACTACGATATTGATATTGCAACTATGCCCTCTCTCTATGGCGAAAGGATGGTTTTGACATTTCAGCAGCCATTTGCCAAGGAGGAACTCAGGCTTGGAAAACTTGGTTTTGCTTCGGATACCCTTGATAAATTCAAGGAACTCTTGTCACGCTCCCGCGGGTTTATTCTTGTTACAGGGCCAAGCGACAGCGGAAAAAGTTCTACGATTTATGCGGCTTTGAACTACCTGAAGACATCGGAAAAGGCAATCTTCACATTCGAGCGAATGGTAAAAAACAGGTTGCCGGGAATAAGTCAGGGACAGTCAAACGAGAAGGCCGGTTACAGCTACGAAAAGGGGTTGCAGTCTGTTTTGAGACAGGACATGGATGTTCTGATGGTTGGCGAGCTGATGAGTCGTGAAGCAGTGATCTCGGCACTGCATGCTTCACTTTCTAAGACGGTTGTTTTGGGACGTCTTTTATCGAACGAGTCTGTAGCCAGCGTATCTACTATGCTTGATATGGAGGTTCCTCCTTTTCTGCTCCATTCGTCGCTTACGGCGATTCTCGGCCAGAGGCTTATTCGCAGGCTTTGCCAGGAGTGTATCGAGGACTATGAGCCTCCGGGAGATTTGATCGACGAACTTCGGGAACTCACAGGCAACTCAGCGCCTAAGTTGTTCAGAAGCTCTGGTTGTCCGGCATGCGGCCTTACCGGCTACAGCCAACGTATTGGTCTGTTTGAACTCATCATACCTAACGATGAGTTTCGGGATGCTATCCTTTCCAACGCCGGTTTAAGCGGGCTTGAAAAGGCTGCAAGCACCATAAAGTACCATACGTTTCGTCAGGATGGACTCATAAAGGCCGCAGAAGGGTTGACCAGTTACGAAGAGGTTTTGAGAATCGCCTGAAGGCGGACACTCAGGCATCCCTCCTTACGAAGACAAGTTCAAAATTACGTAGGGTTTTGGTCCGCGTCTACGCCCTTTGTCCCTAGCTTTTGGCCTCAGTTGTCCGATCTGAAAATCTAAACGAAATGGATTAGTAACCTTTCGTCTTTCTATGCCCCTGTGCTACCATTAATACCTTCACTATGGGGTTTTGGTCAGAGATAAAAGAGGATTACAAGGCGGTTTTCGAGCGGGATCCTGCGGCCCGAAGCCCTCTTGAGGTTATTTTTTCCTACTCAGGGTTTCATGCGGTGTTGGTCTACCGTATAAATCATCGTCTTTTGCGCCGGGGTATACCGTTTTTTCCACGTTTTATTTCTCAGGTTGCAAAGTTCCTGACCGGTATTGAGATTCACCCCGGGGCTAAAATTGCTCCTGGAGTTTTCATAGATCACGGAGCCGGCGTGGTTATCGGAGAGACCACTGAAATAGGTAAAAAATGCCTGTTGTACCAAGGCGTGACACTTGGAGGCACCGGCAAAGAGCAGGGAAAACGTCATCCGACCCTTGGCGATTACGTTGTGGTCGGTGCCGGAGCTAAGGTGCTTGGCGCTATAAGGATCGGGGATTTCGTT
>Ga0256830_1000047_pt1 | contig 103606 bp, 75 predicted proteins | sample 128326metaG_FD_190537 | JGI IMG/M metagenome (GOLD analysis project Ga0256830, IMG submission 190537) | Hydrothermal vent microbial communities from Lau Basin, Pacific Ocean - 128-326 | ecosystem: Environmental > Aquatic > Marine > Hydrothermal vents | place: Pacific Ocean: Lau Basin...
AAGTGCTGAAACGGACCAACCCACTCCCAACGAACCCGGAGCTGCCGGTGGCTGCCTGATCTACCAACCGAGGATGACGCGGTCGGTTTCTTACACCACCTTGACGGACGTGACCCCCGTGAGCCCCCCTTCCGCTCCCTTACCTTGTGGTGTAGTGTGACCTTTGAAACGCGTACCCCGCGCAAGGCCACTGGCATACCAAAGCGCCGGCGCCTTGTGTGAGGAGGGAATGTGGTCATGAAAAAGCGGTCGTGGCACGGGGCCCTAGTCGCAATAGGGATAGCCAGTCTGCCCTTGTTGGGAGCGTGCGCGGCATCCTCCGGCGACGGTGATGAGGTCGGCGGGTCCGTGGGGGGAACCGTGATGGGCACCGTCGACGTCTCAGGTCTGGGGCGGCTGCCGGGAATCCGGGTCACTCTCGGAGATCAGGTTTCCACCCTTACGGATGCGGAGGGCGCGTTCCGTTTTTCCTTCGTGCCCCAAGGTGTGCACGAGGTCACCGCCCAGTACCGGGCCTACCGGTACTCCGGCACCGCCTGGGCGCGTTTGGAAGGCGACGGCGTGCCCGTGGTGAACTTGACCCTCCAGCCCAACTCCGCCGTTGGCAAGACGGTCGGGGTGCTGACACCGGAGGATATTCCCGGGGTGGACGCGATCAACATTCAGGACGTGGTCGGCCACGAAGGCATCGTTGTCCTTTGCGACGTGGAAAACGGGTTCGAGGTGGTCGACGTGTCCGACCCAACCGCGCCCGCCCTCATCGGGGGCGTTTTGGGGGACCGCAACTGTGAGGCCGCGGCCCTCGACTGGCCCCTTTTGTATTGCGGTTGGAACCTCACATCTTTGCAGGAAGGGGGAGTTGCGGTCTACTCACTGGCCGATCCGACCAGCCCGGTGAAGCTCGGCGAGGTGGTGACGGACAACCGCGTGTACGGGATATCGCTCGATGGCACGGCTCTGTACGCCATCGGAGACGCGGCGTTCCAGGTGTACGATGTGACGGATCCGAAGGCGCCCTCGCTCCTGGGAAGCCTTCCCATGGCCGGCGAGGGCGTCGAGCATCGCAGCGGCTACGCTTTCGTGGCCACGGACGGCCCCGTGCTGACCGTGGTGGACGTGCGAGAGCCGTCCAGCCCCGTGGTGGTGTGGCGGTCAGCCGAAACATCGAGCGCGGTGGACTGCGCCATCGACGGCACGTACGTGTACGTGGCCGCAGACAGGCTGTACCAGTACGACGTTCGCGACCCCACCGACGTGCGGCTCGTAGGCGTGATCGACGCGGGCGACCTGGAGGCACAAGGCGCGGGGTTGGGGAGTGGCCTCAACCTGGAAGGGCTCTCCGCAGCCGGCGGAAGCGTGTATCTGGGGGCCATGTTCGACGGGATGGTAGTGGTGGACTACAGCGACCCACACCGCCCCCGGTTCGCATGGCAGAGCGACGGGATGGTCCCGTTCGCGATGAACGTCTATGTCAACGGTGCTTACGCCTACACCGCGAGCTGGACGGAAGGCCTGCGCGTAGTGAGGAGAAAGTAGCGGTCGCGGGCCACCGCCGTCTCTGGACGGCGCTCTCTCCTATCGAAGCCGATCTTGCCGATCCACGAGCACAGCGTGGGTGAGCACGTGCCGGGCCGTGCGGAAACTCAACACGGGACGATCGTCGGTGTTGAGAGGAACCTCCCCGGACAGGTCACGCACGGTTCGCGGCCCTGCGTAGGCCTGTCGGATCGCTGCGGGGAGGCGCGAGGAAGGGGCCCGGCCCCGATCGGGGGCGAGCAGCAGCAGATCCCCCCGTTGAGGCACCCAGAGGGACCATTCGGGGAAAACGCGGGCAAAGGTGGCCTCGAATATCGCCAAGTCCCTGGGGGCCGTTCCGTATGTCTGGAACCACTGGACCAGCAGCCCGCCCTCCGCCAGTCGGTCCCGGCACATCGCCAGGAACTCCCGGGTGAACAAGGCCCAGGAAAACCCCACCCACGGGTTCGAGGGCTGGGAGACAATGATATCGAAAGGCTCTCGGCCCGAAGCGAGGAAGTGGCGAGCGTCATCAACGACCAGGGTGAGCCGTGGGTCCTGAACGGCCCGGGCGTTCACGCCTCTAAACCACGGAGCCGCCCGTACAACCTCGGGCGAGATCTCTACGCACACCACCTCCCGGACCGGGTAGCGCAAGATCTCGTCAACCGTCTGACCACTTCCCCATCCTATGACGAGCACCCGCTTCGCATCGGGCTTCAGCGACATGGGTAACCGGGCCAGCATCCGTTGGGTTGGGCTATCGAGCAACGTGTTGGAAGCCGGCTTTCCATCGATGATCAGATAGCGTTGCGCCCCCTGCTCCACCACCAGTACCGTGCCTATTGGCCCCTCGATCACGGCCAACAGCTGTGAGCGTCGCGCGGCTGCCACGGCTCGCATTGGGGGGGAGACGGCAAGATTTTTTGCGTATCTCGGGGCCGCCCAGTACACTCCGGAGTGCACCGTCAAGGGCGATGGCGACGGGGCGGCGACCAGCAGCAGTACCGCCGACACCGCCAATGCCAGGAACGGCGTCGGTACGCGCCACCGGAGCTTCGGCAACAATGCCGCACCGACCAAGACATACCCCCCCGCCATCGTCCGGTACGCGCCATCCACGCCCACCTGCCCTACGAGCAGGCTGTTGACGATCACCGGCCCGAACACCGCCCCCAGGGTGTTCGCCGCCACCAACACACCGGTCTGGTGCCCTCCCGGGCCACCGACGGGAGCTGACATAGCGAGCACCAGGGGGAAAAGAGCCCCCAGGGCAACGGCCCCCGGGTACAACACCACCATGGCACACAAGCCCTGGGCCGTCAGCAGATCGCTCCATTGCACCCCTGCCGGGGGCAAAAGATCGGCCAGCCACACCACGGTCCAGGGAAGCACGGGCAAGGTCCACGGGAGAAGCGCCAGCAGCCCGGCCGCTGAGGCCGCGATGGAGGAAGACCACCGCGAGGCATTGGGGGCCACACGCGCGGCCAGCAGGCTTCCGGTACCCAGACCCAACAAAAAAGGCACCACCGTGCCGGCCAAAGCGTAGATGCTGAGCCCCATGATGGGGGTCAAAGCCCTCACGGCTGCCGTCTGCAGGCCGAGCCCCAAGAACCCCAGAGAAAAAGCTATGACGATCCACCGTACGGAGGTTCTCGCGTGGTGAGCTGGGGCTGGCGGGGATGAGGGCTGCCCCCGCGGCGCAGCTCCGCCCACGCCGAGGAACAGACCCGCCAACACGACGGAGGCTGCTGCGGACCAGCCGGCACAGGCACGGGCGCCCAGGAGTTCCAGCCCCAAGAACGAGACGAGCACGGTGCCGGTGGCCGCACCCAGGATGTTGAGGCCGTAGAGCAAGGCCAAGTGAGGTGCCCGCCCGCCGCCGCTGGGCAGCACAGCGGCCAGCACAGGAAACATGCCACCCACTGGTGCGGCCACGAGAACCATCACGACAAACGCCATGACCCGGCGGGCGGCCGGAGAGAACCACGGGGGCGCGGGGATGACGGGGAAGAACAGCATCAAAGCCAACCCCGTTACCCCCATCAGCACGTGGAGGGCAGCGAGAGCCTGGCCGGGCCTCCTGGCCCCATACCAGCCCCAGCGCCCCCCCAACCATGCGCCGGCCGCGAGCCCCCCCATGTACCCCGACAGCAGAACGGAAACCGCTGGGGCGGATGCGCCCACGGCCAGCTCCAGGGCCCGGAACCACAGGATCTCCAGGCTCAGGGCCACCACGCCGGAAGCGAAGTAGAGCGCTCCAGCAATCCGGATGTCCGACAACCCTCGCCCCGACCGCAGCCCCCAAGTGGGGCGCATGGTCGACCTCGCGGAGTGAGTAGATGTAGGAAACAAGGGTGTCCGTCCCCGGTCCTGCTTCGCCCTCGGGAGGAAGTACCGGCTCATCATAGGCGGGTCAAACGGGCCCGTGCACCGCCCGGACGAGATTCTTGCCCGTTGCCCCCGGTTCCGTGGGGAACTCCGGGGAGCGATCCCCCCCTCCGTCCGTTTGGGGAGCGCACGGGAGCCCAACCGGAAAGAGGGCCGGCGAACCGCCGACCCTCTTTCCGAACCTCGTGCCGTGCTTCTTCAGCAGGGATGCACGGTGGAGGTCCCCACGATCTTGGGCTTTACATAACGGACTTTTTTCATGGCATCGCTCCTTGGTTTTAGGGGCAGTGACGGATGATCGGTGACGAGTGACGGGTGACGTTCCCCCGTCCCAACGTCCCAACGTCCCAACGTCCCAACGTCCTAACGTCCCAACGTCCCCAGGTACTCGTCCTTCCACACGTCCTCGTCGATCTCCACGTACCCCAAGGTGTCGCCGAGCTCCACCCGGTCCCGGCGGCGCTTCACCTCTCGGACGAACATCCCCTTCTCCGGCGACGCAAGCGTCCAGGTGGTCTTGCGGCCTTCCAGGATCACGATCGGCTCCCCCTTCTCCACCTCGTCCCCCGGCTCCACCAGCCACTCGGCCACCTTGATGCGGTCCCGCTCCTGCCGCTCCTCCAGCCGAGGCACGAACACCGTCCCGTAGATTCGCCGGAGCTCTTCCTCCGTGGGCGCCCGGCTCGTGTGCCGGGCCTCCACGACCACCATACCGGGCCGTCGCCCCGCCCGGAACACCACCTGGGCCTCGCCGTGGCGGTCGGTCTGCACGACCTCCGGGGTCACCGCACCCGCCCCCTCCAGCACCGCAAAGCTTACCGGCACGTCGATGTTCGGGTTGTCGTGGATATCGGTGACCCGCACCGAGAGATCCGCCGTGCTCCGCCCGTCTGCCGGAAGCCGCACGGCCGAGGAGACCAGATCGATCTTGGCGGGTGCGTCCGCCCGCAGCTCAATCTGCACGCTCCCAGCGACCCCCCACTCCTCGGACGAGGCCGTCATCGTCACGAAACCGGCCACCGTGCCCGCCCGGTACTCGGCCTCCGCCACTCCCCGGTCGTCCGTGCGACCCCCGCGTAGGACCTTGAGCCGCCCGTTGTCGTTGCCAAGGGCGAAATGAACCCGGGCTCCCTCGATGGGGTTCCCCTGAAGATCCAGGAGCACCACCTTGATTCGGCTTCGGCTCCGGCCGTCCGCCGTGAGCCACGCCGGATCCGCCGTCATCCGCAGGACCGCCCGGTCCGCCGCACCCCTCTGGGCTCTGGGAAAAAGCTCGATCGCCACCGTGGAGGCCACGTAGGTATTGAGCCACCCCGCGCCCACGTCCCCTGTGGTCAGGTCCTTGGCGATCACGAGCGCCGTCTTCGCCGCAAACCCGGCCGTGTACGTGGCCGTGACCTCACCAAAGGCGTCCGTCACTCCGCCCCAGCGCACCTCCACGTCGTCCACATCGTCCATCCGGGCTTCCCGATCCTCGACGCGGCCTCCACCCACCACCCCTGTGTACTCGCTGGTGGTGGAGAGGGTTAGCGCCAGCTCGTGACCCGAAACCTCGTCGCCGTTGGCGTTCACGGCTTTGGCCACGAGCCGGGTGGTGCTTCTCCGGTCCGCCGGAAGCAGGGAGTCCCGCGCCGTCACGGTCAACCGCACCCGGGTATCGAACGACACGGGCCGGCCCGCGGGCTGGGTGGTCACGTTGCCGGCTTCGTCGGCGAGCCGCACCACCACCGGTACCTCCGTACCTTCGTCGTCCCAATCCACGGTGTAGGTGCCCCGGTAGGACCCGGGGGCCGTCTCGGCCATCGGGACCCCGGTCACGACGCCCTCGATGTCAAAGGTGGCATACCCCCCGGCCTCCCCTTCCAGGGTCACGGTGAGCACGTCGCCGGCCACTAGTTTTCCGCTGAATCCGGCTACGGAGAAGAAATCGTTCTTCGCCGATGCGATCACCGGCGGGGTCGTATCGTTCAAGGCATCGAGCCCCACCACCGCGAGCTCCGGTCCCGCACGGTCCGATGTTCCGTAGGGGTCGGCCATGTGGACGACCACCCGGTGAAGGCTCTTGGTGGGCCCCACATCCGCGTCGGTCACCGTATAGGTCGCCGTGTACCGGCCCGTGCGCCCCACCTCCGCAAGGGCAAGGCCCGTGGCCAACCCCCCGAGGTCCGCCGTCACCCTGGCTCCGCTCTGGCCCGTGACCGTGACCGTTACGATCTCGCCGGGCTTCACCGGCTTTCCAAAGGGCTCCACCTTGACCCCGGTGATGGCCGGGCCCTCGCCCGCCACCGCCTCGGCCGACACCACTTCGCTCGGCTCACTTCGGTTGCCGGCCCGATCCACGGCCACCACTACATAGCGGTAGGAAAGCCCCGGCACCACGGCGGTGTCGACGAACGAGAGTTCCCGCGTGGTTTCATAAGGCGCTCCGGAAAGATCCGGGCCCACCCCCTCACCCCGATAGATCTCGTAGCGGTCCACATCGGCCGAAGGGCTCGCCTCCCACGTGATCTCGATCTCCCCCGGCCACGGCGCCGAGGCCAGGATCCGGCCTGCGGGCACGGGGTCCGGAACATCCGTGTCGATCGTGACCGCCGGACCCGGGAGGCTCGCAGTCTCCCCCGTGGCAGGGTCGGTGAGGGTGCCGATGAGGGCAAAGGTGCCGTTCACGCCGTCCGCCACGACCACCTTGCCCACGTACACCCCGTCGTCCACCTCGGTCATGGACACATTCGTGGCCACGCCTTCGATCGTGAACGTGGCCTCCTTGTCCGGCGCGCCTCGCAATGTCACCGCGATCTCCTGGCCCGCACCGTAAAGGGCCTTTTCGGCTCCCAGGGCGATCACGGCGGCTTCGTTCCCCGGCCCCAGGTCCTCTCCGAAGGAGTCCCCCACCTGGAAATCCACCAAAGGTGACGCCAGCTGCGACCAAGCTCCCCGCGGCACGTCTCGATCCGGCTCTGCTCCGATCACCAGATACCGGGCCTGTCGGAGCAATGCGATGAAGTCCTCCGCCTTGCCCGTACCCTCTTCGAGCTCCACCCCGTTCACGTTCAGGGAGATCCGCCCCCTGTTCCATCTCAGCACCACCCTCACCCGGTCCCCGATCCCAACCGGCTCTGGCAGCGGTACGAAGGCGGCGGGAAGGATCCTCGCCCCGAAGTCTTCCAACCGCAGCTCCGGCACCGGCTCCCACCAGTGGATCTCAAGCACCAACGTCCGGTGCCAAGACGCATCGGCGAGACTGAACAGCGCCTCGGTCTCGGACTCGTTCCCCCGGTAGAAGGTGAGTGCGATCACGCCGTTGTCCGGGTTCAGCGGCGTTTTCTCCAGATCGAAGTACAGGTACGTTCCGCCCCTTGTCACGTCTCCCCCCCGCGGGGCGCGCCACGTCTTCCCCGGGGCCCCGAAGTCCCCCTGGGGACCACCTTGAGGCGCCCCATCAACCCGGATCGAGGCTTTGCGGGCATCCAGCACCACCCGCGCTGCAGCCGGGCCGGCTGCGGCACAAATCACCGCAGCTGCCGTAAAACCCGCGATCCATCGAACGGTCTTCATACCAGCCTCCGAGCCTCCCCTCTCACCAGGGGGTCACCTTGTTCCACCCCGGCCCGTAGCTCGTCCCGGATCCGCCCTCCCCCGCCGCTTCAGCAGGACCCCGTCGATGACAGTTTTGGGACGTCGTCCAGTTCGCCAACCGTTCACCGTTTGTCAACGATCCGGACCTCGTGTCCTTCTGATAGAGGTCTTGCCAAGTGTTGTGATTGGTGTCCAGGCAGTTGGTGATCATCAGCTTCGGCAACCGGGACGCGTGGGGGTTGTGGCATTTTCCGCAGTTGAACGTATGGAACTGGACCTGGAGAGTGTTCTCGTCCACCGTCAACTCGACCGTGCCTGTCGCGATCTGGGGCGTGCTCCCGCCGTCGCTCGTGCCCCACTCGAAACTCTTGTACGCATAGGCCCGGGAGGCGGGGTTGGTGGGAGGGCTGTAGCCGTAGCCCCACGAACCCCTGTACGAGTACCCCCTGCCGGTCTCCTGGGCCAATCCCATGGACTGATCGCTCCCGCTTCCTCCTGGCGTTGCGTTGCCGCCGCGCCACGTGTTCCGGAAGATGTTCACCGCCTGTGCCCCTGTCCCCCCGATCACCGCGTTGGAATGGCCGTTGGTACCCACCCACAGGTTTTCGCCCGTGGTGTAGTCCATGTTGTCTACGTCGGTGCCGTGGCAAAGGGTACACAACCCAGCCATGGTCGAGAGGGTCTCCCCGTTGTTCGGGTTGCCGCTGTTCTGGTCGATCCAGTACCCCCCCACCCCGTTGTTGTTGTTCGGGTCCGCGCTGCCGCGGGGGACAAAACCGTAGCGGTTCGTCCCGGTCCAGTTTCCGTCCATGCTGCTCTGGGGGGCCCCGTCCTCGTTGTAAGGGTTCCCCTTCCAAGTACCTCGCAGATACGGTTGCCCCGCGACGGTATCGCCGCTCGCCTTGTTCAGATCGTGTACATCATGGCAGTAGCTACACCGGATGTCCGCCACGTTGTCCACGGTCTCGCTCATCCCGCCGGTCGCGTAGGGAGTGCCCGACACAGCGGCCGTCCCGTTCGTAAAATTCACCGAGTGGGTGGACTGAATGGCAGCCGTCTTGTATGAGAACTCGGGCACCGCGCTGGTCCAGGTCGCGATCGTCCAGTTGGAGACGTCCAGGCTCCCGTAGTCGTAGGAGAGCCCTCCGGTGCTCGCGTTGTTGTTCACCCCCCACTCCGAGACCCCGTTGCTGTCGTGGCAGTTCCAGCAGATCTCCGCCTCGGTCGTTCCGGAGGTCGCGCTGCCGCCCAGGTGGATCCCCCCGTCCATCGTGTAGTCGATCCCGAGCTGGGTCTGCATGTTTAGCGTTTGTCCGCTACCGTCGGTCCGGTTGTTCCAGCTCGTCGGCGGCACGGGGATGTCCACCCCCCCGGCTATGCCGGTATGCCCGGCATGGCACTTCTTGCACTGGGCATCCCAGTCCGACACCAGGGAAAGGTCGTCACCCGTGGTCTGCTTGAGGTGCGACCCGTAAGCCGTGGTCTTGCCGGTGGCATCACCAGCCGGCCACACCACCTGGGGCGCCCCTGCGAAGCTCCCGTCGTGGCACTCCACGCAGCTCACCTTGAAGCTCTTGGTGTGGTCGTGGCAATCGATGCACACCCGTCCCTGGTTGTGGTTGCCGGCCCGAGGAGTATTAGCGTGGGGCTGACCCGCGTCCTGGTGACAGCGGTCGCACACGCCGTCGTCTGCCGCTGTGGTCGGGTCGAGGTCGGTCTCGGCCGTCAGGGTCACCCCGGTCGCATCCGCCCCCATGCCGTCCACGATGGTGGTGTTGATCATCGCGATGTTGGACGTGCCATGGGGGTCGTGGCACTTCACGCAGGGGTAGTCGTAGGCCGCGTTGCTGCCGTAGTTACCCGTGACCGTGGTGGAGTGGTCGCTCGCCTCGACCGTGGCATCGTAGCCCAGGGTGCCGGCCGTGGTCTGGCCGGGCTGGTGGCAGTCGGCGCAGATGGTCGCCTCGGTGAACGAACCCCGGAGCCGGTCCGTGTCATCCAAGGCCCCCGAGATGTGGGAGGCGGTCTGATCGTGGCACACGGTGCAGGCATACCCTGGGCCTGTGTTCCCGGTGCCCGTGTAAGTTCCGCCGTACCCATGGCCCCCGTCGTCCACGGCATAGTACGTGTCCTTTGCCGGAGCCGCCACTCCGCCGGTCACCGGTGCGCTGTAGGCGGGCGAGCTCTGATTGTGGCACAGCAGGCAGTCGGGCAGCCGGTACGAGGCCGTGCCCCAGTTCTGCTTGGCCAGGGTGGCTCCCACCTGCCCGTTCACCGTGGCCGTGGAGTGACACCGGTTGCAGATGTCGGTGCCGGTGTCGAAGCTCGTGCCCAGGGTCGAGACGGTGCCCGGGGTGCCGTTGTAGTCAGAGATATCGTTCCATCCTCGGGTAAGGTCCCCTTCGAAGTCCACCGTAAAGGCCCCCTCCACGTGGTCCCGAGTGGGGAACGACGAGAACCCCTGGTCGCTGGCCGCGCCCGGCAGGTCAAACCCTCCGCCTGGGTGACACGCATCCGCCCCACACCCCGCCTGGAGGGCACCCGCGCCGTCGACCACCCCATGGCACACGGTGCACGCGGGAGCGTGGTAACTGTATGGCGGACCGTAATCGTAGGGGGATCCGGGGCTCGCGTGGGTCTTGTGTTTCCCCTCGGTAAACTCCTGACCGAACGTCCCCGTGGGGCGGGTGTCCACGTCGTGGCAGGTGCTGCAGTACGCCGTGGTGTGGTCGTTCCACACCGGGGTGACGTCGGTGCCCTGGGTTGCAGCGCTGAAGTCCGCGCCATGGCAGTAAAACCCCGAACAGGTGGCGTTGGCCGTTCCTGCCCCGTACTTGACGCTCAGGTCGGTTTGGGTGATCACCTCGTCACCGTTCGCCCGGGGGCTCCCCGATCCGTCCAGGTCGATCTGCCCGTTGGTGTGGGCCGTATTCCCCCCGTTGTCCACATGACAGTACACGCACACGTAGTCGTGGCTCTGGTCCGCAGCCGGCGGCGCAACTCCGGCCACATGCACCTGATGGGCGTCTGGCAGGTCACCCGCCGTCCAAGCCATCGTCGGGTACGTGGTACTATCCCGGTAATAGTGACACGTCTCGCAGTCGGGGTCGTTGCCTGCGGTGTCTGCATCGGCCCACCCGGCTCCCCCATACGTCGGAGTTGTCCGCTCGTAGTGGCAGTCCACATTGGCACAGGTGCCCGTGGCCGGGTCGTACGTGGCGGTGTTGTGGGTATCGTCGCCGTAGGCGCCCGCCCCCACCAGGAACGTCTGGAACAGATCCCCCGCTCCCGTACCGCCATACAGGTCCACCCGCTGGTCCCCCGAGTCCACATTGTGACCGCTTCCCCCCGGATCCGGGTGACAAAACGCGCAGATGGTCACCTGCTGACTGTGGGTGTACATGCTGGTGCTGAAGTCACCGTACCCCAAATACTGGCCGATGGCACGAACATGCCTGTCATGGGCACCGGCCTCGTCGTCCACGTAGGCCGGGGTACCGCCGGAACCGTCAGGCCAATACTGGCCCGTGGCCGGATCACCGTGGCATCCGGTGCACGAGGGGCTGAACGCCTTGTTGTGGGGGTGGCAGTCGGAGCAGTCGCCCGGGTTTCCGGTGCCGCCCGGATGAGGCCCGGTCGACGCCAGCTGATCGTCCACGAACGCGAAGGTTGTGTCGGTACCCGGCGTGCTGCCCTCGTGGCACTCTTGGCACATGCTCGAGAACGGAGCGTCGCTGTCGGCGTAGCTCGTGCCCGTGGTGCTCTGCCCCGTCGTGTCGTCGGTGAAGGCGAGCGCGGTCTGCTCGGTGGGCTCTGCCGGGGGCGGGCCGGCAGGCAGGCCGAACTGCGCCTTATCGTAAAGCTCGCGCTGGACCATCGACAGGTTCGAGTCATCTCCGTGGGGATCGTGGCAGTTCACGCACTCCGGTGCAAAGCTCCAGGTGTACTTCGGCGTGTAACCCGCGTTCGACATCTCCGTGGAGGAATGGGTCGTGAAGGTGGAGATGTCGAGGCCCGTGGCCGGCCCGATCGTACCGGACACGTGGCAGCCCGTTCCGGTGTACGAGCACGAGAACTGTACCCCAGCCGTGCCCGCGTCCTGGTCCTTCAGGCGGAAGGGGTTCGTGCCGTCCAGCTGGGCCGGTTGCAGAGCGTTCGTGGCCGCGTCATGGGGCACGTTGCTGTCATGGCACCCGGCGCACGCCACGGTCTTTGAGCCGTGGCCCCGGGTGTCGTACTCGGTCTGGTTGATCTTGGACTGGGCCCCGGTGTTGTCCCAGACGAAGTCGTTCACGTCCGCCGTGGAGGCCGCCCCCCCGGTGGTCGCGTGGCACACGTCGCAGGTGAAGTGGCCGTTGGTGGTTACGTCGTAGTCCCACCCGATGTTGCTGCGGCCGCCGTGGCAGTTGGCCGTGGAGCACGTGCCGTTCACCCCGCCCGTCCCCGCGGTGAACGTGAAGTACCCCAAATCTGCCGTGGTGAGCGCCGGGTCCACGTCCACGTTGTACTGCATGTTCACGTGGGTCGCCGGGTTGAAGCTGCCGCCCTTGCCCTTGACCGTGGTGTAGTGGCATGCCCCGCAGTCCGAGTAGAGGTTCTCGCCCACGTGCTTTTCGTGCTTGTTCCCCTTGGGCGTGCCGTCGATGTCCTGGAGATCGGCGTAGTCCGGCCTGGAGCCGTGGCACTTGGAGCACGAGCCGTTCGGGTTGTCCCAAGTGATCGGAGTCCAGGTGCCGCTCACCCCCTTCTGGCGCGTGTAGGTGAACTCGCCGAACGGAGGCACCCGGTCGTTCCCCTGGCTGTGACAGTAGGTCTGGGTGCAAGCTCCGTAGCCCGAGCCCACCACCGTGTCGCCCCCGTACGTGCTGTTCGAGTCCAACCTGGGGTCGGTCGTGTCAAACGCGACGTCGGCCAGGCCGTTCACGTGGCTGGGATAGCTCACCGTGGTCCCGTCGGACGTCGTTCCCACGTGGCAGAGGTTGCAGCCGTACCCGTATTCGCTGGACGAGGTGTGCTTCAGATGGGCGTTGCTCCGGGGAGGCGCGGAGGCCGTGGCTCCGTGACACGTGCCGCAGGCGCCCGTGGCAGCGTTGTTCCATTCGGGCGTGGTGTCGGAGCCGCCATTGTTCGCTGGGAACGTGGCTGCGTCGTCTCCGTGGCAGTACAGGGTGTTGCAGGTTCCGTAGGTGGTGGTGTCGTTGGGTCGGCTCCCTTTGGCCAGGCTATAGGCTCCGTTGGGATTCGATCCGTCAAACACCACGTCCACGTTGTTCCGGATCGTACCCGGGCTCGTGCTCATCAGGTTGTTGAACTCGGTGGCGTCGGCCACCCCGGTTTCGTTGTGGGTGCCGGCGTTCTGGTGGCACTTGCCGCAGTCGAACCCTGCGGTGGTCACGTGCTTGGCGTGGGCGTTGGTGGCCGGGGGAAAGCCGTGGCAGGCGTCGCACTGGAGCGGCATGAACCCGTCGGCCGTGCCGCCGGCGTCCGAGTCGTAGTCGTGGGAGTGACATCCGGTGCAGTCGTTGCCCTGCTCGTTGGAGGTGTAGTCGTTCAGCTCGATGTGGTTCCCGTCGGTGTTCGTCATGGCCGTGGTGCTGCCCGGACGGTTGGCGTCGACATGGCAGGCCACGCACATGTTGTCGGTCTGCGTCACCCCGTCGTCGAACGAATTCGTTCCCGTCCTCGCCTCGAACACCACCGAGACCGTCGTGGTGCGGTCGGCCCCGGTGGTGGGCTCCGAGTAGTTCTTGATCTCCAGCGAGGGCCGCACCATGTAGATGTTCGGGTTCCCGTTCGTGTTCTGGGCCAGGCCGTGGGGCTCGTGGCACGCCTCGCAGTTGTACGCGAAGCTCTCCGCGTTGGGATCGTGGGTCGACCCCGCCGTGAACGACGTGTTCAGGTTGCCGTGGCTCGACACCTGGGCCTGGGCGGGCGAGCCGGCCGTGGTCTGGTGGCACGCCCCGCACAGCCCGCTCACGGTCGACCCGGTGGCCACCGTGTTCACCGTGGCCCGGAGGCGGTTGCCCGCAAAGGTGGTGTCGTCGGCGTTGTTCACGTGGGTCGAGGCCGTGTCGTGGCAGTCGCCGCAGGCCTTGGCAGCCGCCGGGTTGCCCGAGGCCGGGTAGGTGCCCGTGGCCAGGTTGTGCCCCGTGACCTCAGCACCGTACGTGGTGTCGTCCCCCAGAACGTCCGGGGCGGTTCTCCCGGTTCCGTCGGCAAGGGAGGTTCCGGGATCGGTGCCGTTGTGACAGTTCACGCAGGGAATCGTGTTGGTGGTGGCCCAGTAGCTCTTGGCCAGGTCCCGGCCCACCTGACCGTTGATCGAGGCCGTGGAGTGGCAGTTGTCACAGGCGCTCGTGGCGGCGAGCTGAACGTCCCCCACGAAGTCCACGTTGCCGTCCACGTGGGTCGGGCTGGGCGTGGTCGCCCCCGGGCCCAAAGCCCCCTCGCCCCCGGAGCCGTGGCAGAGGGAGCAGTCTGCCGAGAAGTCGGCGATGCTGTTGTGACACGAGCTGCAGCCCGGAGCCGTGCCTCCGTGCCCCTCCACGATCGCCGGTCCGTTGGCTGCGGTGTAATGGGTGGGGTGGTTGTTCGAAGTAACCGCCTTCTCCGGAACCGATGCGTTCGCTGGGTCGCCGAACACTCCGTGACAGGTTCCGCAATTTCCGGTGGTCTGATCCGTCCACACCGGAGACTGGGTCACGCCCCCGTTGTTCAACGTGGCGCCGTGGCAGTAGATCCCCGTGCATGTGGCTGTTGCATTGGCGAACGCTTCGCTGCCGGTTATCGGCAATCCCGCTTGTGAGAGATCAAAGGCGACAAGAGCCGGGTCGGTCAGGCTGCCCCGGGCGTGGTCGGGGCTGTAACTGTTGTTCGTGGGGTCCTCCCCCGCATGACACGTACGGCACGGGTAGTTCTTTTGGGGCGCCGTGGGGTTGTCGTGGGCGTAATGGTTGCCGCCGTCCGGGTTGGAGGACAGGGAGTTGAGGTGGCAGGCCTCGCACTCCTCGCCGGTGTCGCCGATCTCCCAGTTGCCGGCGTTGGCCGGGTACCCGTTCCGGGTGGCCTCGGTGCTGGCCGTGGTCTTGTATGCGTCGAGCCATACGGGGGCCGACCGGGTGGTCTGGGTCGTGTCGCCCTTGCCGGTGATCCCGATGGTGGGATCGTCGGGGTTGTGGCAGGTGAGGTTCGAGCAGGTGTTCGTGCCGCTATCGTAGGTGCCGCTGGCGTTGAACGCCGGGTTGAACGCCACCTCCACGTTGGCTGCGGGCACGGCCGTGCCCTGGTCCGAGCCCCACCCGCTCTGGTTGTGGTTGTTGCCGTAGTGGCACTCGGAGCACCCGTAGCCCATCTTGTTCACGTGGGTGTCGTGCACGCCCACGGCGTCGGGGTTGTCGGGGTGCGTGTCCGAAGCGTTCGGGGGAAACCCATGACAGGTGTCGCAGGCCTGGGCTGCACCGAAGTTGGTGGAGGAGCTGTGGCCGTCGTGGCATCCGGTTCCCGAAGCGCAGGTGGTGGAGGTCAGCGTGCCCCCCAGGTGATTGGTGCCCCCCGCGCCGTTGTCGTTGAGGCTCTGGCCCGACGGGATCTGGGTGTGGCAGGCGGTGTTGTCGCAGGTGCCGTAGGTCTGCCCGAAGATGTACCAGTCTCCGTTGTACTTCGTGTCGTCGTCCGGCAGCCGGGTGTCCTCCCCGGCCAGCGTGCGGCGGATCATGGTGTCGTTCTGGAACGTAGAGTCCGCCGCAGTCGTGCCGTGCTGGTCGTGACAGTCCAGGCATCCGGCGCTGCGGCCCGTACCGGCGTCGCCCCCGTCCGCCGGGCTGGGCGTGTGGGGGGCGTGGCCCGCATGGCAGTGCCGGCAGTTGGAGTAAAAGTTGGTACCAAGCGTTGAGGTGCCCGCGGTGGTGTCCTCGGCCAGGGTAGCTTTGAGCCGGGGCGCGGGGTCAAACACCCCGTCCCCGTCCACGTCGTGGGACAGCTCGTGGCAGGTATCGCATCCAATCCCCATCTTTCCGTGACCGTACAAGCCATAGTTGTCCGTGAGCCCACCGTTCTCGTCCTTGGTGTGGCACACGTCGCACTCGGTGAGCTGCACGGTCTGGTTCGTGGCGGGTTGACCCGAATGGCCCGAGGTGTTCTGAAGCACCAGAAGGCGCTCCCCGTCCGGGCTGGCGTGCTTGCCGTGGCACCGGGTGCAGTAGACAGGGTTTTCCGCAACGGCCACGTCGTTCAGTGTGATCTTCGTGTTGTCGGCTCCGTGGGCGGCGGGAGCCACGTACCCGTTGAGGTTCCCTCCGTCGACGTCGTGGCAGTTGGCGTTCTGACAGGTCTTGGTGGAGAGCTCCGCGTCGGAGAGGTCCGCAGGGCTCCCGATCAAGGTGGTACTCACCGCAAGGAGCGTCTGGGACGCATCGACGCCGTGGATGTTGGCGTTTCCGGCCCCGTCCGCGGTCATGCCAGACACGGTGTGACAGTCGAGGCAGTCGAAGGCCGTGGAGTCCTGGGCGAAGGTGCTCTTGGTCACGTCCACGGGGTGCTTCGACAGCGATGTGGCGTCGAAGTCGTGGTCCACACCCTTCATTCGATCTCGGTTCTGCACCGACACGGCGTTGGCCTCGTGGCAGAAGAGGCACCGGACGGTGGGGTCGGTATCGGTGATACCCAGGTCAAAGGTCTTTTGGGACTTCCTCAGCAGGTGGGTGCCCGCGACCATCTTCCCCGCGCTCACGGCGTGGCAGTCGTAGCACAGGGCCCCGGGCGGGTAGTGGGTGGCGCCCGAGGGCACTGCCCACGCCACAGCCGCCGCCACGATCGCACCGACCCAGGATCTACGGTTCATTGGTTCCCGCCTCGACAGAGAATCCGGTAACAGGTTATCCGTAACGAGCGACGAGAGATTCACGACGCAGGCGCGTTCTTCCGTCCCACCGTCCCACCGTCCCACCGTCCCACCGTCCCACCGTCCTAACGTCCCAACGTCCCAACGTACTCGTCCTTCCACACGCCTTCGTCGATCTCCACGTACCCCAGGGTGTCGCCCGCCTCCACCCGGTCGCGGCGGTGCTTCACCCTCCGCACGAACACCCCCTCCTCCGGGGCAGTGAGCGTCCATGTGGTCCTGCGCCCCTGCAATACCACCAACGGCTGCCCCTTCTCCACCTCGTCCCCCGGCTCCACCAGCCACTCCGACACCTTGATCCGGTCCCGTTCCTGGCGCTCCTCCAGCCGCGGCACGAACACCGTTCCGTAGATTCGCCGAAGCTCTGCTTCCGTGGGCGCTCGGCTCGTGTGCCGCGCCTCCACGATCACCGTGCCCGGTCGCCGACCCGCCCGGAACACCGCCTGCGCCTCCCCGTTCCGGTCCGTCAGCACCGTGTCCGGCCTCACCGCCCCCGTCCCACGCAGCACCTTGAACGCCACCGGCACCTCGTGGCTCGGGTTGCCGTGGACGTCGGTCACCCGCACCGAAAGCCCTGTCTCGGTCCGGCCGTCCGCCGGCAGCCGCTCGGCCTCCGCCAGCAGGTCGACCTTGGCCGGCGCGTCGCTCATCAGTACGATCTGCACCGCCCCTGTCACCCCCCACTCCTCCGCGGATGCCGTAACGGTCACCGTGCCGATCGCGGTGCCCGCCCGGTACAGGGCCTCGGCCATCCCTCGCTCGTCCGTGCGGCCTACGCGCAGCACCTTGAGCCGCCCGTTGTCGTTGCCCAGTGCAAACCGAACCCGGGCGCCCTTGATGGGATTCCCCTGAAGGTCCCGCAGCACGGCCTTGATCCGGCTCGTGCTCCGGCCGTCCGCCGTGAGCTTTGCCGGCTCCGCCGTCACTCGCAGCGCTGCCCGGTCCTCAGCCCCCCTCTGGGCCCTCGGGTAGAGCTCGATCGCCACCGTGGAGGCCACGTAGGTGCTCAGCCACCCCACCCCCACGTCCCCAGTGGTCAGGTCCTTGGCGATCACGAGCGCCGTCTTCGCCGCAAACCCGGCCGTGTACGTGGCCGTGACCTCCCCGAAAGCGTCCGTCACCCCTCCCCAGCGCACCTCCACGTCGTCGGCGTCTTCCAACCGGGCTTCCTTTCCCTCGATCCGGCCCCCGCCCACCACGCCCGTGTACTCGCTGGTGGTCGACAGGGTGAGCGCCAGCTCGTGCCCCGACACCTTGTTTCCGTTGGCGTTCACCGCCTTGGCCACGACCCGGGTGGTGCTCCTTTGGTCCGCCGGCAACAGCGCATCCCGCGCCGTCACCACGAGCCGCACCCGTGTGTCGAACGTGACCGGTCGGCCCGCGGGTCGTGTGGTCTCGTTGCCGGCTTCGTCGGCGAGCCGCACCACCACCGGCACCTCGGTGCCCTCGTCGTCCCAGTCCACGGTGTAGGTGCCCCGGTAGGTCCCTGGCTCCACCTCGGTCATCGGGACGTCCGCAGCCACACCCTCGATGGAGAACGAGGCGTACCCTCCCGCCTCCCCCTTCATCGTCACCGTGAGCACGTCCCCCGCCACCAGTTTCCCGCTGAAGCCCGCCACCGAGAAGAAGTCGTTGTCCGCCGACGCGATCACCGGCGGGGTCGTGTCGTGCAGGGCGTCCAGGCCCACCACCGCGAGCTCCGGCCCGGCCCGCTCGGCCGAGCCATAGGCGTCGGCCACGTGCACCACCACCCGGTGCAGCGTCTTGGTCGGGCCCACGTCCCCGCCGGTCACGGTGTAGGTGCCCGTGTACCGGCCCGTGCGCCCCGCCTCCGGCAGGGGAAGGCCCGCCGCCAGGGTGCCGAGATCCGCCGTCACGGTGGCCCCGCTCTGGCCCGTCACCGTGATCGTTACGGTCTCGCCGGGCTTCACCGGTTTCCCGAAGGGCTCCACCGTGACCCCGGTGATGGCCGGGCCCTCGCCCGCAACCGCCTCGGCCGAAACGATGTCGCTCGCCTCGCTTCGGTTTCCCGCCCGGTCCACCGCCACCACGGCGTAACGGTATTCCAGCCCCGCCACCACGGCGGTATCCGTGAACGAGAGCTCCCGCGTGCTCTCGTAGGGATCGGCGGACAGGTCCGGGTCGGCCCCCTCGCCCCGGTAGATCTCGTAGTGGTCCACGTCGGCCGAGGGGCTCCTCTCCCAAGAGACCGCGATCTCCCCCGGCCATGGTGAGTCAGCCAGAATCCGGCCGGCCGGCACCGACTCAGGCGCGGCCGTGTCGATCGTGATCCCCGGGCCCTCCAGGCTCGCCGTCTCGCCCGTGGCCAGGTCGGTCAGGGTGCCGGTGAGGGCGAAGGTGCCGTTCACGCCGTCGGGCACCGCCACCCTGCCCACGTACACTCCGTCGTCCACCTCGGTCATGGACACCTCGGTGGCCAGCCCCTCGACGGCGAACGTGGCCGTCTTGTCCGCCGTTCCCCGCAGGGTCACACCGATCTCCTGACCCGCCCCGTAAAGCGCCTTCTCCGCCCCCACCGATGCCACCGAAAGCTCCGCCACGGTCACCGTGACCTCGGGGGGGTACTTGCTCTCCACGTCCCCGCCCTTGCCGTCGCCGAACACGGCCACGACCGAGTACCGGTAGGTCTTCCCCTGCTCGGCCGTGGGGTCGGTAAAGGTCAGGTCGTACACCCGCTCCGGTGTGAGCTTCTCGAACCGGCCGTTTCCCTCCCGGCGGTACACGAGGTACCCCTGGTTCACCCCCCGCTTCTCCGGCGGCTCCCATGAGAGGGCCACCCCCTCCGGCCCCACCGACGCCCGCAGGTTCCGGGGGTCGTACTCCGGCCCGTGCACCGCCGAAACCGGCATCGCCGCCTCCCCCACCGCGATCACGAAGTTGTCCAGCACCGCGTTCGAAAGGGGAGAGGTGGCCTCTTCGTCCCCGGGGCTCCAGTTGATCCCGAACCGAAGGGTCTTCGCCCGCTCCAGCAGGTCCCCGAAACGGTGCGGCACGTAACGCGGCGGCCGGCCCTCCCGAACCTCCACCTGGTTCGTGACCTGCCGGGGATCCGGATCGATATCTTTTTGCACCGCGTCGTAGAACTTGGGTGCCGTGTCCTGGAGCCGGCCGTCCACGTACAGCTCGTATCGGCCCGCCGTATCGTCCCACGTGAGCTCCACGTGGATCCACTGCCCCGCCTCCACCGGCTCGTCCAGCAGGATCCACGGGCTCCACCAGGAGACCCCCTCTTCGTAGTACGGCCCCCCCGTCAGAAACAGCATCGGCCGGGCCGGGTCGAAGTCCGAGCTCCAGTCGATCTGCACCAGCAGGAGGTCACGGCCTCCTTCGTCCTGCAGGGAGAACACGCTGCGCTGGTCCCGCTCCAGATCCACGGCCCGGCGCTGAAGATCGAACGCGATCACCCCTCGGGCGGCGCCCCGTATCGACATCCCCCGCTCCACCCGGACCGGAGAGCGAACCTCGAATGCCATCTCCGGGTAGGACCACCCCTCCCCGTCCCGCCCCTTCACCGCACCCGCCACCCCCGCCCCCTCGAACCCTTCCCGCACCGCCTCGGAGGCCGACACGGCCTGGGCCAGCGCGAGCAGCCCCAAGAAAAAAGCCAGCACAACCCCCTTCCTGCGTCCCTGCCCACTCATCGCCTCACTCCCGGGCCCCCCGCCCAGTACGCCTCACCCGCATCGCCTTCCACTCACTGCTGCGGCGCCAGCCGGTTCCACCCCGTGCTGCTGCTCTCCTTCCGGTGGCAGTTGTTTGCCTGCTGGATGCTCGGGTTCGAGTTCACCGTGCTCCAGTTGCTCACGTTCTTGTCCAGGCAGTTCGTGATCAGCAGCGCCGGCAGCCCGGTCGCGTGGGGGCTGTGGCACTTGGAGCACGGAAACTTGTGGGCTGTGGCGTTCACCCCGTCGTTGCCCACCCCCCCTGCGCCGTACCAGGTGGAGTACTGGGTTCCCTTTGTCGTACTGCCCGGCGTGCCGCCGTACCAACCGGTGTTCCGGGGCGGCGCGTACTGCCCCCCCGATCTCGCCGGCTTGAACCCGTTGAAGTCGGCCCGAAACGGCCCGTTATTGTCCGCGCCGCTGTTGTTCCCGTACTCGAACACATTCACCCCGTCCTGATGGGCCATGAAAAGCCAGGTGCTCTGCCCCCGCCGGGCGTCGAACAGGTCGATGCCGTTCACTCCCGTGCCCCCCAGGGTCGAGTTGGAGTGGCCGTTGGGGCCCCGCCACAGGCTCGAGCCGGTGTAGTAGTCCATGTTGTCCACGTCCGAGCCGTGGCACAGCGTGCACAGCCCGGCCGCCTCCGCCAGGGTGTCGTAAGCGGGGTCGTCCGTAGGACGGCCGGAGTTGACGTCGATGAAGTACCCGCCCTTGTTGCGCGACGTGGCATCCGCCCACAGCCGGGGCACGGCATCGCTGAACTGCCCGTCTCCGCGGGGGCCGCTCGTGGAGAACCGGTTCCCCACGCTCAACGGGCCCGGCCCGCCGGTGGTCGGATACGTGTACCCCGCAAGCGGCGGCATGTCCGGGGGGTAGGGGTTCCCCATCCACGTTCCCCGCAGGTGCGGCCGGCCCGACTGGGTGTCGTTCACGGCCTTGTTGAGGTCGTGCACATCGTGGCAGTACGAGCACCGGATCCCGCTTCGCGGCTCCAGCACCTGGGTGGTGTCCCGAATCACGTTGCCGTTGGTGTCCACGTTGTTGGCCACGCTGGAGCCCGGGTTCGAGCCCACGGTAAAGTCCACCGAGTGCACCGATGTGATCCGCCGGCTCAGCCGGTAGCTCGGGTTCGTGTTCGAGTCGTGCTGATACCCGTCCTTCCGGTACATCCCCTGCGCCGGGTTGTTCGTGTTCACCCAGTACGGCGTCAGCGTGGTCCACGTGTCCGAGTAGAGCCAGCCGTAGTTGTACGAGCCGGCTGTGTTGCCGTTCACGTCTGGGATCTGCACCACCGGCCAGCTCGTCCCGTTCGTATCCGTGTTGTACCCCCACTCGTTGATCTGGTCGTTGGTGCCGTGGCAGTTCCAGCAGATCTCCGCCTCGGTCGTGCCGCTCGTCGCCGTGCCGCCCAGGAAGATCCCGCCGTGCTGGGTATAGTCGATCCCGAGCTGCGTCTGCATGTTCATCGTCGTGCCCGACCCGTTGTCCCGGTTGTTCCAGCTCGTCGGCGGCAGCGGCACCGTCACCGGGCCCGAGTGGCCCGTGTGGCAGTAGTTGCACTGCGTGTCCCAGTCGGTCCCGGGTCCCAGGCTCTGCGTGCTCACGGTTTTCAGGTGCGATCCGTAAGCCGTGGTCTTGCCCGTGGCGCTTCCGTCCTCCCACAGCACCTGGGGCGCGTTGGGGTCGGTCGTCCGGTCCGTGCCGTGACACAGCACGCACGAGGCCCCGAACTCCTTGGTATGCTTGTGGCAGTCGGTGCACCGGGTCGTGCTGTTGTGGCCGTCCCCCGAGGTCGAGGTGTAGTGGGCCGTGCTCGTGTGGCACACCTGGCAGATCCCGTCGTAGGGGGCTGAGCTCTTGGCGTAGTCGGTGCCGGTGGTGTTGCTCGTGAACACCGGGGTGACCGTAGTGGAGGGAATCCCGTACGTCCCGTCCGACACCTGGGTCGCGTCCCGCTGAACCATGTAGATGTTTCCGGTGCCTCCGCTGGTCCGGTCGCCGTGGGGATCGTGGCAGTCCCAGCAGAAAGCTCCGCCGTCCGTGGTCTGGTCGTGCTTCGCACCGTAGTGATTCGCGTCCACGTCCAGGGTGGAGTTGACGCTCGCGTACCCCGTGCCCGCCCCATCCGGATCGTAGCCGGCGTCGCCCGAGCTGTGGCACACCAGGCACACGTCGTTCCATCCCCCGTCCTCTGTGGCGCCCCGACCCAGAACGCCCTGGTTCGCCAGCCGAAACGGGTTCGTGGCCGTTCCGTGGGTCACGCCGAAGTCGTGACAGTAGGCGCACCCTTTGGGGTCCGACGCCGGCCCGGCGAAGGCGGCCGCCGCGTTCCCGGACACGTCATAAGTACTCGACGCCTTGCCGTGCCCCGAGTGGCCCCACTCGTCCGAGCTCAGGACCGCGGTGGTGCCGTTGTTGTACGTGAAGTCGTCCACGTCCGAGGTGCCCAGGTGGCAGTCGGCGCAGCTCAGGGTGCCACCCCAGGTGGCGCTGCCGCCGCCGTGGCACGAGATGCTCGAGCAGCTCGTGGGCACCGTGAGATCCCCCAGGGTGCTCACCGTGAAACTCACTCCCGCGCCCGTGTCCGGCGCCAGGTCGAAGGTCACGTCCGCGTGCTGGGTCCGATCCGTGATCGTGGTGCCCGTGGTCGTGGTGGGCTGGTGGCAGGTCTGGCAGCCGTAGTTGGCATGCTTCGGGTGGCTGTTCTTCTTGGTTCCCGCCTCGATCGCGGTGTCGTTGGCATACGACGGGCCGAAACCGTGGCAGGTGGAGCAGTCCACGGTGGTCGAGTCCCACGAGGCCGAGACCAACGGGGCCGTGTTCGCTCCGTCGAACGGGTCCGTGCGGTCCAGCCCCTGGCTGTGGCAGTAGGTGTTGGAGCAGGCGCCGTAGCCCGAGCCCACCGCGGTGTCCCCGGCGTAAGCGCTCGTGCTGCCCAGCCTGGCCTCACCCGTGTCGAAGGCCACGTCGGCCTGGCCGTCCACGTGGGCCGGGTAGATCACGTTCACCCCGTCGGCCGTGGTGTTCACGTGGCACGTGTTGCAGGCAAACGAGTAGCCGCTGGCGTTCCCCGCGTGGGTCGGGTGGGCCAGGCTCCCCGGCGGGGCCGCGGCCGTGGCCCCGTGGCAGGTGCCGCAGGCCGCGGTGGCCGCGTCGTTCCACACCGGCGTGGTGTCCGTGCCCTGGCTCGCGGCCGGGAACAGGGTGGTGTCGTCGCCGTGGCAGTACAGGGCGGTGCAGGTGCCGTAGGTGGTGGTGTCGTTGGGTCGGCTCCCCTTGGCCAGGCTGTAGGCGCCGTTGGGGTTTGTGCCGTCGTAGGGCAGGTCGATGTCCACGTTGTTGCGGATGGTGCCCGGGCTCGTGGACCAGGTGCTGTCGTACTCGGTGCTGTCGTTGACGCCGGTCTCGTTGTGGGCCGTGCCCGAGGCGCCTCCGAGCTTACCGTGGCATGCCTCGCAGGCGAACCCGGCCGTGTCCACGTGCTTTTGGTGGGCGTTCGTGGCCGGCGGAAACCCGTGACACCCGTCGCACGAGGCCGCCCCCATCGTGGTCCCCTGTTTCCCGGCCCCTAAGTGCGTGGCGTGACAGCCCGGCCCGGTGGCGCAGGTGGTGTCGGCCAGGGCGCCGCCCTTGTGGTCGGTCTGCAGATCCGTGGTGAGGGATGTGTGACAGGCCACGTTGTCGCAAGCCCCCGTGGTCACGGCCGGGGTCCCCGCGCCCGGATTGAACCAGTCGCCGTCGTAGGTATCGCCCGCGCCGTCCGGCGGCGGGGCGCCGATCAGCCCCAGGTCGCCGGGAAGCTGCGTGTCCTCCCCCTGGATCGTGCGGCGGATCATCGTGTCGTTCTGGAAGGTCGTGTCCGCGGCCGTGGTTCCGTGCTGGTCGTGACAGTCCATGCAGCCCGCGCTCCGGCCGGTGCTGGGGTCCCCCCCCGATGCCGGCGTGGGAGTGTGGGCCGCGTGGCCTTTGTGGCAGGCCCGGCAGTTTCCGTAAAAGTTCGTGCCGAAGGTCGAGGTGCCGGCGGTGGTGTCCAGGGCCAGGTTCGCCTTCAGCCGCGGGGCCGGCTCGAAGGCGTTGTCGCCGTCCGTGTCGTGTCGGAGCTCGTGGCAGGTGTCGCATCCCCCCAGGATCCGGCCGTGGCCGTATGCGTAGTAGTTGTCCGTAAGCCCACCGTTCTCGTCCTGGGTGTGGCACACGTCGCACTCGTTCAGGGCCACCGTCTGGTTGGTGGCGGCCTGGCCGTTGTTCCCCGACGTGTTCTGGATGACCAGCAGGGCCTCCCCGTCCAGGCTGCCGTGGGCCCCATGGCACTTGGTGCAGTAGATCTGGCCCGTGGCATCGGCGTCGGCGCCTCCCGAGACCACGGCCACGTCGTTCAGGCTCAGCTTGGTGTTGGAGGCCGAGTGCTTCGGCGGGGCGGCGTAACCGTTCAGGCTTCCGCCGTCGGCGTCGTGGCAGTCGGCGTTCTGGCAGGTCTTGGTGGAGATCTCGGCATCCGTCGTGTCGGCCGGGGCACCCACCAGGGTCGTGTTCACGGCCAAGAGGGTCTGGGACGCATCCACCCCATGGATGTTAGGGTTGGCCGGGTTGGTGGTGTCGAAGCCGGTGACAGTGTGGCAGTCCAAGCAGTCGAAGGCCGTCGTGTCCTGGGTGAAGGTGCTCTTTGTCACGTCGATGGGGTGCTTCGATAGGGCCCCCGCCCCGAACAGATGGTCCACCCCCTTCATGCGGTCCCGCGCGATCCCGGAGGGGTTCGAGGCCGAGCGAAACGCCTCGTGGCAAAACAGGCACCGGATCGTGGGATCGGTACCGGTGATTCCCAGGTCGAACGTCTTCTGACTCTGCTTGATCAGATGGGTGCCCGGAACGATCTTGGAGGCGCTCACCGCATGGCACTCATAGCACTTCCACCCGGGGGGGTAGTGGGTTGCCCGGCTCTCTGTCGCCAACCCTCCCACCGCCACGGCAAGCCCCATCACAAACCACCGGATCTTCCGAAGAAACCCCATGGATCCCGCTCTCAAGCCCATCGCGATTCCTCTCCGCCTACCGCACCCCTATCAGCCTTCCGTGGTGCTGCCACCGAATACCGAGGGGGCCGATTGGGGTTACGACCCGCCGGAGGGCAGCCGCTGGACGCCCAACCCGTCCGTTCCCAGAAAGCCCCCCCCGGCCTCTGCCCAGACAGAGGTCACCCTCCCTCCCTGCCAGACCCTGCGGACTCCGGCCGGTCCCCAGACCCATAGCCCGCGGCTCGTTCCCAGCCAGATCCTATCGCCGTCCCACCCCCACGAGGAGAACTGCTCCCCCCGCTCCAAGGGCACGGCAGGCACCCCGGCTCCGACATCGAGCTGCCGCAGGCCCCTGGGCTCCAGCATCCACACCTCGCCCCGGCCAGGCGTGACGTGCAGGGCCACCGCCTCACCCCCTGCCGCCCGCTCCCACGCCGTGCCCCCGTCCTCTGATCGGTACACTGCGCCTCCCCCGGCCGCCCAGACCCTGCCCGGTCGGGCAGGGTCTGCCGCCACGACCCACCGGCCGGCCGCAGGGAGCCCCTCGGACACGTGCTCCCAAGGCCCCTTCGGGCCGCGGCGGACGATCCCCCCCTCGGTCCCGGCGTACAGGGCCTCGCCGTCCCAGGTCAGGGAGAAGATCGTGTTGGCCGTGCCCAGTCCCTGGGAGACATCCTCCCAACGGCCCGCCTCCGGCAGCCATCGGAACACGCCCCGGCCGCCGGTACCGGCATAGAGGGAGGCCCCGGCCCGCAGGAGAACGTTCACCGAGGCCCCTGGAAGCCCCCGATCCTGGGCGATCCAGGTCTTTCCCCCGTCGTCGGAGCGGAACACGCCGTTGGTGTCGCCGCACCAGAGAATCCCGTCCGGCTCCCGCAGCAGAGAGAGAACCGTGGTGGCGTCCATGCCCTCGTTCTCGGACCGTTGAGGGGTCCCGTCCGGCGCCAGGCGCCAGGTCCCGTCGTGGACCACCCCTGCAAACCATCCTTTGTCCGCAGGCAGGAGCACCCGAACCTCGGCGGTCTTCCAGACGCCCAGGACCCGAGGCCGAGGCTTGCCCGACGCCACGAGCCCCTCCCCCGCGAAAAGAGCGAGCCACCCCCCCCCGGGGGCCACGGCCACAGCCTCGACCATGCCGTAGAACCCCTTGCGAACCCGCCTCCAGGTGCCCCCAGCGTCCCGGCTCTCCCACAGGCCGAACCCGCGGGTGGCCAAGAGGAGATGCTCCGGCCTTCCGGGCTCGGCCGCGATCGCTCGGACCCGAAGCGCCGGCGGCAGCCCGCCCACCGCCTGCCACCCCTCGGCGGTCCAAGAGAACAGGCCGGCACCGTCGGTGCCCATGAGCAGGGGCCGGGCCCCTTCGGACGGCAGGATCGCCGTAACGTGAAACGCGGGGGGGGATTGGGCCTCAAGTCCCTCGTCCAGGCGTGTCCAGGTGCGGCCCCCATTCCGGCTCTCGAAAAGCCCCTGCCCTGCCGAGCCCAGGTACACCCTCCGGCCGTCGGCAGGGTCGGTGACGAGACAGAGCACCTCCCTCACCCGGGTGGCCGTGGGGGTCTGGAGCCCCTCTTGCACCCTCTCCCAGGTGGCGCCGTGGTCGGCACTGCGCCACAACCCGTTTCGGTGCTCGGCTGCAAGCACCGCATCGCCCGCGCGGGCGAGGGCCGTGACGTGGCGCGTCTCCCAAAACGACACCCGGAGCCACCGGCCCCCTTCGAACCGGAAAAGCCCCCGCTCGGTGCCGACCCAGGCCGGGGACCGGCCGAGCCCGTCCAGAACCAAAGAGGTCACGGACCCTCCGAAAGGCCCCGCAGCCGCCGCGCCCGACACCGAGAGACACGCCAGCCCCCAGGCCAGGGCGACCCGGCCGATCCACCGACCCCGGGCACCGGGGCGGCTCACCCCCTGCCTCCCAGAACGTCCAAGAAGCACCCGCCCCCTCCTCCACCACCGGTCGGCGAAGACCCGGTTTCACCACCGGAAGGGGGGGGCTCCGCCCCTCCTCCGGGCGGCTCTCCCCCGCCGGAGGGAGCCTCCGCCCCAGGGACCTCGACCACCACTTGATAAGTAGCGGACTCACGCCCGGCAGGCCCCCGAAGCCGGACGTAGATCGGCCGAATCCCACCGCCGAACACCGAGTAACGGATCTCCTCTGTCGGCGGCTCCTCGCTCCAGTTCACCAAGTCGGAGCTGAGCAGCACTGCATCCACCGGGGCTGGAGCCTCCACCCGCAGCATCACCTCGCCGGAGGACTCGACCGAAACCACCGAGATCTTCCCTTCGAAAGCCTCGGCAGCGGTCGGCAGGTCGATGGACCAGAGCCCCCGGTGCCGAAGCGCTGCCACGAGCCGAGCCCCCCCCGGCTCGAACCGGAGGCATCGGACCTGGGTCGTCGATCCGTCGTCGGCCCGCAGCCCATCGCCCACGGCAGGGGCCCAACCTGCCCCCCGGTCCATGCTCACGATCACACCCTGCCCCTGAACGAACGCCGCCATCCACTCCTCGTGCGAGTCCGCAACGGTCACCGCGTTCACGGGAACCTCCGAAGGCGCGTCCGCCACCCGGCCCCACGAGCCGCCACCGTCCTCCGAAAGCCACAGGCCCTCCGCGGTTCCGGCCAGCACCCGACCGGTCCCCCGTTGGGACGCGGCCAGGCAGAGAACCGGAGGGACCGCATCCACCAGTACCTCCCAGGTCTCCCCCCCATCGTCGGAGCCGTAGATCCACCCGGAGGATCCGTTGCCCCCACCAGCCAACAGCCGGACTCCCCCCCGGAGGGGAACGGCCGCCACGGCCCACGGCTGCCGGCTCGTCTCCGGGAGGCCTTCCACCCGGGCCCATTCGTCCCCTCCGAGGGTTCCAAGGAAAAGGCTCGGGCTCGCCCCCGCCAGGAGCCGGTCGGGCTCTGCCGGGTGAACGAGGAACGAGCCCATCGATCGGCGGTCGGTGCTCGATGTGAACCCAGTCGAGCGGTTCTCCCAAGAACCGATCTCCCCATCCCATCGATACAACCCCAGGGCATCGACGAGCACCCAGGCTTCCTCACCCCGGTAGACCACCCCCTTTGCGGAGCCTGGGGGAAGCCCCTCGCCCGACCACCGCTCCCACCGGCCCGCAGCCGGGTCCCACCGGGCCAAGCCGCCGCTGCCGGAGCCCCGTTCCGCGGCTCCTCCGGCGAGGAGCACCCCGCTTCCGGTGGGCTCAAAGGCGAAGTCCGCCACGTCGAAGGCCCGCAGACCAACGCTCGCGTGGACGAACTCAGCCGAGCCGCTGGGGCGCCGGAACACACCCGCCTCGTTCGTGCCGATCCACTCGCCCCCGGACTCCACCCAGACGGACAGCGCTTCCAGGCCCGGCTCCGGCAACTCCACCGGGGACGGAACCGCACCCGGGTCGGAGACGTTCAGCTCGTACAGCATCGGGATCACGTCGCTGACGAAGTACAGCACCCGCCCCGGCACGGCCGGGTCGGCCGCCACGGCCTCCACAAACCCCTGCTCCCCGCCCGGGGCGAAATCGGCGATCTCTCGGGTGGGCTCAATCCCGCTGGGATCGATGACTCTTAGACCGTCTCCTCCGACGGTCGCGACCAGGTCCCCCCCGGCAAGCACCAGGTCGGCCACACCAACCCCTTCGGGGTGACGGTACAACAAGGCGGTCGTGGGCCCCGGCACCGAAACGCGAACGACCTCCCCCGCCTGGGTCCCCAACGCGAACTCCCCTCCTCCCAGGGAGAGAAGCCTTGCCAGGGGGGCCTGGGCCCCCCGATCGCTCCATGTGGCGCCCCCGTCCACGGAGGAGAAAACCCGGTCCTGGGAGGTGGACCACGGCCCCGCCGCGACAACGCGGTCACAGTCGTTGGGATCCACCCCCACGCCGATGAACGCCTCGACGCGTCGCCCCGCCACCACAAACGACTCGGACTCCACCGGGGCCCAGGCGTCCCCTCCATCCGCGGACACGAAGAGCCCCGAAGAGCTGGCGGCCCAGACCCTGGTGGGATCCGTTTCGCACACCGACACGTCGTTCACCTCGACGCCCCCGAGCCCCACGAGGGTCCAAGCCTCTCCGTCCGAGTCACGTCGATAGACCCCGCCTGCCGTGGCCGCCCACAAGGTGCCGTCACCCACCCCAACCAGGCGTCGCACCGAGCCTCCCCACGGACCGCCGACCCCTGGGGGGTACGGCTCCCACCGGTCGGTTGCGGCGCCCGCAGGGCCCATGGCCACGATCGCCCCCAACATCCCAGCGACGAGGGATCTCATCCAGGCTCGGGGAAACGGGGAACGGCACAGGCCGGGCAACGGTCGGGTCCTTCAGCCCTCAGTGGCAGGCTTCGCACAGCGTGTTGTCGTAGTCACGAAGTCGCAGGAGGGCGTCGCCTGACTCGCGAGCCACGAGATCGGTATCAAGCTCCTCCTCCGATCCCACGCCAGCCAGATACCCGTAGTGGGGGTTGTGGCAGGTGGTGCAGGTGACCACGTTGGGCTCTGTCACCGTCTCCCCCTCTACGGTCTCGACGACCGTCTCCAGGGGAAGGCGGGCCACGAGCTCCCTGCGACCGTCGGGGAGGGTGCGGAGCTCCAACGCATCGGCCCGACCCTGCTGCAGGGGCGCGTACCGGCCGTACACCTCCTGCCCTTCGGCAGGCCGCACGATGCGGTCGGGAACCCCGTCGTCGTCGGTGTCCTTCTTGTAGGTGGGATGGTGCGCCCCGGGGCGACGCTGGTCGCCATGACAAGTCCCGCAAAGCTCGTCCACCGGCCGGCCAGCCCCTCCGGCCACCAAGAACGCCTCACCGCCGGTCTCCGGACGGTGGCATCCGGTGGGGCGCCCGTCCTCACCCAGCACGCCGGCACACGAAACGCTCGGGTGGCCCTGAACCGACTTCGCACCGAGCAGCCGGGCCCAGAACCCCGGCGGCTCCGGCACCACCTTGGGCGCGTCTGCCGGCCCCTGGCCGACCGTGTGGCAGGCCTTGCAGTTGGCCCCGCTCCCGGGGTGCTCGGCCGCCCCGACGCCCCCGGCCGCTAGCACCGCGCCGACCACGAAAATCCAAATCCGTCTCATCCGCACTCCCTGTAACTTTGGGCCTTCGGCCCGTCCCTCGTCAGTCGTCACCCGTCACTTGTCACCCGTCACCGCCCCTAATGACACGCGTTACAGAGGGTGTTGTCCGTGTCCCGCAGCCGCAGCATGTTGTTGTCGGGAATCTCCGTGTAGGTCCCGCCGCCACCGGAGCTCACGTCCACAGCCAGATCGGTCCCGTGGGGCTGGTGACACGTGGTGCAGGCAAGCTCCACGGCCTGGCCCGGGAAGATGTCGTCCAGCCTCGGCAGGTCCACCTGGCTCGGGCTTCCGATGGCGGTGTAGGTGGTATCGGCCCAGTACATGACGAACTCGTCCACGTCCCCCTCGCCCCCGGCCGGCACGTCGTAGTTCACCCCGGTGGGCTCGTTGTAGGCTCGGGTGAACGCCACGCCCGAGGGGTGGTGCAGGGGGTTTCCGTTGGGAGCCGTGTCGTTGTACGCGGTGTGGCACCGGGTACACAGGCCGTTGGCGTCCGTGGTGTTGTCCTGCAGGGTCTGGGTCCGCAACCGGTGGAGCGTCGCCGCGTCCGCCGGAAAATGAGCAAGCGTGTTGTCGTGGCAGGCGGTACAGTCGACGGGCGTGGTCACCCCGGGGGCCGAGTCGATGAACGGGTCCTCGGTCTGGATCGCGGCGTCGCCGTGGCCGCCCCGGGAGTAACCCGACCGGGTGCCGTAGTAGTTGGCCGCCGCGTCCGGAGCCGGCTTCGAGGTGTACACGGCGGTGTCGTTCCGGTCGTAGAGACGGATCTCGGCCTGGCTGTCGAGCCCGTCGTGGCACCCCGCGCACGCCTGGCTCCGGCCCAGGCCGTCGGAGTCCCCCGTGCCGTCCCCGGCAGAGGCGAGGTTCCAGTACAGCCCCTCAGCAGTGGACGGATTGCCGTGGCAGTCCACCCCGGTGCAGGTGCTGTCTGCGTTGTCCACCGCGTCGCCGGGGGGAGTGGTGGGCAGGGGGTTCCCGCCGTACGCGCCGGAGGCGGGGTCTCCCGTCATCCCGTCCCACGAGCTCAGGGTCCGTGGCTTCAGGTCCACGAAGGCCCGGCTCAGGATGCTCCACGTCCCGCCCAGCTCACCCGACTGGGCGTGGTTGGTGCTGGCCCCGGCGTCGTCCCCGTGGCACGGACCGCACAGCTCCTTGGCGTTGTCCGACGCTGGGAACTTGCCCAGGAGGAACCTCACGTGCTCGATGTGGGCCCCGCCCCCGCCGGTGTAGTTCTCGGCCACCAGGTTCGGATCCCCCCCTTCCAGCGCCCGGGCGGCCGGGGCCGGCGGGAACCCGTGGCAGCCGTTGCAGGCGGCCTGGGGGAACCCGATCAGGCCCTGGTTCGCGGTGCCCTGCCCCTTCTTGCCCCCGTGCCGATGGCACTGGGTGCAGTTGTTCCCCACCTGGTGGTCGGTGGACAGGGTCTGGCTCCGGTAGTTGTGGGACACGTTGTCGGCGCTGTTCTCCGTGGGGTTCTGGTGGCACACCGTGCACAGGTCGTCGGTGTTGTCCGTGTCGGGCTCGTCGAAACTGTCGGTGCCCGTCGTGTTCTGGAACACGACCGCGCTCCACCAGCTGGTGTTCTTCACGTCCGCCTCGGAGTCGGTAGGGGCATGCTTGATCTTCTTGCGGATCATGTAGATGTTGTGCTGGCCGTCGTCCGGGTCGCCCTGCCCCGAGCCGTGGGGGTCGTGGCACTCCACGCAGTCCTTGAAAAAGTTCATCTGCGATTTCAGGTCGTTGCCCGAGCAGTCCGTGAGCCCGACACTTCCTTCATGGGTGTACACCCACCCATAGGTCGTTTGGGTGCCGTCGGTGGTCTGGTCGTAAAAGTGGCAGGCGTTGCAGAATCCGATCTTGGTGGTGGTGTTCTGGGCATCCTGGTTACAGCGGAGCTCGGTCGTCACGTCCGTGTTGTCGTGCATCTCGCCCGAGGTGCCAAAGTGGGTCGTCACCCCGTCCGGGGTCTGGATCGTCCCGGTCTTGTAGTAGGTGGACCAGGGGGTGGTGTTCAGGTAGTCCGACACGTACCACGACCGGAAGTAGTTCCGGATGGGGGTGATGTTGCCCAGCCTGGGGTTCCGGGCCGGGTCGGTGTAGTCGGTGTAGTCGATCTCGGTCGAGTCCGCCACCCCCCCGATCGTGAACTTGATACCCACGGTCTCCCGAGGGTACGTGGCCCCCTTCACCACGTGGCCCACCCCGTCGGCGGTCTGCCGATCGCCGGGGAGGAGCTTGTAGGCAGTGGAGCCGTGGTAGAGGTGGCACTCCAGGCACGGCACCCGGGGCTCGGGGTTGCCGGACCAGGGAAAGCTCCCGGTGACGAGCCCGTTGCCCCGGCCGTGGCCGGCCTCGAAGAAGTAGCCCCGGTTCCAGGTGGTTCCCAGAGGGTTGTTGATCTTCGGCGGGAGCCGGGTGCCCGCCGGAAACGTTATGGTTCCATACGTGGGGTCGGAGACCGAGAAAGAAAACCCGATGGTAAAACCGATGGTCAGGGTTTGCCCGCTCGCGTCTTCCCCGTCGTGGCACGAAAGACAGAACTGATCGTAATACTTCAGGCTCTCCCTCGTCGAGAAGGTGGTCCCCCGCGAACCCGTGTAGAAGTTCCCGTCGTCGTCCTTCAGGATCGCGTTCGTGGGCCCCCCCCGGGTGTCGTGACACTTCAGGCAGCCGTTATTGTCGGCCACTGTCATGTCCTGGGTCACATCGTAGTTGATGGTGTGGAAGCTGAGCAGATCGTTCCCAAGCACCGCCCCGATGTGGCCGAACTCGCTGTCCACGTGATCCACGTTCGCCAGGCTCCCGGCCGAGTTCGGGTCCCGGCCGGTGGAGTGGCAGTCGAGGCACCGAAAGAAGTTGGTGTTGTGGGGCCCCTGGTGGCAACCCCCGTTCTTCTGGAGACAGTTCTGGGTGGCGTTGCCCACGTTGGCGTGGACGTCGGCGTGGAACGGGAACACCGGCGTGGTGCTTGCGGGATCGGGAGGGTTCACCCCCTCCACCGTGAACGCGGCTCCCCCGTTTCCCTGGGAGTCGTGGCACCCATAACACACGACCCGGTCATTGGTGCCGTCGTACCCGGTGGTGGCGAAGTCGCTCGTGGCGTACGGGTTGACCGGGGTGTCCGTCCCGTTGATGATCAACGCCTTGTTGCTCGCGCCGGCACCGGCCGCCGCGTGGGGATCGTGGCAGTCGTAGCAGGGCAGCTTTCCGGTCAGGTTTCCCCGAGCGGCGAGGTTGTGCCCGCCCCCCGGCTGGTTGTAGTCGGTAGCCACGTCCGTGGCCGTGATTCCCGTAGAGTAGGGCGGGCTGGGGCTCCCATCGTGGCACACGAAGCACAGAAGCTCGCTCGAGGTAAGGGACGGCTTGGTCCAGTCCACCCCTCCCCCGCTCGAGGTGGCGCCGCCGTTGGGGCCGTAAGGTGCCGTGAGCCGGGGGGGGTTGTCCGCCAGGTTGTTGGCGCCCGGGTCCACGGCGCCGATCACGATGCTGTGGTGGTTGGGGTAGCCGTCGGTCGCGGACTTGGTGCACTCCGTGGCCGGGGTCAGGTCCGGCCCGGGATTCGTGGCGTTGTCCGTGTCGCCGTTGTGACAGTCGTTGCAGAGAATCCGGGTGGAGCTCGGGTAGCTGGCGCTGTCCCCCCCCACGTCCACCGGGTGGGCGCTTCCGTTGACGCCACCGGCAGCGGTCGCGATCTCGTTGGCGATATCCCCCGAGGAACCGTGACAGTACGAGCAGTCCAGGGGCTCGCCTCCGTCCCACTGGCCTCCGCAGTAGAAGTCCGTCGTGTACAGCGCATCCTGGACGTTGTCGCTCAGGATGTTCCGGGACCCCGGCACCACCTTGGTGGAGCGAAGGGCGTGGCACGACAGGCACGGACGCCCCAAGGAGTGGTCGGCCCAAGCGGTACCCCCGAGTCCCACCACCACCGCCAGAGCCACCACGATCCGTGCAGAAACCCGGGCGAACGAACACGCCGTTCGGGAGTTTCGGTGCATGATGTTTCCCGCTCCCTCGCTCAATAGCTCTTCACGAGTCGGTTCAGACCGTTGGCCGTACCCACCCACACCTCGTCACCAAACACGTACAGGCTGGTGATCCGGTTGTCCGTCAATCCGTCCTCGGTATAGAAGTTCGTGAACTCGAACCCGTCGAACAGACCGAGGCCCTTCTTCGAGCCGAACCACACGAGATCCCCGTCCACAGCGATGGCGTTCACTGTGGAGTGGGGCAGGCCTTCCGCGATGTCGTAGATTTTCCACGAGCCCTCCTCGTACACGCTCACACCGCAGCACCCCCCGAGGTAACAGGTCGATCCCTTTACGGCCAGGGTGTACACGAAGTTGCTCGCGATCCCGTCGGCCACGGTGAACGTGCGCCACCCCTTCCCGTCGAACCGGTACACCCCTCGGTTCGTCGTGCCGATCCACAGGGTCTTCCCGGAGAAACCAAAATCGGACACATTGTTCAGAACGGTGCCCGGCTTCATGGTGCTCCGGTCCTTCCATCGCTCACCATCGAACGTGAGCACCCCCCCGTGCATGGTGCGGGCGGCCACCCAGAGGAGGCCGTCGTGCACCCGGAACCGGGCGTTCACCAACTTGACCTTTCCCTCCCGCTCTTTGGTGGCCCAGGAGACTCCGTCCCAGATGCTCACACCGGCGTCCGTTCCCACGTAGACGAGGCCTTTGTACTTCGCGATGTCGGTGACCCGGTTCGATGCCAGGCCGTCCTCGACTTTTGTGACGATCCAGTTCCCTTCGGCAAAGTTCAGCCGGGCCACCCCTCCGTCCGCCGTGCCCACCCACGCGTCGCTCCCGTCCACGTACAAGGCCGTGATCCGGTTCGAAGGCAGCCCGTTATCCGTGGTGTACCGTTGCGCAACCCGAACGTTCGGGACCGCCACCCGCTCGGAGGCAGGAGCGGTCTGCGGCAGCGGCTTTGCCGCAGGGGAAGGGGGGGCCGGAGAGGAGGGCCTGGACTTCAGCTTTGCCTCCCGGGGCGACCGGACCTCCTCCGGGACCGGGGGGGGGGAGACCCCCTCGATGTCCTTCTGGATCAGGGGCTCCAGCCGAGCCGCCCGCGCCACCGCCGCTCTCCAACGCTCCTCCGGAGATCGGACCGGCGGGGGCGGAGGAGCCTCCAACACGGGGGGGGACGGTTCGAGGACCGGGGCGACGGTGGGCCCGGCGGGCTCCGGCCGTGGGCGGGAGGCTGCGCAGGCTGCCAAGACCACGCACACGGTCGTCAGGAGCGCGAAACGACGCATGGACATCACCAAACCTCTTGTAGGGGAAACGGGGACCTCAAAGGCCCCGCGATTCTCTAAATCAGGAGGCTGCCCCCCGCCGTGGGTCTTTTGGCGGCCGCTCCCGTCTCTTCGGAGCCAGCCCCATGGCTCGCCCCTTCTCTGGGGGCCGGGGGGCGCACCGTGCGGGGCGTTCGCCTTTGCTCTCTGGCGGAGCCCACAGACCCCATCGAGTGCCGCGGCGGAGGGGCCCGGGACCGCCTCCCGAGAGCGGTGTTCCCGCGATTCGTCCCTCAAACCAGCCCTACTGCCCGCCCGGAGGCCGGGTTCAGAGATGGCACTGATAGCAGAGCATGTTATCGGCTTCGTAGCTCATCACGACGAACTGCTTCTGCTCGGTGGGGATGTGGCGGGTGTGGCACGTGTCGCAGGTGACGTACTTGTCATCCACGAGGGTCAGCGCGTCCGGCTTCCGGTACCGGCCCCGATACTCCTCCAGATCCAGCTGGGGAATCAGCTCCATGTTCATGCCGTCTGGATGGGTGTCCTGGTAGCGCAGCTTCCGATACGTGTCCTTCCGCACCCCCTTGAGCCGGAGCGTCTCCTTGTACTCCTCTACCTCATCCTCCGAGACGATGATCCCCCGGAGATCCTTCCCGCTCTTGATCACATCCTCGTAGGAGGCCGTTTCGAGGCAGGGGTTGTTCCCGTGGCAGGAGCTGCAGAACCGATCCACCTCCTGGGAAGGGAGGGGCTGGGGCTGCAACAGCAACTCCACGTCCTCCGAGGGATCCGCAATAACGATGTCAAAGCGGCCCTCCACAGCCACGGCCACGGGATAGAAACGTACCGGCACGTCCACCGTGACGCAGCCGATGATCAGGCCGGAGCGGCTCTTGACCCGGAGACTCACCTCGGCCGTGTGGGTCAAGGGAACCTTCTCGAACACAAACCTTCCCTGCTCGTCCGTGGTGGTCACCTCGTAGAGCAGACTCACCGGTACGCCGGCCAAGGGCTCGCCGGTCTCCGGGTCCACCACGCGGCCGCGCACGTCGTGATACAGCTCCCGCCCCGCAGGGGGAGGCTCCGTGAACGCCAAGCCCGCCGTCAACAGCAGCCCCATCCCCCCCACAACGGCCGCCCAAGTCCTCATCGGGAACCTCCCAACTCCACCGGCTTCCCCCTACGGCTTCAACAACTGCTGGATCCTCTCCTCGAGAACCCTCTCGTCCCCCGGTCGGTAGCCGCCTTTCAGCGACACGATCTTTCCAGCCCTGTCCACCAGGACCAACGCCGGCGTGAACGAAAAGCCGAACATCCCCGGCGTGTTGAACTCCGGGTCGTGGAGGAAAGGAAACTCGAACCCGAAGTGCTCCTTGTACCGCTTCACCCGGGCAGGGCTGCCCGAGTCCACGCTGATCGCGATCACCTTGAGCCCCGGGTACCTCGCCCCAAGCTCCTTCAAGGCCAGCAGCTCTTTGCGGCACGCCGCACACGAGGTCTGCATGAACACCACCGCGCCCACGCTCCCTGAGAGGTAGTCCTTCACATCCACGCTGCCCCCTCCTTCCACGTCCGGCAGCGCCAACGTGGGAAGCTCCGCCCCTGCCGCGTACCGCTCCGCGGCAGGGGCGGTCGCCGCCCCGATCGACACGCCCACCAGGAGGACCACCACCCAGCCCCACAGGGCTCTTGCCGTCCTGTTCGTCATCACGATCTCTCCCACCCGTTCAATGGCTGTGGCACTCGCTGCACAGCGGATCCAGGTAATCCCAGCTCGTAGGGAACTTCCGGAGCATGGCCTGGGTGTTTTCCGTGGCCGACGGGGGGCTCGGCGCGACGCCCCCCTTGTAGTCCCAGTGCGTGGACGCCGTGCCGTGGGGATCGTGGCAGGTCAAACACATGACCCAGCTGGACCCCAGCGTTGGCCCGTACCCCCGCGCCTCGATCGCCCCCCCCGTCCCGCTGTAGAACGGCAAAATCCCCGTTTCAACGTAGGCGTCCGGGGGGGTGCCTGCGCCGTTGGGATCGCTGAAGGGGTTTGCGATGTCCATGAACCCTGAGGTGTACTCCCGCCACAGGCTCATGCCCACGCCTGCGTTCGCGTGGAGCGGCTCGGTGCTCCCGGTCCAGCTGCCGTGGAAGAAGTTCTTCGCCAAGATGGCATTGTTCGGGTCCCCCAGATCCGTCTCCACGTGGCAGCCGTAACACACGTTCATCGCGAACTCGGTGGCGGTGTCGGCCCCGGCCCCGAACAGGAAGTCGTCTGCAAGAAAACGGTTCTTGGTCCCGTGGGGGTTGTGGCAGCCTTGGGCGCCCGATCCCCCCGCAAGGCAGGTGACGTCCATCTGGTTGCCTTCGATGCTCGTCGCGTACCCGTGGCCGTTGGTCTCGTAGTAGTCGAAAAAGGGCGGGGAGTTCGTGTAGGGAGCCCCCGCGTTGACGTCCTTGGGGGGCACGGCAGGGACAAGCCAGGGGGCAGCGGTCTGCTGGGTGGATGGATCGGACCGGTCCGAAGGGGGGACCTGGCCCGTGGGTACCGGCCCGTTGAACTGCTGGAACGAGGCGTTGGCTGCACCCTCGTCCACCCCGTCGTGACACGACAGACAAAAGCTCTGGTACGCGGAGAAGTCCGTGGCCCGGGCCACCGGGTCCCCTGCGGTTACGCCTGCCGAGGCCAGGTCGTCCGGATATACGAGAAAGGCGGCGTCACTGGGGTGCTTCGTCCCGTCGCCGTGACACTTCTTACACTCGTTCAGGCTGGCGTCCTCGGTGGTGTTGAAATCGCCGTCCACGGCATACCGGATGTTGTGCTGGCTGAGGATCGTGGCATCGTTCACGGCCCCGATGCCGTTGAAGAACCGGTCGACCTCGAAGCTCGTCTCGGTGGTGTCGTCGAACAGCCCGCCGTTGGCCGAGGTGGTGTGGCACACCAGGCAGTCGTCGTTGGGGATGACGAACGACTTCTTGTGATCGTGGCAGGTGCCGCAGTTGTCGTACTTGGTGTCGGTGGTGTGAGGATAGGGCGGAGGCGTCACCCCGGTCACCGAGTCCCAACCGGCCCCGGTGGGCAGGGTGCCGTCGTGGCAGTCCATGCACAGCCGCGCCGGATACGTCGTGTACCCGGTGTTTCCCACGCGCGCCCAGAGCCGCTGGTCCTGGGCGCCGTGGGGCACGTGGCACTCGGCACACACTCCCCCCCCCGTGAATCCATTATCCACGAAGTCATGGGGGCTCCCTACCATGGCGGCGGGCGCGGAGGCGGCGAGGAACCCGGCGAGAACGAGGGGGCCCCAAAGCCCGATCAGGAGAGCTCGCGGCTTCCGCTGGCCTGTTCCCATGCTTACCCATCCTCCACCACGCAAGCTGGAGCGGTCCCACCCCGTTTCGGGCGCACAAAAACCCAGCCGCGCACCGTGGGCCGCCCCGTCGCGCGGCGCCTCCCAAAGCTACAATCGGATGCCCGCCCGCTCTGCCCCCACGTACAGCACCGAGTTCCGCCCGCCGAAGCCGTCGGGGATGATACCGGGCGCGTTGGGATCGGGCAACCACTTGGTCCCGTCCACCACGAACGAGTACTGGTAGCGACCGGGCTCTAGCCGCAGCCGGAACACCCATCGGTCCCCCTGCCGGGCGGCGCTCACCCCTCCGGGGCTCCGGCCCCAGTCGTTGAAGTCCCCCACCAGTCGCACGTCCCGCGCGTGGGGGGCTGAAAACTCAATGACCACCGCTTCTCGTCGCGCGTCGAGCACGATGTTGAGGCGATGGACCTCCCGGGCCAGGAGCCCCACGAAGAACGCCAGCACCAACGCCGCCATCGTGGCGGCCGGCCGGAGCGTCGGGAAGCGCCCCCACCACCGTCTCCACCGGCCCGGCCGGGAAAGCTCCCCGAGGCGGGCCTTGACCCGGGCGGCTAGGTACGGCGGCGGCTCGGGTCGATCCTCGCCCAGGGCCTCCAACGCGTGCTCCAGCCGTTCCAATCCGTCTGCCAGCCGGGCGCACCGGGAGCACCCGGCCCGATGGGTATCCGCCGCCTCCCTTTCCGCCGGCCCGGCCGTGCCATCGAGCACCCGGAACCACAACCTCTCGAACCGATCACACTCCATGTCTCCCCCGTTCCTCTTCGGGCCTTAGGCCCGCCAGGCGGCTTCCATGTAATTTCTGCTAGGATGCTGGGAGGCTAGGACGCTAGGACGCATGAAAACCTACTTGATTCCAGAGTGTTCCAAGTATGGCCCCGTCTCTGTGGCGCCACCTCACGGTCTCGGGAGGCATGGGGTCTGCTGGAGAGCCGCGTGCGGCCCCTTGGCTCGCCGCGCAGCGCCTCCACCGCTTGCCCCGTGAAATCGCTCGTGGCTGCCGGTCTCCTATGAAGCCACCGCCGGCGCCCCGTGCCTGCGCGGCGAATCTCAATGCCCGGCTTCGCGCGCGGCCGGAAGCAGGCCCCATGCCCCACCGCCGAAACTGTGCGGGGATCGGTGCAAGTTGCTTCTTCCAAACCCGCCGCCCCATGGCCCAGCGGGGCTTCCACGCTGTTTTCCCGCACGAAGAAAATGCGTAGTCTTTACCGGGGCCGCGCCAGGGGGTTACGCCACCCCTCACCAGGGGTGCTTCGACCGACGGAAGGCGACCCGCACATCGGGCAGCCCCGCCTCGAGGGGCCGGTTTTCCCGGACCGACCGGAGGATTCGGGACGCGTCCACCCCTGCCCACAGGGCATCGGCCACCATCTCCACCGCGGTGAGCCGCTCGACAGGAGGAAATCCTGCCAAGGTGAGGCGGTCCACCAAGGCGGCCGCCCGGCGCAGGGTCAGGGTACGGCGGTCCAGCGCCCGGAGGATGGCGTCGGCCCCTGCCCGTTTCGCCACCCCCTCCCGGAGCTTGGACAGTAGGTCCCGGTCGGGAAGACCGGCCACTCGGGCCCGGGCCAGCAACAACAGGACCCTTGCCGTCTCGGCCGAGGAGAACCCGGCCTCCTCACACGCCTCCTCCGCCTCCCGGATCCGGTCCTTCGAGAGCCCCGCCGCCCGGGCTTGGAGACGCACCTCCTCCAGCGGGCCGGCGAGGCTCCCCGGCCCCAGCCGCCCCACGGCCGGCTCCCCTGCCGGGGCCCATCCCGTCGGACCCCCTAGGAGCACGAGCACCCCCACGGCCAGCCACCGTTTCATGGCTCCTCTCCGTCGAGCAGCCCCAGCCGTCTCAAGATCATCTTCTTCGCCCGAAAGATCCGAATCTTCACGTTATTGAGCGAGATCCCCACGATGTCGGCAATCTCCTGATAGGGCAACCCTTCCAGGTAGCACAGGACCAGCGGGGTCTTGTACTTCTCGGGTAGCTCATGAAGGGTCCTCATCAGTCGGCTCCAGTCCTCCCGCCGAAGCAGTTGGTCCAGGGGGTCGGCCTGGGGCCGGTGCGCCAAGAGGGCCAAGGGACTCACACGGTCGCTGTCCACCTCGTCCCTCCGTACCTTGTCTCGGTGCCGGTCGATACACTGGTTTCGCGCGATGGTGAACAGCCAGGTGGCGAACCGCCGGGACGGGTCGTAGGTATGAAGGAACCGGTAGGCCCGCAGGAACGTGTCCTGGGTCACGTCCTCGGCCCGGGAGGGATCCTGAAAGAAGTGCAGGGCAAACCGGTAGATCGGCCCCTGGTACTTCTCGATCAGGGAGCCGAACGCTTCTCGATCCCCGTTCAGGGCCCGAACCGCCAGCTCCGAGTCCGTGTCGAAATACCCGTGCGAGTTCATGGACCTCGTCTGCGTCGAAACACCCTCGTCAGCGTGAAACCGCGCAGTCGGACACCCAGAAGGGGCGTTCATCTCAGAATCCTTCCCCCTGCTGGACGTTAGCAGCAACCCGCGTGCCGTCTCGGGAGTAAAGACCCGAACCCCACCGGCCGATCAAAGGAACAGCCGTTCAAAGTCCGCCCATTTGACTTTGGTTTCCTGCTTGTCCAAGCTAACCCGGATCGGTCATGAAGCCTCGTGCTGCAACCCCTGACAGCACGCCGTTTCGGGGCGTGCTCGTGCCTCGGTCCCGCCCGGTACGCCTGCGCCCCTCGCGCGTTCGTGCTTGCCCCGATCTGGCGCACCCTCGTCGGTTTCGCGACGAACGCCCATGAGTGATCCGGGTTAGACCGACCCCTCCGGCACGGGGCTTGCTGGTGGGGGTGGAGTTTCGATCGGTCCCCTCCCCCGCCGCGGGGCAAGGGGCACAACCTTTCTCTTCCACGGAGGAGCACATTGCGGTTTCTCTGCACTGTCCTCGTCGCACTGCTCTGTTCCACCCAACCGGCGCTGGCCCTGTTCGGTGCCGGGAAAAAACCCCAACCGGGCTCGGACGCGCCCACGTTCAACGCACCCCTTCTGGTGGGGGGCGACTTCGACCTTGCCCCCTATATCGGCACCAACGCGATCCTCCTCGACTTCTGGTCCATCTACTGCGTCTCGTGCATCCAGGAGATGCCGAAGCTGGTGGACATCTACAACCGGTACAAGGACCAAGGGCTCGAGGCGGTGGCCGTGAATCTGGACAGCTTCGGTACCCGACGGGTCAAAAAGTTCGTGAAGGGTCTCGATTTCAGGGTGACCTACCCGATCGTGATCGACAAACGCCGGGAGGTCGCTGCCAAATACGGCGTGAGCGTGCTGCCCACCACCGTGGTGATCGGCAAGGACGGCAAAGTGACCTACTACCACGTGGGGTACTCGCCCGGCGACGAGGAAGAGATCGAGCAGAAGGTGAAGGAGGCCCTGGGCGCAGGGCAGTGACCCACAACCCCCCCTCGGCAAGGAGTGACGCGCGATGAAGCGTTCCTTGATCTCTCTGGTGATCGTGGCCGCATTGGCCGCCACGGTCGTTCCCCCGGCCCCTGCGACCGCTGGGGAGGCCACGGCGTTGAAAGGGAAGAAGGTGAACTCCAACGGCCTGTTGGCGGTGGGGTCCAAGGCGTTGCCGTTCACACTGAAAGATCTGGACGGCAACACGGTGAGCCTGGACCAGTTCCAAGGCCGCAAGGCGGTGCTTGTCACCTTCTGGTCGTTCTTCTGTGGCCCATGCCGGGAGGAGATCCCCCTGCTGGACCAGATCCTGAAGAAGTACCAGGACCAGGGTTTCGAGATGCTGGCCATCAACCTCGACGGCCCCAAGCTCGCGAAGGCGGTCCGCCGGTACGTGGACTCCAACGGCTTTTCGTTCCGCGTGCTGTGGGAAGAGATCGACGGGGTGAGCTACAAGACTGCGGATGCCTACGGCGTCGCCGGCACCCCGAGCCTGGTGCTGGTGGGCAAGGAGGGCAGAGTGCTGTGGACCCACGTGGGCCGGGAGGAACCGGCGAAGATCGAGGCCGTGATCCGCAAGGCCCTCGGGAAGGGGTAAGGCCCGCATCTCGCTCCGCCCCGACCGCAAAAAGAGGCGCCGCTCCCGAGGGGCGGCGCCTTTCGTCGTCGTGGAGCGGGCGACGGGATTCGAACCCGCGACTCTCAGCTTGGGAAGCTGATACTCTACCAGCTGAGTTACGCCCGCACCGTCCGGAGGGTTGATGATTATAGGCATACGCTCCCTCTTGTCAACGCCAAAGTTTCTCCGACCGGGCGGCCGGTTCCGGGCCGCCCCCGATCGACCTTTCTCGAGCCGGTGACCGACGCCATGACCGACGAGCCCTGGTTTCGCCCCGCCGGCGCCCTCCCCGGCCGGCTGTACGTACCGACCGGCAAGGGCGGCAAGAAGCACCCCTGCCCGGAGTGCTATTGGTGCCAGTGGTGCCCCGAGATCCGATGCCAGGCCTGCCGGTCCTGCCAGAGGAGGCGCCCCGAGGAGCCGAGGGATCAGGCCACGAACAGGTAGTCCTGGCCCTCTCGCACCCCGGGGGCCACGCACCGTCGCACCCGGTCGCGTACCGTGGCTGCCCCGAAGCAAAACAGCGCCATCCCCTCCCAGCGAGGCCCGGCCGAGCCCGGCTTCCACTCGAAGCCCCGAGCCCCCACGCCCCGGGACCGGAGGGCCCGGGTCCAGTCGGTCAGGGTCTGCCCCCGTCCGAACACCGTGACGTTCCCGATGCCCCGGGACACAAGCTCGGCGGCCAGGTGGCGGGCCTTCACGGCCCGGAACGCTCCGACCCCCATCCGTGCCGACCGGCGGGTCTCGCGGCCCGGGTGTTCCCGCCACAGGTACAGGACCCGGGGCACCTTTCCGATCCGGTACCCCAGGCGGTGCCACCGCAGCAGCAGGTCCAGGTCCTCCGGGCCGTCCCCCTCCCACCATCCCCCAGCCGCCATCAAGGCCCCCGTCCGGATCGCCAGGGTGGCATGGGTCACGGTGCACTCCACGTAGCGCTCGCGGGCGATCTGCCCGGGAAGGGCCAGGCGGTTCTGCCACCGCAGGTACGAGGCCATGCGCTCGGACACCCGAGCCGCTGGGAACAGCCGCACCCGGCTTCCCACTGCCTGCCAAGAGGGGTTCCGCTCCAGAGCGTCCACCAATGCCCCCAACCGGTCGGGGTGACACACGTCATCGGCGTCCATGCGGACCGCCACCGGTGCCGACACCTCCCTCAAGGCCCGGTTCAGGGCGGCAGCGACCCCCCGGCCGGCCCCGGGAATCAGGGTCAACCGCCGGTCGCCCCCGGCCGCTCGGACCAGGGCCTCGACCGAGTCGTCGTGGCTGCAGTCATCCACCGCGATCAGGCGCCAGTCGGTCAGCCGTTGGCGCCACAGGCTCTGCCAGGCTTGGGCGATCCACGGCCCGGCGTTCCGAAACGGCATGAGGATGTCCACGGCGGGCACGCTTGCCTTCCCTCGGGGCTGTGGTAGCGTGGGTTCACGCGTCCGTCCGCGTCCGTGACGCGGGGTCCGGGGCAACGAGGCGCGAGGGGGTGTGCCGATGATCGACACGATCCTGTACGTGGAGGACGAGCCCGGTCTGGTTCGGCTGGCCGAGGTGGTGTTTCGGAAGATCGGCTTCGTGGGGCGCATCGTGTCGGCGGCGAGTCTGGCCGAGGCTCGGCTCGCTTTGGCCGGCATCCGAAAAGGGGGGTCCCTTCCCAAGCTGGTGGTGACCGATCTCGGGCTCCCGGACGGCTCGGGCCTCGAGCTGGTCCGCCACATCAAGGAGGACCCAAGCCTGCGCGCCGTGCCCGTGGTGGTGCTGTCGGGTTCGGCCACCCCGGAGACCGTGACCGAGGCGTACGCCCTGGGGGCCAACGCTTTCCTGTCGAAGTCGCCCGCCGCCGGCGACCTCCTGTCGGCCATGGAGGGGCTGGTTCGGTGCTGGCTCCGGGAGGTGGAGCTGCCCAGCCCCCGGATCGGCGACCGGCTCCAGTGGGCCCTGGCCCGGGCCGTGGGCTACGAGACCCGGGTGGCCCAGATCTACCTGGAGCTGGCCCGGCGGCTCCGGGCGGACCCCGAGGCCCTTCGGTTCTGGCTCGATCTGGCCCTGGCCGAGGGCAACCACGCCAACCTCCTCCGGTTCTTCGAGTCCCTGGTGGAAGACTCCGAGGCCCCCGCGTCCGTGCTCGATCGGCTCGAAGGCCAACTCATCAAGGTGGAGACCTGTGTGGCCGGGGTCGAGATGGGCCTTGGTGCCCGGCCGGAACTGGACCGGGGCGGAGCGCTGGAGATCACCCTGCGCATCGAGGAGAGCCCCAGCGAGGAGCTGATCCTGGCCGGCCTCGGGGTCCTCCTCCCCTCCGCGCCGGGGGCGGTGGCCACCTTGGCCGAGAGCCTGGCCGAGCACGCGGCCCACATCGCGGACGGGGTCCGACGGATGACCCCACGGCAGGACCTGTGGGCACGGGCCGGGGCGTTCCTCACCCGGGCACAGGCGCTGCGGGACCGGTTTGCAGGGGAAGGGGCCGACGAGTCCCACGCCCTCTGAGACGACGACGGATCTCGCCGCCTCAGCCCGCCAGATCGAGCCCCTCCACCAGAAGCGGTGGGGCTCCGAGTCCACCGTGCATCTCCAGGTCCGTGCCCACCACGGCCACCCGCCGCAGCAGCTCTTCCACGGTCCCGGCCAGGGCCGCGCCGGTCACGGGGTGGGCCGGCACCCCTCCCTCGAACCAGATCCCCGAGCACCCCACGGAGAACTCACCGGTGACCGGATCGGCCGTGTGAAGCCCCAGCACGTCACGGACCCACAGCCCCCGACCGGCAAGGGCCATGAGATCCTCGGTGCCCCCGCCCTCGCCGGGAGCCCAGATCAGGTTGCTCACGTGGGGCCGGGGCGGGACCGTGGCCCCCCCGGCCGCGTTGCCCGTGGAGCTCCGCCCGGCACGGCTGCCGCTGGACCGATCGTAAAGGAACCCCTTTAACACCCCCCGATCGATCACCTCCGTGAGCTGCCGGGGTACCCCCTCGTCGTCCACCGGCCGCGTCTCGATCCCGCCCGGTCGAAGCCCCTCGTCCCGGATGATGACGCTCCGGGCCGCCACCACCGCGCCCTCCTCCCGGAACAACCCCATCCCCTTCTCCACGGTCTCTCCGAGAAACGACGGGGCGAGCACGGCCAGGAGGTCTGCCGCGACACGGGCGTCCAGGACCAGGGGGAACCGACCCGTGGGAGCCGGGCGGGCTCCCAGCAGCTCCACCGCCCGGCCGGCCGCATCGGCCGCAAGGCGGGCCGGGGACAGCTCGGCCCACTGCCGGGCCTCGGCCGACGACCAGCCGGTCTGGGCCGTGCTTCCCTCGGCCGCAGACACCTCGAGGGAGGCGGAGACCGAGGTCTCGACCCATGCCACCTCTTCGGTCCGGTGGTTTCGGATCGTCCGGCGGATCACCACCGCTTCTGCCGAGGGCTTCCGCACGGAGACCACCCGAGGGTCCCCAGCCCGGGCGGTCCGGTCCAGGGTCTGAACGAGCCCGGCCAGGTCGGCGGCGGTGAGCGCTTCCACCCGGGAGTCCCGGATCGCCAGATCGCCGACCGGCGGAGGCCCCAAGGGGCCCTCCAGGTCCGCAGCCGGCACCGGGTCCTGGGCCCCGGCGGCCTGGCGTGCCCAACCCATCAGATCGCCGGGATCCCACCGAGAGCCAGGGCCGAGGGGCACGGCGGCAAACCCCACCCGGCCGCCCCCCAGATCCAACCGCACCGACAGGTAGGACTCGCGCCACCGCTCCACGGCCGCCTCCCCCTCACCGCCCTCGACCCGGATGCCCCGCTCCTCCCACACCGAGGCCTGCCAAGGGCGCCCGGCCGCCGCCCGGCTCAGGGCCTCCCACAGATCGGCGGGCATCATGGGTCCAGCTCCCGCATCACCGCCACCTCGTCGCACTCGGGGAACTTGGAGCAATGGAGGCAGTCCTTCCAGACCTTGTGGGGGAGCTGGGACTTCTCCACCTCGTGGAACCCCATCTTGGCGAAGAACCCCGGTCGGTAGGTGAGGGCGAAAAGCCGCCGCAGCCCCAGGCACCGGGCCTGCTCCAGGCAGGCGTCCACGAGGTGGCGGCCGATGCCCCGGCCCTGGAGATCCTGCCGCACGGCCAGAGAACGAACCTCCCCCAGATCCACCCAGCAGATGTGCAGGGCCGAGAGGCCCACGATCTCGTCGCCGCGCCACGCCACCACAAAGTCCCGAACGTTCTCGTACAGGTCCAGCCAGGACCGCGACAGGACCAACCCTTCCCGGGCGTAGTCGTCGAGAATGGTTTTCATGGCCTCCACGTCCTGGAGGCGGGCCGGAGCCACGGAGATCGTCACGGCGCAAACCTTTCCACCAGCTCCTGCGCATGCCGCAGCGAGGTTTCGGTCACATGGCGCCCGCCGAGCATCCGGGCCAGCTCCTCCAACCGGTCCCGGCCGATCAGGGGGCGCACCCGGGTCACGGTCCGGCCGTCTCGGACCTCCTTCTCCACCCTCAGGTGGCCGGTGGCCCGGGCCGCGATCTGGGGCAGGTGGGTGATGCACAGCACCTGGCCGTGCTCGGCCAGACGGGCCAGGCGGTCGGCCACGGCGTCGGCCGTGGCCCCTCCGATGCCCGCGTCCACCTCGTCGAACACCAACGTGCCCCCTCCTCCCCGATCCCGCAACGCGTTCTTCACGGCCAGCAGCAGACGGGACAGCTCTCCCCCCGACGCCACCCGGGCCAGGGGACGAGCCGGCTCTCCGGGGTTCGCGGCCAGCAGGAACCGCACCCGATCCCCACCCTCCGGGCCCGGCTCCACAGGTTCCACCTCCACCTGGAAACGCGCCCGGCCCATGGCGAGGTGGGCCAGCTCCTCGGCGACCCGGGTCTCGAGGGTTCGGGCCGCCTCCCCACGAAAGGCCCGTACCCCGGCCACGGCCCGCTCCAACGCGGCCCGGGCGGCCCCCAGCTCCCGGCGGGCAGCATCCAGGTTCCATTCCAGGGCCTCGATCTCGGCCAGCTCGGCCTCCATGGTCCCCAGGCGAGCCAGCACCGTGTCCACACCGGCCCCGTGCTTGCGCTCCAGGCGGCGGATCGTCTCCATGCGCGCCTCAATCGCATCGAGCCGAGCCGGGTCCGCCTCCACGGCCCCCAGGCGGCGGCGCACCCGCAACGCGGCCTCGTCCACCAAGGCCGCAGCCTCTGCCACCAGGTCCAGGATCTCGCCGGCCCCGTCGTCCCAGGCCCGGGCCCCCTCCAGCTCCCGCTGAGCCCGGCCCAGCCGGGCCCAGGCCGCGGTCTCGGCTGCGTACAGCTCGGCCTCTGCCCGGCCATAGGCCTCCCGGAGCCGCGCCGCATGGGCCAGGAGGTCGCGCTCGGCCCGGAGCCGCTCGTCCTCCCCTGGTTCCAGACCGGCCGCACGGATCTCCTCAATCTGGAACCGCAGGAGGTCGGCCCGCTCGCGGCCCTCCCGCTCCAAGCGCTCCAGCCGGTCCACCTCGGCCCGGGCCGTCTGCCACGCGCGGTACGACTCCTGACACGCACTCAGGGCCGCCCGGCCCTCCGCCCCCAGGGCCCCGTCCAGGAGCCGGCCGTGCTCCTCCTCCCGAAGCAGGGCCTGGTGCTGGTGCTGGCTCGACACCTCCACCAGGTGAGCACCCATCCGGGCCAGCACCCCGAGGGGCACCAGGGCCCCGTTCACGTGGGCCCGGCTGCGGCCGTCCCCGGTCACGGTGCGGCTCACGATCAGGGGCTCGTCGGGCTCCCACGGCACCCCTGCCTCCTCCAAAATCAACCCCGTCGCTTCGCGTGCGGGACCCTTGGGCGAGAACACCCCCTCGACCCGGGCCTGGACCGCCCCGGCCCGAACCCAGTCCCTTCGGGCCCTATCGCCCAACAGGAGCCCCAGGGCCTGGAGCAGCAACGACTTGCCGGCCCCGGTCTCGCCCGTGAGCACGGTGAAGCCGGGGGAGAACTCCAGCTCCAGCTCGTCCACGAGGGCGAAGTCGCGGATGCGCACCCACTCGATCACCGCCCCTCCTCCAACCCGGGAGAGCCTCCCCACATGAGCTTGGTGCGCACGACCCGGTAGTAGTCCCGCTCGGCCGAGCGCACCAGCAGGACCCGGCTCGTCCCCCGCCCCACCGTGACCCGGTCTCCCTCGTCCAGCTCCATGCCCTCCTGCCCGTCAAGGGTCAGGAACACCTCCCCGTTCTTCGAGGCCAGCCGCACCTCCACCCGACAGGTGTCTGGCAGCAGGATCGGCCGTTGGGTCAGGGTGTGGGGGCAGATGGGCGACAGGACCAGGGCGGGCACCTGGGGCTGTACGATCGGCCCTCCGGCCGAGAGGCTGTAGGCCGTGGATCCGGTGGGGGTGGCCGCGATCAGCCCATCGCCCCGGTAGTTGGTGAGGTACGCCCCGTCCACCCGCACCTCCAGGTCGCTGATCCGCGCGAGGGCCCCCTTGTTGAACACCACGTCGTTCAAGACCCGGAACCGCTGAATCACACGTCCCTGCCGCACCACCTCCCCCTCCAGGGTGGTGCGCGGGTCCACGGTCCAGCCCTCCTCCCGGATCCGCTCCAACGTGGAGAACAGCTCGGCCACGGGGATCTCGGTCAAAAACCCCAGGAACCCGATGTTCACACCCAGGATCGGGATCTCCCGGCCGCCCAAGGCCCTCACCGCCGCGAGCAGCGTCCCGTCGCCCCCCAGCACCACCACCAGGTCTGCCCGGTCCGGGGTCTGGCCGAAACGCCCGTCTTCCAGCACCCGGATCCCCCGGGCCCGAGCCCACCGGCACAGATCCTCAGCGGCCCCGTCGGCCTCGGGGGAGCTGCGCTTGCGGAATACAGACAACACGCGAAGGGGCAAACGACCGGCTCCGGAAACGTGGGAACGTCAGGACGCTATGACGTTGGAACGTTGGGAGGCTAGGACGTTGGGACGCTTCGCGTCTGCTGGGCGGCTTCCAGCCTTCTGGCTTCCTAGCCTTCTAGCTTTTCAGCCGGTATTCTAACAAACCATGAACCCACGGGAAACGAAGCACCGCGCTCCCCTGGCCGATCGGATGCGGCCCCAGACCCTCGACGAGGTGGTGGGCCAGGACCACCTGCTGGGCCCGGGCCGCCCCCTGCGTACGGCGGTGGAGTCGGGGGCACTGCCCTCCCTGCTGCTCTGGGGGCCGCCCGGCAGCGGGAAAACCACACTGGCCCACCTACTGGCCCGGCTAGCGGGTTACCGTCTCGTGACCCTTTCGGCCGTGGAGAGCGGGGTCAGGCAGGTCCGAGACGTGGTGGCCCGGGCCCAAAAGGCCCGGGGGTCGGGGGAGGCCACCCTGCTCTTCCTGGACGAGATCCATCGATTCAACAAAGCCCAGCAGGACGCCCTGCTGCCCCACGTGGAGGCCGGCACCATCACCTTGGTCGGGGCCACCACCGAGAACCCCTCGTTTCAGGTGGTCTCGCCCCTCCTGTCGAGACTGCTGGTGGTGCGGCTCGAGCCCCTCGAAGACGAGGCGGTGCGGGTGATCGTGCGCCGGGCCCTTCAGGACCCCCGACGGGGGCTGCCCGGCGTGACCCTGGAGGAGGGGGCCGAGCACCTGCTGCTGCGGGCCGCCCAGGGGGACGCCCGCCGGGCCCTCAACCTGCTGGAGGCAGCGGCGCTTGCGGCCCCACGGGCCGCCGACGGCGCGGTCACCGTGACCCGGGAGGTCCTGGCCCAGATCCTCCAGAGCCCCACCCTGTACCACGACACCCGGGGCGACTGGCACTACGACGTGGTGAGCGCCCTCATCAAGAGCTTGCGGGGCTCGGACCCGGACGCCGCCCTCTACTGGCTGGCCCGCATGGTCGAGGCAGGGGAGGACCCCTTGTTCATCGCCCGTCGGCTCGTGATCTTCGCCAGCGAGGACGTGGGCAACGCCGACCCCGAGGCCCTCCGGATCGCCCTGGCCGCAAAGGATGCCGTGCACTTCGTGGGCATGCCCGAGGGATGGATCCCCCTGGCCCAGGCCACGGTGTATCTGGCCACGGCTCCCAAGTCCAACGCCTCTTACATCGCCTACCTGCGGGCCCGCAAGGACGTGCGGGAGCACGGCAACCTCCCGGTGCCCCTGCACCTGCGCAACGCCCCCACCCGGCTGGCCCGTCAGATGGGCCACGGCCGCGGCTACCTCTACCCCCACGACCACCCGGATGCCGTGGTGGCCCAGACCTATCTGCCCGACGCCCTGGCGGGTCGGAGGTACTTCCGGCCCGGCCGGTTCGGTTTCGAGCGGGAGGTGGCCAAACGCCTGGCCTGGTGGGAGCGAAAGCGGGCCGAGCAACGGGAGCAAGACCCAGAGGAGGAGCACCGATGAGCCGACCGGAACCCGCCCCGGAAGGGGTCACGCCCGAGCGTGTCGCCCCCTTTCGACGGATCGTGGCCACCACCGACTTCACCCCCGGCTCCAAACGGGCCTTCCGGCGGGCCCTGGCCCTGGCGCGTGCGTTGGGTGCCGAGCTCCACCTGCTCCACGTGGCCTGTCAGCCCAACCTCCGATCCGTGTTCTTCGTACGGGTGAGCGGGGACGCGATGGAGCGCCTGTGCACCCGGGCCCGCCAGCGGGCCCGGCGGCGCACGGAGGACTTTTTGCGGGGGGAGGACCTGGAGGGGGTCCGTCTGGTCCCCCACGTGGTGACCGGTCACCCGGCCCGGGAGATCGTGGGATATGCCGACCGGGTGGGCGCCGACCTGATCGTGCTCGGCGAGCGACCGGAGAGCCGGAGCCAGCATCTGCTCCAGCACGTGGCATTCGAGAGTGTGGGGGAGCGGGTCCGGCGCACCGCGCCCTGCTCGGTGCTCACGGTGCGCTGAGGATCACCCCTTTTTCCGCAGCAGGTCCTTGAGGCGGTCCACGTCCACTGCGGGGGCGCGGGTGGCGGCCACGTTCTCCCTGCGGATCTCCTCGTAGATCTCCTTACGGTGGACGGGGATCTCCCGGGGAGCCTGGATGCCCAGCTTCACGGCCCCGCCGTCGATGCCGAGCACCTTCACCTCGATGGTGTCCCCGATCATGATGGATTCGTCAACCTTCCGTGTCAGAACCAGCATCCCGACCCCCTAAACCCCATAGAGATAGGAAACGGATGGGTCGGACTATACCCCCGTTTCCCAGGTTCTTTCAAGAAAGTGATACCGTTTGGGGACACCTTCCGGACGACCTCGGTCGACGGTCGTCGGTCTTCGGTCTACGGTCGTCGGCCGGAGCGGCTCGCGAGCCGCCGCCATGCCCTGCCGCCGAGAATGGCCTGGGAGAGGCGCCAGGGGCTGCTAGATCGCCTGCCCCCGCCCCCGGGGCAGGGGCTTCGGCGCGGGTTGTGTTCTCGGCTTGGAGCTCGTAGAATCCGCTGCCGTCGGGGGAAAGGAGGCCGAGTGAACCGACGGGAGGCGTTGGGCCGGATCGCGCTCGCGTGCGGCGGGCTGGTGCTGCCCCAGTGGCCGGGCGGCGAGGCGAGGGGGGCGAAGCCCCCCTCGGCCACCGGGGTTCTGGCGGTGAGCAACGTGCACACCGGTGAGACCTGCCGGGCGCGGTACCTGGATCCGAGAGGCGGGTGGAGCCCCAAGGGGCTGGCGGCGTTGGACCGCCTGTTCCGTTGCCATTACACCGGGGAGGTGCGCCCCATCGACCCCAAACTGTACCTCCTGCTCGACCGGCTAGGATCCGCCCTGGGCCGGGCCGACGAAACCTACCAGCTCGTCTCCGGGTACCGATCTCCCCGCTACAACGAGATCCTCCGACGCAACGGTCATGCGGTGGCCCGCCGCAGCTACCACCTGCGCGGCATGGCGGCCGACGTGCGGCTGCCGGGGGTGCCCCTGGCACGCCTGCGCCGGGCCGCCCAGGGGCTTCGGGCCGGGGGGGTCGGCTCGTACCGGGAGTTCGTCCACGTGGACGTGGGCCCGGTGCGTTACTGGAAGGGGTGAGGGGGCCGATCAGTCCCGCTCCGCTGCCCCCTCCCCGTCCCGGGGAGGGGAAGAGTTCCGCAGGCGCCGCCAGGCGATCACGTAGTACAGCCCGAACACGACCACCACCGGGGCCACAAACCCCGCCAGGACCGCCACCGCCAGCCCCCCCTTCAGCTGCCAGGCCACGAACAGGCCCGCGGCCACCAGGCCCAGGGCCGGCACCCCTACGACCACCTGGGCCCGACCCAGGCGTCGGGGGTGGGGCTCGGCCGGGCTCAGCTCAGATCGATCAGGGGCCGTTCCTCCCAAATCACCTTCTCCTCGCGCAGGTCCTTCACCGTGACGGTCAGGCGCTTGCGGCTGTCCACCTTGAACTCCAGCAGGAACCGACGTTCTCCCACCCTGCCCGGGGGCTGCACGGGGATCACCAGGGGCCCCTCCATGGCCGGCTCGTGGGTCTCGTCCTCCTGGGAGGCCACGAAGCTGATCCGGCCGTCGTCGCCGTAGAGGATCTCCCGGGCCTCGGCCCGGGGGCCCCCGCCGGCCGACCGGTAGATCCGCAGATGCAGCTCGTACTGGCCGTCGTAGAAGGTGTTCACGATGTACCGGGCCGTGGGGTTTCGGGTAGGGTACCGCGTGAACCGCTCCACCACCACCGGGTAGTGATACTCCCCGCTGATCGGGTCCCGCACCTGGAGCGAGTAGGTATCGCGCACCATGTCGTCCACCGGGCTGTCCGACAGGAACCGCAGGGCGCCGCGGCCCGTGGCCAGCTCGGGCTGGGCCCCCAGGATCCGGTCGCCGAAGTTCTCCTCCAGGGTCCGGCGTACGATGGGGATCCGGGTGCCCCCTCCGAGCAGGAGCACCTTGCGGATCGCCCCGGGGTCAACCCCGCCCAGGCGGGCCTCCTCCAGCGCCCGGTCCAGGGCCCGCTGCACCTCGGAGGCCAGGTTCTCGCGCTCCAGGATCTTGCGGAACTCCTCCTGGCCCCAGGTATGGGCGTCGGCCTCATGCAGCACGAACCTCTTCCAGTAGAACGAGGGAAGGGGCTTGCCCATGTCGTCGGCATGGAGCTCCCGGAGGATGCGCTGCTTGAGGTCGGCCGTGCCCACCGGCACGCTCACCGAGGCCTTGATCACGGGGGGCGAGTAGGCCTCGCGCCCCATCCAGTGGAACTGGACCACCCGCACCCGTAGGGCCGAGAACCCGAAGTCGAACACCGCCACCAAGTCGTCGGTGAACAGGTTCAGGCCGTACCCCAGGGCCAAGGCGGTGTCCTCGTCCACCAGGGTGACGGACCGCACCGACTCCAGGTCCACGTCCCCCAACCAGTCCCGGAACGCCTCCTCCCCTCCCGAGGGGAACAGGATGACCGCGTGGACCCCTTCGTCCAGCTCCCCGCCCAGCCGCTCGAGCACCCCCCGCAGGAACGCGGCCGCGGCCTCCTTGTGGGTGACCCGCCGCTCCCCCACCTTTCGACCCACGGGGGTGGGGTGGAGCACGTGGTCCTTGAGGTCGCGGAACGTGGCGTCGTCGCCGTACACCCCGGCCCGGAGCACCTCCTCCCCAAGGAGAAGCTGTCTGCCGAAGTGCACCAGCGATGGCACGAACAGGGTCCCCGGCACGTCCCTCACCTGCCGGGCCACCCCCTTCAGCAGCCCCCGATACCGGGTGTCCCCCTCCCGGAAGGTGATCAGGGTGTTGTAGTTGCCCAGATCCACAGCGATGTCGGCCACGGAAAGAACCTCGTGGAAAGCTGGAAAGCGAGAAAGCTGGAAGGCTAGAAGGCTGGGGGGCCGGAAGCCAAAGGCCCACCGCGGACCGCCGCCCTCACAGCGCCTCGATCAGCACCATGTCGCCCCGCACCTGCCCCTCCACCAGGAGCACCATGTCCCGGCACTCGGCCTTAAGAGCGGTCCGGGCGCGGTCGAGCATGTGGCGCACCGGCCCCACCACGGCCCCCTCCGCCGGCAGCCCCGCCGCGATCCGGTCCAGCTCGGCCAGATCCCGATCCGTCCGGCCCTGGATCCACCGCCCCAGGGCGGTGGGCAGGCCGTGGAACAGGGCCCGGCCGAGCCCACCCCGGTGCACCCCCTCCCAGCACAGGAACAGCTCCAGGAGCGGGTCTCCTCGATCCTCGAGCTGGACCATCAGGGCCCACAGCCGGTGAAGGGCCTCCCTACGGCGGGGCTTTGCCGCGGCCAGGGCGGCCAGGTACCGGCCCAGGGACCTCTCCGCCGGACCGGAGAACCGCGACTCCGGGTCCTCGGCCGGGGGATAGGCTCCCGCGGCGAACCTCTGCCCGAGCTGCCGCTCCAGCCCCTCCAGGTCCACGAGACCCTCGTCCAGGAACGAGGCCAGGTTCACGACCGGGTTCGCCTCGGCCGCGGTGACCTCCAAGAGCCGTTCCGGATCGGCCCCCGCCGGCAGGTCATCGGCCTCTAGCAGGCCGGGCCGCCCCAGGGAGGCCACGGCCTCCGCCAGGAACGCGGTGGTGGGGATCTGCATCAGGCACCGGGCGGCCAAGTACGCCGGAAGGAGCTCCCCCCGGTGCCACACGGCCTCCAGATCGGGCGCGTATCGGGGGTCCTCCCGGAAGGCCCTCACGAGCAGGAGCTCCCGCAGCGAGCGGCCCGATTCCCTGGGCAGCCGCAGCGCGAGACGTTCCAGGGCCGCCGGGGCGGTGGCCCGGCGCAGCCCCCGGTATATCGGCACCGGGTCCCCGGGCTCCGATCGGCGCCGCCGGAACAGTCGTCCCCAGAACCCCTTGGGCTCTTTGGGATCCAGCATCCGGGCCACGAGCTCCTGGGCCTCTGGATCCGACACCGCCCCAAGGGCCTCGATCATCCACGGCTCCGGATCCTTCCCGGCCGCCTCCAGGAGAGGCCCCACCCCTGCCGGCGCCCCGAGCGCGGCATAGGCTTCGAACGCAGCCCGCGCCTTCTCCCGATCCGGGACCGCGAGCCAGGGGATCAGATCCTCGGCCAGGCTGGGGTCCCCCAGCCGGCCGATCCCCAGGGCCGCCCAGGCCCCCACCGGGGAGTCCTCGGCCAGGCGCTCCCGGAAACGATCCCGGGCGCCCGCCGCCCCCATCCGGGCCAGGGCCTGGAACGCTGCCGGATCGTCGGCGAGGGGGAGGAGCGCCGCCTCGGCCTCCGGCCCCCCGTACCCGGCCAGGGCCTCGCAGGCGGCCGCCCTGAGGAACGGGTGCTCCAGGGCGGCGAGCACCAGGGGGAACGCCTTGGGGCCCCGGATCCGGCCCAGGGCCCGGAGCGCCTGGCCGGCCGCGTCCAGGGCGGAGCGCTCCCGGCACAACCGGACCAGGTACCCCTCGGCCAGGGGGTGACCCAAGCTGCCCAGGCCCAGCATGAGCCCCCGCTTCTGCGTCGAGTCGGGCCGGGCCACCCACTCGTGGAGCACCTCGTCCACCTCGGGTCCCAGGCACAGAGCGCCCAGCAGTACCGCCAGCCGGTACGGCCGGGGGGCCGAGCCCGCTGGGGGAAGATGGCGGGGAAACGCCCCCGGCCCCCGGTCGAGAATCTCCTCGAGGAGGTCCCCCAGGGGGCGGTGGACCTGGGCATCCATGGACGCCTACGCCTTCTCCCGGACCCGGGCCTTTTCCTCGTCGGTCAGCTGCTCGTAGTACTCCGACGTGAACTCCCTCTCCACCTGCCCGCCGAGGAGGGCCTCGATCCTCTCGGTGATCTCCAGGCACCGCCCCCCCTTGGCCCCGAACACGGTGACCTTCACGTTGCCCTCTTCGTCGATGGTCACCTTCACCTCTTCCACGGTCACATCCTCCTCAGGGTCAGGCTGACGGTTTCGCCCTGGCGGTCCTCGTTGACCACCTGGAACTCCTGGTCCGCCAGCTGGTCCTTGACCACGTGGTACGCGTACCGGCGGGTGACCTCCTTGACGAACGCCTCCTGGGAGAACGATCGAACCATGTCCCAGTCGGCCACCACCTCGTAGGTGTCGCCGTTCTTGATGAACCCGATGTCACACCCCTCGGGGGTGCGCACCTTGAGGTCCACGGTCATCTTTCGGCCCAGGTAGCCCCGGATCTTGCTGCGTCCCTCCACCACGTCGAGCTCCATGTCGGCCAGGGCTCGCCTCAGGAACAGCAGATCCACGATCCGGGTTTTCAGTCGGGAGAAGTGGGACATGGGGAACCTCGGTCGTCGGCCGCTGGGGATGGGGACTCCGCCCCCGTCTCGTCAGTGCACCTCTTTGTTCGCCTTCCGGGTCCGGTCGGCGGCCCACTCGCGCAGGCGCTCGATCCGCTCGCTCATCAGCTTCGAGATGGGCACCACCTCCCGGATGCCCTGCAGGATGTCCTCGGTAGTGAAATCCCGCTCCCCGTCGTCGAAGGCGTTGTACATGGCGTTGATGATGGCCTGCTCGATCTCGGCTCCGCTGAACCCCTCGGTCTCCCCCGCCAGCAGGGCCACGTCGTAGTTTCGGACAACCGGCCGCACCTTCGACAGGTGGACCCGGAAGATCTCCATGCGCTCCTCGTAGTGGGGAAGGTCCACGAAGAAGATCTCGTCGAACCGCCCCTTGCGCATCAGCTCCGGCGGCAGGTTCGTGATGTCGTTGCCGGTGGCGATGACGAACACCGGCTTCTCCTTCTCCTGCATCCACGTCAGGAACGTGCCGAACACCCGGGCCGAGGTGCCCGAGTCGCCAGCGCCCGTGACCGACGAGAACGCCTTCTCGATCTCGTCGATCCAAAGGATACAGGGGCTGATCGTCTCGGCCAGCAGCAGGGCCTTGCGCATCCGCTCCTCCGACTCCCCCACCAGGCTGCCGAACACCTTGCCCATGTCGAGCCGGAGCAGTGGCAGACGCCACAGGGCCGAGGTGGCCTTGGCCGTCAGGCTCTTCCCGGTGCCCTGGATCCCGATGATCAGGATCCCCTTCGGGTTGGGGAGCCCGTACTCCTTGGCCCGGCTGCTGAAGGCCTTGTCCCTTTTTTTGAGCCAGTCCTTGAGGTTGTCGAGCCCCCCGATGTCCGAGATCCTCTCCCGGGCCGGGAAGAACTCCAGCACCTCCTCCTTGCGGATGACCTTCTGCTTCTCGGACAGGACCAGCTGGATCGCGGACTGGTCGAGCACCTTGTTCTTCAGAATCGATTTGACGAACACGCCCCGGGCCTGATTCTCGGTGAGCCCCAGGGCGGACTTCACGAGCTTCTCCTCCGTGTCCTTGCTCAGGTCCACCTTCACGTCCCGCGACTCGCAGATCTCGTGGAGGATCTCCCGGAGCGCCTTGTAGTCCGGCAGGGGGAGGAACACCTGGGGCACGTCGTCGCGGATCTCGGGGGGCAGCTTAAAGAACGGGGACAGGAGGATCACGGTCTTCCGGGAGGAGCGCAGGGAGTAGAGCAGGTTCCGGAGCATCCGAACGATGACCGGTTGCTCGAAGAAGGGATGGAAGTCCTCCAGCACGAAGATCGCGTCGTCCCGGTACCCCTCGATGCGCTGCAACGCCGTGAGGGGGTCCATGCGCCCCTCCTCCAAAGGGTTCGAGCCCCCTTCCCGCCGGAACCCCATGACCGTGTTCCAGAAGAACAGGTCCCGCCCGTTCAGGCCCTGTGCGACCCCCTTCATCAGATCGCGGGCGCGCTCCTCCTCGCCGGTCACCACCGAGATCACCGGCTGGCGGGAACGGATCAGGATGTCGAGCTCCTCGCGGATGTCCATGGCTGTGCCACACCTCCCTCCGCCCGACCGAACCTCCGGTCGAACCTGCGTTTTCGGCTACTCTAGGGCAGGGACGGTGGATGGGTCAACGGCGGTCCCTGGGAAGCCGTCACGCCCTTCCCAGGCGCCCCTTCTCCCGCTCCAGGTAGACCCGCATGGCCTTCCAGTGGTCGTCCCAGATGTCCACGAACTCGATCCCCACCTCCACCCGTCCCCCCTCCACGGGGCGTGTGCGCACCACCCGCCCGATCGCGGTCAGGGGCCGGGTCACCGAGTCCTCCCCGTACTTCAGGAACTCCGAGGTGTGGCGGTGCCAGCCGGCCAGCTTCAGGGCCACCTGCACGGGCCGGTTCGGCTCCAGGGGCTGGTCCAGAACCAGCCTCACCCCCCCCTCGCTCACATCGCACATCTCGGCCTCGAGCTCGGGCGCCCGCCCCAAGGGGTAGGTGATCTCCTGGCAGGTGATGAGAGCCCGTTTGGGAATGCGTTCGTGCCTGCGTCGTTCCCGGTCCATGGTGAGTCCTCCCGGTAATCTCGGTCGTCGGTCCTCGGTCGTCGGTCAACGGTTTGTGGCCTTCGGCCCGCTGGGCGGCCAGGCGGCTCTCGAACCGCGCCAAGGCCCGGGGGGCATGGAGCCTGCTGGAGAGCCGCGTGCGGCCCCTTGGCTCGCCGCGCAGCGCCTCCAACGTTCGGACCGTGGGTTCGTTCGTGCCCCACGAGCTGTCATGAAGCCACCGCCGGTGCCCCGTGCCTGCGCGGCGAATCTCGACGCCCGGCTTCGTGCTCGGCCGGAACCAGGCCCCCACCCCGTACCCTGGCAATACGTTTGAAGGTCTCAGTATCTCCTAGCGGTTCTGGCAACCCCATCTCGGGGGCGGCAAAGGACCTGCCCCCGAGAAGACGACCCCATTTCTCGCCGGGTCAATGCTTCGCAAGCGGGCCGCCTCCCGGCCCACCGGCCCTGACAGGGGGTTCGTGCGCCGCACTGTACCGAAAGGTCCGTGGGGAACGCCAGGTGCCCCCGGCCGGCCTTGGAGTTCCCGCCGGCACCGTATTAGACTCCAAACACCGAAGGCTTCGCCAACCCCGACGAAAGGACGCGAATGTTTCGCACGTTGCGAGGCCCCGGGGGCGTTTGGCTGGTCGGCGTCGGCGCCGGGGCCGTGCTGGGGGCGGCCCGAACCCGGGAGGCAGCCCTCCACCTGCTGGCGAAGAACCGGGCGCTCCTCGACGCGGGCATTCCCGCCCTGCCGGGGCCGGGGCACCTGGGCACCTTGGGTTCCTGGGCCCCGGCCGGCGCCGGGGCAGTGTTCTTCGGCCTGAGCCTGGGGCTGGGCGGTGCGGCCCTCCTGGCCCTGCTGGCCGCGGCCCTCGGTCTCGCACCCGGGCGGGCCGGGAGAATCCTCCCCTGGGGCACGGCCCTGGCACCCCTGGGTCTGGGTCTTTGGGGGCGGGACTGGGGCCTTGTCGCGGCGGCCGAGCCCGTGGCTCTGGCCGCCGCGGCATGGGCGGCCGGGCGGCCGGGGCGAAGGTTGCCGGCCTTGCGCCTGGCGTGCGCCGCCCTGACGTTGGTCGGCCTTTTGCCCTGGGCCCTGGCCGACGAAGGGCCGTTCATCCGGTTCCGGGATCGAGTGCTTCTGGCCCGGGAGACGGGCCCGGCTCTTGCCCTGAACACCTTCTATTACCGCTGGACCCTGTACCCGGCCGAGGCGCTGAAGCCCCTTGCGGCCCGCAGCCAGCCGACGGCCTGGGCGAACCCGGCGGCCGGGGACCGTGCAGCTCTATGCGGGGCCGCGGCCCGGGTCGGGCTGTGGTGCGTGGACGATCCTTCCGGTGCGGACGTGCGGATCGAGCCGGGCCCCAGGCTGGTCCTCGGTCCGGCCGAGGTCCCGTGGACCGGAACGCCCCAGGCCCGCCGACAGGCGTGGGACGAGCTGTCGGCCCGGGCCGACCGGGCCCGGCCCCTACGAAGGGTCACGGCGGTGTCTCTCTTCTACGGGTGCCCGCTGGTGCTCGCGGGCCTGCTCTCCGGCCTGGCCGTCTGGCTCGGGGCCTGGATGCCCCACCCCGGCCACCGGAAGGCAGCGGCGCTGGTGTGCGCCGCGCTCCTGGGGGGGCTCGTGGCAGCGGTGGCGAGGCAGCCCCCGTGGCTCGTGCGGGTTCGACAGGATTTGGCGGACATCCCCACGCCCGAGGCCGGGCGGGTGGAGGCCGCCCTTCGTGCCCGGCGCCCGGTGGCGAGGTTCTACGGGGCCCAGGCGGCCGGCCGACTGGGCCCCGGTTGGGAGGCGGCCCTGGAGGCGGCCCTGGCCGATCCGGTGATCAACGTCCGTTACGCGGCGGCCCAAGCCCTGGGCCGCATCGCCAGCCCCCGGGCCCGGCAGACGCTTAAAGGGTTGCTGGAGAGCCCGGCGGACTGGTACGTGAGGGAACGCGCGTGGTCCGGGCTCCGGAGGTCCGGGTGGCGGCCCGGGAGGTGACCGTTGCCGAGGCCGTCCTGGTCGTGACCGTGTGGGCGGCGGCCGAGACGGCTCTCTCCCGGCTCGTGCCGGGGTCGGGGTCGGCGGCGGCTGCCCTGATTTGGACCGGCACGATCCGGCTCGCCGAGACCGGAGGTCTCGCGCTGTGGTGGCACGCCCGCCGCTTCTCCCCGGGGCCCCTGGGGCTTACCGGCAGGCAGGCCCGGCAGGGGCTGCGGATTGGGGTCTGGGCGGCTGCCGGATTCGGGGCCGTGGTGTTCGGCACCGAGCTCCTGGCTCGGCTGCTCGTCGGCCGGGGTTGGCTCGCGGCGATCGCGGGCCCGGCCCGGCCCTGGGACCAGACCCTGTGGCTGGTGGCGGTGGGGGCCGGGGTGGCCCCGGCGTTCGAGGAGCTCCTGTTCCGGGGCGTGGTGTACCGGGCCGTTCGCGTGCGGTGGGGGGTGACGGCCGGGGTGGCGGCATCGACTACGCTGTTCGGCCTGGCCCACGTGGCCACGGCCCCCATCCCCTGGACCCAGATGGTGGGGGGAGCGGTGTTCTGCCTGGTGTACGAGGCATCGGGAAGCCTGTGGGCCCCCTACACGGTGCACGCCCTGGGGAACGGCTGCCTGTTCCTGCTCCCCTTTGTGCTTCGATGACGGGGAGGCGATGATCGCCCCCGACGGGCAGACCGTAGGGGTCGGGGTGCCGGTTCGTTGGTGGCGGGGGGCATGGGGCCTGCTTCCGGCCGGGCGCGAGTGCAGCATCCGATCGCCGCGCCTTCGCATGCCGTTGCCGGAGCCGCTTGTTCGGGCAGCGACAGCGGAGGGGCCTGGAATTCGACAAAGCTACGGATGTTCGGGGGGCGCGGCGAGCCAATGAGCCGCGCCCGGCTCTCCAGCAGGCCCCATGCCCCCCGTGGTCTTGGCGTCGGCGCTCAGGAGCCGCCTGCCCGCCTGCCCGCCTAGCCGCCCAGCGGGCCGGAGGCCCCCGGCCAACGACCAACGACTGACGACCAGAAACCGAGGTCACAAGGAGCAACCCTGATGATCCGGGAGCGCATCGGCCTGACCGTGTGGGGCCTGGCCGCGGTGGCGGCGGGCCTGTGGCTGCTGGCCCGCCTGGAGGCGGTGGTGGTGCCGCTGCTCCTGGGCTGGTTCATCGCTTACGCCCTGGACCCCGTGCTCGACCGGCTGGAGACCTGGCGGATCCCCCGGGCTGCCGGGGTCTTCCTGCTGCTCTCCGGCGCGTTCCTCCTCGTGTTCCTGTCGGTGGTGGTGGTGATCCCGGCCTTCGTCGAGCAGGTACGGGGCGCGGCCGGAGCCCTTCCCGGCTACCTGGAGGCCACCCGGGGCGCCTGGCTTCCGCGCATCGAGGGCCTGCTGGGCCGCCCGTTGCCCGTGGACCCTGCGGCGAGCCTCGCGGAGATCCTGAAGGCCGTAGGCGCGAACCTACCGGACCTCGGAGGCCGGGCCGCGGCCCTGGCCGGGGCCGTGGCCGCGAACCTGTGGCGGCTCCTCGGCACTGTGCTGGGCCTGGCCCTGATCCCGGTGTTCGCGTTCTACCTGCTGCTCGACTTCAACGGTCTCGGGGCACGGCTGGTGGAGCTGCTGCCGCCCCGCCATCAGGGGCTGGCGAACCGGATCCTGTCGCGGGCCGACGAGGCCCTGGGCGCGTTCGTGAGGGGGCAGATCACGGTGTGCGCCTCCCTGGCCCTGGTGTACTCGGTGGGGCTCGGGTTCACCGGCATCGATATGCCCTGGGTGGTGGGAACCCTGGCCGGCGTCCTGTTCCTGGTGCCGTACCTCGGCACCTTGGTCGGGCTCGTGCTCGCCACCTTGCTGGCCCTGCTCAAGTTCCACGATCTGGCCCACGTGGTCGCCGTGTGGGGGGTGTTTGCGGCGGGACAAGCCCTGGAGGGATTCGTGCTGACCCCCCGGCTGGTGGGGAACCGGGTGGGGCTGCACCCGGTGGCGGTCATCGTGGCCATCCTGGCCGGGGGCGAGCTGTTCGGGGCCGTGGGGGTGCTGCTCGCCGTGCCTTCAGCCGCCGTGCTCCGGGTGGCTCTGGCCGAGCTGCTGGCTCTCTACCGGACGTCGGCGTGGTACCGGGAGGAGGTCTAATGCTCCCCGTGGCCGCGCTGTTTCCCCATCTCCGGCTCCGGGCCCCGGCCCTGGCCCGACGGCTGGACGGAATCACCGGCCTCGAGCGGGCCGGCGACGTCTTGCGGGTTCGGGTGTCCGCCGGGGGCTGGGCCCACCGGGAGCTTCCGAGTTGTCTGCCAGAGCTGCGATCCCGGGCGAGGGAGCTGTTCGGCCCCTCCACTCGGGTCGAGCTCGCCGTAGGCCCGTCCGATCCCGAGCGCCTCCCGTTTCCGGTGCTGTCGTCCAAGCACTGGAACCTCGTGGCCTTCTGGGCGTGGGATGGGACCCACTGGGCGTGCGCGGCCGTGCCCAAGCCCGAGTACCGGAAGGCGCTGGAGGGGGGAGTGTCCCCCGAGCCCGGGTTCCTGGGGCAGGGACCGCTCCCGCCCGGGGGCCCCGCAGCGGTCCTTCCGGACCTGCTGGAAGACCTCGCCCGCAAGGCCCAGGCCGACCGGTCTTACGCCCACCTGGTGATCCCCTTTCCCGGGGACACCCTGGCCCGGGACCTGGAAACCGCCCTCTACACGGCCAAGGACTGGGGAACCCCCCGGGTGCCCGGCCCCGTGCTCCAGAGGTACGTGGGCCGCATCCACTGCACAGACCCCGCCCGCCCCCCCTTGGGGGTGCGGATGGCCCAGGGAATGATCCGCCCGGCTTCCCAGTAACTTCGGGCTACGGTCGTCGATCGACGGTCTTCGGTCTCCTCGCCCCAGGGCAAGTGACTCTCGCCAACCCGGCGGCGGGGGGCATGGGGCCGGGGGGGGCGGCCCCCTCCTTCCCGAACCCTGTGTACCCAACGGCGGCCCTGCCAGTAAAGTTTCCGGCCTCCCCGTCGAAAAGAGGGGAAATATCGTGTTTTACTCGCGGAGGTTCCGCATTGTTGTTCGTCCGGGCTCTCGCCCTCTTCCTCGCCCTCGTCTTGACCCCCCAGCCCGCCCGGCCCCAACCCAGCCGCCGGATCGTGGTGCTCCACTCTTACCACCAAGGGCTCTCCTGGGTGGACGGGATCAACCGGGGGTTGGCGGACGTGTTCGGCCGCGCCAACCCCAGCCTGAACCTGCGGTTCGAGTACCTGGACACCAAGGCCCACACCGACCCGGACTACATCGAGCTCCAGGCCCGCCTGCTGGCCCGCAAGTATCGGCGGAGCCCCCCGGCCCTGGTGATCGCATGTGACAACAACGCCCTGGGCTTCATGCAGAGGTACCGGGACCGGGTGTTCGGGCGGGTCCCGACCGTGTTCTGCGGGGTCAACAACTTCTCGGAGGCCCTGGTCCGGGGGCTCGATCCGGTGACCGGGGTGGCCGAGGCGGTCAGCTTCCGGGAGAACCTGGAGCTGATCCGGCGTCTGTACCCAGACCTTGGGCGGATCGTGGTGTACGGGGCCGACACCACCACCTTCCGGGCGAACAAAGAGCGGATGAGGGCAGCGGCCCGCCTCCTGGGCATGGAAGGGCTGCTGGAGTTCCGGGGAGGGCTGTCCGTGGGGGAGGCTCGGGAGGACATCCGCTCCCTGCCCCGGGGCACGGTGGCCGCCCTGATCGAGACCCTCCGAACCGACACGGGAGTTCCCTTGGGCTTCGGGCAGGCGAGCAGCCAGCTCCGGGCGGTTGCGAGCGTGCCCCTTCACGCCTTCTGGGACGTCTTTTTCGGTTACGGGATCGTGGGCGGAAAGCTGGTGAGCAGCACCGCCCAGGGGCGCGCGGCGGCCCGCCTGGCCCTTCAGGTGCTCGAGGGAGTCCCCCCCGCAAACCTGCCCGTCATCCGGGAGGAGTCAAACCCCTGGATCTTCGACCACCGGGAGCTCGTCCGGTTCGGGATCGACCCGAACCTGCTGCCGCCGGGGAGCCGCGTGATGTTCCGGCCTCCCGGCCTTTGGGAGCGGTACGGCAAGGTGCTGGGGCCGAGCTTGGCGGTGTTCGGTCTTCTCGGGCTGCTGGCCATCTTCCAGGCCGCGGATGCCCTCCGCCAGCGCCGGGCGAAGCAGTCGATCCGTCGGGCCCGGGACTTCCTGCAAACGGTGGTCGACGGCGTGGCGGAGCCGATCCTGGTCATCGGTCACGACTACCGGGTGAAGCTTCGAAACCGGGCGGCTCGGGAAGGCTCGATCCTTCCGGGCGCCGAGACCTGTTACGGCCTGTCCCACGGCAGCGACGCCCCCTGCACGGGCGAGGACCACCCCTGCCCCCTGGAGCAGGTGCGGAAGACCGGCGAGCCCGTTACGGTCGCCCACGTACACAAAGGACACGGCGGGGAGCAGCGGCAGGTCGAGATCCTGGCCTCACCGTTACGGGATGCGGAGGGCCGGATCACAGGCATCGTGGAGACCGTCCGGGACGTGACGGACCGGATCCGAGCCTTCGATCAGGTGCGCCAGGCCAAGGAGGAGTGGGAGAGGACCTTTGACGCCGTGCCCGACCTGATTGCCCTCATCGGGCCCGACCGTCGCATTCGGCGGGTCAACCGGGCCCTGGCCGAACGGCTGGGGGCCGAGCCCCACGAGCTGGTGGGGCTGTGCTGCTTCGAGGTGTTCCACGGCTCCCACGAGCCGCACCCGCAATGTCCCCACGACCGTTGCGCCCATAGGAGCAGGCCCCGGGTGGGCGAGGTGTACGAGCCCCACCTGGGCGGCCACTTCTTCGTGTCCACCTCGGCCCTGCCCGGCCCGGACGGCCGGGACCTCGGCTGGGTGCACGTGGCCCGGGACATCACGGACCTCAAACGGGCCCAGCACGCCCTCGAAGCGGAACGGCACCGGCTGCGGGTCACCCTGGAGAGCATCGGGGACGGGGTGATCGCCACGGATCCCCAGGGCCGGGTGACCCTGTTGAACCCCACGGCCGAGCAACTGACCGGGTGGCCGGAGGGTGAGGCCTTGGGGCGTCGCCTGGCCGAGGTGTTCCGGATCATCCACGAGACGACCCGAGAGCCGGTGAAGAACCCGGTGGACGAGGTGATCGCCTCCGGTAGGGTGGTGGGGCTGGCCAACCACACCGTGCTCGTCGCCCGTAACGGCAGCGAGCGGGCCATCGCCGACAGCGCCGCCCCCATTCGGGACGAGCACGGACGGGTCGCGGGAGTGGTCTTGGTGTTCCGGGACGTCACCGAGGAGCGTCGGCGAGAGGTCGAGCGGGCCCGCGCCCAGCACCTGGAGTCGCTGGGGGTGCTGGCGGGCGGGATCGCCCACGACTTCAACAACCTGCTCATGGGCATCTCGGCCAACCTGGAGGCCGCCCGCCGGAAGGTGGCGCCCAGCGATCCGGCTTACACCCGCCTCGCGCAGGCGGAGGCCGCCTGCTTTCGGGCCACCCACCTCACCCGGCAGCTTCTCACGTTCGCCCGGGGCGGCGACCCCGTACGGCGCAGGGTCGTGCTGGACGACCACCTCGAAGAGTGGGCTTCGTTCCCCCTGCGGGGCTCCAACGTGGCCCTGGACCTCTGCCTGCCTCCCGACCTCTGGCCCTTGGAGGCCGACCCTGGCCAGCTCGAGCAGGTGATCACCAACCTGGTCCTGAACGCCCGTCAGGCCATGCCCCAGGGCGGCACCGTCCGGGTGTCGGCCCGGAACCGGGAGATCGGATCGGGCGACCATCCCGACCTGGAGCCGGGCCACTACCTGGAAATCGAGGTGGCCGACAGCGGTATCGGCATCCCGGACGAGCACCTACCCAAGATCTTCGATCCCTATTTCACGACCAAACAGGCCGGCAGCGGGTTGGGGCTCGCCACGGCCCACTCCATCGTTCGGCGCCACGGGGGGGCCGTATCGGTGGAGTCGCGTCTGGGGGAGGGCACCCGGGTCCGGATCCTCCTGCCGGCCGTGGCGGAGGTGGGGTTGCCCCCGGCCCCCCATGCCCTTTCGGAGACATACGACGTCGCCGCGGCCCCGGGACGTCGCCGGATCCTGGTCATGGACGACGAGGAGATCATCCGCGACGTGGTGGTGGAGGTCTTGGAAGACATGGGGTACGAGCCCGACGTGACCGCAGACGGACGGGAGGCGGTGGAGCGGTACCGGGCCGCCCGGGACGCCGGCACCCCCTTCGACCTGGTGATCCTCGACCTGACCGTTCCGGCCGGCATGGGCGGGCTCGAGGCCCTGGAGGCGCTGCGCCGGATCGATCCGGGGGTGAGGGCCGTGGCCTCCAGCGGGTACGCCTCGGATCCCGTCCTGGCCGAGCCCCGGCGCTACGGGTTCGCTGCCTCGGTGGCCAAGCCCTACCGGCTGGCCGAGCTGTCACGGGTGATCGAAACGGTGCTCGCGGCTCGAAGCCGGGAAGGCGCACCTGCTTAGACGCGAGCTCCCCCCCCCTCCTGCGGGAGAACCCGCTCCACCAACGTGTCGAGGCTGTAGCGCTCCTGGAATGCCTCCTTGGCGCCCTCGAAATCGTAGGCCTCGGCTCGTTCCAAGAGCTCTTCGGCCCGGTCGCGCACCTGCTGCGCCTCCAGCCGCCGCACCTCGTCCCACGCGAGCTCGGCGACCCAGGCGAGCTCGAGGTCCTCGTCCAGGAACCCCACTCGAACCCGGTCTTGCCGGGCCAAAGAGTCTAGCAGGCCCAGATCGGCAGGGTCGGCAGGGTCCAGGTACAGCTCTCCCACCAGGTCCCCAGCGTCCGACGCCGCGCACCGCACCAACCAGCACACCACGGGGCCGCGGGCCGTGACCTCCACGACCCATCCGGTCTCCACCCGAGCCCGGGCCGCCCGCAGTGCCTCGGCCACGTCGCGGCGGGTCTTGACGAGCACGACCGCCTCCTGGCCCGAACCCAGGTCCAGGTTCACCGCGACCACGGCGAACGCCTGATCCGCAAGAAAACGTCGAACCTCTTCGCTCACCTGCATCGGAACACCTCGTGGGAACTCTGGAGGGCCCCTGCGGGGCCTTCCAAAGGCTAGAGACGGGAAACGAGCAACTAGTAAAATCTGAGCTTCCTTCACCGGGGTGCTGAGTCCCGGTTCGGACCCGCGCTCGGCCCTCCACCAGGCCCCATATTCCCCGGAGCTTTGGCGGTGGGCTCCGAAACCTCCCGGTCTCCTGGCCTCCCAGCTTCCTAGCCTTCTAGCAGGCCGGAGGCCAGCGACTCCACGAAGCTCCGCAGGATCGCACCGAACTCGTCGGCCCGACCCAGGCACAGGATGTGGCCGGCCCCTTCCATGACGTGCAGGCTGGCCCGGGGCAGGCCCCGAGCCAGCGCGCGGGCGTGGGCAGGGGGGGCCAGCCAGTCCCGCGAGCCGGCCAGCACCAGACTCGGCATCCCCAGGCCGGGGAGGGCCGGCTCAAGGTCGGCGTGAATCAGGTCGATGTACAAAGCTCGCATGGTGGGACGATGGGCCCTCCGGACCATGTCCTCCACCACCGGCCGGGCCCAACCCGGGCCGTGGTGCCGGCCAAAGGCCAGAAGCACCGATGCCTGGAACGCCTCCATGGCCAGCCGGCGGCCGATCCCGGCGAACGCCAGGCCGACCCAGCGCCGGAGCCCCCGGGCCCATTGGGCCGAGGTGCAGCACAGGCCGAGGCCCACCACCCGGTCCGGGTGCTGGATCGCGGCGGTCAGGGCCAGGGTGCCGCCCATGGAGTACCCCAGGAGCACCACGGGCCCCGACCCGAAGCGCTGCCGGATGCGGTCCCACAGCCACCGGGCGTACGCATCGGTCCGGCGCTGGGCCGCGGGCAACGGGGGCTCCACCCCGAACCCGGGCAGATCCGGGACCCAGACCTGGCCCACATTTTGCAGAACAGGCACCTGAAGGCTCCACATCCGGTGATCCACGCCCAAGCCATGGATCAGCACGATCGGGAGGTTATGGACGGCCATGACCGCTATCCCGCGGAAAACGAAACGAAACCAACGCGTCCCACTGCTACTGGTCCTCCTCTGGGTCGTCGCCTTGGGGTCTGCCGGCCTGGCCGCTGCTGGGCCTTCCTCCACGAACGGCACGGTTCGGGTGGGGGATATGGCGCCAGAGTTCCGGTTGACCGCCTTCGACGGATCTCCCTTGCGGCTCGCCGACTACCTGGGCAAGGGCAGACCGGTCCTGATCGTGTTCTGGAGCTACTTCTGCTTTCCGTGCCAGAAGGAGATGCCCTTAGTGGCCGACATGGCCCGCAACCTGTCCGACCGGGTCCAGGTGGTAGGCATCTGCCTGGACGGACCCGAGTACGACGAGAAGATCCTGCCTTACGTGGAGGCAAACCGTATCACATTCCCCAACGCCTACGACAGGCAGACGGACGACTTCTTCGAGGTGGCCGCACGCTACGGGGTGGTAGGCACCCCCACGTTCTACCTGGTCGACCCGGCCGGCCGAGTGCGGTTCATCCACCTGGGGCGGCTTCCGATCGACGTGCTGGAGAAGGTGATCGCCTCGGCCCAGCACCCGAGCTTCTGCGCGGAGATCCTTCCACCCCAGGCCCAGAAGGGCTCCCCCTGACCCCCCACCCCTTGACTCGTTCCGCGGCTTTGCCCTACCGTCCGGCCCATGCCGCGGATCGACGCCCTTCTCCGACACCTGGTGGACCTCGGGGGATCCGACCTGCATCTCAGCGCGGGGGCGCCCCCCGTGTTCCGGGTGAACGGCCGGCTGCAGAAGGCGCGGCACCCGCCCCTGGATCCTGCCGAGGTAGAGGATCTCCTCTACGAGATCCTCTCGGACCGGGAGATCGGCCGGCTCGAGGCCGACGGGGATCTGGACTTCGCCTACGGGGCCGAAGGGGTCGGCCGGTTCCGGGGCAACGCGTTCGTTCACCGCAAGGGGTACGGGGCCGCGTTCCGGTGGATTCCCGCCTCCCCTCCGGATCTGGGGCAGCTGGGCCACCCCCCTGTGGTGGCCGAGCTCGCCCTGGCCCAGCGGGGCCTCGTGGTGGTTACCGGCCCCACCGGCAGCGGCAAGTCCACCACCTTGGCCGCGATGATCCACCGCCGCAACCAGGAACGGGCCGACCACGTCATCACCCTGGAGGACCCGCTGGAGTTCCTCCACGAGGACGGCCGGTGCCTGATCCACCAGCGGGAGGTGGGCCGACACGCCTCGTCGTTTGCGGCCGGACTCCGAGCGGCCCTTCGGGAGGACCCCGACGTGCTGCTGGTGGGCGAGATGCGCGACACCGAGACCATCGCCATGGCGCTCACCGCGGCCGAGACCGGCATGCTGGTGCTGGGCACCCTCCACACCCAGAGCGCGGCCAAGACCGTCGACCGAATCATCGACGCATTCCCGGCCGGCCAGCAGGACCAGGTGAGGGCCATGCTGGCCGAGAGCCTCCGGGGGGTGGTGGCCCAGGTTCTCCTGCGCCGGGCCGACGGCCGGGGTCGGGTCGCAGGGCTGGAGATCCTGGTGAACGTTCCAGCCGTGGGCCATCTGATCCGCGAGGGTAAGACCTTCCAGATCCCCTCGGTGATCCAGACCGGCCGCAGGCAGGGTATGCAGCTGCTGGATCAGCACCTCCTGGAGCTGGTGAACACCAAGGCGATCTCGCCCGAGGAGGCCCTGCGCCATGCTCAGAACCGGGCCCTGTTCGAACGCATGATCACAGCGCCATGAGCCCCGCCCCCCGCCCCCGCCTGGGAGACATCCTGCTCCGAGCCGGCCTCGTGACCTCCTCGGCCCTGGAGCGGGCCCTGGACCGGCAGCAGGTCCAGCCCGGCCGCTTGGGCAGCCATCTGCTGGAGCTGGGTGCCGTAAAGGAGGAGGACCTGGCCAAGGCGCTGTCGATCCAGCACCGGATTCCCCCGTTCCTGCCCTCCCTGTGTCCCGACGACCCCGGGGCCACAAGCCGGGTCCCCGAGGAGCTGGCCCGGCGACGGAGGGCCGTGCCCGTGGCGTGGGACGACAAGCGCAGCGTGCTCCAGGTGGCCATGGCCGATCCCCAGGACCTGGAGGCCCTGGATGAGATCCGGTTCGCCTCGGGCGCCCGAAGGGTGGTGGCCCTCGTGGCCCCGGAGCACGTGGTGGAGCGCGAGATCGGCCGGCGGTACCGAGGCGTGGAGCCGGAGCCCCCGGGCGCGGTCCCCCTGGCCGGAGGGAGGGAGGCGTCTCCTTTGCTGGAGCCCCGGCGGGACGCCAAGCGCAAGGCCCTGGTGGCAGACCCCTCTCCCCGCAGGGCCCGAGCCGTCGCGGCCCTGCTGGAGGCACACGGGCTCCGGGTGACCCGGGCGGGCTCGGCCGCGGAGGCCTCGAACCTCGGGCGACAGGGCGGGTGGGACGAGGTGTGGGTCCACCGCGACTGGTGCGACGCAGTGCCGGGCCGAGACCGGGTGTACTCAGACCCCGTGGCAGAGTGGGCCGAGAGCCTCGGGCCTGCGGACGCGTTCGCCCGGGAGGCCGAGCAGCTGGCCCGGGAGGCGGTGCCGGCCGAGCGCCGGGCCCGGGCCGAGGAGACCGCGGCCCTGGTGAGGCTCCTGGCCGCGCGAAGCGGGATCGGGGGCTGGGACGCCCGATGGCTGATGCTGCGCGCCTGGCGCGCGGCAACCCGGGCCTGGGAGCTCCCTGGGGAGGAACCCGCCCCCCTCGGCATCGAGCTGGCCCGGGCCGCCGTGGCGTTCGCCCGAGCGGTGGAGGAGACGGGCTCGCCGCGGGAGGCCGTGGCCCGGCTCGGCCGGATGTCGGGGCTCGATCCCGACGCGGTCACCGCCGTGACCCGGTTTGTGTCAGGGGCCGATCTGCTGGCCACTCTGGGAGGAGCGCCCCGGGCGCTTGCCCTACTTGCCGCCGAAGGCGGTCCCGAGCCCATCCTTCGGGCCCTGGAAGCGGCCGGCTGGGAGGTGGTCCGGGGTGAGGGGCCGCAGGACACCGAGGGGTTCCAGGTGGTTCTCGTGCCCGTCCGGCCCGGCGTGGAGTGGATCGAGTCAGGGGCCCTGCCCACCACGCCCCCTGTGTTCGTGGTGGGCGAGCTCGCCCACCCTGCAGACATGCTCTACGCCCTGCGCGCCGGTGCCGAGGACGTGATCGAGCCCTCCGCGCACCCGGAGGTGGTGGTGGCCAAGCTGGAGCGGGCCGCGGCCCGTCAGCGGCTGGGCGGCCAGGGCGTGGAGGGCAGCCTCTCGGACCTGACCGTGGCAGAGGTGGTCCAGGTGCTGGCCCACGGGCTGCGCACGGCCGTGGTCCGCATCGAGGGGACGGACGGATCGGGGGAGATTGCCTTGGAGCAGGGCCGAGTCGTGGATGCCCGGGCGGGCGACCTGGTGGGCGAGGAGGCCGTGTACGCCATGGTGGCCTGGGAAGAAGGGCGGTTCCGGATCACCCCCGGCATCGACCCCGACCGGCCCCGCACGGTGCAGGGGGCGGACACCGAGGGCCTGCTGATGGAGGGGTTCCGCCGGCTCGACGAGTCCCGGCGGCAGCAGGGGCTTGAGGGGCCTTCGGCCCGCTAGGCAGCTAGGAGGCAGGAAGCAGACCCCATGCCCGCCGCCGGCAACGGCCCCGGACCAACGCAAGCTACCCTTCCCCGTTGCCCGGCCCCACAGGGGCCGGGGGTTGGCCGAGGGTCGATCCCCGCTCCTACATCACGTCCCATATCTCCGCCAGGCTCACCTCGCCCGCGGCCACGGCCGCGGCCACCTGCTCCGCTAGGCCAGGGCGGACCCGGCCCGCCACGGCGTCCACCCTCCCCTCGCCCCACGACACCCGATACAGCGCGTCGCGCACCCCGGCGTCCACGGGCAGCACCTCGAAGAACGCCCGGCGTCCCGTCACCCCCCTTCCCCCACACCGCTCGCACCCGTCCCCCTCCTGGAACAGGGGGAGGTCGCCCGGGAGCCACCGGTGGAGCGCCTCCCGCTCGGCCGTACCCAGGGAGCACTCCACCCGGCAGCCGGGGCACAGGAGGGGCACCAGGCGCTGATGCACCACGGCCCGGAGCCCGAACAGGGGCAGGTCGCGGGCCCGGGCAGCCAGGTCGGCCAGCGCCTCGGCCAGGCTCGCCTCGGGCGACGCGGCGAGCACCCAACGTCCTCTCACGGCCAGGGAGAGCAGCGGCCCCAGGCCGCCGGGGCCGATCCGATCCACCACGATCCGGCTGAACTCCAGGTGACGCAGCTCGGCCAGCACCTGACGCCGACCGGCCGGGGTGAGGTTGAGCGTCTCCACCTGGAGCACCTCGGGCGCCCGGTAAAACACCTCGTCCTCAATCGTGACCGTCCGGCCTCGGCCCGGGATCTCGGCCAGCAAGGCGAACAGGGTGCTGGCCGCCCCCTCCTCTGAGGGGCTCGTCACCCACACCAACCCTGGCCGCTCCAACGCCGCCCTCAGCTCCCGCTGCTGGGCCGACCGGAGCCCCAGGCCCTCCAGGCTGCGCGGGGGCCCCTCGGGCAGGACCAGGCGGGCCTGGGCCTCCTCCCCGCCCACCCCCCTCAAGATCGACAACCGGAACAGGCGCGCCGCGGCCGGATCGGCCCCGAACGTGAACCGACCCCGCTGGAGCACCCCCCGCACCCGGGAGTCGAGCCCGGCCAGCTGGCGAAGCCGATCCACAAGGATCGTGTGCCAGGTGGCCCCGCCGCGGAACAAAACCCCTCCGTCCAGGTCCTCGGCCCGAAGCTCCCCCTCCACCAGCCGCAGGTGGAGCCCCCCGCGGGCCTCGGCGACGACCGCCTCGAGCAGCCGCCGCAACAGGGCATTGCCCGTGGGATCGGAGAGCACCTCGTCCTCGCAGCCCTCGCACACCCCCACCTCCCGCACCCCCGTATCCATGGGGCCGCCCGGGCCGTGAAGCCGCTCCAGGGCCCCCTCGATCTCCTCCCGCAGGGCCGCCACCACCCGCAAGGGCATCCCCAGGCGGCGCTCCAGGTCGGTCAGCGCAGCCCGATCGGAGGGATCGGCCGCCGCCACCACGAGGGGCGCACCAGCCTCCTCCTCTTCGGGGATCCGATACAGGGGCAGCACCCCGTAACGGCGGCACAGGTCCGGAGGCACCAGAGCCAGGGCGTCCGGGTCCAGGGCCGCGGGGTCCGGGTGCACCAACGGCAGATCCATCTGCTCGGCCAGGGCCCACCGCACGGCCTGCTCGTCCAGGACCCCTTGCTCCAACAGGATCTCACCCAAAGGCCGGCCGGTGCTCTCCTGGGTCTCCAGAGCCCGATCCAGGTCGGCTCGACCCAACAGGCCCCGCTCCACCAGGAGCTCCCCGAGCCGTTGCTGCGGACGGGACATTTCTCTCCTCCTGGGCATCAATTTCACCCTTTGGGGGGATGCGCCCCCTCCCCGACGGTGGTAGCGTTCCCCCATCCTTTGGGGAATCGGCGAACGGGAGGGGGACCATGGGGGCAAACGGGGAACGTCCGACGGTGTTACTCATCGACACCGACCCGGACATTCTGAACCTCTTGGATTACGTGTTTCGCAGCGAAGGGTTTGGCACGATCTGCTGCACCGATCCGGGTGAGGCGGTCCGGCACGTGCTCCAGGGGGGGGTGGACTGCGCGGTGGTGGACCTCCACCACGCGCACACGCCGGAAAGCCTGGGGTTCCTGTCGGCGGTGCGGTCGTCGCCCCTGGCGAAGGGGATCCCGGTGCTCGTGACGTCGGCAACCCTGCATGCGGAAACCGTCAAGCAAGCCCTCAAGCTCGGGGCCCGGAGGTTCATTCCGAAGCCGTTCTACCCTTCGGAGATCCTGAGCGAGGTCCGGGCCGCCGTGAGCCAGGCGGCCTAGCCCGGACGACCCGGGGCTTTGCCGCAAAGCCGCGGGGTATGCGCAAGCATTGAGAGCCTCCACCGCTGTCTGGGCTAAGCTCCCGGAAGCTCTTCCGGGGGGAAGAGCGGCCCTTCCCACCGGGGAAAGGTTTCCCTCACCTTTCCCCGGTGGAGCAGGGTTCTGACGGCCCGGCACCCCTCCTCCCCCAGATCCAGACTGAACCGGTTTACATACAGATCGATGTGCCGGCGCATCACCGCCTCGTCCATCTCCTGGGCGTGGGCCCGTACGTACGCCAGGGGCTCGTCCGGGTGGTCCAGGGCGTAGGCAACGCTGCGCCGAAGCACCCGCTGCACCCGGACCGGGTCCACGCCGGCGCCGCGCCGCAGGACGATCCCCCCCAACGGCACCGGCATCCGAAACCGCTCCTCCCACCACACTCCCAGGTCCTCGACCGCCACCAAACCGAACCGCCCGAACGTGAACCGGCCTTCGTGGATCACCAGCCCGCAGGCCACCTCGCCCCGGGCCACGGCCGGCATGACCTCGTGGAATACCATGGGTACGGTCTCCATGGCCCGGCCCGCGCGCAGCTCCAGCAGCCGACAGGCGGTGGTCCGGAGCCCGGGCACGGCCACCGGCCCCGTCAGCAGCTCGTCCATGGGCCGCGGCTCCCGGGCCACCACCAGGGGGCCGCACCCCCAACCCAAGGCGCCGCCCGATCGCAGGCACCAGTACCGGGCAGCCAGATCTCCCACCACGCCGTAGCTCACCTTCGACATGGGGAGCCGGCCGTCCAAGGCCCAGGCGTTCAGGGTCTCCACGTCCTCGAGCACCGGCTCGAACCGAAGACCCTCGGTGTCCACCCGGCCGTGGACCAAGGCGTAGAACAGGAACGTGTCGTTGGGGCAGGGGGAAAAGCCGAGACGGATCACGGACATGGGGCACCGTTGGGAAGAGGTCATACCGAGTTGCATTCAAACCGAGAGTTCTCGTCGGGCGGGGCCAATGGCTTTGAATGTACTAAGGCCTACGAAGGTATTGCCGGACGCGGGTGGGGGGCTGGCTCCGGCCGGGCGCGAGTGCGGCACCCCTTTCGCCGCGCCTTCGCATGCCGTCGTCAGCCCGGTAGGTCGGGGCGCCGGTGGCGGAAGTTCCTGAACTTCCAAGGCGATTCCTGCTTGGTGAGGGCGCGGCGACGTGAGGGGCCGCGCCCGGCTCTCCACCAGCCCCCCACCCGCTGGTTCCCTTGTGAACGCCGGAGATCTGGCAATACTTCCGTTGGTATTAATAACTTGGTATCAGAAGAGCGTGAGCTGCTCGCGGCCGCCGTCGCCTTTCTTTCGGGCCCCGCGGGTGGGTCGCCTTTGTCGGGGTGGGGTGGGCGGGTCCGGCTCCGGCTGGGGGGCCACAAACCCAGCCTCCAGGTCGCGGATCATCGCGTCCAGGGCCGGGTCCCGGCGGCGGCGCTCCTCGGTGCGGCGCACGGACATGTGCACCGAGGTGTAGTCGAGCCCGAACGCCCGGCCGATGTCCCGGAGAGTGAGGCCCGTGTACCGACGGGCGAGGTACAGGGCAACCTTCCGAGCCAACACCCGCTGGTACTTCCCCCGGACCACCTGCTCGGGGGTGAGCCCGGTGTACTCGGCCACCCGCCCGACCACGGCGTTGAGGTCGCTCACCGGATCGGGCCGGCCGAACCCCACCATCTCCCGCAGGTCCCGCCCCTCCACCAGCTCCCGCACCCGGTCCCTCAGGGCCTCGCCCCCCAGCACCACCTGCTTCCATACCCGGTCCCAGGGAGGGGGCGACGGCCGCCGGGTCTCGCGCTCGAGGAGCGTCTGGTACGCCTCCCTCCCGCCGGCGAGCGCCAGCACCCGATCGATGGTGACCGACCCGGGGCCGCCGGTCCCGTAGGCCTGCGCGCTGGACGGCCCGTAGGCCACGGCCGCGGCCGCGAGCCCCTTGCGCACGGGGTTGAGGTGGACGTGGACCGACAAGGGCACCAGCCACTCCTCCGGGTCCACCAGCACCGACCGATACCGCCCCCGGAGCACGGGTCCGTCCCCCCGCCTTCGGGCGGACACGAACCCGTTCCACCGGTGGATCGCTTGGGAGAGGTTCGCCCGGGGGGTCTCCACCAGCAGATGGTAGTGGTCGGGCAACAGGCAGTAGGCATGTATCCGCACCCCGTAGGCGTCCACTAGATCCGCGAGCCGGGCGGCCAGGGCCAGGGCCTCGTCCTCGGACCGGAACAGCTTCCGCCGGGGCAGGGCCTTTCCGGTCACCAGATGGACGGCCCCCGGGAACTCCACGCGAAGCGGTCGTGCCATGGCATCTCCGGGGCTAAGGGAAACCCAAAAGGGGATTCCTACCAGCCCCGGCACACCGGGTTCAAGGCCCGAAGCCCTGACGCAGCATCCGGCCGAGGGGAATCCGTCCCTGGGGCCACCCCGTCTCCCTGCGGTACAGCCCGTCCACCGCGTCCGCGAGCAGGGTCAGGCGCTCCTCCTCGAGCACCAGGGTGCCGGGGACGTCCGCGCCGGCCAGCCCCTGGAAGTTCTCGGGGCAGTGGTGAAGGACGGCCCGCCCCGCCTCCCGGCGGAGCAAGAGCAGGCCGTGGGTGCGGCACACCACGGGCCGATGGCCGTAGCTCAGGCAGATCCCGCCATGGAGCAGGGGGCACCCGGATGGTCCCGCGTCCAGATTGCTCCGCACCATCTCTCGAGCCGCACGGGGCAGCTCCCGGGTGCCCTCCCACAGGTAGGCGGCCTCTACCGGCCGAAGGTGCAGCACCTGGTCGCAGCACGCGTCGCAGCCCGGCCGGCAGCCCACGGCATCCCCCAATACGCGGACCACCCGGTCCCAGAACGTCTCGATCCGGGAGTGCAGGGTCAGCAGCGCCCGACGCGCCTCGCCCGCCGGTCTGGGGGGAAGGTTCATCCCTCCTCCGCTGAGCGGTCGGCAAAGGCCTTGAGCAGGTCCACCGGCACGGGGAACACCACGGTCTTGGCACCGCTGGAGGCACTGACCTCAAGCAGGGTCTGGAGGAACCGCAGCTGGATGGCGGTGGGCTCCTTCCCGATGGTCTGGGCGGCGGCGGTGAGCTTCTCGGCGGCCTGGAACTCACCCTCGGCCGCGATGATCTTGGCGCGCCGCTCCCGCTCGGCCTCGGCCTGCCGGGCCATGGCCCGCTGCATCTCGGTGGGTAGGTCGATGTGCTTAAGCTCCACGGTCGAGACCTTCACCCCCCAGGGATCGGTGTGCCGGTCCAGGATCTCCTGGAGCTTCTGGTTGATCTTCTCCCGATGGGACAGGAGCTCGTCCATCTGGGCCTCCCCCGACACGCTCCGTAGTGTGGTCTGGGCGAGCTGACTCGTGGCGTAGAGGTAGTCCTCCACCTCCACGATCGCCTTCATCGGATCGATGACCCGGAAGTACACCACCGCGTTCACCTTGACCGACACGTTGTCGGCCGTGATCACGTCCTGGGGTGGCACGTCGTGGGCCACGGTACGCAGGCTCACCTTCACCATCCGGTCCACGAACGGGATGAGCAGGATGAGCCCCGGCCCTTTCACCCCGATGGCCCGCCCGAGCCGGAAGACCACGGCCCGCTCGTACTCCCGAAGGATCCGGATGGCCGAGACCACGAACACCAGCAGCACGAAGATGAACACCGGAAGGAACAAAAGGACGTTGGGCATGACAACTCCTCCTCGGTCGTCTGGGCGGCCGGATCGCCGCCGTGGGGTCTGCGGCTCTCCGCTCACCGCCCCTCGGGTTCGATCTCCTGGGCCGGCCGCACCGTGAGAGTGAGCCCTTCGACCCGGACCACTTCCACCGGGGTCCCCGCATCCACGGACTCGGCGCTTCGGGCGTTCCAGTACTCCCCGTGCACGAACACCCGGCCCACCCGACCCGGCTCCAACGGCTCGACGGCCTGGCCCCTCTCACCCACCAGACCCTCCTGCCCCCCCAGGCGTCGAGCCTTCTGCGCGGCCAGCCCTTTGCCGACCGCGAACGCGAAGAACGCCACGGTCCCGGCCACCGCGGGAACCAGCACGGACCAGCTCACCCGATAGTACGCCGCGCTGGACTTGAACAGCATCAGGCTCCCCAGCACGAGGCACACCACCCCCCCCACGGTGAGGAGCCCAAACGAGGTGATCTTCACCTCCAGGACCAGGAGCACCAACCCTAGCAGGATCAGCAGCACCCCTCCGTACCGGAACGGCAGGGTCTGAAGGCCGACGAAGGCCAGGATGAGGCACAGCCCCCCGAGCACCCCTGGGAAGATGCTTCCCGGGTTGGCCAACTCGAAGAAGAGGCCGTAGAACCCCAGCAGCAACAGCAGGTAGGCCACGTTGGGATCGGACAGCACCCGCAGGATCCGGTGCCGGAGCCCCATGGGCACCGGCTCGACCCGGGCGCCCTTCAATCGGAGTTCGATCTCGGCCGTACCGAACCGGACCCTGCGGCCGTCCAGGTCGGCCAGCAGGGCGTCCACAGAGGGAGCCAGCACGTCCACCACCCCCCGTTCCAGGGCCTCCTGCGCGGCCAGGCTCCGGCTCTCCCGCACCGCCTCCTCGAACCACCGGGGATCTCGCCCCCTCTGGCGGGCCAGGGACCGCAGGTAGGCGGCCGCGTCCTCCTCGGCCTTTTGGGCAAGGGTCCCCCCGCCATCGCCCCCCCCGATAGCCACCGGATGAGCCGCGCCCAAGTTCGTGCCCGGCGCCATGGCCGCCACGTGGGCCGCGGCCACGACGAACAGCCCGGCGCTCGCGGCCCGGGCCCCTGCCGGCCCCACCCAGGCCACCACCGGCACGGGGCTGCGCAGCACGGCCCGGACGATCCGCCGCATCGAGGCGTCCAAGCCCCCGGGGGTGTCGATCCGAAGGATCACCACCGGCGACCGCACCGGGTCCACCCGGGCCAGGGCATCCTCCACGTACTCGGCCGCCACGGGTCCGATGGGCCCCTCCACCTCCACCAGAGGCACCACCACGGCCCGGCCGGCCGCGACGGGCAGGGTGAAAACGACCATCAGGGCAAAGAGGATCCGGACGGGCATGGGGCCAAGATACCACGCCGGAGCCTTCAGACCAGGGGACGGTGCGCGGCCGGGAGAGACGGCCCCGGCGTTTCCCGCGGCTGGCCCCCCGACTCCTTGACACCTCCCGGTGTTGCCGATACATTCGCGTGCCTCAAACTTGGTAAAAACCCGTTCATCGCACGAGCTCTGGGGAAAGGAGGCGGCCATGGCCAGCCAGGGTGAGAGCCTCATCCGAAAGACCCAGAAGGGAATTTCGGTTCTGGCGTTCGAGACCACCAAGCAAAGCCGGATCCTGAAGCGACGGATGCGCATCGCGGCCCTCCAGAAGGAGATCAAAGCGGATCTCCGGGACCTGGGGAACCTCGTGTACAACGCCGTGATCAACGACCAGCCGGGGATCCTCGAGGAAGAGGAGGTGAAGCTTCTGGTCGAAAGCATTCGGAAGAACCGGGAGGAGATCGAGCATCTGCGGGACGCCATCGCCCGGCTGAGCCGCGCCCGCAAGCACTTTCCCGAGCAGGAGGAAAGGGCAGAGCCGGGGCCCGAGGCCCCGGAAGCCGGCCCGGGCGAGCCGCCCGTGACCGAGGCGGAGCCGGCGGCCGCGGCCCCCGTGGTCGAGGAGGCCGGCCCGGAGGAGAAGGGCCAGGAGGCGGTGCTGGAGCCCGAACCGGCCCCGGACGAGGTGAAGGCAGAGGAGGAGCCGGCCGTGCCCCCCCCACCGGGGACCGACCCCGGCCACCCCTCGGGGGAGGGGGAGACAGAGAAGGAAGAAAAATCGTAAGCAGACGAAAATGCTCCCGAATGGAGGCGGCCGGACGGGCCGCCTCTTTTTTGTCTACAAAATCGGGGTTGACCCACTAGATCTTGAAGTTGTATGTACCCACTCCACTACATGTCGTTGCAGTCCGCTGCATCCGGCTCGCAACGCTCCCGCTAGCCCGCATGATTCATGAGCGTTGGTCGCAAAACCGTCGAGTGTGCGTCAGCTCGGGGCAAGCGCAGCAACGAGGGGCGCAGGCGTACGGGACGGTACGTCGAGCCCCGAGGCGCGAGCACGCCCCGAGATGGCGTGCAATCGGCGGTTGCAGCAGAAGGCTTCATGAATCATGCGGGTTAGACCGGCTCCCACCCCTCAGGAGGTCGTCCCCATGCCCCAATCGGCCGCCCGCGTCATCCCCCTGGAGATCGAGCCCGCCTTCTCCGACAACGCCTTGGTGGTGCTGCGGAAACGCTACCTCAGAAAGCACCCGGACGGCACCCCGGCGGAGACCCCGAAGGAGATGCTGTGGCGGGTGGCCCGGGCCGTGGCCGAGGCCGACCGGGGCTACGACCCAGAGGCCGACGTGGAGCAGACCGCCGTGGCCTTCTACCAGGCCATGGCCCGGCTGGAGTTCCTGCCCAACTCCCCCACGCTCATGAACGCGGGCCGGGAGCTGGGCCAGCTCTCGGCGTGCTTCGTGCTGCCCGTGGACGACAGCATGGAGAGCATCTTCGAGGCCGTGAAGAACACGGCACTCATCCACAAGTCGGGCGGGGGGACCGGGTTTAGCTTCTCGCGGATCCGGCCCAAGAACGACATCGTGCGCTCCACCAGCGGGGTCTCGTCGGGCCCCATCAGCTTCATGAAGGTGTTCGACACGGCCACCGAGATGATCAAGCAGGGGGGAACCCGGCGGGGCGCCAACATGGGCATCCTCCGGGTAGACCACCCCGACATCCTGGAGTTCATCTCCGTCAAGTCCGACCCCACCGTGCTCACCAACTTCAACCTCTCGGTGGCCATCACCGAGGCGTTCATGGAGGCGGTGCGCTCCGACGGCAAGTACGACCTGGTGAACCCCCGAGACGGCCGGGTGGCGGGCCAGCTGCGGGCCCGGGAGGTGTTCGACCGTATTGTGGACGAGGCGTGGAGGTCGGGGGAGCCCGGCATCGTGTTCATCGACCGGATCAACCGCGACAACCCCACGCCCCACGTGGGCGCGATCGAGTCCACCAACCCCTGTGGGGAGCAGCCCCTCCTCCCCTACGAGTCGTGCAACCTGGGCAGCGTCAACCTGGCGCGCATGGTCAAGGACGCAGAGGTGGACTGGGAGAAGCTCCAGGAGACCGTGCGGCTGGCCGTGCACTTCCTCGACAACGTGGTGGACGTGAACCGCTACCCCCTGGAGGAGATCGCTCGCGTGACCCGGGCCAACCGCAAGATCGGCCTGGGGGTCATGGGGTGGGCCGACCTCCTGTTCCGGCTCGGCATTCGGTATGGATCGGGCGAGTCCGTGGCCTTGGCCCGCCGGCTCATGGGGTTCGTGGACCGGGTGGCCCGGGAGGCCAGCGAGGAGATGGCGGCGGAGCGGGGGCCGTTCCCCAACTTCCAAGGCTCGGTGTACGACCGGCCGGGAACCCGGCCGCTTCGCAACGCCACCCGGACCACGATCGCCCCCACCGGCACCATCTCGATCCTGGCCGGGTGCTCGTCGGGCATCGAGCCGGTTTTCTCTCTGGCGTTCGTGCGCCGGGTGCTCGACGGCGAGGAGCTCGTGGAGGTGAACCCGGTGTTCGCCGAGACGGCCCGACAGCGGGGGTTCGACGCCCCCGAGGTCTTACGACGGATCGCCCAAGGGGCGTCCCTCTCCGAGGTGGCCCAGGTGCCGGGGGACGTGAAGGAGGTGTTCGTCACGGCCCACGACATCGACCCCCAGGCCCACCTAGAGATGCAGGCGGCGTTCCAGGAGCACACGAACAACGCCGTGTCGAAGACCGTGAACTTCCCCCGGGCGGCCACCCGGCAGGACGTGGCCCGGGCGTTCTGGCTGGCCTACGAGCTGGGGTGCAAGGGGCTCACCATCTACCGGGACGGGAGCCGGGAGAGCCAGGTCCTGGTCACGCCCTCCTCCGATCCGAAGAAGCCGGCCGAGGAGCCGGTGCGAAAACGGGACCGGCCACGGGTGCTCGCGGGCAAGACCTACCAGATGCAAACGGGGTGCGGCCCGCTGTACGTCACGATCAACGAGGACGACCAGGGGCTGTTCGAGGTGTTCACCACCATGGGCAAGGCCGGCGGGTGCGCGGCGAGCCAGTGCGAGGCCATCGGCCGCCTGGTCTCGCTGTCCTGGCGCTCCGGGGTCCCGCCCGAGCCGGTGGTGCGGCAGCTCCGGGGCATCTCGTGCCACAAGCCGGCGGGGTTCGGGCCGAACCGAGTGATGTCGTGTGCGGACGCGCTCGCCATCGCGGTGCACCAGCACCTGGCCCCGGAGCAGGAGATCGAGAAGCACGTAGACGTGGGTGGGGCGTGCCCCGAGTGCGGCGACGCCTTGGAGCACGAGGAGGGATGCGTGCTGTGCCGCAGCTGCGGGTACTCCGAGTGTGGATAGCCGGGGGCCTCGCGGTCCTCGGTGGCCCCCCTCGGTGGCCGGGGCGCCCGGGCCCTCCGGGCTGCCGCCTCCAAGGGTGTTCGGGGCCCCGCCGTCCAAACCTGATCCTTTCCCCTTCCGGCCCCCTGGACTACAATGGGGGCCGTTCGCTTGTCTGGGAGGAGAGATCAGCCATGAGCGAAAGGGACGTCTCCGAAGGCCGCGACACCTCGCACCGGGGATCGTGGTTTCGGCTGCCCGGGAAAACCCGATGGCACAGCGAGGCACACCGGGAGTACGGGGTGCTGTGGTCCCTGTGCGGGGTGCGGACGATCGCGATGCAGGCCGAGACGAAGGAGAACCTGGGCGAGGACGATCTGGCCTGCGTCCGATGCACGGGCATGAGGGACTGAGGTGGAGGACCGCCGCATTCCGGTGGAGGAGCTGATCCAGTTCCCCACGCGGTTCTCGTTCAAGGCGATCGGGCACCACACACCCGCGAGTTCGCCCCCTCGGCGTACCAGGCGGTGCGCTCCGCGGTGGGCGGGGATCGGGACGTGGAGCTCCGGACTCGGCTGAGCCGGAGGGCCGCGTACGTGTCGGCCACGGTCACGGCGCGGATCGACTCGGCCGAGGAGCTCAAGACCGTGTACGCCGCCCTGTGGAAGCTGGACGGCGTGATCACGGTGCTGTGAGTCCGTGACGGGTGAAGGAACTCCCGGGAAACCGAGGGTCATGTATCGCACCTTCGTTGTTTTGCCCACGATTCTCCTCTTCCTCTCGGGCTGCGCCGGCCGGTCGCTGCCCCCTCGAGAGCCCCTTCCGGCGGAGGGCCCTCACCTGCGCAACATCCGCCAGCTCACCTTTGATGGAGACAACGGCGAGGCGTACTTCTCCTGGGACGGCACCCGGCTGATCTGGCAGTCAAACCGCGGCGGGGCCGGGTGCGACAAGATCTGGGTCATGAACGCCGACGGCACCGGCAAGCGCCGGGTGAGCCCCGCCCGCGGGGCCCACACCTGCTCGTTCTTCTTCCCGGGCGACCGGAAGATCGTGTACGCCTCCACGGCCCCCCCGGCCGGGGACTGCCCGCCCCGGCCCGCTCCCCCACCGGGCCGGCGGTACGTGTGGCCCCTGTTCCCCTACGACATCTTCGTGGCCGATGCGGACGGCTCGAACCCGGTTCGGATCACGGACAACCCGGCCTACGACGCCGAACCGATCGTGTCGCCCGACGGCACCAAGATCGTGTTCGGCTCGAAGCGGGACGGAGACTTCGACATCTACGTGATGGACGCCGACGGCTCGAACGTCCGGCGCCTGACCCGCTGGGTGGGGTACGACGGCGGCCCCTGGTGGTCCCCCGACGGTACCAAGATCGTGTGGCGGGCCTGGCACCCCCAGACCCCCGAGGAGAAGGACCTGTGGCGCGAGTGCATGGAGAACGACTACATCGTGCCCGTGCCCCTGGACCTGTGGGTCATGGACGCCGACGGCTCAAACCAGCGCCGCATCCTCGCGAACGGAGCCACCAACTGGGCCCCCTCGTGGCACCCGGACGGCCGCCGGATCGTGTTCTCGAGCAACATGGACGACTGGAGGCCCGAGCTGGACAGGTACGGCCACAACTTCGAGCTGTACCTGATCGGCCTGGACGGAACGGGTCTGGAGCGGATCACGTTCAACCGGGTGTTCGACGGGTTCCCCATGTTCGGCCCGGACGGGAAACGCCTGGTGTGGGCCTCGAACCGGAACCCCCGGAAGCCCCGGGTCACCGACATCTTCGTGGCCGAGTGGGTGGAGTAGCCGCACCCCGTGGGCCCGTCCGCGCTGCTTCGTCGCCACGCCTTCGTGCTGGGGCTCGGGGCCGTGGCGGGCCTGGTGCTGTGGAACCCCGGGGGGCTGCCCCAGGCCCTGGGCCTGTGGCTCAAGGCTCACCGGGCTCCGGACGCGGTGATCGCCGCGATCTTCCTGCTGTCGGGGCTGCGGCTGTCCGTGCGCTCCGCCCTGGCCGGCGCAGCGGACCTGCCGGTGGTGGCCCTGGGGTTCGCGGGGATTTTCGTCGTCTCGCCCCTGCTGGCCCTGGGGTTCTCGGTGCTTCCCCTGGCCCCGGGGCTCGTGGTGGGGCTCTTCCTGGTGGCCTCGATGCCCACCACCCTGACCACCGGGGTGGTCATGACCGCGGCCGCCGGGGGCAACGAGGCCACCGCGTTGGTGATCACCCTGGCGGCCAATGCCTTGGCCGTGGCGGCCGTGCCGGCGATTCTGCCTGGGCTCCTGGGAGCGGCCCGGGCCGTACCCCCCGACCTGTTCGAGCGGGGGGCCATGGCGGCCCGGATCGCCGGCCTGGTGCTGGCTCCCCTCGCCCTGGGGATGGCCGTCCGCAGCCGGGCCCCGGAGGCGTTCATCCGGGCCGGACCGGGGCTCAGGCGGGCCAGCCTGGGGCTCGTGCTCACCATTGTGGGTATCGCCGTGGCCGGGTCCCGGGACGCTTTGCTGGCGCACCCCGAGGATCTGGCCACGGCCGTCGGTCTCTCGGCCGCGTTCCACGCAACGGTGCTGGCCTGCCTGTTCGGCCTGGTGCATCTGGCCCGGATCGGGCCGGGCCGCAGGGAGGCCGCGATCTTCATGGGCGGCCAGAAGACCCTGCCCCTGGCGGTGCTCCTCCAGACCTCGCTGTTCCCCGGGGTGGGGCAGGCCCTCGTGGTGTGCGTGGTGCACCACCTGACGCACCTGCTCATGGACGGCTACCTGGTGGGCCGCCTGGCGCACCGGCGACCGTCGGTTTAGGATCGCAGGCAACGGGGTGCCGGTGACCAAGCCGCCCGGGCGTTTTCCCGGTAACCACAGGAAAACACAGGCATCTAAAAACCGACCGAGGACCGGCTCCACTCGCCGAGGGACTTTTCCATGACCGAGACCGGCCCCTGCTGCCCTGCATCGGAAACGAGCGGCCCCCTTCCCATGGCGCAGCCGTGCTGTCCCCCGCCGGAATCCACTGTCCGGCCCACGGCCGAGATCTGTTCCGGGCCGGACCGATCGGCCGAGCCCTGCTGCGGGTCGGCCTCCGAGGCGGCCGGGCCCAGGTGGGCCGATCGGGAGCAGCCGGGCTACCGGGTCTGGCCGTTCGTGGAGGACTGGATCGAGACCGCGGTCGGCGCCGTGCCCGTGGTGTCGGCCCGCCTCGGCTGGGGGGACGTGCTCGGTCGGTGGGCCATGCGCTGGGGCATCGGCCGCGACCGGTACCGGATCGCGCCGGGCCTGTACGCGGTGGGCCGACCCACGCCGGACTCCCCGGTGGTGGTCACGGCCAACTACAAGATGACCTTCGACCTGGTGCGGAAGGACCTGCGGGGGGTGGACGCGTGGATCCTGGTGCTCGAGACCCTGGGCATCAATGTGTGGTGCGCGGCCGGCAAGGGCACCTTCGGCACCGACGAGCTCGTGGCCCGGGTCCAAAGGGTGGGGCTGGACCGGGTAGTGAGCCATCGCACCCTGGTCGTGCCCCAGCTCGGGGCCACCGGTGTGGCGGCCCACGAGGTGCGCCGTCGCAGCGGGTTCCGGGTGGTGTACGGGCCGATACGCAGCCGGGACCTGCCCGCGTTCCTGCGGGGGGGCATGAAGGCCTCCCCAAGCATGCGCAGGGTCACGTTCTCGCTGGGGGAGCGGCTCGTGCTCACCCCGGTGGAGCTGCGGGTGATCCTGATGCGGCCCAGCCTGACCCTGGCCGTCCTGCTCCTGGTGCTGGGCGGCATCGGCCCGGGCGGCTACTCCCTGGCCGGCGCGCTCCAGCGGGGCGGGGCCGCGGCGGGCGCCCTGGCCGCGGGGGTCCTGGCCGGAGCCGTGGTCGCCCCGGCGCTGCTCCCTCGGCTTCCGGGCCGAATGTTCGCAGCCAAGGGGGTGTGGACCGGGCTGGCGGTGACGCTCGTGCTTGCCGTTCGGTTCGGGACCCGCCTCAACGGGTGGGGGGTCGTGGCCCTGGCGCTCGCCGTGACGACGACCTCGTCCTACTGCGCCATGAACTTCACGGGGTCCACGCCGTTCACCTCGCCCTCGGGCGTGGAAAGGGAGATGCGTCGGGCCCTCCCTTGGCAGATCGGCGCGGCCGGCTTGGCCCTGGTGGCCTGGATGGTCTCGGCCTGGAGCTTTTAGGGGCTGGACCCGGCGGGAAACGGCCGCCCACCTGCCCAGCGGTCCGAAGGCCCCACCGTCTAGAGACTAGAAACTAGAGACTAGGGGAACCGGGGACTTCGGACCGTTGGGCAGGCGCTTTATCAGGGTCCATGCCCCCCGAGACCGTAAGGTGACGCCAAAGAGGCGTGGTCACGCTTGGAACGCTGGGAGATCACAGAGGTTTTCAAGCCTTCTGGCATCCTAGCCTTCCAGATTCCTAGCCTTTGAGCCTCCCAGCGGGCCGAAGACCCCAGACCGAGGACCAACAACTGACGACCGGAGACCGAAGTCACATGGAAGGTTTTCGTTACCTCGACGGGGTGGCCACCCTGGAGCTGGACGTGGACCGGTGCGTGGGGTGCGGCCTGTGCGAGACCGTGTGCCCCCACGGCGTGCTGGCCGTGTCCGAGGGCAAGGCCCAGATCACCGATCGGGACGGCTGCATGGAGTGCGGGGCCTGCGCCCGCAACTGCCCCGTGGAGGCGCTGAGCGTGAGCGCCGGCGTGGGGTGCGCCGGGGCCATCATCAAGAGCTGGCTCACCGGCGCCTCCCCCACCTGCGGGTGCGAGGGCGGCGGAGGCTGCTGACCTCGCGCCTTCGGCATTCCCCTCAGCTCTGCGTCCCGTACACCCCCAGGGCCGCGGCCACGGCCGCGCCCCGGTCCACCGGGGCCCCGGCGTCGGCCAGCACCGCCTCCAGGGCCCCGAGGCACACCAGCACGTTTTGCCGCCTGGCCGCGTACCCCATGAGCCCGATCCGCCACACCCGGCCGGCGAACGCCCCCAAGCCGGCACCGATCTCCAGGCTGTAGTCCTCCAGCAGCCGGCGCCGCACCGCGGCCTCGTCCACCCCATCGGGGGCGAACACCGCGTTGAGCTGGGGCAGCCGATGGGGCTCGTCCACCACGAACCCCAGGCCCATGGCCTCGAGCCCGGCCCGTAGGGCCCGATGGTGAAGGCGGTGGCGCTGCCACGCGTTCTCGGTCCCTTCCTCCCGCAGCAGGGTCAGGGCCTCGTGCAGGGCGTACAGCCCGTTCACCGGCGCGGTGTGGTGGTAGGTGCGCTTGCCGTCGCCCCCCCAGTAACCCAAGACCAGGTTGAGGTCCAGAAACCAGCTCTGCACCGGTGCCTTGCGGGACCGTACCTTTTCGAGCGCGCGCTCCCCGAACGTGAGCGGCGCCAGCCCGGGCACGCACGACAGGCACTTCTGGCTGCCGCTGTACACCGCGTCGAGGCCCCACTCGTCCACCCGCACCGGCATGCCGCCCAGGGAGGTGACCGTGTCCACGATGGTCAGGCACCCGTGATCCCGGGCGATCCGGGCCAGGGTCTGGGCGTCGGAGGCCGCGCCGGTGGAGGTCTCCGCGTGCACGAACGCCACGATCTTGGCCTCTGAATGCTGCCGGAGGCTCTCCTCCAGCTTGTCCGGATTCACCGGCCGGCCCCACTCGTCGTCCACCACCACGGCCCGGCCGCCGCACCGCTCCACGTTCTGGCGCATGCGCTCGCCGAACACGCCGTTGCGGCACACCACCACCGTGTCCCCTGGCTCCACCAGGTTCACGAAGCACGCCTCCATGCCGGCCGATCCCGGCGCGGACACGGCAAAGGTCACCTCGTTGCGGGTCTGGAACGCGTAGCGCAGCAGCTCCTTGAGCTCGTCCATCATCCGGACGAACTCGGGGTCCAGGTGGCCCACCGTGGGCCGGGCCAGGGCCTGGAGCACCCGGGGATGAATGTCCGATGGACCGGGCCCCATCAGGATCCGCTGAGGGGGGTGGAACGAAGACATCTTTCGGATTCCTCCATGTATTTTCCGCTAGGACGCTAGGAGGCTGGGACGCTAGGACGCATGAAAACCTCCAGAATTCCCATACGTTCTAGTTTCTAGTTTCTAGTCTCTAGTCTCCAGTTTCTGGCCTCCAACCTCTGCCTCGCGGCCTTCCCGAGCCTACGAAACGGTTTCGGACACGTGCCCCTCCAGTACCTCCTCCAGCTCCTTGGCGATCTCGTGGGCCGCCTCGACCGTGGGCATGGTGAGGGGGGACCGGACTCCGCCGCCCTTGTACCCCCGCATGGACAGGGCCAGCTTGAGCCCCCCGATGCCGTGGGTCACGGTCACCAGCCTGGCCAACCGGGCGATCCGGCGCTGGAGGGCGAGCGCCTCCTGGTGGTCCCCCCGACGAAACGCCTCGTACAGGGTCACGCACGCCTCGGGAGCGCAGTTGGCCACCGCCAGGATGGCGCCCACGGCCCCCACGCACAGGGCGGGGTAGGCCACACCCGCGTTCCCCACGAACACCGCGAACTCCTCGGGGACCACGCGGCAGGTCTCGGCCAGCGAGCCCACGTTGCCCGAGCTGTCCTTCAGGCCCACGATGTTGGGGTGCTCGGCCAGCCGGGCCACGGTCTCGGGCGACAGGGCCACCCCCGTGAACTGGGGCACGCTGTAGAGGAGCACAGGGATCGGCGAGTCGTCCGCCACCCGACGGAAATGGGCCTCCTGCCGGTCGGCGGTCATCTGGCCCTTGAAGTAGTGGGGCGTGATCACCAGGGCGCAGTCGGCCCCGAGCTCGGCGGCCCGGCGGGTGGCACGCACCGCATCCCGGGTGGACTCGCGGCCGGTGCCGGCCATCAGGATCCGGTCGGCAGGGATCGCCTCCCGGGCCGCGGCCAGCACCTGGTCCCGCTCCCGGTCGTCCAGGTACACGGCCTCGCCGTTGGACCCGAGAACCAGGTATCCGGCGAGCCCGGTACGGTTCCACAGGCCGAGGTTCGTCCGGAACGCGTCCAGGTCCACCTCGTCGGCCCGGAACGGGGTCACCACCGGGGGCAGAATCCCTTCGAGCTTTCGCACACGGCACCTCCCTGGGGATACGGGTCCAAGAAACGCCCTAGTATTCCACTGTTCGACCGGAACGCAAGCCAGGTGTCATCCCCTGCGGGACCCGCGCCGGGCACGGCGGCCCCCAGGGGCCCGGCCCAGGTAGACCACATGGCGACGCGCCCCTGTGACCGGCCGGTGCACCCGCACCGAGAACCCGGCGTGGCGCAGGGCCTTCTCGAACCCGGGGTCGTGGTCCTCGCCCCACACCGCGAACACCCCGCCCGGTCGAAGCGCCCTCCGGGTCGCCTCCACCGCGGCCGTACCGTACAGGGGGTGGTCCCGGCGGCGGGAGCTCAGGTGGGGCCCCTGGTACAGGTCGAGCACCACGGCGTCCCAGGCCTCGCCCCCGGCCCGAGCGAAGCGCCGGACCACGTGGGCCACGTCGGCCACCTCCACCGTCACCCGTGGGTCGGCCACGGCCCGGTCCGTCAGCCCCGCCAGGGGACCCCGGCACCATCCCACGACGGTCGGGTTGATCTCGACCACCCGAACCCGTCCCCCCCGGGGCAGGAGGTCCAGAATCGTTCGGAGCGTGTACCCCATGCCCAGCCCTCCCACCAGAACCTTGGGACTCCGGCGTCCGGCCAGACCGGCACAGGCCAGCTCGCCCAGGGCCACCTCGGACCGGTGGGCGGCGCTCGACATGAGCACCCGTCCGGCCACGGTGATCAGGTAGTCCCGCCCCCCGCGGCACCGGAGCTCCAGGGGGCCCTCACCGGTGGCAACCGAGTCCAGGGTCATCCAGGCCAGAGCCATGGGCCTACCGATCCCTGGGACGGCGTCGGGCCCTGGCCCGGGATCGGGCCGCACCGCCGCGGGGAGACCCGGCCCCGGCTGCGCGGTCGAACCCGGGCAGCCGGCGCCGCTCCAAAGGAGCACCCAGGGCGCGTTCGATGGCCCGAACCATGCCGGCGTCCTCCGGGGTCGTCAGGGTGAAGGCCTCGCCGGACCGGCGGGCCCGGCCCGTGCGCCCGATCCGGTGGGTGTAGGCGTCCACCGTGTCGGGCATGTCGTAGTTGATTACGTGGGATACGCCCGCCACGTCGATTCCCCGGGCCGCGATGTCGGTGGCCACAAGGATCCGGAACCTCCCGTCCCGGAACCCCCGGAGGGCGGCCTGCCGCCGGCTCTGGGACAGGTTCCCATGAAGCGACGCGGCCCGGTGCCCGGCCCGGGCGAGCAGTTCGGCGAGCCGCTTCGCCCGGTGCTTGGTCCGAGTGAACACGAGGATCGCCCCCCCCTCGGTGCGGCGCAGCAGCTCCTGCAGGAGCGACGTCTTCCGGTAGGGGAGCACCGGGTACAGGGCGTGGGCTACCGTGGCCGCGGGGGCCGTGGGGTCCACCTGCACGGTCACCGGATCGCGGAGCATCTCCACGGCCAGACGTCCGAGCTCCCGGGGCATGGTGGCCGAAAACAGAAGGGTCTGCCGTTCCCGCGGCAGCCGGTCCAAGATACGGCGCACGTCGGGCAAGAAGCCCATGTCGAACATGCGGTCGGCCTCGTCCAAGACCACCACCTCCACGGCCGAGAGGTCACAGGTTCCCCGGCCCAGGTGGTCCAGGAGGCGGCCCGGGCAGGCCACCACGATCTCGACCCCGGCCCGGAGCCGCCGGATCTGGGGGCTCATGCCCACCCCTCCGTACACCGTGAGCGAGCGAAGCCCGGTAGGCCGGCCGAGCGTCTGGAACGACTCGTGGATCTGCTCGGTGAGCTCCCGGGTGGGGGCCACCACCAAGGCTCGCACCCGGCCCCGGGAGCCGCGGCTAAGGCGGTGGAGGATGGGCAGCGCGAACGCCGCGGTCTTGCCGGTGCCGGTCTGGGCGAGGCCCAGCACGTCGCGGCCCTCGAGGGCCGGCGGGATCGAGCCCGCCTGGATGGGGGTGGGGGAAACGAAGCCACAGGAAGCCACCCCGTCCGCGATCCGCGGATGGAGGCCAAACGATGCGAAGCTCAAACAATTGTCCTTTTCTTTGAAGAAAGATCAGAGTTATTCAGAGAAGCTTCAGGCGGGGGCTCGGAAGCGAGGCCGCGTCACCTTACAGGGAACCGGCGGGGAAAGCAAACGCGGGGCATCGGCCCGTAGGACGACGGGAAGTCAGAACGTTATGACTCCGGTGACTAAATGGACGCGCTTGGGGCGCGGGGGGTGCCGGGCGCGGCTCCTTGACCCACCCCGACGCAGCCTTCTGGTCCTTCTCGACGGCCTGGAGACCGGGCGCCCCCGCGATGGGCCGGTTCTTCGTCGTGCCGTTCCCGGTGAAACTGGCGGAGCGGCGGGCCTGGTACATTCCCCGGGACACCTTTTTTCCTCACCATCTACGATGCCTGGGAGGGCGAAAGCTCCGGCTCCCGGCGGAACAGGGGCTTCGCACCGAGGTCCTGTGGCGGAGGCTCCAGCTCGTCCGGGTCCACCACGAACACCACCGACCAGTCCATGCCCTTGGCCGTGTGGATCGTGGAGATCGCCACCGCGTCAGTCGTCACGTCGAAGGTCGCCTTGCCCCGGTAGTCCTCCGAGGCCCACCTGGCGAGCACGCCCCGGGCCTGGAGCGCAGCCTCGCGCCGGCGGGTGAACGGCGGGCCGTTCGGCGGACCGGGGGCTCGGGTTGGAGCCCCGGTCAGTCGCTGCCCCGGACCCGCTCCCAGGCGAGGACCGCGGCGGCCAGGTCCTCGAGGGCCGCGCCCACGGACTTGAACAGCGTGATCTGGGAGGGGTCGGTGCGGCCGGGGTGACGACGGCGGCACAGGTCACGGAGATCGGCCCGGACGTCCTCGGGGCTGAGGACGCCGGCCCGGATGGGCCGGACCAGGTCACCCGCCTCGGTGAGGGCCCCTTCCCGGGTGTCCACGAACACCTCGGCCCGGGCGACGGCCTCGTCGTCGACCTCTCGCATCTGGGGGGTGAACCCGCCCACGAGGTCCAGGTGGCCTCCCGGCCGGAGCCACCGGCCCTGCACCAGGGGATCCCGGGCCAGGGTGGCGCAGGTCACCACGTCGGCCCACCCCACCCCGGCCTCCAGGTCCGGCTCCCAGGCCGCGGGCAATCCCTCGGCCGCCAAGCGTTCCGCCAGGGCCCTGGCCCGTTCGGGCGTGCGCCCCCACACCCGCATCGCCTCGATCGGCCGCACCCGGGCGTGGGCCCGGGCCAGGTGAGGGGCCAGGGCGCCGGCGCCCACCACCAGGAGCCGCCGGCTGTCGGGCCGGGACAGGAACCGGCTCGCCAGGGCCGAGGCCGCGGCGGTCCGGCGACGGGTGAGCTCGGTGCCGTCCAGGAGGGCCAGCGGCCGGCCGTTGGCCGGGTCGAGGAGGAGGTAGGTGCCGTACACCGAGGGCTCCCCCCGGTCCCGGTTCGCGGGGAACACGCTCACCACCTTTACCCCCAAGGCCCGTCCGGTCTGCCAGGCCGGCATAAGGAGGAGCGTGGCCGGCTGGCCGTCCACCTCCCCCAGGGCGTGATGGTGGCGCACCGGCACTTGGCAGTCCTCTTGGAACGCCCGCTCTAAGGCGTCCACCAGGTCCCCGTAGGCCAGAACTCGCGACAGGGTCTCCGCGGCGATCCAGATCATGGCGTGTCAGTGGTTTGTGATGGAAGGCTGGAAAACCATAGGGCAAAACTCTCTTCGATTCCTCGGCGCGAGATCCGTTGGTTTGGGCGGAAGGCCTCTCGGAGGGGTACGGTCCGGCCCATCCGTTTGTCGGGCCGCCCGTGGGGCTGGACATCTACCCCGTGCGCACGGTCCAGCGCACGAGGAAAGGAAACCGCCGGTCCGGCCGGCGACGAAAGCGAGCCGGGGGCAGAAACGCGTCCAGGAGCCGGGCCTCCACTTCGTCTGGATCCACGGCCTCGCACCGGAGGTCGGCCACAAGCCGGCCCTCCTCCTCGTACACGGGGAAGTCCGTGCACCCCGAGGGCTTGGCCTCGGTGTCGTACACCGCGCACCGGCCGTTTCGGAACGCCGGGCAGACGATTCCATGAGCGTAGTACATGCCCCCGTCGGCCCGGATCTCGGGAGGCCCCTCTCCCCGGGCAAGCCTTTGGTCGAAGGCCGCCTGGGACTCGTCCAGCCCCCACAGGGCCCGGAGCCGGGGCCAGTCGAGCCCCAGCACCAGCGTGTCGAGCCGGCAGCAGGGGTTCCGGCAGGTCTCGCACCGGGGAATCACCGCCCCAGTCTGGTAGTCCCGGGCCACCTCCCGCAAGAGGGAGACCAGACCGGACCGCGGTGCCCCCCTTCCCCGTCTCATGGCCCGGCCTTCATGCGAACGGCACCCCAGGGGCAGAAGGCGGCGCAGATGTCGCCGCCCTTACTCCAGTCGAGGTCGATCGCCACGCGGCCTTCGGCGTCCCGAGTGATGGCAAGCCCCGGGCAGAGGTACCGGCAGACCGCGCACTCGGTGCACCCGGCGGTCCGGAGGCATGCCCAGACCCCGTCCCAGAGCTCCGGGGGCACGGGCTTGGTCGGGGTGGAAACGGTCTGCACTCTGACGGGCAATGCGACCCCTTTCCGGTTGGAAGCTCTGCTCCTCACCCCAACGAAAGCATTGCCAGAGTCGCGCCTTTTCCCTCGCGGCGTGCGGGGTGGGGGGACCGACGGGCAGGCAACGGCATGAGAAGGCGCGGCGATCGGATGCTGCCCTCGCACCCGGCCGGAACCAACCTCCACCCCCCCGGCAATACTCCTGAAGGTCTTAGTCTGCCGCGGGGCGGCCTGTTTGCGAAACAGAGACTTCGGCCTTGGGGCTGCCGCGCGCCCGCAGGTCACCGGCAGTGCTAACGCGGCATGGGAGCCGCCAGGCCGCCTTGCTGCCTAGATGCCCGTATGATTCATGGAACCTTCTGCTGCAACCGCCGATTGCACGCCATCTCGGGGCGTGCTCGCGCCTCGGGGCTCGACGGACCGTCCCGTACGCCTGCGCCCCTCGGCGCTGCGCTTGCCCCGATCTGACGCACACTCGACGGTTTCGCGACGAACGCTCATGAATAGTGCGGGCTAGCCGCCCGGCGGGCCGCAGCCCCGAAGCCGACGACCGGCCCTAATGCAGGATCTGGCTCAGGAACAGCTTGGTGCGCTCGTGCCGGGGGTTGTCGAAAAACTCGTGGGGGGTATTTTGCTCGACGATCTGGCCCGCGTCCATGAAGATCACCCGGTCGGCCACGCTCTTGGCGAACCCCATCTCGTGGGTCACCACGAGCATGGTCATGCCCTCCTCGGCGAGCTCGATCATCACATCGAGCACCTCCTTGACCATCTCGGGGTCGAGCGCCGAGGTGGGCTCGTCGAACAGCATGATCTTGGGCCTCATGCACAGGCTCCGGGCGATGGCTACCCGCTGCTGTTGTCCGCCCGAGAGCTGGCCCGGGTACTTCTTGGCCTGGTCGGCGATCCGCACCTTCTCCAGGAAGTGCATGGCCATCTCCTCGGCCTCCCTGCGGGGCGTTTTGCGCACCCAGATGGGGCCCAGGGTCAGGTTCTCCAGGATCGTGAGGTGGGGGAACAGGTTGAAGTGCTGGAACACCATACCCACCTCGGCCCGGATCCGCTCGATGTTTTTCACGTCGTTGGTGAGCTCGATGCCGTCCACCATGATCCGGCCGCGCTGGTGCTTCTCGAGCCGGTTGATGCACCGGATCAGGGTGGACTTGCCCGAGCCCGACGGCCCGCAGACCACGATGCGCTCCTTGGGGGCCACCTCCAGGTTGATGTCGTTGAGCACGTGCAGGTCCCCGAACCACTTGTGCACGTGGATCATCTGGATGATGGCCTCTTCGGGGGGTTTCACGGGCGCGGACGCCTCAGACGCACGGGACATCGGGGCCTCCTACCGGGTGCGGCCGGCCGAGCCGGGGGTAAGCTCCCGCTCAAGCCGGCGGCTGTAACTGGACATGGAGAAGCAGCCCAGGAAGTACAGGAGCGCGAGGAACAGGTATGCCTCCGAGCTGAACCCCATCCACTGGGGGTTCGACAGGGTGGACTTGGTGGTGTTCAGGATCTCGTAGAGACCAATGATCACCACCAGCGAGGTGTCCTTGAAGGCCGACACCAACACCCCCACCGTGGGTGGGATCACGATCTTGAGCGCTTGGGGCAGGACGATCCGCCGCATGGTCTGCACGTAGTTGAGCCCCAGGGACTCGGCCGCCTCGTACTGGCCCCGGGGGATCGCCTGGAGCCCACCCCGTACCACCTCGGCGATGTAGGCCGCCGTGAACAGGATGATGGCGGCAAGGGCCCGCAGGATCTTGTTCACGGTGACTCCCTCGGGCAGGAACAGGGGGAACATCACCGAGGACATGAACAGCAGGCTGATGAGCGGCACGCCCCGGATGAGCTCGATGTAGGCGACGCACAGGCTTTTCACGGCCGGCATCCGGGACCGCCGGCCCAGGGCCAGGATCACCCCCAGGGGGTAGGCGGCCACCATGCCGAACACCGAAAGGAGCAGGGTGAGGGGAAGCCCGCTCCATTTCTCGGTCTCCACCACCGGGAGCCCGAACACGCCCCCGCGCATGAGGAGCCCCATCACCGGAAGCCCCACCAGCCAGAGCCACACCAGACGCTTCGACCAGCGGGTGCGCTCCTTAGAGTACCACAGCAGGGCGAGCAGGAGCCCCATGGCCACGGCCGGCCGCCACTGCTCCGGATGGGGGTAGAACCCGAACAGGATGAACCGCAGGTTCTTCGTGATCACCGACCAGCAGGCCCCACCCCCGGCCCGGCAGGCCTCGGCCGGCGTGTACCACAGGGCGTTCCAGAAGGCCCAGCGCACGAACCGGGGCACCACCCAAGCTAACCCCCCCACCGTGACCAGGGTCAGCAGTGAGTTGAACCAGGAGCTGAACAGGTTCACCTTGAGCCAGCCCCAGGGCCCGAGCCGGGTCGAGGGCGGGCGTACGGTCTCGGCAGGGGTCGTCGAGCTCACCGTTCCACCAGTGCGATGCGCTTGTTGTACCAGTTCATGAAGGCCGACGTGGACAGGCTGAACATGAGGTAGACCACCATGATCAGCAGCACCCCCTCGATGGCCTGGCCGGTCTGGTTGATGGTGGTGTTGGCCACCGACACGAAGTCCGGGAACCCGATGGCCACGGCCAGGGAGCTGTTCTTCGTGAGGTTGAGCATCTGGCTGGTGAGCGGTGGTACGATGACTCGAAGGGCCTGGGGCAGGATCACCAGGTTGAGGGTCTGGCCCGGGGTGAGGCCCAGACTCATGGCCGCCTCGGTCTGGCCGTGGCTCACCGACTGGATGCCGGCCCGCACGATCTCGGCCACGAAGGCCGAGGTGTAGAGCACGAGCCCAAGCAGAAGCGCCGCGAACTCCGGGCTGAGGCCAAGCCCGCCCCGGAAGTTGAACCCCTTGAGGTGGGGCACGCTCAGGGCGGTGGGGGCGCCGCCAAGCCACCAAGCCAGCACCGGAAGCCCCACCAGGAGGGCAAGCCCCACCCGGAACGTGGGGAAGAGCTTTCCCGTGGCCTCCTGGCGCCTGTGGGCCCACCGCCGAACCGCCCAGATCAGAACGCACGCTGCCACGAACGCTCCGGCTGCCCAGCCGTAGGCTGGGTGCCCCTCCGGAACCGGCAGCAGTAACCCGCGGTTACACAGGTACACCCCGGGCAGGGGGCTCAGGGCCTGGCGGGGCGAGGGCAGGATCTCGTTGAACAGGGCGTACCAGAAGAAGAGCTGCAGGAGCACGGGCACGTCCTGGAGCACCTCGATGTACGCCCCGGCCAGCTTAGAGACGAGCCAGTTCGTCGAGAGCCGGGCGATGCCCACGAAGGCACCCAGGATCACGGTTAGGACAATCCCGATGAACGACACCCGCAGGGTGTTCAGCACGCCCACCCAGAGGGCCTTGAGGTAGGTGTCGGCCGCCGAGTAAGGGATCGGAGACTCCCCGATCTCGAACCCGGCCTCCCGGCCCAGAAACCCGAACCCGGTGGCGATGTTCTGACGGGCCAGGTTGGCCTGAACGTTGTGGAACAGGTACCACCCCACGGCGAACACCACGGCCAGGACCGCGGCCTGAAAGGCCAAGGCCCGGTTGGCCGGGTCGTTCCAGAAGCGGGTGGCGCCGGCCGGCGCGTCGGAAGCCTGGGTCATGGATCTCGCACGAACGCAGCGGGGCCGGGCGAAACCCGGCCGCCCGGCCCCGGGGCTCGGGTTACTTGAACGGGGGCACGTACATCAGGCCGCCGTCGGTCCACAGGGCGTTGAGGCCCCGTTCCAGCCCCAGCGGGGTGTTGGGCCCCACGTTGCGCTCGAACACCTCCGCGTAGTTGCCCACCTGCTTGACCACGTTGTAGGCCCACCTCTCGTCGAGGCCCAGGGCCTTGCCGTTGCCCGGGGTCACACCCAGGAACCGCTGGACCTTGGGGTCCTTGCTCTTGAGCATCTGGTCCACGTTTTTGGAGGTGATGCCCATCTCTTCGGCCGCGATCATGGCCATCACCGCGTAGTCCACGATGTCGCGCCACTGCTCATCGCCGTGGCGTACGGCCGGGGCCAGGGGCTCCTTGGAGATGATCTCAGGCAGGATCACGTAGCCGTCGGGGTTGGGGGCCACGGCGCGGGTGCCGGCGAGCTGGGAGGCGTCGGAGGTGAGCACGTCGCACCGGCCCGAGAAGAACGTCTTGGCGAGCTCAGCCGTGCTCTCGATCACCACCGGCTTCCATGCCATGTTGTTCTTGCGGAAGAAGTCAGCCGCGTTCATCTCGGTGGTGGTGCCTGGCAGCACGCACACCGTGGCGCCGTCGAGCTCCTTGGCGCTCTTTACCCCAAGCTTCTTGGGCACCATGAAGCCCTGGCCGTCGTAGTAGTTCACGTGGACGAAGTCCAGCCCCAGGGCCGTGTCCCGGCTCAGGGTGCGGGTGGTGTTGCGGCACAGCACGTCGATCTCCCCCGACTGGAGAGCGGTAAACCGCTGCACCGCCGTCAAGGGCACCCACTTCACCTTAGAGGCGTCACCGAACACGGCCGCGGCGATGGCCCGGCCGGTGTCCACGTCCAGCCCCTTCCACACGCCTTTCTCGTCGGGTTTGCCAAACCCGAAAAGGCTCCCGTTCACACCCACGATCACGTATCCTCGGGCGCGCACGGCGTCCAGGGTCTTTCCGGCCAGGGCCGGACCCGCGGCCAAGACCGCGGCGAGGGTCAGGGTGGCGATTCGTCGCAGGATCATGATCCTCCTCCTTTCCGGGCGGCACTGCGCCCCGTGAGCGAAGGGCCCCTGGGTACCACAGGGACAGATCGTTTGGCAAGGACAAAGGGTTTTTTGAAAATACTGAATGCTGTCCACATCGACAAAACCCCAACCAAGATGCGACAATGGACCGCACGCCTGGAAGGTTGTCAAGGCCCGGGGGAACGGGGGCCCGAAAAACCCGACATCGGAACACCACCTGGCATGGCCCATGGCCGCTCGGGAGCCGCCAGGCCGCCCCGCATGATTCATGAATCATGCGGGCTAGCGGGCCGCAGGCTCGAGACCGAAGACCGATGACTGATGGCCGGCGAGCGGATTTCAAGATCAACCGAGGGTTGTATCTTCGTCTTGCGGGGGCGGCGGTGCTGTGGGGGGGGGGAACCTTCATCGCGGGTCGGGTGCTGGCGGCCGAGGTCTCGCCGCTCCCGGCCGCCTTCGTGCGGTTCGCCCTGGCGGGGGCGGTGCTCGTGGTGCTGGCCCGTCAGGAGAAGGGCGCGTTTCCCCGGGACCGGCACACCCTGGGGATCCTCCTGCTTCTGGGGACGACAGGGGTGGCCGGGTACAACCTCCTTTTTTTCACCGGTCTTCGCACGGTGGAGGCCGGGCGGGCAGCCCTTATCATCGCCAACAACCCCGTGGCCATCGCGGCCGGGGCGGCCCTGGTGCTGGGCGAGCGCCTGGCCCCCTCCCTCTGGCTCGGGGCGGGCCTCGTGGGGGCAGTCATCGCCCTCACCCGGAGTCGGGCCGGGGCTCCATCGCTTCGAACCGGTTCGTCCTGAGGTTCTTGCGCGCCCGGAACGGGTCGAACACCCGGCCGTTCATGGCCAGGTACACCCCAGCGGGCAAGATCTGCACGGCGGCCACGGCGAACCCCAGGTTGAACGGCGCGTCCGTGGACCGGAACCGGCCCGGCTGGATCGCGCCCGTGAGCACCACGGTCTTCCCGGGGATCCCGGCCAGAGCCCGCCCCGTCTCGGCCATGGTGTCGGTGCCGTGGGTCACCACCACCCGGCCCTCGGGGCACCGCTCCACCGCCTCGCGGATCCGGACCCGGTCCTCGGGCGTGATCTCCAGGCTGTCCTTGCGCATCACCGGCTCCACCTCGTACTCGAACGCCACCCCCGCCTCCCGGAGCACCTCCCCGGCCAGGGGCTCGCCCACTTGGTAGGTGCTCTTGGCGTCAAAGTACACCTTGTCGATCGTGCCCCCCGTGGTGATCACCCGGATCCGCACCGCTCGCCTCCTGGCCCCCACGACTTCGCTTCTGGCTTTCGGTCCTTTGGGTGGCTTGACTGCTCCCGGCTCAGCCGCTCGCTCTCACCTGTGGGAGCGGTCTCCAGGTCCCGACAACGACCCTGCCGGGTCTTCCGACCCGGGATCGCGACCAGGAGGTCGCTCCTACACCCGGGGGCCGGGACAGGTTGCCCTTCCCCCTCACCCGGCCCCACGACGTCTCCCCCCATGCTCCTTCGGAGCCTCCGTACGAGGCCGTTCTCGGCCACGTACGGAAACCACCAGCCCGTACCGGGCCCGGGGGATGGCCACGTAGGCGAGGTTCTTGAGCTGCTCCTTCCCGGCGGCCACCGGCCCCTTCACCCTGTGAGGGCGTCGGCCAGGCACAGGGAGCGTTCCCGCCGCAGGCGCTCCAGGATCTGGTTCTTGTCCTCCGAGTCCTGTGGAAGCCGGGTAGAGATCCCGGCTGGGGAACCGCAGCCGCGGGGCCCCCGGCTCATGACGATTGAATATCGGATATTCGATCGTCATGCCACCCGCCCGCCATCCCCGGCTCACGGGGATCTCTGCGCCACCCCGAACCAGGGAAGCACCACCACGCCCGACCGCCGGAAGGCCCGGTCGCCTCCGTAGAACAGGGCCGCCGGTCCGTCGGGGTCGCCGGAGAGGTTTCGCCAGTAGCGGAGGTTGGCGAAGAACTCAGGGGTGACGGTCTGGCCCGATTTCACCTCCACCGGGATCCGCTGGGCGCCCAGGTCCACGAGGATGTCGATCTCGTGGCCGGCTGCGTCGCGCCAGTAGTAAAGGCTCGGCTGCTCGCCCCGGTGCAGAAACGCCTTCAGGAGCTCGCTCACCACGAAGCTCTCGAACACCGCGCTCCGCTCCGCCCGGTGAAAGAGTTCTTCGGGGGACCGGATCTGCAGAAGGTAGCACAGGAGCCCCGTGTCCAGGAAGTACAGCTTGGGGCTCTTGATCAGCCGCTTTCCGAAGTTCTCGTGGTGGGGCCGCAGCAGCGCGATGAGAAAGCTCGCCTCGAGCACCGAGATCCAGCGCCGCGCGGTGGAGTGGGTGACGCCGGCGTCCGAAGCCAGGGCCGAGAGGTTCAGCAACTGGCCCGTCCGGCCGGCACAGAGGCGGACGAACCTGCCGAACGTCTCCAGGTCCCCCACGTTCACCACGGTCCGCACGTCCCGCTCCAGGTAGGTCTGGTAGTAGCTCGCAAGCCAATCCCGGGACTCGATGCCCCGGTCGTGAATCCGGGGATAGAACCCGGTGTAGAGCGTTTCGAGCAGGCCGCGGTCCGGGGCCGGGAGCCTGTTGGCCGGGACCTCCCGGCCCAGGGCGTCGAACGAAAGGGGCTCCGCGCCAAGAAGCTCGGCCAGGGAGAGCGGAAGCAGGTGCAGCACCGCGGACCGGCCGGCCAGCGACTGGGAGATCCGCTCCAGCAGGAGGAAGTTGTGGGACCCCGTCAGCACGAAGCGCCCGGTCGTTTGGGGGTCTTCGTCGACCATGACCTGGATGTACGAGAACAGGTCCGGGGCCCGTTGCACCTCGTCGAGGATCACCGGCCCGGCGAACTGCTCCAGGAAGCCCCGCGGGTCCTCGAGGGCGAACTGCCGCTGGTCGGGGAGCTCGAGGGAGGTGTACGCGTGGTGGGGAAACACCGCCCGCACCAGGGTGGTCTTGCCGGACTGGCGCGGGCCGGTGACGCTGACCACCGGGAACGCCCCAGCAGCCCGTAGCAGTTTTGGGGCGAGCGTGCGCGGGATCATGCGGGCTCCGTGACGATTGAACATTCGATGTTCAATTATCACGAATCCGCTGAGACCGCAACCTCCCCGGTCGGTGTGGCTTCCCCCGCTTCCGGCTTCCCCGTGGCCCGGCCCGACAACGGCTCACCCCAGGCTCCTTCGGAGCCTCCGGACGAGGCCGTTCTCGGCCACGTACGGGACCACCAGCTCGTACCGGGCCCGGGTGATGGCCACGTAGGCGAGGTTCTTGAGCTGCTCCTTGCTCCACCGGTTCCCCGGCTCCAGGGCGTCGAGGCCCACCACGAACACCACCGACCAGTCCATGCCCTTGGCCGTGTGCACGGTGGAGATGGTGACCGAGTCGATGGTGATGTCGTGGCCCGCTTTGCTCCGGTAGTCCTCCGCAGCCCACCGGGCCAGCACGCCCCGGGCCAGGAGCTCCTGCTCCAGCCTCTTGGGAAGGGGCGGCCCCTCCGGGTCGTAGGGGCGCTTCGTGGGGTAGAGCACCGCCACCTCCGAGGCGGGCACCCCCCTTTCCAGGACCCGCTCGGCCACCGCCTCGGCCACGAACGCCACCACCTCCTTCGGGTCTGGGAACCGAACGAGGGCCGGATCGGGCCCGCGGGCCGTGAGATACCCCGAAAAGAGCTCCAACTGGGTCGCGCCGGGGCTGGGCTCGGCCGACGTCTCGAGGCCCCGGAACCGCCCGGCAAAGCCAGCGAGCTCCTCGGTGCTCCGGTAGGCCGTGCGCAGGCGGTGAACCCGGCCCCGGGCCCGGATCCCCAGATCCGACCACCGCGCCCGGCCGCCCCGCCGGTACAGGTCCTGATGCTCGTCCAGGGCGATGAGCAGATGATCCGTGTCCGGGTTCAAAAGCCCGACCACCAGGCGGAGCATGGCATCCGAGAAATCCTGGCCCTCGTCCACCAGCACCGCATCGTAGCGCTCCGGAAACTCCCCCAGCCGCCCGAGCGCCTCCTCGACCACCAGATCGTAGTACTCCGGGTCCTCCTTCTCGAACGCGACCGGCTCCCCCACCACCCGCTGGCACAGCTCGAACACGTGGCACACCTCGACCCCGCCGCCCGGCCCCAGCCCCAGCCCCTGGCGAACGCACAGCCGCTTCAGGTACGGCACGAGGGCCACGTTGTAGCAGACCAGGAGGACCCGCTGGACCTTGGGGTTGTACTTCCGCAGGAACCGGGCCCGGTGGACGAGGACCAGGGTCTTGCCGCAGCCCGAAGGCCCCGCCACGATCCGGTGGCCGCCGTCCCACCGCCGGGCCAGGCTCTCCTGGTTGTGGTCGAGGAGCCGAAGCCGCTCCCGGTCCTCCCCGGGCGCGGGCGGCCG